>Ga0315274_10002835_pt1 | contig 25862 bp, 18 predicted proteins | sample YL17G02_20_MG_FD_203700 | JGI IMG/M metagenome (GOLD analysis project Ga0315274, IMG submission 203700) | Sediment microbial communities from Yellowstone Lake, YNP, Wyoming, USA - YL17G02_20 | ecosystem: Environmental > Aquatic > Freshwater > Lake > Sediment | place: USA: Wyoming | collected...
GCGAAACTGGCGCGCCTCGTCATCAAACAGGGAATGCCCGTGGACACGGTGCTAAACGTGAATGTGCCCGACGTGACCAGTGAAGAGGTGACGGGAGTCTCGATTACATGCATGGGCCGGCGGAACTATCAGGACGAGATCATCCGCCGTGAGGATCCGCGCGGCCGGATGTATTACTGGATCGGCGGCGCCGAGCCGAGCCACGTCGCCGAGGAAGGGACGGACTTTGAGGCGATTGAGAACCGGCGCATCAGTGTGACGCCGTTGGGACGCGACTTGACAAACTATGCGGCCATGGATGTTCTCCGGAACGCGGGGAGCTTTGTCTCGTTCCCAAGTTGAACTTGGGAACGAGACCAACGCCAGACAGTGTGGTGGTGAACCTGGCATAGGACTGCTCAGCAGTGGCGTGAACTGGAAGGAGGTAGTGAACGAATGTGTGGAATTGTGGGGTACATCGGGAAGAAAAACGCCGTGGAGATCATCATGTCGGGACTTCACCGCCTCGAGTACCGCGGCTATGACTCGGCCGGCGTGGCCGTGATTACCGATGGCAAGTTGGAATGGGTCAAGAGCGTGGGCAAGCTCGTGGCGATGGACCGCAAGCTCGAGGAAGTGAAGGTTTCCGGGCCGCTCGGGATCGGGCACACGCGTTGGGCGACACATGGCGTCCCAAGCGAGGTCAACTCGCACCCGCACTTTGACGGCCCGATGGAGATCGCGGTCGTTCACAACGGGATCATCGAGAATTACCAGGAACTTCGCGCTCAACTGACGGCGGAAGGCGTCACGTTCCGGAGCCAGACCGACACCGAGACTATCGCTCATCTGGTCCGTAAGTATTACTCCGGCGATCTTTTCGCGGCGGTGAAACGCGCGCTCAAGGACGTGGAAGGCGCATACGCCATCGGCGTGATCTGCAAGAAGAACCCCGATGTGATGGTCGCGGCACGGCACGGCAGTCCGCTGATCGTGGGTCTGGGCAAGGGCGAGTCGTACATCGCCTCCGACGTTCCGGCCATCATGAAGTTCACGCGCGACGTCCTGTACATCGACAATGGACAGGTCTGCGAGATCCGCAGGGACGGCTACAAGATCGAGGACGTCGATGGGCGGCCGCAGGAACTGCAAGTCAAGCACGTGGATTGGGATGATGCGGCGGCGGAGAAAGAGGGCTTCCCTCACTTCATGCTGAAGGAGATCTTCCAGCAACCCGATGTGATTCGGAACACGTTGCGCGGCCGCGTCCACGAGGGGTCTGACGAGGTGCAGCTTGCCGACATGAACCTCGATATTGCGGAACTGAAGAAGTGCCGGAAGATCGTCGTGGTCTCGTGCGGCACCGCCTGGCACGCCGGCCTCGTCGGCAAGTATCTCATCGAGAAGTTCGCCAAGGTCCCGGTGGAAGTTGACATCGCGTCCGAGTACCGGTATCGCGATCCGATTGTCGACCCGGAGACCATCGTCATTCCGGTCACGCAGTCGGGGGAGACCGCCGATACGCTCGAGGCCATCCGCATCGCGAAGCGCAAAGGGGCGAAGGTCGTCTCGATCGTCAATGTCGTGGGGTCGAGCATCGCGCGCGAATCCCACGGCGTTATCTACACACAAGCGGGTCCGGAGATAGGCGTAGCATCAACGAAGGCCTACACCTCCCAGATCACGGCCTTTGCATTGTTCACGATCTACTTGGCGGAAATCCGCGGCGTGATGTCCAAGGCCGAGGCGAAGCAGATGATCGCCCATCTGCGCGAGGTCCCGGACAAGCTTCAGTGGGTCGTCGACAACCACGACACGGTCAAACAGTGTGCTCGCGACCCCAAGTATCGGGATGCGCAGAGCGCGCTGTTCCTCGGACGGAACTACAATTTCCCCAGCGCCCTGGAAGGCGCCCTGAAGCTCAAGGAGATTAGCTACATCCATGCGGAAGGTTACGGCGCGGGCGAGATGAAGCACGGGCCGATTGCGCTCGTGACCACTGCGCTGCCCGTGGTGTGCATCGCGCCGGCCAGCGCCGTCTACGACAAGATGGTTTCAAACATTCAGGAGATCCGCGCACGGAGCGGCATCGTATTGTCGGTGGCGACCACTGGCGACGAGGCCATCCGGAGACACAGCGCGGACGTTATTTATGTTCCGGATTGTTACGAGCCGTTCAGCCCCATCGTGGTCGCGGTGCCGCTGCAACTGCTCGCGTATTACATTGCGGTGAATCGCGGATGCGACGTGGATCAACCCAGGAATCTGGCAAAGAGCGTAACCGTGGAATAGTCGGTTCAGTTCGCTTGACGACGCCGGGGGGTGGACGGCTTGCCTTCCGGCGTCTTTGTTTTTGTGGCAAGTGGTAAAAGATGGGAATCGCAGGATAGTGAAACAAACCTTTACATGCGCCATCGTGGTCTGCTCGATCCTTTGGACGAGCAGCTCTGCTGTTGCCGCGTCACCGTCTACCCAGCCGGCGGCAACACCACCAAGGCCGACGCTCCTTTCTCCAAGGGTCGTGGAGGCCGTCGTCGAAATCGGCACCCCTTATGTGGATCGTGGGGCGACGGCTTGGGACAATTTCGACGGCAACATAACGGAACGGATCGTGACGAACGGCACGGTGAACACGCGTCTGCCCGGGACGTACGATGTGACCTACGATGTGACCGATAGAGCCGGCAACGCGGCGCGAGCTATCCGGCGGGTTCACGTGGTGAACAGTGGCCTGGACCGCGATAACGACGGGATCCCGGACTGGGACGAGATCCGCAATCTCGGGGCGTCGAATCCATTTGACCCTTTCAATCCCGACAGGACCGGCGAGAGTTTTTCGAACCAACCGGACGGGGTTCCAGACGGTCTCAACGATTACGACGGCGACGGCATGACCAACGCATTGGAGTTTATGTTTGGGTTTAACCCGCTGGACCCGGAAAGCTTTGGGTTGCTCCCGTGGGGCAGTCCGGTGGGGATCGCCGTGTTGGCGTTATCGATTCTCTTCCTCGTCCGGCGCAGCTCGAGGCGGCCGCGGCGTCAAGGGCAGTGATCATCGCTGACCTCGTGCGTCAAGGCACATTGCAGTTCCGTGGTCTGGACGACGTAGGACGGAGAGCCAGCCGGGCATGTCGATCGGGGAATCGGGCGCTGCATCGCACGCCTTTGCTGTCGGCGCAATGACTGGGTAGAATGGGGTGTGATGTGGAGAACCGGCCAATGCACGGGGAGGGGAATCATGAATGAGCGAAAGCGCGTGATGTTCCTGTGGACTGCCACGGCGCTAGTGTCTGCGGTCGTCGGTCTGAGCGGCACGGTCTACTGCGATGAGCAAGGAGGGACGATGAAGAAAACGACGACTCCGTCCGGCCTTCAAGACAAGAAGGTGAACGCCGGCATTGCGATCAACGCAACCGAGACAGTCGAGCCCATCTCGAAATATATCTACGGGCAGTTCATCGAACACCTTGGACGATGCATTTACGGCGGTATCTGGGCGGAGATGCTCGAGGACCGGAAGTTCTTCTATCCGGTCGGCGATAAGGAGTCTCCATGGCGCTTTTTCCCAGCGCTCGAATGCGTCGAGATGGCAAAGAACGATCCTTTCGTCGGCGAACATACGCCTTCGATTCGGGTCGACGGCGCGCCCGCTGGAATCACGCAGGAAGGACTCGCCCTCCAGAACGGGCGAGAGTATGCCGGCTACGTCATCATCGCAGGAGACACCGGCGCGGGTCCGGTCGAGATGGCCGTGAGTTGGGGCCCCGGCGAGGGCCAGCGGCAGCTTGTGAAGGGTGTGGATGTGACGGGCGAATACGTCAAGACGCCGTTCAACTTCACCGCAAGCGCGGATGCCGAGAACGCAACGCTGTCCATCAGCGGCACTGGCAAGGGCGCGTTCCGGGTGGGCGCCGTGTCGGTCATGCCCGCGGACAACGTCCACGGAATGCGCAAAGACACACTCGCATTGCTTAAGGAACTGAATTCGCCGGTCTATCGCTGGCCGGGCGGGAACTTTGTGAGCGGGTATAATTGGCGGGACGGCATCGGCGACCGCGACCGTCGTCCGCCTCGTAAGAACCCGGCCTGGCTGGGAATCGAGCACAACGACTTCGGCCTCGACGAGTTCATGGTGTTCTGCCGCGAGCTTGGAACCGACGCATACATCGCGGTGAACAGTGGCCTCGGCGATGCGAAGAGCGCGGCGGATCAGGTCGAGTACGCCAATGGTTCCGCCGACAGTCCCATGGGAAAACTCCGGGCGGCGAACGGCCATCCGGAAGCTTACCGCGTAAAGTTCTGGAGCATCGGCAACGAGATGTACGGCAACTGGCAGCTCGGACACATGCCGCTTGACGAATACGTGAATAAGCACAATGCGTTCGCCGAGGCGATGCGCGCGGTGGATCCGGCGATCAAGCTGATCGGCGTCGGGGCGACCGGCGAATGGAGCAACACGATGTTGTCGCGTTGTGCGGATCATATGGACCTACTGAGCGAACACTTTTACTGCAAGAGCCGGCCTGACCTGCTGGCGCATGTTCGTCAGATTCCGGACAATGTCCGCCTGAAGGCCGACACGCACCGAAAATATCATCGGGAGATTCCGGCGCTGGCAGGCCGGAAAATTCCGATCGCGCTTGATGAGTGGAACTACTGGTATGGACCGGAACTCTACGGCCAGATCGGGACGCGGTATTTTCTGAAGGATGCGTTGGGCATCGCGGCGGGATTGCATGAATACTTTCGCAACAGCGACGTGTTCTACATGGCCAATTACGCGCAGACCGTCAACGTTATAGGCGCCATCAAGACCAGCAAGACGGCCGCCGCCTTCGAGACCACCGGCTTGGTGCTCAAGCTCTACCGCCAGGCGTTCGGGACCCTGCCGACCAAACTCACGGGCGACACGGACCCGCTGGATGTTGCCGTCGCCTGGCGGGAAGACCGCAAAGCAATTACGGTCGGCATCGTCAACGCCACGCCGGACGCGCGCGACCTCGAATTCACCATCGCCGGGGCCGCGCTCACAGGAAAGGGAACCCTCTACGTCATCACCGGCGCCGACCCGAACGCTTACAACGAGCCCGGAAAGAGCCCGAACGTCGTCATCAAGCAAGAGACGGTAGAGGGAATCGAGAACCGGCTGAAGACTCCAGCTATAAGCGTGTGCCTGTACGTCCTCGAGACGAAATGAGAATGAGTCTGCTGCTCGTTCCCAAGTTCAACTTGGGAACGAGCCGAATTCAGTATCAGTGGTGATGGGGGTAAGCCGGCGCCTTGTCTTCTTCCTTCTCAGGCAGGTCGGTAATCAGGCAGGTGGTCGTAACAAACATTGCCGCCACACTGACCGCGTTCTGGAGCGCGCACCGGACGACCTTAGCCGGATCGATAACGCCGCTCTTGACGAGATCCTCGATCTCTCCCGTGGCGCCGTTAAGGCCGTATCCCTGCTTCGATGCCAAGACGTCCTGCAAGACCACAGGGCCTTCAAACCCCGCGTTCTCCGCGATCTGTATCAACGGTGTAGCGCAGGCCGTCGCGAGCATCTTTACTCCAAGGGCTTCGTCGGCCCGGACCTTGAGGCCCGCCAGTTTCTCACGCACTTCGAGAAGCACCACACCGCCGCCGGGAACGAAACCTTCCTCGATGGCCGCGCGGGTCGCGTGCAGCGCGTCTTCAGTGCGGGCCTTCTTCTCTTTGAGCTCGATTTCCGTGGCCGCGCCCACGCGGATGATGGCCACGCCGCCCGCCAGTTTCGCCAAGCGTTCTTGCAGCTTCTCACGGTCATAGTCGGAAGTGGTCGCTTCGATGTTCCGGCGGATCATCTCGCACCGGCCCAGGATATCCTTCTTCTTGCCGCCGCCTTCCACGATGGTCGTGTTGTCCTTGGTGATCTCGACGTGCTTCGCACGGCCCAGTTGATCGAGCGTCACGCCCTCGAGCTTCGCGCCGAGGTCCTCGGAAATGAACGTGCCCCCGGTGATCGTGCAGATATCCCGCTGGATCTCTTTGCGCCGATCTCCGAACGCGGGTGCCTTAACCGCGGCCACCTTCAAGACGCCGCGCATGCGGTTCACGACGAGCGTGGCAAGCGCTTCGCCTTCGATGTCTTCCGCGATAATCAGCATCGGCTTGCCGGTCTGAGCCAGCGTTTGCAGCAGCGGGATGATCTCGCGGATCGAGCTGATCTTCTTCTCCATGCAAAGGACGTAGCAGTCCTCGAGCGTGGCCGTCATCGACTCCGGGTCCGTCACGAAGTACGGAGAGAGATAGCCGCGATCGAACTGCATCCCATCCACGATATCGACCTCGGTCTTCAGCCCCTTGCCTTCCTCGATCGTGATGACGCCGTCTTTGCCAACCTTTTCGATGGCATCGGCGATCATCTTGCCGATCTCCTCGTCCCCGTTCGCCGAGATAGCGGCGATCTGCTTTATTTCCTCATGCCCCTTCACTTTCTTGGCAGCCTCCGCGATCACGTCGACCGCCTTCCCGAGGGCTTTTTCCATGCCCCGTTTCAGGTGCATTGGGTTCGCCCCGGAGGTGACGTACCTGAACCCGTCTCGAATGAGCTGCTGCGCGATAACCGTTGCCGTCGTCGTGCCGTCTCCGGCCACGTCATGCGTTTTGCTCGCCGCCTCTCGGATCATGCGCGCGCCCATGTTCTCAAACGGATCGGGCAGCTCGATGTCCTTTGCCACCGTCACGCCGTCTTTCGTGACGTTCGGCGCCCCGTACGATCGCGAGAGCAGGACATTGCGGCCCTTGGGACCGAGTGTTGCCTTCACGGCGTTTGCCAGCATGTCCGCGCCACGAATCAAAGACGCCTGAGCGTCCTGGCCGAAAAGTAATTGTTTTGGCATCTCATAACCTCCTATTGCATTAGCAATTGCATCCAGGGCGGCTTCGCGGAGACGCCCTTCAAAACTTCGCAGCGGCGCACTGCTATCCGCCCCTACGCTTCCGGCAAACCGTGCTTGTCGCCTGTTAGCACTCGCCACGAACGAGTGCTAACAGCCCCACATCCTAACACAGTGCCTAACGGCTGTCAAGGGCGTTCATGCCTCCGGAATCCGCGCATAAACTGGTAGGGTCGCGCTCCCGCGCGACCAGCCACACGCGAGAAGCCCCCTCCAAAGCCGGTGTTTCTGAGCCCGGTCGCGCAGGAGCGCGGCCCTACCAGTTATCAAGACGCGCGTGACCATTCTTACTGCGAGATCACTTCCCGATGTCAAGGCCTTACGCGGAACTTCGAGGTCCTATGCGTGGATTTTGATGCCTTGTCCTTGGTGTGCCTGCCTTGGTTTACAATTGGGGTGGATTGAGGTGCATTAGAGACCGAGTATGTCCTTTACAAGTAGGCCGGTTTTTCGCAAGAACGCAATCATGGCAGAGGGGAAAGCTTGGAACCACGGCAGGAAATGGTGGTAGTATGGCCTTGCCCTCTCTGAGCGAAAGGCTGGTTTGGGGAGAGCGAAAAGAAACCGCGGGTCAAGACTCATGAAATGGCATGTCTGGGTGGTCCTGATGGGAGTAGCCGCGATGATGGGATGTGCAACGACGTATCACGCAGGCGCCCCCGAGGGCAAGGTCGGCGTGATTGCGCATCGAGGCGCCAGCGCCTATGCGCCGGAGAACACGTTGGCGTCGTTTAGACTGGCCAAGGAGCTGCACGCCGACTGGTTTGAATTGGATTGCACGCTTACGAAAGACGGCGAGGTCATCGTCATTCATGATGACACGGTGGATCGGGTCACGAACGGCAAAGGAAGCGTGTCAAGCATGACGCTGGCCCAGTTGAAACAGCTTGATGCAGGCTCGTGGAAGGATCCGAAGTTCGCCGACGAGCGGCTTCCGACGTTGGCGGAGGCGCTGGACCTCGCCAAGGCGGAGCGCATTGGGGTCTACATCGAGATTAAGAACTGCGCGGATGACGGGAGTCTGATCACGGATCTCATGGCGATGACGGAAGGCTGCCAACGGCTAGACCCGAAGATGCGGCGTCGAGTAATGTCCATGATCGAGAAGAGCCGGACGCGCAACCTCGAACTGACGGACAGAGCGATCGATCTCGTGCGGAGACGCCGGATGACGCGGCAGGTGGTGATTCAGTCGTTTTCGCCGATCATCTGCGCAATCGCAATTGACCATGCGCCGCGGATACGGACCGAAATGTTGGGCGCAAAGGACAAGGACGATCCGGGCCGCTGGACGATGCACCTTCGATGCATGGAGTTGCTTGGTCCGGCAGGGTTCAACACAAACCCGGAATCATTCGATAAACCGTTGTTGAAGGCATGTCACGCGGCGGGCCGGACGATGGCTGTCTGGACGGTGGATGATGAGGCGGAGATGCGCCGCTTCGCCGGCCTTGGGGCGGATGCCATCATCACAAACAAACCGGATCTATGCTTGGAGGTCTTGAGGGCAATGGGCAAGCGATGATGAAAGGCTAGAGGAAGAGAGGCCAGAGGAAGAGAGGCCAGAGGAAGAGAGGTTAGAGGAAGAGAGGCTAGAGGAAAAGAGGCTGAAATCTGAAATGCATGTTCAAGTATTATTGACGGACCTGCTTCGCGATAACATGATGCGTATCGCTTCTTGCCACCCTCTTGCTTCAGTCTCTCTTTCTCTCCTCCTCTCCTCCTCTAGCCTCTCTTCCTCTAGCCTCTGATGGAGGGTCACCGATTGTGGGGACGCTAATCCCGATTGTGTCGTTGTTGGTAGTTGTAGCGGTGGGTCTGCTGGTCGTGCGGATAGGCACCGTGGCCCTCGTGCTGACGGGGCTATCGAGGGAATTGGCTCACTTTCAGGCCCTGTCGGCGTTTATGGGCGTCGGGTTCACGACGGCTGAATCCGAGCAGGTGCTGACGCACCCCGTGCGGCGCCGCATTATCCGCCTCCTGATCCTGCTCGGCAACGCCGGGTTCGTGGCGACAGTGTCCTCGTTGATACCGTTGTTCGTGTCCGGGAATGAAACAGGCGTTTCATTCTGGGTAAAGCTGGCGTGGCTGTGCGGCGGCCTGGTGCTGCTTTGGGTGATCTCCGCCAGCAAATATATCGACCGACAAATGAGCTACGTCATCGGCGCCGCCTTGAAGCGCTGGACCCACCTCGACCTGCATGACTTCCGGGGACTGCTTCAACTTGATGCGGGATATGCAGTCAGCGAGACGAAAGTCGAGCCGTGGGCATGGATTGCGGGGAAGAATCTGAGCGAGATGCGCCTCGCTGACGAGGGCGTCCAGGTGTTGGGAATTCGGCGCGGTGATGGAGAGTTCGTTGGGGCGCCCACGGGCCGGACTTATATCCGCAAAGGCGATACCGTCATTGTGTATGGCAAAGTCGAGCATCTGGCTGAACTGGACCAGCGCCACGCGGATGCCGACGGCGACGCTGCGCATAAGGCGTGCGTTCGTGCGTTGCGCGAAGCGGGTGACGAGCGGGCCGCGGAGCAGACCTTATTGCCGGGACTACGGAATGCGGCTTCCGCTCGTACCGAGCCGGAGGGGGAGGGCGGGGCTTTTGCCGAGCCAAAGTAGCGTGGTGAATGGCGGTAACTCGGAAGTTTGGGGGCGGAATCCGCAAGAGGATTGGCGATGATTGACTCCCAGTTGGCGGCGCTGCGGTGTTTCATGCTGGATATGGATGGGACAATCTATCTCGGACCTAATCCGATTGATGGCTCGCGGGAGTTTCTGAGGTATCTCAAAGAATCGGGCCGGCGACGGCTGTTCTTCACGAACAATCCCACGGCGGATGCAGAACAATACAGCAAGAAGCTCCGCGGGATGGGCATCGAAGCGACGCCTGAAGACATTCTTACTTCCGGGGAGGCCACGGCGTGCTATCTCGTGTCCGAAACGCCCTACCGGAAAGTGTTCGTCGTCGGGATGCCGTCGTTCGAGGATGAGCTTCGGCGCGCGGGTCTAACGCTGAGCGACGATGATCCCGATGCGGTTGTTATTGCTTTCGACAAGACACTCACTTACGCGAAGCTTGAGAAAGCGTGCCTTCTGCTGCGCAAGGGTCTGCCATACATTGCTACGAACCCGGACAAGGTCTGTCCTACGGAGTACGGCTATATTCCCGATTGCGGCGCCACGGCCGCCCTCATTGCTGCAGCCACGGATCGCGTGCCCAAGTACATTGGGAAGCCGAATCCCGAGATGGTGCGCATGGGTCTGCGGAAGCTGGCCGCGGCGCCGGACGTCACCGCAATGGTCGGGGACCGCCTTTACACGGATATGCAAATGGCGTACAACTCCGGGGTAACGTCCATCCTGGTCTTAAGCGGGGAGACAACCGAAGAAGACCTAAAGGGGGCCGAACGAAAACCGGATCTCGTCTTTCAATCCATCCGCGAGTTGCTTGAGGCGCTGAGAGCGATTGATCGGGGAAACCTCTATATTCCTGCCGGCCCAATCTAAGGATTACCTACTCACCACGAAGAACACGAAGGACACGAAGAAGACAATCTACGTGAAATGATAATCCACGATTCCCTTTGAAATGCGGTTCATGAATCCTTCCTGGCCGGCATTCAATCGCGCATTGTGTCGGAATCAGCTCTCTTTGCACAGCTTGATCTTGTTGTCTTCGTGGCCTTCGTGTTCTTCGTGGTGGAATTTCAAGCGCGCTTGGCTAGCCTTTGGCCTCTGTCTGTCGGCGGAACTTCTCGTGAAGTCTCTCGGCGATCAGCGGCGGAACAAACGCGGTGACGTCGCCGCCGTATAGCGCCACCTCTTTGACAACGCGCGAGCTGATGAACAGGAACGGCTCGCTGGGCATCAGGCACACGGTGTCCACAAATGGGTTGAGCTTTTTGTTTGTGATGGCCATGCTGTGCTCATACTCAAAATCGGAGATGGCGCGCAGACCACGTACAATGGCCACGGCCTTGCGCTCGCGCGCGAATTCGGCCGTCAGCCCCGTGAACGATGTGACCTCCACGGCGGGGAAATCCGCGGTCAGGGCTTTGAGGAGCGCGACCCGTTCCGCCACGGTGAACAGGCAACTCTTCTCGTTGTTGGTCGCCACGCCCACAATGACGCGCATGAACATCTTCGTGGCCCTTTGGATAAGGTCCAGGTGGCCGAAGGTCGGCGGATCGAAACTACCGGGGTAAAGCGCAATCCTCTCAGGCATCCTGCAAATCTCCTTTCACTGCAACAGCATGAGCCCACTCGTAAACCGCCAGCACGGGGACACCGCGTTCCGCTGCGACTCGCCGGCAGTCCTCGAACTCGGGCGAAAGACACGTGGTCTGTCCCTTGAATCTTCCCACTTTGACCCGCACATCGCCCCACGGCGTCCTTGCCTTCTTCCACACGCGCTCGAGACAGATCCGCAGATCGGTGCGGAATCGAACGCCGAAGGTCGTTGACCCATAGAAAAGAGGCGGCATCAGTTCCGGCAGTTTCGCCTCGTCGCACAGGACAGTGATGAGGTAAGCGGGCCGGCCCTTCTTGCCCAGGATTGGGGTCAGAAACGCATCCAGAGCGCCCTTTGCCAAAAGATCCGCGATGAGGGGCGGAAGAAGCTCCGGGTTCATATCATCGATGTTGGCCTCGATAATGGTGATGGGCTCCGTCTCGGGGAGCGTGTCGATTGTTTCCCCGACGATCACGCGGAGCACGTTGGCGCGATCGGGCAGGTCACGAGCGCCGCTGCCGTATCCGACCGCCTGAATGCTCATTTGAGGCATAGGCCCGTAACTCGTAGCGCATCCGGTGATGATCGCGGCGCCCGTCGGCGTTACAAGCTCCCCGTCAACTTCGCTCCCGTAGCTTGGAACGCCTGAGAGCAGGGCTGCGGTAGCTGGTGCGGGCACGGGCATGATGCCGTGTGCGGTGCGCACTGTGCCCGAGCCGAGATTCAACGGAGACGAGACGACGCGTTGGACGCGCAGCTCGTGCAAAGCGAAATGTGCCCCCACAATGTCCGCAATCGAGTCTACAGCGCCGATCTCATGAAAATGAATCTCGTCCACGGCTGTGCCGTGGATCCGGGCTTCGCATTCCGCGATGCGGCGGAACGTGGTCCCGCTTGCGCGTTTGACTTCCTCTGGAAGTTCGCCCCGCTCGATGATCTCGAGGATATCCTCGAGTCGTCTGTGCGGATGGGCATGACCCTCGTGCATGTTGACGAAGAACCGGGCGGCCATCACGCCGCGCTTGTTCACCTTCGTGACCGATACGTCAAACCCGTGCACGCGAAGCGACAAGAGCGCTTTTCGGAGCGACTCGAACGGGACGCCCGCATCGACAAGCGCTGCGACGATCATGTCGCCGCCGGCCCCGCAGGAACAGTCGAAGTAGAGAACGCGCATCAGAGTCTCCAAGTCGTCATGACTGCTTCCCACTTGCGATGCGGCTGATGATGGCGGCGTAGGCGCCTGCGCCATAGCCGTTGTCGATGTTCACGACGGCCACGCCCGGCGCGCAGGTGTTCAGCATTCCGAGCAGCGCGGCGATGCCGCCGAAGCTGGCGCCGTAACCTACACTCGTGGGAACGGCAATGACGGGCTTCTCGACCAGCCCGGCCACGACGCTTGCCAAGGCCCCCTCCATGCCCGCACAAACGACAAGGGCGTTCGCGTCGGCCAAGACCGCGCGCTGTCCCAGCACACGGTGTATGCCCGCGACTCCGACGTCGTAGATGCGCTGTGCAGTGCATCCCATCGACTCGCACGTCACCACGGCCTCCTCGGCCACGGGAATGTCGCTCGTGCCGGCGCACACCACGGCGACGTAGCCCGCAAGGCGTTCAGGCGGTTTGACGACGATCGTGAGGGCGCGGGCCTCTGCGTGATGCGTGGCATCCGGGTGGGCCTCCATCACGGCTTCGACAACATCCGGAGTGCACCGTGTCGCGAGCACGTTGCTTCCGTGGGCGCGCATCCGTCCGACGATCTCGACGATCTGCTGGGGCGTCTTGCCGGCGCAGAATATCGTCTCCGGAAAGCCTTTGCGCAGACTTCGGTGGTGGTCGATCTTCGCGAAACCCAGATCCTCGAACGGAAGCGCCCGAAGTTGCTCGACAGCCGCCTCGGGAGAGACCTCTCCCAATGCGACGGATTCCAGAAGCTTTTTCAACCGACTCTGATCCATGTCGATCATCCCGGCATTAAGACTGCAGGCGTATATTACGCAAAACGACGCGCATTATAAAAGCGGGCGGCGGTGGGCCTCCGGGAAGCGGCAGGCGCTTCCTGGTTCTCTGTAACGTTACAAATAGCAAGATGTTATAGCATGACGTTGTAGCCGCGCGCTACTTGCTCGCGGCATTCCCGTGTAGTATAAGACCTGCGGTTGGGGTAGCGCGGCTGGCCTGATATTGGGAGCGGCGGCGGCATGCTGAGTCGTCTTATGACGCGGAGGGAACAATTGCTCCTGCTGGGCGTGGGCCTCTCTATTTGCATGGGGGCGGCGGCTCTTTATGTACATGGTCGGGCTTCTTTGGTGAAGGGACCGGAATCCGAGATTGTGAAAGCGGCCCCGTTCCAGGAAGCCAAGGCGATCCCACTGGAGCCCGTTCCTGTGCCGGCGCCCGCGCCGAAGGAGCCTTTGGTGCTTCTCGCGCCGCCGGCGAAACCGGAGCCTGAGTTCGCGGTATCGGCGGCAGGGGCCGTTCAGGAGCCCGGCCTGTACAAGCTGAAAGAGGGCGCGCGTGTCCAGGAACTGCTTGACGCGGCCCAAGGAACCCGGGACGATGCGGACTTGAGCGACATCAATCTTGCAGCGCGCTTGATCGACGGCACTACGCTGACCGTTCCCTCACGCGGCTCGTCGCGGCGTGAGGGAACGAAGCTGACGATCCGCAGCGGCGAGTCCGCGGCCGCCTTGAACCCGCCCCAGTACACGATCTCCGGGTGGCGTGACATCGAGGTAAAACGTTCGGATGAGATTCCGGCCGGTGCAGCGCCCCCCCGCGCCAATGGCGCCGCCGGAGCGCCACCGGGCCCAATCGACCTCAATACCGCCACGCAAGAGATGCTCGACTCGCTCCCGGGGATTGGTCCGAAGATCGCCGAGAAGATTATTGCTTATCGCGCGCGCGTCCCGTTCAAAACCGTTGACGACCTCGCCAACGTCAGCGGCATCGGCCCCAAGAAACTGGAAGCGCTTCGCTCGCAGGTGACGGTGCAGACCAGATAGGGACAAGTGCGCTAACAGCCGATTATCGTTGGAACTCGCGGGCACACGCGCCGAACGCCCTGGCCGCTCCCAAGACATCGCGCGAGAGCTTTGAAACGTCGCCTTCATTCAGCGCGGCCTGGGCGAAATCGGGTACCGAGGACCAGGTCGTGCATAGATGTCCGATCATCCGCGGTGTGGCGGTCGCACGGGCATAGTTGAGCAGGGCGAGGGCGGCGTCTTCGCGGTTCCAGCTCGATGGCCACACGCGAAATCCTTTCTTCTGGAAACAGCGCACCGAGGGATATTCGGGTCGCTTGCCGTAGTGCCAGTCGCAGATGACGATGTCCTTTGGGACAAGATCGATTGCCGGGGCGGTCCCATTGCGGCTAGATTCGTACATGTTGTATTTCATCGAGGCTTGGTCGAGCAGGCGATCTCCCCACATGAGCATCGTGAGCTTCTTCTCATCGACGAGATGCTTGTGGAAGTCGTTGACGGTCTTGGCAAACAGCTCCGCGGGGTCCTTGCCCTTGCAACGCGGGCACTGGTTATCGGCGATGAGAAACACCTCGTCCATGCCGACGTGAAAGGCGTCCGCCTGGAAGGCGTCAATCAACTCGTCCACAAGGGCAAAGACGATCTCGTTTACTTTGGGATGAAGAGGGCACCAACTTCGGCAGTAGATGCCCTCGTTGCTGGAAGGAATGTGCGGCGTCTCATCCAGTTCGGGATACTTCGTCAAGAGAGAGAAAGTCGCGCCTTTGTTGCCCCATGACTGGTGTCCGAGACAGTTGAACTCGGGAATGAGGCGGATGCCATGGCTGCGGCATAGTGCGGCAAGTTCCCGTGCGTCGGCCTTCGTGATGGGCGCGCTCCCCATTACTAACTCCGGATGCGATTGGAATGCGAAATGATAGTTGACCTCGAGGACGAGTACGTTAACCCCGCTAGGCGCCAGAGATTCGTCTATCATCCGCTTCAAGGAGGGAATGGCGTCGCGGTCGCCTATGAAAACGTGCACGCCGAACCATCGCATGCCCTCGGCCTTGTCCTGCGGGCGTGCGGCCTCTCGCGTAGCACACGACAGGGCAAGGGCGGCCAATAGAGTGGCTGCGACAACGAGTTTACAGGACTTCATTTCTGCTCTCTCCGTGTTAGAATAACCTGTAATCCGCGTCATCCTAAGGCGGAAGAGGTTGCAATTCAACCGGGCGGGAATAGCGCGCTGGGCAGTTCTGGTTATGTGAGAGTTGAGGAGGCGGAGAGCCAGCCTCTAGACAACGAGCGCAATTCAGGACGGGCAGAGACTACGAAGAGACAAGACGAAAAGGAGCGGACGCATGAGTCTACTGAAACGGAAGTTGGGGCGAACCGGGTTGGAAGTAACTCAGTTGGGCTACGGCGCCATGGAAGTCCGAGGTGAACGCATCTGGGGCGGCAGGCCGTGCGATGACGCGCAGGCCAAGGCGATACTTAACGCGGTGGTGGATGCCGGGATCAACTTCATCGACACCGCCAACGACTACGGAAAAAGCGAGCTGTACATCGGCCGCTATCTCGCGCAGCGGCGGCAGGCATTCATCGTCGCCACAAAGTGCGGGTGTCACGTCACCTACGGTCGAGATCGCGACGATACGCCCCACGTGTGGACGCGGGAAAACCTGCTGCGAAATATCGCCGATTCGTTGCTGAAGATGCAGAGCGATCGCGTGGATCTGTTGCAGTTGCACAATCCCACGGTTGAACAGTGCGAACAGGCGAAGCTCGTGGACGTCCTCGAGGAAGTCAAGGCGCTGGGCGGCACGCGTTTCATCGGCTGTTCGAGCACAAGTCCGCACTTGGCCACTTACATCGGCTGGGGCGTTTTCGATGTGTTCCAAATCCCGTACTCCGCGCTGCAACGCCAGCACGAGAACCTCATCTCGAAGGCCGCGGAAGCGGGCGCAGGGGTGATCATTCGCGGCGGCGTTTCCCGTGGCGAGCCGGGCGCGACGGACGGAAACACGAATTCGGAGGCATGGCAGAAGTTCGCGAAGGCGCGACTGGATGAATTGCGCGCGCCCGGTGAATCGCGGACCGCATTCCTGTTGCGTTTCACGCTGAGCCATCCGCATTGCCATACCACAATCGTCGGGACGCGCGAGCCCGCGCACCTGGCAGAGAACGTGGCAACGGCGGCGAAGGGGCCGTTGGCGAAAGACGTCTATGAGGAGGCGAAGCGGCGACTCGACGCCATCGGCGAGAAACCGGAGCCGGCTTAGCGCGTCCATCCGGGACTACGAGGACGCATTCCTGCAGGTCCGTTTTCAAGGACGAAAGGGACGGAAGGGACAGCGTGGAAGGAAGCCCATGTTCATTCCACGCTTGCCGCTTCTCGGCCCCGAGACGCGGCGCCCATGATCTCGTTGAGTTTCCCCATGAAGTCGGAGATCATGAACGGCTTTTCCATGAATGGGCGTTTAGCTTGGCTGAGGAACCGGCGTGTCTCGTAACTCATCGTGTCACCCGTAATGAAGAGACACTTCGCGGTAAGGTTGGGATTTGTGGCGAGGAGAATCTTGTAGAGATCTTGGCCGCCGAGTTCATCGCCGAGAAGCATGTCTATGACCGCTGCGTCGTACGAATTCCGTTGAAGCATTTCCATGGCCTGCGCGCCTGTTGAGGCCGAATCCACCTCGTAACCTTCGGTCTGGAGCGCCATCGCGAGGAGAAACAGAAGGTCGGTCTCGTCTTCGACGATGATGATCCGCCGTCCGACTCGTTGGAGCGGCTCCGGTTTGGGCTGAAGGGGCCGAACGACGTCCACCTGTTCCGCCGAGGGAAGCTGCACGATGAAGCAAGCGCCAGGCGCGGCCATCTCGTCCAGATAGAGCAGGCCGCGGTGTTCCTGAACCACGGAACGCGAAAGGCACAGGCCGAGCCCGATGCCCTCCCGCTCCTTCCGGGTGGTGAAGAACGGTTCGAAGATGCGCTCTCGGATCTCCTCCGAGACGCCCGGCCCGTCGTCCCAAACCTTGACGTAGACCATATCATCGCGTGCAAATGTCTCGATGGTCACGCTGTTCTTTGCGGCATCGAGGGCGTTATCAATGAGGTTGATGAAGACCTGTGCAAGCTGGTCCTGAGCGCACTCGACGCGGGGCAGATGGTCCGCCAACCGCCACGTTATCCGGGCCGCGACTGAGCCGGGATACAAGGGGACTACACGTTCGCGGATGATCGTGTTGAGATCGACGGGAACGTGCTCGCCCGGCGCTCCGCGGCCGAACTCGAGCAGGCCCTGAACGATTTCCTTGCACCGGACGCCGTTGCGCAGGATGCGATCTATCACGGAAGGAACCTTGTCGGACGGAATCCCACGCGATAGCATTTCCGCAAAACCGATCATCACTCCGAGGGGATTGCGCAGTTGATGAGCGACAGCCATCGCAAGCTGCGAGGCGAACGACGTGCGCTGTTGCCGGAGGAATTGATCTTCAAGCAGGTGTTGTTCGGTGACGTCGCGGGCGAACTTTGTGACCCGGCACACCTTTCCCTGGCGGTCGCGCAATGGGATGCAGGTCACATCGAGCCAGCGCAGCTCTCCGGTTGGAGTCTTGTGCTGCACCGAGGCGCGATAAGCCCGTCCCGTTTCGAAGATTCCGCGGCGGAAGCAATCGCTGCACTTTCCTTGGGCATCGAGGTTGTGCCGGCAACAATAGGTGCCGTCATCTTCAGACCCTGCCGCGACGAGGGCATGCGCGAGGCGGTTCTCCGAGACGATCCGGAAGCTTTCATCGATCGTGTAACAGCCGATGCCGATCGTCTCGGCAAGGTCCTCGAGCATTTTGGATCGCAACGTTTCATCCGCCCCAAGCACCGCACTTTCGACATCCGCCATGGCCATCGCCAGCCCGCTTCGGAGGCCGGCCTCGTCGAACAGGGGAAGGACCCAGAACCGGAGAGGAATCCGACGGCCTTTGGGACCCATCAGGGCGCCGTCGAATTCACGCGTCGAGGTCGTGCGGCGCTGCCGCAGGGCGCGGCGGATCTCGTCGGCTGTAAAAGGGTCGCACAAGTCGGCCAGCACACTGCCCACCAGCCGATCCTCCGTGAGACCCGTCAGATCGATGAGCTTGGCGTTCACCGAGGTGATGACGCCCTCGCCGTCGAGAGTCGCGAAGGCGCGATCCATCCAATCGACAATCGTACGCTGGAGCCGGTGCTCGGCGCAGAAAGCCTTTCGTTCAATGTCGCCGTAAATATCGCCTAGGCAAGTGAGATACTCGGCTTCACACTCATTCGCAACCGCATGGAGGTCCGCATCCGTCAGGCCGGCAATGCGGCTGAGGCAGAACCGGAGAATGAGTTCCCGAAGACCGCGCCCCATGGACAAAATGTCGCCGATCCGTCCCCCTTTGCTTCGAACGTCGTTGACGAAGGAGACCATCCACTCGTAGCAGGCCTCGGGCTGGCCCCGCAATGCGGCCACCTGGGCCGCCAGCCATTCTCTTGCGGTCTCGGAGAGATTGTCGATCAGCGGGACATTCTTGAAGCGATCGAGTTCAGCCACGATTTCCGCACGGTGCGCCTCGAGAAATCCGGCAACCGCTTGCGATTGGCTTGTGGGATACATGCCGAGCTCTCCTCGCATCCGCCCGCATCATCATTCCACTGAACTCGAACGCGATTCAAGTCAATAACCACGCCGCCGCCCATCAGTGCCATTACGATTACTACGCACGAGCACAAAGCAGCTCACACCTCGCACCTCGCACCTAGGGTGTCACGTTCCAGCCTTCCAACCTGATGGCAGGCGAGGCGCCCTCCACGTCGCTTGCAGCGAAGCGCGCGAAAAGCGTCTTTCGCTCGCCGGGCAACAAGGAGACGCAGTTGGCCTCCCAGAACACCGGCGATATCTCCGGGCCTCCCGCGCCTTTGACGACAATCGGCCGCACGAAGAACGCGAGATGCGGCGACGGATTGTCGAGGGTCACTCGAGCCAACCGTTCCGGACCTGCTTCCTCGAACTTGGCGTCGACGCTAAGTTTGACGGACGGCAGTGAGTTCAAGTCTTTGTAGTCCGCCGTGGAGACGGGATTGGCAAAGGACTCATTGGACTCGTTCTCGACGTCAGGAACCGTCGACATCCAGTAGAAGTTCTCGGACAGAATCTGCCCGTCAGGGGCCTCCGTCTTCAGCACGAGGAAGTAGCATTTCGACAGATCCGGCGGCAGATCGACAGTGAACGCTTTGGCTTTGCCGTCGGACGGAACGTCGACAGTCGCTTCCTTTTCCCATTTCCGCGTCAAATCAAAGTTGTAGATCTCCGCCTTCACTTTCAGCGCGGTGAAAGCCTTCGAGTAACTGTTCACAACATAGATGGCGTGGTCATCGTAGGCATACTGGACGTGAAGCGGCTCACAGGCCTTCTGCGCGCCGTAGTACGCCGCAGTCGCGTTCAGGTACCAGTCCACGTATTGCCACGTGGGGGAAGCGGGCCACGCGGCGTCGTATTTCCAGGTCGTGATGCCCGTGGCCGAGTACTTGTTCCTTCCGTAGGCCTCGAACATCCCGCGAGCGGACTCGTAGTTGAGCGCGAGGGCCTTTTTCATGAAGTCATCGAAGCCGGCCGGCTCGCCATACCGGTCATTGATGGCCTTGAGCACCGGGTTGAAATACTTACCGCCCTGTATCACGGTGTGGAGCGACCAGGTGTCCGTCCACGCGGGCCACAGCGCCTCCGCCGGCATCATTCGGCGCATGCTTTCGGGCATGGCGAAAATGCCGCCGATTCCGCCGGATTGCGCGAACCCCCATGCGCCTGTTTCCTTGCTTGTGTAGTAGTGCGAAGGGCAGGCGTAGGTCCACACCTGTAGGCTGCCGGTGCGCGTGCCGCCGGTCTTGAACCGCTCTTCAAGCCTGAATGCGCCCGAGTGGGGTTGATATGTGCGGTCGGGCGTATACTTCGCGATGAGATCCCGATATGCCTTGTCGAGCGTCTCGGTTGGGAAAGTCTCATCGTGACCGAGGAAATGGACGAGGCTCGGGTGATTGCGGATGCGAAGCAGCATGTCCTCGATGCATGATATCGCCAGGGTCTCGTCCGGGATGCTGCGTCCGAAGATCTGCTGGGTGACCATGACGCCGTATTGGTCGCACAGGTCATAGAAGTCGTCCGTTTCCCGGATCGAGAAACCCTCCGAGCGGAGCATGTTGAGGTGGCCTTCCTTCGCGTACCGCACCAGCGCGTCGTAGCGCTTGTGCGGCAGCCGCAACAGCATGTCGCAGGTCATCCACGCGCCGCCGCGAATGAGGACGTTTCGGCCGTTAACCTTATAGCCGCGCCAGCCTTCATCGTTTATGTAGGTGGTGGCGTCACGAATGCCGAAGCGCGTCTTCGCCGTATCGGAGATTTCGTTTCCGACTTTGAATGACAACTCGACCGTGTACAGCTCCTGGGGGCCGAGGTCAACCGGCCACCACACCCGCGGATGAGAAATGTTCAACTGACTGAACGCTTCGGAGGTGAAAGTGACGAGCTTCGTCTCCTTCGGACCAAGGTTGACCGGCTGCTCGAACTTGACGTTTTCGATAGCGCCGCTAAGAACACCAGACACAGCTTCGGAAGTCTTGTTGACGGCGTATGCCGATACAGTCAGGTGCGCCGCTTCCAGAGAGGGTAGATCAAGGCGCGTGGCCACGTACGGATGGCGCAACGCCGCGGGACCTGTCGCCGTGATGTAGACGGCCTGCCAGATGCCTGTGTTCAAGTCCGGCGGCTGCGGATTATGGTCATCCCACCCCGTCGTGGCTTCGAGCTGCTTCGTGCGATAGTTCTCTTCGGGCAAATGCCCCGGCCCCGTCACCTCGATGGCGAGACAGTTCGGCTTTCCGGCCAGAACGAAGTCATTGATGTCGAACTCGAATCGCCTGAACATGCCGATGACGGTCGTGTCTTCCGCGACACGTTTCCCGTTTAGCCAGACGTTCGCCTTATAGTTGATGCCGTCCACGTGAAGCATCAAGTGCTTTCCACTGAAGTCCGCCGGCACATCGAACTCCTTTCGGTACCACCACGGTGGATAAAACGGACTGTCTTTCGCCATCACCAGCCAGCGCCCCGCTTTGTAGCCCGGTATCTTCGTAATGTTATCCCCGTAGAACGGGTCCGGATAGACCTTGTCCTCGACAAGCGCCGCCAGAAGCGTTGACGGAACCGACGTTTGATACCAGCCCTTGGCATCAAACCCGGCGGTTGATATCGCCTCGCCTTTCACGGTAGGCGCGCCTTCTCCGAAGGCGGCGCCAGTGCTGCGAGAGGAGTCTGCGGAACTCGGGCTCGGTTTGGGAGAAACCGGCCCTACTGTCGGCTGCAACGACACCGAAGACTGCAATCCCCAGCCTTCACTCAACGGCAGAAGCGACTCCGCAGCGCCCGCAACGACTGCATACGTAAGAATTAGGAAAGTGGCTGTACATGCGCTAACTTTAGGCAGGTTCCTCATAGGTATTCTCCCGGTTCCGTACTCTTACTCGCAATCGTACATATAATCCAACCCGTTCGCAATGCGGCCGCGTTTTTGGGGGAGGAACCAGCCGTGGGAGCGCGGTACCCGATCCCAGGCGGCCGGTTCGATTGCGTATTCGCTCCATTTCACCCATGCTACAGATCTCCCACGGTTCGAGGCCTCAGGTTTGTCTTTCTCAAGCGCGTGTCCTACAATCACTTAGCCATTTCTTGGAGGCCGGATAGCGGGTGCGCAATCATCTCGCACCGCCTGAATATGCTAGAGAAAAGGCGTGATCTTCGCGGATTATTGCGGACGATGCGTGTGACATTCAGGGGCAGCAATTGTATGGTTAGGAGAACGGTCCCGCCGAAGGCGTTGGCGCAGACTCGAAAGGAGCCGCGGAGCGCGGCCATCTTGGGATACGGGCTTACGGCGGGGGGCTCATGAGCGTGGAGCACCGCTTGAACGCGGACGACCGGACAGACGAGGCCCTGATGACGGAGCTTCGCGGCGGGCGGGAGTCCGCACTTGCTGAGTTGGTACGGCGTTATCAGCAAGACATCTTCCGCTTCTGCCTGCACTACCTCAAAGAGGTAGAGGCGGCGAAAGATATGACGCAGGAAACGTTCGTTCGCGTCTATGCTTCACGCCAGCGGTTTGACGCGGAACGTAAGTTTAAGCCGTGGGTGCTGTGCATCGCCCGGAACTTGTGTTTGAACGAACTCAAGCGCAAGAAGGCGGTGCCGATGGAGACCCTCGAGGGGTACGCGAGTTCGGCCCGAGACGGCATGGGAGGATTGGCGCACTACTCGGCGGATGGTCCCGATGAGATATTGATGGTCCAAGAGCGCCGGCAAGCGCTCCGGCAGGCCATTGAAGAGTTGAATGACGAATCGCGCGAGTTGGTGGTCCTTCGGTTCTTTGAGCGGATGTCGGCGAAAGAGATTGCCGAGGTCACCGGCAGTACGGAAGGCGCGATACGCACGAGGTTGCATCGGTTGTTGGGAAGCATGCGGGCGCGCTACGCCCCGCGCAGAGGAGAGCTTTAAGTGATGAGTGCGAGGTGCGAAGTGCGAGGCGGTTTCACAACCGCGCGCATCGGCACTCAGACACTCAGGCACTCAGGCAGTTTGGTATGAACGAGGACGTTTGCAGAGACTATCGTGAGGACATGCTGTCGCACTTTGACGGCGGCCTGGATAAGCCGGGGGAAGCCGCGCTCATGGGCCACCTCGATATGTGCAGCGCGTGCCGGGACGAGTATGGTTGCCTCGAGACCCTGCGTACGGATCTTGAGGCTATCGGTAAAGGGATCGCTGCGAGCCTGCCGCAAGTGGATGTTGTAACAGGAGTTATGGAGGCCATCGAGCAGGCAAAGCACGCCCGGCGCGTCGTTGTCTCGTTCGAACCCGCAACGCCTCGGCGTCGCCTTGGATTCCTGGGGTGGATGGGGCTTGGGGCGGCAGCGGCGGCGATACTGGTGCTCTGGTTGACGGGCTATCGGCTTACGCGGGAGCCAACGACAGGCCCTGTGTTGCGCCAAGCCCGGACGCACGTGCAGGAAACGGCCCCGGCGCCTGTCACCAAACCAAAGCTGGCCAAGGCGCCATCCCCGAAGGCCGCGCCAGCGAGCAAGACGAAGTTTGACGAGATCAAGCGTCTGTTGAGTGAGGAGTCGCCTTTGGCGCTGCCGCGCGAGGCGGTTGCTTCGAAAGAGAGGAAAGAGCCGGGCCTCGAGGAAATCACGACGGAGGGGATACTTGCCCTGCGCCGCACGGCCGCTTCGGACCCGGAGGCGGATGCTCGACAGGAAGCCCGTGGGCGGTTGGCTGGGTGGGCGAGTCTTACCGAGCCTCAGGCCCGAGCGTTGGCGGACTCGAATGACGTGTCTGTTGAGGCGAAACTCGGCGCTGCTCAAGTGCTGTCCCCTGAAGAGGCCGAACGGATACTGTTGGCCGCCGTTCAGACGTCGCCCGACGACCCCTATCTGCGGAGTGAATTGGCAAAAGCCTATCTTGCCCAGCCGGATAAACAAGCGGAAGCGACGGATCAACTGATTGAATTGAGCGAGTTGGACCCGGGAAACGCGCTCACGCAGTACAGGCTTGCGTCAAGCCTGCTCGTTCAGGGTGACCTTAAGGGCGCGACGGCCGCCTTGGACACCGCGCGGTCACTTCAAAGTGTTGACACTTATGCAGCGCAGGCGGACGCTTCACGGCAAAGGAGCCTTGAGGCAAGCGGCATGGCTTCGGACGCGGCGCGTGCGCTGACGGCTCTCACCGCCGGCATGAACCAATATGTGGATCTTATTGAATTGGCAGGCCGCCTGCTGTCGCAAGGTCAGCGCGCGGAAGATAAAGGAAATCTGTCCTCTGCCAAGGATCTCTACGAAAGCGTTCGGGTAATGGGGACCCAGGTTGCCGATGCGAGTACGCTGTCCAGTGAGCGGATGGCCGGCCTCGATATTCAAAGCTCGGCGATTGACGCCTTGTTCCGCGTTCTCGAAACGGGCAACGATACGGCCGGCATGCAGGCGCTGACACAGCAGGTGAATCAGCTTGCCGACGCCTACACCTCGATCCTTCAATTCTTCGACGCGCTCAACTCGTTTTTCTCCGGCAACGTGACCGAAAACGTGCTCCAACAGGTCAGCGACTTTATCCTGCGGCACGGCGACCTGAACGTTATGGATTACATTTCAAGCGTCACCTCGGGGCATGGGGCCGGCGCATCGGCTGTCCCTGCTCAGTAAGGGTGGGTTTAGGGTCGTCCGACCTGTCTGACGTGTCGGACCCGTCGGACTCCAGACCCTATGCCCTCCGCACCCCATTGCTGAAAACACTCCGCACGACGGCCTCCCGATTTCCCTGCGCGTCTCTATCGATATCGAATAAGACAAGATCCGCCTTTGCGCCGGGTCTGGGCAGGACAAAACGACGCTTTATTCCGAGACATTTTGCAGGAATGGTTGAGGCCGACGCGAACGCCTGCTCGAGCGAAAGATCGGTCACTTCGGACGCATTTACGACGCCTTGCAGAAGCATGAGAGAGCTTCCGGCAAGGAGGTCGGTGCACGACAGACAGATGCGTCCCGAGGGAAGAAGTTCCACATCCAAGTTGCACAATTTGTACTTACCGGGCGGCAACCCGGCGATATGAACGCAATCGGACGTGAGAATGGTGTTCTTCGGACCCTTTGCGCGCACGAACGTCTTCAACGTGGATGATGGAAGATGCTGAAGATCGGCTATCAGCGCCGCCGTAAGCCGATCGTCGGCAAGCTGAGGCCAGAGCGGGTTGAGGTGGCGGTGGATGGTCGAGGCAAGCCCATTGCCAAGATGCGTGCACAGCCGGGCGCCGGCCTCGACGGCCGCCGCGATCTGCTCGGCAGTGCCGTTGTGGTGTCCCAGTGCGACCTTCACACCGCGTGCCGCAACGCCCTTGATGAAATGCGCGGCGCCATCGAGTTCCGGCGCCATCGTGATATAGAGGATCTTTCCGCGCGCGGCCCTGTACAGCCGTTCAAACTCACGCGGGTCAGGATTGTGAACGTGTTCGCGCGGGTGAGCGCCACGCGGACCGTCTTCAGGCGAGATATAGGGTCCTTCGATGTGAATGCCGGGAACCGCTCGAGCGATCTCCGGGTCCTGCATGGCCTCCGCGATGACCCGGCAACCGTGTTCCATTGCATCCATAGACCCAGTGATGAGCGTCGGAATCCAACATGACACGCCCCACGCCGCCAGTGCCTCGGTGATCTTGAGGACGTCCTCAACTCTGATCGACGGACTCTGGAGATCGATCCCGTACGCGCCATTGACTTGGATATCGAGCAGCGTAGTTCCAATGACGGAGCCCTTTGAGCCAATGTCGGCGCGGGCTCGGTCGCTAGGTTTAATCGAAGCGACGTTCCCATCGCGAATCACAATGTCAGACGGTTCCTTGTGGCCGAGCAGTCTTCCTCGCAGCTTGATTTCTGTGCACGGCTCACGGTGGTGCGGCACTCCCCTACCTCCCTTCAACGACGAAAAAGACGAAAGGGACGGAAGGGACGGAGTGGAAGGAGTGGACGGAAGCGGATGTTCGTGTTGTGCGGTAAGCCCTTGACAATGGTGTGGCGCGGAATCGCAACATGCGGGGATTATACCCGAAATCGCCGCAGGCGGAGCGAGTTCGTCACGACATTGATCGAGCTTGCAGCCATCGCAATCTCGGCGATGAGAGGATGAAGCAACCCCAGGATCGCAAG
>Ga0315274_10002836_pt1 | contig 25861 bp, 22 predicted proteins | sample YL17G02_20_MG_FD_203700 | JGI IMG/M metagenome (GOLD analysis project Ga0315274, IMG submission 203700) | Sediment microbial communities from Yellowstone Lake, YNP, Wyoming, USA - YL17G02_20 | ecosystem: Environmental > Aquatic > Freshwater > Lake > Sediment | place: USA: Wyoming | collected...
CGACGGCAGCGCCAGGGACTTCGTTGTTCCCGAGGAGATAGTTCAGAAGTATCTGGGCGGAAAGGGGATCGGTGTCTGGTTGCTCTACAAGGGCCTGGAGCCGCACGCGGACCCGCTCGGCCCGGACAACGTACTGCTGTTCATGACCGGCCCGCTCACGGGTATCGGGATACCGGCTGTAAACCACCTCTCTGTATGCACCAAGTCCCCTCTTACCGGCACCGTCGTCGATGCCGGCCTCGGAGGTGATTTTGCCACGAAGCTCAAGGCGTGCGGTTACGACGGTTTGATCCTCAGGGGCAGGTCGCCGCGACCGGTTGTGATCGACATCACCGGCGGGCGCTGGAAAATACGAGAAGCCGGTAACCTGTGGGGTGCCAACGCCGCGCGTACCCAGGAAGTGCTCGCGAGCAAGTTCGCCAGTACGGCCTGTATCGGGCCCGCTGGCGAGAACATGATCCGGTACGCCACTATAGTCTCCGGCGAGCACAGCGCGCAGAGGGGCGGCACCGGGGCCGTGATGGGCTCCAAAATGGTCAAGGCCATAAGGGTCGGTGGCAGTCTGGAGACCTCGGTCTTCGACAGGGACCGCCTCAAGGTGCCCTCCGGCTCTATAAGGGAGCGCCTGCAGATCTCAGAATCGTACCCGCGGTTCGGCACCGCCGATAACCTCGCCGTCTCAAACGAGAAGGGGGTCCTTCCCACCAGGAACTTCACGTATGGGTCTTTTGATAACTACCTCAAGATCTCCGGCGAAGCGCTGCGCTCACAGATCAAGCGTAAAGCGCTAGACTGCCAGGGGTGCCCGGTGACCTGCACCAGCGAGATCAAGCTTCCCTCCCGTTCGGGTACCATACGTGTCAAAGGGCCAGGGTACCAGTCCCTGACCATGCTGGGAAGCAACCTCATGGTTGACGACCTTGAATCCGTGATACGCAACAACTATCTGTGCTACCTGCTGGGAATGGACCCGATAAGCCTTGGTGGGACCATCGCCTTCGCAATGGAACTCACCGAGAAGGGCCGTCTGGATCTGCCTCTGCACTTCGGTAGCGCCCGGGAGGTTACTCCTCTGATAGCGCTGATAGCGGAGCGTAAAGGGGTGGGCAAGGAGCTCGCCGACGGCGCGGTCAGCCTGTTCCTGAAGTACGGCTACAGCGATATCGGTATGGTGGTCAAGGGAATGGAGCTTCCAGGTTACGACCCGCGTGGTTGCTGGGGACAGGGACTGTCCTTCGCCACATGCCCCGCTGGTGGAAGCCATATCGGCTCTATGATGGCTGCCCCTGAGATACAGGGCACGCCTATGTCGATCCCCGGGGCGCGAGCAGCAGGAAAAGCCCAGGCGACCGTGTTCACCCAGAACCTTTTCAATGCGCTCGGCAGTCTGGTCGCATGCTACCATGCCGCCTACGGCCTTGTGACGGTGCCTCCCTGGATGCGCGGGCTCCCCGCCTCGCTCAGGGGTTTCATAACAGGAAACATGCCGTCCCTGGCCTCTACACTGGTCGATTTCTCTGACTACTACCGGGCGGTGTCATTCGTCACCGGGGTCCGCTATCCCAGAGGGGCGCTGCTGCGGGTCGGGGAACGGATATTCAACCTCGAGAGGCTGTTCAACCTGCGGGAAGGCTTTACCAGTAAGGATGACAGCCTTCCTCTCCGGTTCATCGGTGAACCCTTCAGGGAAGGCCCGTTAGCCGGCAAGGTCGTGCCGCTGACCAGGCTGCTGCTCAAGTATTACCGTCTCAGGGGCTGGAGCGAGGTAGGCATACCAACTGTCCAGCGCCTGCAGAAGCTGGGCATCGAGGAAAAACCCGATGGGGTCAGGTCTTGAATGAAGGGGTAAGGTCCTGGTGTGTTGGACCTGACCACCACGCAAACCGGGGTCAAACAGCTCTTTGCGCTGCATCAGCTTTGATTACGGTCTACGCAAAGAGCTGTTTGACCCCGGTTTGCGGACCCCGGTTTGCGTCAAAAGAGAATAAGACTGGCACCGTATGTTGAACTTCAGGATAGGCCGCCGTACTTGCGGGTCCTGCGATTGTACTCCTCGAAAGCTTCAAGCAAATGCTTGCGGCGAAAATCTGGCCAGAGTACGGGTGTCACGTAGAACTCCGCGTACGCGATCTCCCAGAGCAGAAAGTTGCTGACACGCATCTCACCTGCGGTGCGGATCAGCAGGTCATAATCCGGCAGATCCGGCGCGTAAAGGTGCCTGTTAACAAGCCGCTCGTTTATCGAGCCTGGCTTTATCTTTCCTTCAGCGACCTCCTCTGCGATTTCCCTTATGGCATCAATGAGTTCAGTTCTGCCACCGTAGTTGAAAGCAACGTTGAGCTTGAGCCCGGTGTTCTTCTCCGTGAGCTCCGCTGCCTCCTGCATCTTTCTCACCAACTTGCCTGGAATACGCCTGCGGCGGCCAAGGAACCGGATCTTAACGTTCCTTTCGTGGAACTCCCCAACGCGACGGTCAAGCAGCTTCTCATGAAAACTCATCAGGAACTTGACCTCTTCCGGTGAACGCTTCCAGTTCTCGGTCGAAAAAGCATACATGGTGAGCGCCTCGAGACCCAGCTCGGATGAAGCCCTCACAGTGTCCGTGATGGCGGCCTCGCCGGCCTGGTGCCCTTCGATCCGCGAAATCCCACGCCTGGTGGCCCAGCGCCCGTTTCCGTCCATTATGACAGCGATCCTGCGTGGAACCTCTTTGACCTTCCCGGCCATATCATCACCCTCCAGCTTTGTTAGTTCCGAGCATCCTGGATACGTCGCGCATCACCCGGTGCGCGGGGAACTGCCGCTCCATCCAGTGCTCGATAACCCTGTTCATCAAGAAGTAGAGCTCGCGCTCTGCGCCAGGACCCGGCATTTCGTCCGGCCATTCTCCGATGTCGTGATCCGCCATCCATGATAGCACCCGGGCAGTCTCGTGTCCCACCCTGACCAGCTTGCCCACTTCGCCCGTGCGGTCTCCCCTGCATGCATCACATACAAAGCCCCCCATATGAAGGGAGAAAAAAGCCTCGCCTGCCCCCAGGTCGTTTCCGCAACCGGCGCAACACGTCACCCTGAGTTCGAACCCGGCGATGGCCAGTACCCTGAATTCAAAGAACGTCAGCAGGAACGTAGGGCGCCCGCGGCAGTCCCTCAGAATCGCCAGTCCCTTTACCAGTAGATCGAACAGCTCCGGGTGTGGCTCGTGCTCCTCGGTAACGCAATCAACGATCTCCGCCATCGCCGCTCCCCGCAGGAAAAGGTCAAGGTCTTCCCTTACCTCGCGGGAGGAACACTGTATCTCGGCCTGCTTTATTATGTCCATGTTACGCCCGGAGTGCATCAGCAATGTCGCGCATGTCAGCGGTTCCAGCCTGGCCCCGAACCTGCTGGTTGTCTTGCGGATCCCCTTGGCCACCGCGGACCTCTTGCCATGTTCCCTGGTGAGTATTCGAAGTACCTTGTCCGATTCCCCGAGCTTGTGCGACCTGAGGACAATGCCGCTGTCGCTGTAAACCGGTGCTTCGCGCCCTCTTCTCCTGTGGTCAGGAGATCTGCTACTTCCCTTTGACACCGAGGAATTCCTCCACCAGTTCCGGTCCGGTGCTGGTCCCGATACGGCTCGCACCGGCGGTTATCAAGTCCCGTGCGGCAAACCATGTTCTGATGCCTCCGGAGGCCTTCACCCCGATGCCCTCGCCGACAACCTGTCGCATCAGCTTCACGTCTTCAACCGTCGCCCCGCCGGGGCCCAGCCCCGTCGCAGTCTTGACGAAGTCCGCCCCCGCAGCAACCGATACGCGGCACGCCTCGATCTTCTGCTCGCGGTCAAGGTAAGGTGTTTCCAGAATGACCTTCACCGTCACCGGCCCACCGAGGGTGCTCTTCTCCCATGCCCTGACGGTCGAGACGACTTCACTCAGGTCTTCCTCGACGATCTCCCATACGCCGGAAAGCGCAGCCGAGACGTTCATCACCACGTCCAGTTCACTCGCTCCCTCTTCCAGGGCTGACAGAGCCTCGGCGGCCTTCGTGTCGGGGTCGCTGTAGCCGAACGGAAAAGAAACAGGGGTCCCCACCATAACGGGTGTGCTGCTCAACATCCCGACCGCCACTGGCACGTAACAGGGCGGGACGAATACCGCGTGAAAGCCCCACTGCGCCGCGGCCTTGATGAACTTCGTGTATCCTCGCAGCGTCTCCTCCGGCTTGAGCATAGTGTAGTCGATCATTGAAAGAAGGCCTTCCCGGGTGAGCGAGCCCGGGTCAACTGAAGGGTACGTCGCCATTCGCATCCCCCTAGATCAGAAGGCGGCCGATTCCCAGGTATATCGCGAGGCTGAGTACATCCATGGTCGTTCCCAGCAAAGGCCCGGAGACCGCCGCCGGGTCCCGGTCGAGCGCTTTCAGGGTAAGTGGGAGGGCGCAGCCGACCACGGCCGCGACTATTATCGTCAGTGCAAGCGAGAGCCCGACGACCAGCCCCACCGAAGCGCCCAGGTGAAATAACACGCTGAAAGCCGTCACTATTCCTCCTGTAAGAAGGCCGACAAGCACTCCCCAGACAACCTCACCCGATATCGTCTTCCATGTGCCCCGATCAAGTGCAGCGGTCCCTCCCCCAAGCCAGCGCGCCATTATTGTCGAGGATTGCACCGCGATGTTCCCGCCCATTGTCACCAGCAGCGGGATAAAGAAAACAAGCACCACGAACTTCTTGAGTACCGGCGAGTAGAGCTTGAGTATACCTCCGGCAAGAAGTATCTCTATGACCGCGGCAACCACGAACCATGGCAGGCGATGCCCGAGGTTGGCCCACAGGCCCTGGGACAGCTCTTCATCCAGGCCAGTCGCGCCTGCGAACCTCATTATGTCCTCTTCGGCCTCGTCCCCCATGACATCCATTACGTCGTCTACGGTTACTATCCCAAGCATGCGCCCGGAGTCACCGGTGACCGGCACCGCCAGCAGGTCGTACTTGCTTATGACCTCGGCGACCTCCTCCTGGTCTTCTTCCGGCCTCACGCTTATGACGTCATTCATCATAATTCCTTCGACGCGCTGCTCCGGGGACGAGATAATGAGCTCCCGCAGGGACAGCACGCCTTCCAGCTTCTTCTCGTCGGATACAACGTATACGTAATAGATCGTCTCCACTTCAGGCGAAACGGCTCTCAGCCGTTCAATAACCTCGTCCGCGGTAGCCATTGGCGAAACCGAGAAGTAATCGGGTGTCATCAACCCTCCGGCGCTCTCGTCGGGATAAGCCAGCAGCTCTTCGAGCTCACCGGCTTCGTCGCGGTCGAAAAGCCTGAGCAGCGTCCGCCTCTTGTCCTCCGGGATGTCGCCCAGCAGGTCGACCGCCTCGTCCACCGGCATCCGAGAAAGAAGGATGTGCAGCTCACCTGTTCTCAATCGCCCGGCTACCTCGACCTGGTGGAGCTCATCCATCTCCAGCAGGGCTCTCGCGGCGTGGCCGGGTTCCAGGCGCACCAGTATCTCGACCTCTCCGTTGATAGCAAGTCCGGAGAGGACTTCCGACGCGTCCGCAGAGTGCAGGCCTCCCACCGTGGTTACCGCCTGGTCGAGCTCGCCTGCCGACAGCATGTCGATTACTGCCTCCAGGATCACTCTGTTACTCTCTTCCATCTATAACCACCGCTTACTCATCCGGGTCGGAGGGACCCGGCTCAGAGTCGAACATGACCGCTGTCGTCTTCTCCAGTCACACGAGCACGAGAGACTTGCCATAGTCGAAATATGTCAACCTGATGCTGTCCGCACACGCTATCAACTGTAGTCCAGCCTACTAATGAACTCAGGGTTCTTTGTCCAATCCTTCTGAACTTTCACGCGCAGGCTGAGGAACACCTGGTTTCCCAGCAAAGGTTCGATCTCCTGCCTGGCCCGGCTCCCGATCTCCTTTACCATGCGGCCACCCTTCCCCACCAGGATGCCTTTCTGCGATTCCCGTTCCACGTAGATCACAGCCTCGATGTCGACCAGGTCGTCTTTCTCCTCACGGGGTTTTATCTCTTCGATAAGTACAGCCACGCTGTGCGGGACCTCTTCGCGGGTAAGCTGCAGGGCCTTCTCCCTTATCAGCTCAGATATCAAGACTCGCTCTGGCTGGTCGGTGACAGTGTCCGGGGGGAAATAACAGGGCCCCACGGGCATAAAACCGGCAAACAGGTCCACCAGGTACCCTACGTTCACGCCGAGCTTGGATGATATCGGTACCACTTCCACGAAAGGATAAAGGTGCCGGGCCACCTCGACCTGGGACGCGACCTTCTCCTCGTCGATCAGGTCTATCTTGTTCACCAGGCCTACCACACGCGTGTCCAGCTTCTCCAGTTCACCGGCGATAAAGACATCGCCCCTGCCGATGGTCTGTGTCCCATCCAGCACGAAAGCTGCCACGTCTACATCTCCCATGGTGGCGCGAACCATGTGGTTCAGCTTCTCCCCCAGCGCTCCACCGGGTTTGTGAAAACCGGGTGTGTCAACGAAAACCAGCTGCGCCGCGGGAGTGCTTACGACCGCGCGTATCCTGTTGCGCGTGGTCTGTGGTTTCTCAGAGGTTATGGCGATCTTGCGCTCCGCGAGCCTGTTCAGGAGGGTGGACTTGCCCACGTTCGGGCGCCCGATTATGCCGATGAATCCGGACCGGTGTTCATCCGGTCCGGCATGGTGCTCTTCATCGATGGTTACCAACTCGATCCCCCTGTTCACGGCCCTTCAGAGTCACTCCGCCGGTGGTCACGTCTGCGGGAACCTTCTCATGCTTATATTGAGAAGCAGGCCAACGCAAATAAAATTTATAATCAGCGAGCTCCCCCCGAAGCTCATGAAAGGCAGTGTGATCCCGGTAACCGGCATTATCCCCATTGTCATACCGACGTTCACCAGTATCTGGAACAGGAACATTACCACGATGCCGACCGCCACCATTGTTCCGAAAGAATCTCGCGCGGTGGCGGCCACCTTGAACGCCCTCCAGACAAGGATCGCGAACAACGCGAGAAGGATCATCGCTCCGATGAACCCGAGTTCCTCCCCCACCACGGAGAATATGAAGTCAGTGTGGTGAGCCGGTATGAACTTCAGGTTCGTCTGCGTACCGTGAAAAAGGCCCCTGCCAACCAGCTGCCCGGAGCCGATAGCGATCTTTGACTGGAGAAGGTTGTAGCCTGCTCCCAGCGGGTCAAGGCCGGGCTTTACGAAGACCATCAGGCGGTTCACCTGGTACGCCTTCAACAGGTGGAGCCCTATCGCTGCACTCACCATTACCAGCGTGCCCGCTCCCAGCGCGGCCATCTGTTTCAGGCGCGCGCCGCCGATCAGTACCATGGCGACAAATATCGCGAAGATGCTCAGGGTGATACCGAGGTCAGGCTCCAGAAATATTAGTAGCATCGGGACAAGCGCTATGCCGAGTGCCTTCAGGAACTCCTGGTTCGACCTTATCTCCATCCTGCGGTCCGCTATAAACGTCGCCAGGGTCAGGATCACCGCTACTTTTGCTACCTCGGACGGCTGCAGGTCGAAAAACCACAGTGAGATCCACCTGTGCGCTCCCCCGGAAGCAGGAAACACGAATACCAGCAGAAGCAGGAATATTGTGATTCCGTACAAAATCCTCGAATACGGCATGATCTTGCGATAGTCAAAGCCAGCCGCCAGCAGCATCGCCACCAACGCCAGGAAGAAATACATCAACTGGCGCTTGAGGTAGAAGGTGGACGGAGCGTCCACGCGGGTAGCGCTGTATATCATGATTATCCCGAAAATGGAGATGCCGACCGCCGCGAACAACAGGACTTTGTCCATTTTCCGGAGAGGGAACCGCCTTACGACCTCACTGGCCGTGCTGCCTCGAACCAGGCCCGGTGAGAACTCTGTGCTTGCGGTACGGCGCATCATAATCCGGTCACCGACCTAGTCTCCTGCGCTCGGCATTATCTCGCCCCTGGCCGGGAGATTGAACAGCCCCTCCAGTATCCGCCGGGCTGCTGGGGCCGCGCTCTCGCCACCGTGTCCACCCTGTTCGATCGCGACAGCGACCACATACTGCGGGTTCGTTGCGGGCGCGTAACAAACAAACCAGGCCGTCGGTTGCTTGCCGACTATCTCGCTCGTCCCCGTCTTGCCGGCGATTGGGATGCTGTCCACCGGAAACCCCTCAAAGGTGGCGGCGGCGGTGCCCTTCCCCTTAACCACTCCTGTCAGCGCCTGCGAGACGTATCCCAGCACCTGCGGATTGATCTCAAGCTGTGCGGTAGTCTCTACTTCGGCGCGCTTGATGACCTTTCCGTCCTCGTCCTCGAGGCTCTTCATAAGGTGCGGCCTTACGAACTTCCCGCCGTTCGCTATCCCGCTGTAGAGATATGCCATCTGCAGCGGTGTCGCGAGTATGTCTCCCTGACCGATGGTCATGTTGACGGTATCTCCGGGGTACCAGACCTGGTTCTCCTTATTGTTCCTGTTGAACTCTTTCTTCCACTCGGGGGTGGGGACCCGTCCGTCCATCTCGCCCACAAGGTCTATCCCCGTGCGCTTGCCGAGTTGAAAATCACGCGCGTATTCCCAGAGGGGACGTCCTACTTCACTCACCTGTCGCTGATAGAAGTTATACCCGACCTCGTAGAACACGATGTCACACGACTGAACTATGCCGTTGAACAGGTCGATGTGGTCATGCCTGCTCCAGCAGTACTTAGGGTACTGCTTGAAGGGGCCCCTGGTGAAAACGTGTTCGCAGTTGAACGGTGAGTTTATGTTATACATGCCTTCCAGCATGCAGCCTATCGCCGGTACCACTTTGAAAGTTGAGCCCGGGGGTAGTTCGCTCATTATCGCGCGGTTGTTCAGAGGGTACATGTTCCTGGGGTCGTTCATCGCCTTCCATGCCCTCTCACTGATCCCGCCCACGAACTCATTGAGGTTGAAAGCGGGATAACTGGACATCGCTATGATCTCGCCGTTGAGCGGGTTCAACACGATCGCGGCGGCTCCGGACGCTTTGTACGTCTTGCCGGTCTCCGGATCGTTATGGCTGCGCGCCACTTCAACCTGTGCCTTGAGCGCGTTGTCGACAACTTTTTGAACGTTCTCATCCACGGTCAAGCGCACGTTCAGCCCTGCGGCTGGTTCCTTGCGCGAAAGGACCTTGATCGCGTTACCGGACGCGTCCACCTCGAGGCGGTACTTACCCACCTTTCCCCTTAGTGCCTCGTCATACGTTGACTCCACACCTGACAACCCTATCTCGTCACCGGCCTGGTAGCCCTGGTCCTTCTTCTCCTTCAACTGCTCGGGTGATATCTCGCCGAGATAACCGATAACGTGCGCTGCCGAATCGTTGTTCGGATACTCACGCACCGGCCTGGTCCCGGCCATCACTCCCGGGAACTCCCGCTGGTGCTCTCTCACGTAGGTCACTATATCCTCACCCGCATCGCTCTTGATCAAAACCGCCCGCCGGTTCGGGGCCTGTGATTTCTCTATCTTCTGCTTGATCTCCTTCTCCCCCATGCCAAGCAGCTTGGAGAGCCGGCCTATAACCGCTTTATCATTTCTTAACTCCGCCGGGACCACCGATATGGTAAGGGCGCTGCGGTTCTTGACCAGTATCTGACCGTTGCTGTCGAGGATTCGGCCCCGTGGAGCTTCCAGGGATATCTCCCTGATGCTGTTGCCCTCGGCTTTTTTACGATAATCGTTCCCGGATACGATCTGCATGAACCACAGGCGAGTCAGAAGAAGCCCGAAACACGCAATTATCACCAGTCCGAGAAACGCCATGCGGCGCTGCAGGTTCTCCTGGGCCGAGTCGGGCTTGCTGTATGTTGTTTCGTCCGGTTTTATCTTTAACCCGGTTCGCTTTCCTAGACGCATCTTACTGACGCCGTTCACTGCGGCGCTAACTGCCTCCAATCCTCGTTACTATCATCGATTCCTCTTTCAGCGGGAATCTGAACCTCTTCAGTATGGTATATACAACAAACACGGTGAGCACGTTGAACAGCGCTGCGGGCAGCACAAGGCCCACCAGCTTGAACGGCGGAAGCTGTTCCTGCCCCAGCATCATCAGTGCCAGCTGGTGCAGAGACAACTCGAATATGCTCGCCAGGAACACCAGCAGCACCGGTAACAGGATCGAGTACGTCATGAAGAAATCCTTGAGCAAGCCGGCGAACAGGGCGGCCAGCGCCTTCGAGAAGGCACCCACCCCGACAACCTGGTGGCTCGCGAGGTCCAGCATCATCCCCCCGATGAAGCCTATGATAGCCCCCTCGACCGGTCCATCCTGAACGGCGACCACCACCGCAAGCACCAGTATAAGGTCCGGCTGGACGCCGAGAATCTTGAACTGGGGAATAACCGCCAGCTGCAATATAAACACCAGCAGCAGCGAGCAACCCAGGAATACCTGGCGCCTGCGGCTCATTCCGCCTCCTTCAGTATCGCCTTCTCCGGCTCAGGCATGATTATTATGAGAACCTTGCTCAGCTGCGAAAACTTGACGAACGGCCTGACCTCAACCAGTCTCGACATGCCTTTTTCGCGCTTTGTCACCTTGTAAACCCTGCCTATGGTGATCCCCGGAGGGCAGGTGAGGCCAAGCCCGCTTGTCTCGACTCCGTCACCCACCTGCATCACCGCGTCATCGTTCATGGGGACGAGCCTCAACGTCTCCTCGTTGCGACCCTCCAGGATCCCGGTCTCCCGGTTGCGCAGGTCTCTGGCGCCTATCCCGGACCGGGAGTCCGTGATGAGTTGTACCACGGACGAATTCGAGCCCACCGCTATCGTCCTTCCAACCAGGCCCTCCTCGGTTACCACGGACATATACTTCTTAACACCGTCTGAGGAGCCTTTGTTCACTATCATCAGCCTCTGCCAGTTGTCGGGCGACTGGCCCACGATGTCCGCGGCCACCGTCTCGTATTCCGGGCGCTGCTCGGTCCAGTTAAGAAGCCTCTTGAGCTCCTTGACCTGCGCCTCCAGCTCTTTCGACTCGACCCCCTGCCGTCTCAGGCTGGCAACTTCTTTCTGCAGCTCCTCCTTCTGCCTCGAAAGCGAAGGCAGGTGGAAAAGGTTAACGAACCCGTCCTTGATGGGCCTGAAGATCTTGGAGAAACTCGAGCTGAGCGGAGAGACCATGTCTACGAAGAAGTTCTGGATATCGTGAAGTGGACCCGTCTCGCTCTCCCTCACGTACAGGGTCACCAGAGTAACGCATACTATCACTATGACGATAAGGATAATCCGGTTTCTGTTACTTCTGGGAGTGGCAGGCATAACTTTTCCGAACGGCCCCTAGTGGCCCGCGGAAGAGATTAACACCTTCTTCATGATATCGAACTCTTCAAGACATTTCCCGGAGCCCATGGCAACGCACAGCAGGGGATCCTTGGCCATGTGAACCGGCATGCCGGTCTCGTTCCTGATACGATCCTCCAGGCCTCGCAACAGCGCACCGCCTCCGGCCAGAATGATTCCTTCGTCCATTATGTCGCTGGCAAGCTCCGGAGGGGTCCTGTCAAGCGCATCCTTCACGGTCTGGACCACCTGGCTCACCGGTTCGTCTATCGACTGCCTTATCTCCTCGGCCGTGACCACCACCGTCTTGGGCAGCCCCGAGGCCAGGTCTCTCCCCTTTATCTCGGCTTCAAGCTCGTCATCCCCGATTATGAATGCCGAACCTATCTTTACTTTCAGCGCCTCTGACGTTCTTTCACCTATCATCAACTGGTAGTCCCTCTTGATGTAACTTATGATCGCGTCGTCCATCTCGTCGCCGCCTACCCGGATAGACTGGCTTGTCACGATACCTCCGAGCGATATCACCGCGACTTCGGTCGTACCTCCACCGATGTCAACAACCATGTTGCCGATCGGCTCGTGGATCGGCAGGCCGGCGCCGATGGCCGCAGCCATGGGCTCTTCAACGATGAAGGCTGCCCTGGCACCCGCCTGGATCGTCGCTTCCTCCACGGCCCTCTGCTCAACACCGGTTATCCCGCTTGGTACCGCGACCACTACGCGCGGACGCGCGAGAGCCCTGCGCTGGTGCACCTTCTGGATAAAGTACCGGAGCATTTTCTCGGTAACGTCGAAGTCCGCTATAACGCCGTCCTTCAGCGGCCTTATCGCTACGATGTGCGCAGGGGTGCGCCCGACCATCCTCTTTGCTTCTTCGCCGACGGCGATTATGGCGTTCGTTATCGTGTTCACCGCGACCACCGACGGCTCGTTCAGTACGATCCCTTCTCCCTTCACATAAACGAGCGTATTGGCGGTCCCGAGGTCGACGGCCATGTCCTTGCCAAAAGCCCCGGCTCCCAACAGCCTGCTAAGAATGGGCATTCCGTGAAGCACTCCTGTTCATTACCCGAGGGTTAACCATGTAAATTTGAAAGTTCCATTATGCACAAATAGCCTTGAAAGTCACCCGCCATTTTAACACAACTTTACTTATTAAACATTAGCATACAAAACGATACACGGCAGATGCCGGGGTAAGGGCTTTATTCGTTCAAGGTGACAATCACCAGGTTATCAGGATCCAGGGCCTGGCCCCGTGTTATTCGGGAAAGAAGAGCGCTATCTCGCGCGCGGCGCTGGTGGGAGAATCCGAACCATGGACGATGTTTTTCCTTATGCTGGTGCCGAAATCCGACCTGATCGTCCCGGGAGCGGCCTTTTCTGGATTGGTGGAACCCATGATCTCCCGCAGCCCTTCTATGCACCCCTTCCCGGAGATTATGGCCACAACTACGGGTCCGCTCGTGATGAACGAGATAAGGTCATCGAAGAAAGCTTCCCCCTCGTGCTCGCCGTAATGATTCAGCGCAAGGTCGCGATCCACGGACCTGGTTTCCATTCTCTCGATCTTATAGCCTTTGATCTCTACCCTCTCAAAGACCTCCTCAACCAGGCCGCGGGCCACCCCGTCCGGCTTTACTATCAATAGTGTTCGCTCGCTCTTCATAAGTCCTTTTACCTGTCCTGCCGCATCTCGCGCGACTCCCGCTGGCGGCGAAAATAGACGCGCGCTTCCGCGACCGTATATAGCGACCCGGTCACGCACACAAGCCCGTCCCAACCCGCGCTATTATACGCGATTTCCATCGCCGAGGAAAAAACGGGCTCTACACGATGCGTGATCCCTTCCATCCTGCAAATGGTCCCGAGTTTCATAGCCGGAACAGAGCGCGCGCTTCGGTTCTCTGTCACCACAACCTCATCGGAAACCGCGCCGAGGATCCTCAATATGCCCCGCGCGTCCTTATCTTTCAGAATAGAGGTAACGATAACAAGCTTCCCGTACTCGAACTCGCCCTTGAGCGCCGCGGCAAGCCTGTCGGCGCCGAGAACGTTATGGGCACCGTCTACGACCACCAGCGGATGGTCCCGGAAAGCCTCCAGGCGGCCCGGGATGCGTAGAGACTCGAGCGCGTCCCTGAAAGCAACAGGATCGGCCTTTTCACGCGGGCCCGCGTAGACCTGTGCGGCGGCGATCGCGCATGCGGCATTCACCACCTGGTGCTTGCCCAGCATGGGCAGCTTTATATCCGTGAATTCTGTACCCTCCAGGCCCCTCACCGACATTATCTGAGCTGGCTGCTCGCCGGCAACCCGGTACGGCAGAAGATATTCGATCCGGAAATCTCTCCCGAAGGCCCTCATTTCTGCGCCCATCTCCTGGCACCTCTCCGAAATGATAGCAAGGATTTCCTTTCTGCCCTCGGCCGTTATGACGGTAGCTCCCTCGTTTATGATCCCCACCTTCTCGTAAGCGATCTTCTCCCTGGTGCTTCCCAGCTCATCAACGTGATCGATGTCGATGTTTGTTATCACCGCGACTTCGGAATTCACAACGTTTGTGGCGTCCCAGCGGCCTCCCATACCAACCTCCAGCACGGCCACATCGATTCCGCTGTGTCTGAAGTAGCTGTAGGCGACCGCGGTCACCACTTCGAAATATGTAAGCGTTTCACCCGACATCGCCTCCGCCTTCTCGACGAGGGGAGCTATCTCCGTCAGCGTCTCCGCGAAGTGGTTGACCGATATATTCCGCCCGGACACCGTTATTCTCTCCCGCACTGTCTCTAGGTGGGGCGAAGTAAAAATGCCCACGCGGTAACCGCAGCCCCTCAGTATGGACGAGATCATCTGGGACACCGAAGTCTTGCCGTTGGTACCGGTCACCTGTACAGCGCGGTAGCCATCCTGCGGATCACCCATCAGGGTGCAGAGGGCGCGGATTCGGTCCAGGGAAGGCTTTACCCCGAGAACGATGCGGCTGTCCAGGTAATCAACAGCCTCGGAATATTTCAAAAAGGCCTCCGGTCATCTGGAAAGCACACAGGCATCTCAAAGACGCCCGGTGTTTCGAGCGGCAGTTCGTCAACTCAGGGCCCCGTTCCTCAGGGTCTCTATCTGGTCGTTCAGCTTGTTCCTCTTCTCGAGCAGCTCGCTATGCTTCCCGCGCTCCTTTTCAACCACCTGCTCCGGCGCTTTCAAGACGAAATCCTCACTCTCCAGCTTGGCGATGCTCCGCTCGAGGTCAATCTCGACTTTCTTCAGCTTACGGGCAAGGCGGTCAATCTCCTCGCCCACATCAACGCCCTGCTCCCGCGAGAGGTACGCTTCGACAACTTCAACGACCACCCTGATGTCGTACCGTTCCTCCGGTGCCCCGTCCGCGAACTCCACTCCCGCCAGGCCGGCGAGGTCCTCCACGTAAACGAGATACTCCTCGAGGATAGAGGAGCTACGTCCGTCGGCGCATACAAGGACAGCGTCAATCTTTTCAGCCGGAGGGATCCCGTGCTCGGAACGAGCCGAACGTATGCCTGCCACGACCGACTGTATGAGAGACATCTCATCGTCGGCCACCGTGTCTCGCTTAAAATCAGCGGCTGCAGGCCACGAAGCGGCCATGACTGACTCGCCGGTCGCGGGCAGTCTCTGCCAGAGCTCCTCGGTGATAAAGGGCATGAACGGCTGGAGCAGGCGCAACGAGCACTCGAGCACGCGGTATGTCACGCTCTGTGCCGCCAGCTTTTGCTCCGGGGTTCCACGATAGAACCTCAGCTTGGCAAGCTCGAGGTACCAGTCGCAGAAATCTCCCCAGAAGAACCGCTGGAGCGACCTGCCGGCAACGCTGAAGTTGTAAGCATCCATGGCCTCGTCTACGTTGGAAATAACCTCCGACAACCTGCTCATTATCCAGCGGTCCACCAGCTCCAGCCCGGGTTCATCGTCGATTATTCTCATCCCCCGGCCGGGAAGGCCAGAGGTTGGTATGGGCTGGTAATCCTCCATGTTCATCAGGACGAGCCGCGCGGCGTTCCAGATCTTGTTGACAAAGTTGCGGTTGCCTTCGATTCGCTCCTCGCTCAGGTTGATGTCGCGTCCCGGTACCGCGATCGAGGCCAGCGTGAAACGTAGCGCGTCGGTCCCGTAGACCTCGATGACGTCGATGGGATCTATCACGTTACCGCTCGACTTGCTCATTTTCTTTCCCTCGTAGTCCCGCACCAGCGCGGTCACGAAGACCTCCCGGAACGGGACGTCCCCCATGAACCTGAGGCCCAGCATCATCATGCGCGCTACCCAGAAGAATATGATATCGAAAGCGGTGGTCAGAACCGATGTCGGATAGAATTTCCCGAGCGTCGCAGTCCGCTCCGGCCATCCCATGGTGGAAAAAGGCCATAGCCCCGAAGAAAACCATGTGTCCAGCACGTCCGGGTCCTGCCTGAGCTTGCTTGAACCGCATGGGCACCCGTCCGGCTCCTCGACCTCGACTACGGTCCCACCGCATTCATCGCAGTACCAGACCGGAATCCGGTGGCCCCACCAGAGCTGGCGTGAGATGCACCAGTCCCGTATGTTCTCCATCCAGTCGAAGTATATTTTTTCCCATCGCCCGGGCGTAAACGAGGTCCTGCCGTCACGGACCGCCTTTATACCTTCCTCGGCGAGAGGCTTCATCTTTACGAACCACTGGGTAGAAAGGTACGGCTCGATCTCGGTGCCGCAGCGATAGCAGTGGCCCACCGCGTGCAGGTGGTCCTCCACCTTCTCCAGCAGGCCCTGCTTTTCCAGGTCCTCCACCACGGCGTCTCTGGCCGCGTAACGGTCCAGGCCCTGATACGGTCCGCCGTTTTCGTTGATGGTGCCGTCCGGATTGAGTACGTTGACCTGGGGGAGACTGTGCCGGAGCCCTATCTCGAAGTCGTTCGGGTCATGAGCGGGGGTGACCTTTACAGCCCCCGTGCCGAACTCCATGTCAACGTAATCATCCTTTATCACGGGGATCTGCCGCTCAAGCAGAGGCAGTACCACGTTCCTGCCGGCGATGTCCCGGTACCGCTCGTCCTGCGGATTGACTGCCACGGCGGTGTCCCCCAGCATCGTCTCGGGCCGTGTCGTCGCGACTACCATGACTCCCGGGCCGTCCTCCATCGGATAGCGCACATACCAGAGGTGCCCGCTCTTGTCCTGGTGTTCCACCTCGATGTCAGACAGCGCGGTATTGCATCGGGGGCACCAGCTGATGATGTAAAGCCCGCGGTAGATAAGGCCCTGGTCGTACAACTGCTTGAAGACGGTGCGGACGGCGAGTGAGCAACCCTCGTCCATGGTGAAGCGCTCGCGCTCCCAGTCGCACGAGCAGCCAAGCCGCTTGAGCTGGTGGATTATAGTCCCCCCGTACTGCTTCTTCCACTCCCATACCCGCTCGACGAACTTCTCTCTCCCCAGCGCGTGACGGTCCGTGCCCTCCTTCTCGAGCTGGCGCTCCACTACATTCTGCGTCGCTATACCGGCGTGGTCGGTGCCGGGCATCCATAGGACCTCGTACCCCTGCATGCGCTTGCGGCGTGCGATGACGTCCTGCAGCGTGTTGTTCAAGGCGTGACCCATGTGCAGCATCCCGGTGACGTTTGGAGGAGGTATCACCATCGAGAACGGCGGCCTGTCCGATTCAGGTACGGCGTGGAAGTAGCCACGCTTCTCCCAGTGTTGATACCAGCGCTCTTCGACCGCTTTCGGGTCGTATACGGGTTCCAGAATTTCTTCTTCCCGGGACTTATCCTCCGGCAACCATCCCACCGCCTCTGCTTGGATTCTAGTCAAATTGTAACAAACATAGCGCCAGATGGGGTCAGGTCTCAAAACGTGAATATTTTCTCGACCTGGCACTTGACCCCAAACGACGTGGAATATATTCCGTTTTAAGACCTGGCCCCGGTTTGTGGTAGAATCTCCTCGAGCTTGAAAATCCTGGAGGTTTTACGATGACCCTCGTCTATATCCTTGTTACGTGCGTACCCGTCGCGTTCATCCTGCTGTTGTTCGCCGCGATCGGGATAGCCGGCTTCAAGACCGCGATGACAGGCAAGCGCGTCTACGAAGAGACAAAGCCCTACGTGGGAGACCTGAAGCAGAGGGCTACGGCCGCCCAGCAGAAAAACGTGGAACTCGCTCAGCGCGGAAAGGCGCTTTCAGACTCCTTCCAGGAAATCCAGGGTCGGTGGGCGTTCGTCGCCCAATCGTTCAAGGAAAGCTCAAAATCGCCTTTCGCCAGATTCGCGGGGGCCGCCGGGAAGTTCACCGGCAAGCAAAAAGCCAGAAGCTAGGCGGTTTCTTCCTCTTCGCCCTTTTCCTTCTCCTCGCTGGTCGGCTCAGAGCGTGAGGTCAAAAGGGTCGGTTTGAAGTTCTCGGACACCACTTCCCGGGTCACCACGCATTTGACGATATCTGAGCGCGAAGGCAGCTCGAACATCGTCCCGAGCAGCGCCTCCTCGAGGATAGCCCGCAGGCCGCGCGCGCCGGTCGACCTCTTGAGCGCCTTCTGAGCTATCTCCTCGAGAGCCCCCTCGGTGAATATAAGCTCGACCCCGTCGAACTCGAAGAACTTCCGGTACTGCTTGATCAGCGCGTTCTTCGGCCTGACCAGGATCTCTTTCAGGTGATCCTTGTTTAGATTGTGAAGTGTCGCTATCACCGGGAGCCTTCCCACAAACTCCGGGATCAATCCATACTTGAGCATGTCCTCCGGCATGATGTTTGCCAGAATTGCTCCCAGGTCCTTCTCGTCCCGGCTCTTGACCTCTGCCCCGAACCCGACTCCTTTCTTCCCGACACGGTCCTCGATAATGTCCTCGACTCCCGAGAACGCGCCGCCGCAGATGAACAGGATGTTCGTGGTATCGATCTGCAGGAACTCCTGGTGGGGGTGCTTGCGCCCGCCCTGGGGCGGCACACTGGCGACCGTCCCTTCCAGTATCTTGAGCAGGGCCTGCTGGACCCCCTCCCCGGAGACATCCCTGGTTATGCTCGGGCTCTCGCTCTTCCTCGCTATCTTGTCGATCTCGTCTATGTAGATGATCCCGGCCTCGGCCTTCTTCACATCGAGGTCCGCGGCCTGTATCAGCTTCAGCAGTATGTTCTCAACGTCCTCGCCTACATACCCCGCCTCGGTGAGGCTCGTCGCATCCGCGATAGCGAACGGGACATTCAGTAAGCGGGCCATCGTCTGTGCCAGGAGCGTCTTCCCGCACCCTGTGGGGCCGATGAGCATGATATTGCTCTTCTGCAGTTCCACGTCCTCGTTCGAGCAAGCTCCGACCTGGATCCGCTTGTAGTGGTTATATACGGCTACAGACAAAACCATCTTGGCACGGTCCTGCCCTATGACGTACTCTTCGAGGAACTCGTTTATCTCCCTCGGCTTCGGGAGGCTGCCGAGCTGGACCTCCGGGCTCTCAGTCAGTTCCTCTACGATTATCTCGTTGCACAGCTCGATGCACTCGTCACAGATGTAAACCCCCGGCCCGGCGATCAGCTTCTTGACGTGCCGCTGTGTCTTGCCGCAGAACGAGCATTTCAGAAGGTCGCTGCCATCACTGAACTTGGCCACCTGTTACCTCCACACTTCACATGAGGGTCAGTCGCTCTTTTCTACGGCCTTGCGCTGGGATATCACTTCGTCGATGATTCCGTATGCTTTGGCCTCGACGGGCGTCATGATGAAATCCCTGTCCGTGTCCTGGTGGATCTTATCAGCCGACTGCCCGGTATGCTCCGCGAGCAGCTCGTCGAGCACCTGGCGGTTCCGTAGGATCTCTTTTGCCTGGATGTCGATGTCTATAGCCTGCCCCTGCGCGCCGCCATGGGGCTGGTGGAGCAGTATCCGCGAATGAGGCGTTGCATACCTCTTGCCGGATGCCCCCGCTCCCAGCAGCACCGCGGCCCCGCTCGCCGCCTGTCCTATACAAACCGTTGAAACGTCGCAGCGCACGTACTGCATGGTATCGTAGATCGCCAGCGTGCTGGTCACATTCCCCCCCGGGGAATTGATGTACACGTTTATGTCCTTCTCGGGGTTCTCGCTCTCCAGGTGCAACAACTGCGCCATCACCAGGTTGGCAAGATGGTCTTCGATCTCAATCCCGAGGAAAACGATACGTTCTTTCAGCAGGCGGGAGTAGATGTCGAACTGCCGTTCACCCCGCGGGGTCTGCTCGACTACGATTGGGACAAGCATATCCTTCATGTTCATTCTTGCTCTGACTCCTCCTTCGAGACGCTTTCCCCGACAGGCCCGGTCTCCGCCTCCTGCTCCTCAATGTCCCCTGCCCGCTCCGGTTCAGCGCCGGCTTCCTCCGCTTCCCCTGTCTCTCCGGCTTCGTGCGCCCCCAGGTCAACCAGGGCTTTTTCGCCTTCGCCACCCGCCGCCTGTTCCTCTGCTTCCAGGTCAGGCTCGACATGTATCAGCCCGGACTCACCTACCGGCTCTCCCCCTTCAAACACGGCATTTTCGGCGAGAAAATCCACCGCTCTGGCGATCCTGAGGTTCGCCTTTAATACAGGGATTCGACCCTCCCGGCGGGCTTCCTCTATTGCCCTGTCGGGGTCCTGCTTTACGGCTTCCGCCCGTTGCCTAACGTACCCTTCTGCCTCGTCGTCAGAGATCTCTATGTCCTCGGCGGCCGCCACCGCGTCAAGTATTAGCTCGGCCTTCAGGTTATCCTCGACCCTGTCCTTGATAGCCTTCTCTAACTCGTACCTTGTTCCCTTCATGGCCTCCAGATATTCATCCAGGGTGATGCCCCGCTCACCCAACTCCTGTGCGAACTCATCTATCTCACGTTCGACCTGGTGCCCTGTCATAGATTCCGGCACATCGACGAAGGTCCTATCTGCCAGCGCCTTAACGACACTTTCCCTGACCAACCGCTCGCAGGTGAGCCGCTTTATGTTTTCGATCTGTGACCGCAGGTCGCCTTTGAGCTCTTCAAGTGTCTCGAAACGGCTCATTTCCCGCGCCATTGCATCGTCCAGCGGTGGCAGCACTTTCTTCTTTATCTCTTTGACCATGGTCCGGAACGTTCCCGGCTTGCCAGCAAGTTCTCTTGCGCCGTAGTCAGGTGGAAACGTCGTGACTATATCCAGTATGTCGCCCTTGCGAGCTCCAACAAGCTGCTCGTCGAACTCCGGAAGGAACTCCCCGGCCCCGACCTGGATCATCCGGTCGGTGCCACTGGACCCCTCGAGCGGCTCACCGTCCGCGAACACCTTGTAATCCACAAGTACGAAATCGCCCTCCTCGACAGGCCGTCCTTCGATGACCTCCAGGGTCGCGAATCGGTCACGCGCCTCGTCCAGCGCCTTCTGGACGTCCTCCTCGGACACTATTGTCTCGGGTTTTTCGATCTCGATGCCTTTATAGTCGCTGACTGCCACTTCAGGCTTGACGTCAACCCTGGCCTCAAAGACCAGGTTGTCGCCGTCACCCTCCTTCTCCAGGACGTTCAATTCCGGGTCGCAGACGGGGAGTATCCCCGAATCGCGAACAGCCATCAGGTAAAGCACAGGCAGGCCGTTGCGGATCGCCTCCATGCGGACGTTTTCAGCCCCCACGTGAACGTCAATAACCCCGCGCGGCACCTTCCCCTTGCGAAATCCTGGCACGTTGAGCCTCTTGCTCAAGTCCTTGTAGGTGGCATCGATGATACCCTCCAGGTCTTCAGGCCCTACCTCGACCTTAAGGGTCACCTGGTGCCCCTCTCCCTTTGTCACTTCCGTTTTCAGATGACTCTCCTCCCACTTTCTCTCGTGTTCGGACTGGTGCGAGAGGGGGGACTCGAACCCCCACGGTTTATAAAACCACGGGGTCCTAAACCCCGCGCGTCTACCAGTTCCGCCACTCTCGCTTTTTGCTGGTGCACCGCCTCCGCCTCGCCCCCACCGGTTACTGGAGCTTCTGGATATGCGAGCAGCCAGGGATATTTTACCATTTAACCGCTGATCTGTTTGCCGCCCGATGCCTCGAGCCGTCGGCGGGCCGTAGTTCTAAGTACTTCGTCCCGTAAATACGGTGTCGTACCGAGAGCGTCGATGCGCCGTTCCTTAAAAGGCGCGCGACAAGGGCGTACTCGCTGAGTACTGCGAGGAAGCGGAACGCGGCAGGAGCGGATGCAGCGGTAATCGAATGCAAGCGTATTTATGGGACGGGGTACCAGGCTTTACCTGAACCGCCGAACAGCCGGATCTTTTTCGCAACGACCTCGCGCATTGCTGCGCGCGCCGGTGCCAGGATCTTCCTCGGGTCTATCACGTCGGGGTTCTCATTCACGAACTTCGCGACCGCCTGCCGAAACGCGTCGCGGATCTCCGTATCGATGTTTATCTTGTCGACACCTATAGAGGTCGCCTCGCGTATCATGTCATCCGGAATGCCGCTCGCCCCGTGTAACACCAGCGGTATCGCGACCTTTGAGCGTATCTCTCGCAACCTGTCGAAATCGAGCTGTGGCTTCCCCCTGTACCAGCCGTGGGCGTTCCCTATCGCGACCGCCAGCGCGTCGGTGTCGGTGTTCTCGACGAATTCAGCCGCCCGGTCCGGATCCGTCATCGATGCCTCGCGCTCGCTCGCCGAGATGTTGTCCTCCACCCCGACCAATCGGCCGAGCTCAGCCTCGACCGAGACGCCCCGCGAGTGCGCAAGGTCGGCGACCTCGCGCGTCAGATGAACATTCTCCTCGAAGGTGAGACTGCTGCCGTCGATCATCACCGAGGAGAACCCGTTGTCCAGCGCCGCCTGTACATCCTCCATGGTCAGGCCGTGGTCCAGGTGCAGTGAGATGGGGATATCGACAGACTCCGAAGCGGTCCTGGCGATTGCGGCAAGGTACGCGACTCCTGCATACCGCATGGCGCCGGGCGATACGCCGAAGATCACGGGCGAGCGCTCCGCGGCCGCGGCCTCGACGATCGAGAGGGTGATCTCCAGGTTGTTCGTGTTGAAGGCTCCCACCGCGTAGCCGCCCTGCTTGGCCCTGGAAAGAAGTTCCGCATTGGTGACAAAAGCCATGGCTTCTCCTTCAGTTCTGCTACCCCTGGTAAGCGAGCCCCTCCAGTTTCCTGATCCTAAGGGTTGAGATTATGAGAGGGGTCTTTACATTTAATGTAGGGTGGATCTCCGGGGACCCACGTGTACGCGCCTTCTGCAGGACAGGTCGGGATTGACTTAAGGACCTTGAACTCCGACTCGACCATCTCCTGCAGGTTTTCCGGGTATCTTTCTGTTTCCGCATAGAACACCTGCACCGCGCCATCTACGGTCCTTTGATTTGCCATGCATGTCCTTTTCTGGGCGTTCGCGCGCGAATTGTTGTAGACGTGAGGAGTCACGGAAATTGCTACCACTATGATGACGACTGTCAATACCAGATAAAGAGCAAGGCCTACGATGCCGATGATAAACCCCGCGTCTGCCATCTCCTTTCCTCGCAGGCGGCCCTCGCTTACCAGTATCTCTCGCTTCGCCTGTCGCCCGAATATTATCGCCAGCACCGAGCATACGATTGGAAAGACCAGCAGGCCGGCCAGGGCCAGGACCAGGGAGGCGACCGCTTTTCCGGAACTGGGCGCTAACCGCTGTGGCATCATCTGAGGCGGGGGTGGCTGCACGTAAGAAGGCGGTACCGGCGGCTGCGCTGCCGGCGCTGTTGCCTGCGTTCCAGGCTCCCGTGCGCTCTTCTCACCGCAGTAAGGGCAGAAAGCGTTTGAGCTGTTGTAGTCTCTCTGGCACTTCGAGCAGTTCACCCGGTTATCCTGACCCCCGGTATTGTTCATCGGGTCCTCCTTTGCCGCTTGTAAGTACATTCTATCATCGGTTAAACCATCACCGTGAGTCATATACGATTAATCCGATTATCTCTCTCCAGGGGCACTCTCTAAAGGGCAGCATCGTCATTGGGAAAGTCAACATGTGCCGGGTCTCAAGGCAGAACTGTCGCTTCTTACACTTCCCCGGTAGTAGGATAGGGTCGGCTCTTGAGCGATAACATCGGATGGGATGGAGATGCGAAAAACGCTGACTGCCAGGTCCCTGGTCCTTGTTCCATCGATTATTCTCATCCTGTTATCAGGATCCGCGGTGTACGCTCCCGCTGTGGGCGCGACCGACCCACCTGCCGGCACCGCCAGCGCGGCCGCCTCGTGGGGAGTTAACCTGCACCCCGAGGATACCGAATACGACATTGGCAGAGCCGTACTCGCTTTTTCGCACATCAGAGACCTGGGCTGTCGCTTCGTCCGCACCGATTTCTGGTGGAGCGAACTGGAGCCCCGGGTGGACTGCTGGAACGAAGAAAGGTTCCAGTGGTTCAGCGATTACCTCGGTGCCGCCCGGAAGAAAGGCCTGCAGGTGCAGGTGGTTCTCACCGGGGCACCAGGATGGGCCAGGGATCTCTACAGGAGTACTCCCGCCGGTTTCTTCGAGGAATACCAGGAGTACTGCGCGGAAGTGGCAAAGCGCTACGGCGCGCGCGTCCATTACTACCAGATGTGGAACGAGGCCGACAGTATCCTCGATTTCGTCGTTCCATGGGACGACTGGAGACTTTTCACGAACGCGCGCAGTGGCCTGGGGAAATACGATGATGACTTCGAGACTTATGTGAACCTGGTCGCGGGCCTGCCCTGGTCGGAGCCGACGCTCGACGGCTGGATGAGACGCGCCGGGGCGGCCATCGATATCATAGGGCTCGACTACTACCCACGGACCTGGCTGATTGCGCCTCCCGGCGACTGGGCCCCGCTGAAAAGGCTTTTAAAAAAGATCACCGACCCATCCGACCCCTGTTACGGGAAGAAAGCGGCCGTCCAGGAGACCGGTTTCGCCACTTTTTGCCCCCTCGGGCACAGTGAACAGGACCAGATCGCGTGGATAAACACGTCGCTCCCGGCGCTCAGAGAGGTCGTCAGGACACACAACAGGGATCACCCGAACAGGATAATCTCCTGTAACTGGTACGAGCTCATCGACGCCGATACTTCCGGTGGCATCTGGCCGGAGCCACACTTCGGCATCCTGAGAGACGACCGGTCGAAGAAACCCGCATACGGGGCGTTGAAAAAGCGTATCTACGGGTTCCGGATTGAGTGAGCGTCCGCTTGCGCGTGTGTTATCTTCTGAGACAGATTCCCGTTTTTTTTCTTTCTGCCCCATTCACAAACCCGTCTATACTGCGTTAATATAATCAGGGCGATGTGCAAAAGGGGTGTTTGCATTGGACAAGGATTACCTTCCTGATAAGTGCATGCGTGACGATCACCGGTTTACCGATGCCCCCGATGGCACTCTGGTCTGCAAGAAGTGCGGTCGAAGCTTCTCCAGGTGGGGCGAAGAACTGCCCTACGTGCCGAACATGTGCCCGTCGTGCGGCTCGAAGATAACGCCTCAGAGCCCGATCTGCGTAAAATGCGGTTTTTTAGTCGAATCCATCGCCGAGCGCAACCGTCTGCTTTACTAAATACCGCCGATTAAGCCGAATCCTGTGCAACCTCGGTGCCAGGCACCATTTTTACACCCTGTTTTTGTATCAAGGCCAGGAACCTTTTTTACATTGTCTCGTCAGCTATTCCCGATATAATTAACTGACACGCACGGCAGCGAGGCCAGGGGGGCTATGAACGCGAAAGAGAACCTTGTAAGAGAAGGCGAAACCTGCACTGTCCTGAGGGACGTCGTAATCGAAGGAAAGGTCGCTTTCCGGAAAGGCGACAGGGTAACCGTTGAGAAGATAACCTCGAATCCGGACCGCCCGGATTACAGGTACGTAGTAAAGTCCGAACTACTCCAGAAGCGCTTTCAACTGAGCGACAGGGACATATCCGTACAGCCCGCGCCTGAAGCAGGCCCCGGAGCCTTTGCCACCACGGGAGCACAAACAGAAGCGCGGGTGGTTTCAACGCCGACTTCCACCCGGGAGTCGCGCCTGAACTCGAGGTTGATCCTGGCGCTCGCCCTGGCGGTCGTCGTGGCTGCCGGCATCGGTGTTACTTTGTGGCTGTTCCTGGGAAGGGATAGCGCTGAGGCGAAGATCGGCAGGCTCAAGAAAGAGCTCACTGTAATAGTCGAGGATGCCGGAGATACCACCTCCGACCTCTCGGCAGAGATAAAACAGGCCCAGGAGAAAGCACCCAACCCGGAGAGCTTCAAACCGCTCGGGGAGAAAATTGCCCAGAAGTATATCCCGCGATATCGTCGTTACTACAGAGAAGCCTCCGAAATCTATAACGAGCTCAGCGACTTCAAGCCACCAGATGAACTGAAAGAACAATACGCTTCCCTGCTGACTGCCTCCGATAGCTACAGGCAAGCGTTCGTAACGTACGTGGCAGCGCTCGACCAGGTACGGAAAGGCCAGATTCCTGAAGCTGTCAAAATACTGAGCCAGGTAAAAGCGCTGCTGGACAAAGGGAACCAGGCGCTCAAGGGAAATAGCGGTTCAGAGAACGTGCCGGGGCAATAAGGAAGGGGCACCCAATC
>Ga0315274_10002837_pt1 | contig 25859 bp, 25 predicted proteins | sample YL17G02_20_MG_FD_203700 | JGI IMG/M metagenome (GOLD analysis project Ga0315274, IMG submission 203700) | Sediment microbial communities from Yellowstone Lake, YNP, Wyoming, USA - YL17G02_20 | ecosystem: Environmental > Aquatic > Freshwater > Lake > Sediment | place: USA: Wyoming | collected...
TCCATAATTTTTCTCCATCGAGTTAAGCTTGCTTTCAATTACAGCAATCTTGGTTGTAACATCTGTAAGAATTTCATTTACATAATCGAGTCTTGTTTCCTTGATCTTCTTTTCCATGGGTTCAATTTCTTTTTTTATCAGGGGTTGCAAAGTTTTTGTTAACTCATCAACCCTCTTTTCTAATAGTGGTTTGATATTTTCTATCGATATGATTTTTTTTGACACATCCCCAGCAAAATGTTTGTATTCGTCTGCAAGTGAATTTATTCTTTTGACAAGATTTTCAACGTTTTCTTTACTTACCCTATCTGGAACTGCTCCCTTATTTTTACTAATTTCCTCTCTTAATTCCGAAACTTTTTCCTCCAGATATTTAACTTTGTTAAACTTTTCATTAACATCCTTATAAATCATTTCTACTTTTGAGGAAAGTTCCTTATTTTCTGAAAGTTCATTGCCTGATAAAACTGTTCTTTTGAGATTTTCAAATTTGCTTAATTCTGTTTCCATTTTTGGAATAATTTCTATAATCCTTTTTTCTAAAGAATCCACTCTATCATTTACTGTCAACCATTCGTTTCTAGCAATTTTCATTTCACCTGTAAAACTTGCCGGCATTTTTTCTTTTGTTCGAATTTCGTCTAAAGCTTTTTCCATTGTTTGAATTTTTAAATCAGTCTCTTTCTTTTTGCCAATAAAATCATCCGTAACTGTTTTCAAAGAATCGAGTTTTGAAGATAAAAATTGAACATCAATTCCAGACTTCCCACCCGAAGCCATCTCTTCGCTCAATTTGCCTATCTCTTCAATCATCTCCGACCTTAAATCTATTATCTCTTTGACAATCGTCTGTATCTGTTCTTGTAAATCTCTAACATCACCAGGTGCAGCTTTCTGAAGAGACGTTATCCTCCCTTCAAGCTTATTTATCCTTTCCTCAATTTTTGAAGATAAAAATTGAACATCAATTCCAGACTTCCCGGTAGCTGTTCCTCCCTTCAACATATCCATTTCTTCTTTTATGTTTGTTATTTCATTGATAGTTTTCTGTATCTGCTCCTGTAAACCAGTAACATCAACAGGTACAGGCGGAGTTACAGGTGTTTGCAGAGATGTAATTTTTTCTTCGAGTGCCTTTATCTTTTCTTCCAATTCCAAAGTCATAGAAGCAGGAGCTTGTGCACTCTTTTCCTCTTCTAATATATTTTTAAGCTCTGCTATACCAGCTTGTTCGACCATAATCAAATCTTCTATACCTTCTACCTTTTGTTTTAACTCAGGAACCATGCTCAAATCTATGCTACTAACGTTTTCTTTTAATTCTGTAACAGTAAGCTCTAAGTCAACTAGTCTTTTTTCAAGCTGTAGAATATCCTTTCTAGAAGTATCTTTTTCCAATTTTTCACCTAAAATTATGTTATTTTTACCAAATATTATATTTTTTTACTTCTTAGCCAGACATACCATATTGCTACCACAGCCAGTATCAGCCCTTCCCTCCAAATAAGTGTGTGTACTATTTCAAAATACTGCCAACCAAATTTTAGGGCAAAGAGCATGGTTGTAACTATTCTCAGGTAATTTATCAAGAATATCAGAGGTATTCCTATAGCCAAAAACTTCAACTTTTTCTTCCATGCAATGGCTGGCGTGGCTATTGCCAATGCTGCCAAAGCATACATACTTTTCCATCCAGTAGAATCCCAAGAAATGCATACAGGCTCTTTAAATTTGTTTCCAGAAATAGCAGGAACATTACAAGCATAATAATTTATCACTGTGGTGTCGTATCCAAAAAATTCTATAAAAGGTCTGGATACGGATGTAAGAAATTTTTGTAACGGTGAATAAGAAAAATTGAAATGCATTAAAAGATAGAGTGGTATTGATAATAGGTTGAACGTAATTAAAAATAAGACTATGACTTTTAACTTTTTCCTTAAAATTAGGTTTTTCTTCTTCTGTATTTTTCTAGCCATTCTGTCATCTATTCAATAATTATTATCATCCATTCAATTATCTATTTTAACCAGCCGTATAAATTTTATTTTGTTTTTAGAGAATCTTTTGCTTTAAGAGAATCAATTGCATTGCATATGTTGTCGTATTCGCCCTTTAGGAATTTCTCAATCAAAAAGTCAAAATGCTTGGACAATCCGTGCCTTTTTAGTTCCTTTTCGATTTTAATCAGGAATGGTCTATAATTTTTCCACGCTTTTATCACAGCAGCCAGAGCATCAGACTCGTGCCCCTTTCTTGCATAATCCGAATACCCTCTCACCACCTTCTTTTTTTCAGCAACAGTCAGGGATTTTTCCTGGAGATAAATTTCAGCATTCAATTTCCTCGCTATTTTTCTGACATTCTTGGGCAGTGGATTCACATCTGATGTAATTACCAGAGGCTGCCCGAAATTTGTTATAACCCTTATTATTTCGTTCCTACTCATGTTCCTTTTGCTGTAAACTTTGACTATGCTCCCATATATGTCTAAGACTGCTATGCCAGTCGTGATGCCCGGATCGACACCGACAAACAACCCCCTCGTCAATTATCCACCTCTGTATTTTTCAATTAAGATTTTTTTAATTCTATTTGAAAGTTTTTTACCAATGCCTTTGACCTTCTGTAGCTCGGCTTCATCTGCAGAAAAAATATTCTCGACGTTCCCAAAATGTTCCAAGAGTCTTTTAGAAATCACTGTACTTATACCCGGTAATGAGCTGACTATTTCTTCTTGTAGTTGTTTCATTTCTTTTGGCTTTTTTCCAACTTTGAATGAAATTGCATGTTTGTTTTCTTCTTGTTCTTTTTTTGCAATCCAATAGATTGTTTTTGTTGTATCAAATGGATTTTTTGTATTCAAAAGTGAAACATTAAAGTCAACCAATAAAGTTGCTACAGCTGCCTTAAATGCGCTATCATTTATCTGCCTGTCAGAATGGCCTTCTATAATTACTATTGATTTGTTGAAATTTTCTTTCATACATTTTGCCTGCTCAAATAGTCTACCATCAATTATTGATGAAATAAAATCCGAATGAGTTTTTCTTTCAATCACTACATCATCGGATATTATAAAATCCCCAATTTCCAAACCCCTTTCGTTTACAGTTGCATCTAATTTTTTTAAATAATCTATGACTTCCTTTTCTCTGTAATCTGAAATTATTATAATTTTTCCTGCGGGTTTCAGAATTTTTTGTGTTTCCATCATTTCGTCCAATCCAATAATGTCTCTTTTTTATCTAAGTTAGTCTTATCTTTCATGTCATATAAAATTCCTTTCATCTTCTTCTCTTTGTGAAAAGATGCCCAATAGTATGCTTCATCACGAGTGCCTTTTGTTATCAAGAAAATTACCCTACCTGTAATTTGCCTGCCAACTCTCCCTCTTCTCTGAATGGTGCGTATCTCACTTGGAATTGGCTCGTAAAAAATAGCAATATCAATTCCTCCACCAACATCGAGTCCTTCCTCTGAGACCTGTGTTCCGCATAAAACTGAAAATTCGTTATTAGCAAATTTCTTCAATATTTCTATCTGTTGTTCTTGTGTTAACCCCTTACCTTCTTTAATGGCTTGGCCAATCAAAATTTCTGATTTGATTCCATTCTTTCTTAATAATTCATTTATTCTATCAACAGTCAAACGAAAGTTTGCGAACACTATAACTTTTGTATTTGGTTTATCTTTCAACAAATTCTTGATTAAATCTATAATTTTTTCAAGTTTAGGATGTTCTATACCTCTTGTATATAAGTCTTCGGTTATTTTTATTGCTTCTCCCATCCTAGGATTTTTTGTCAACCTTGTATCAGTTTTTTTCTTACTTTTTTCAATTTTTTTCAGGAACTCGTATAAAAATTTTATTCCCTGAGTTTCTAATAGCTCTATAGCATGTTCAATTTTTATTGCACCCGCGACTCTCATGATTGCCCAGAATGCCCCGTAATTCTTACTTCTCGTATAGCTTTCGATAACCCTTTTCTGCACAGCTAGCAGCATTGTTTTAGTTGGTTTGTAGGTGAAAGTATAATGATGCTCTCTTAACCAATACAAATCATCTTTCAAAATTTCCTCCAACAAAATTTTTATTTTTTTAAAATCTTCAGGGAAATCTACATAAACAAATTCTCTCTGCACAGGTTGCACGTATTTTTCTACATCAATATCTTCCTCGGTTCTTATCTCGACGGCTTTAATAAAAAGATTGCTGCGTATCTCATCTATTTTTTCATGCGTTCCACCAGGTGAAGCAGTCAACCCAAGAATCAATGGATATTTTGATTGCAGCATGTATTTTTTTGCAATCATAGGATAAGAATAGTTTTTTACTGATCTATGGCATTCGTCTACTGTTAAGAAACTGAAATTTTCCAGATTCAGTCTGTCGTTAATCAAATCGTTTTCTATAGTTTGTGGCGTAGCAACAATAACTTTAGACCTTTTATACAACTCAATTCTATCTTCAGGTCTAATCTTGCCTGTTAGCAAGATTATTTCGTCCGGATTTATTGAAGTAAATTCCTCAAAACTTTTTTTATGTTGTGCTGATAAAGGCCTAGTAGGTGATACTATTAAAATTTTGCTTTCTGGATACTCGTTCAATCTTTTTAATCCAACCAGTACTGCAATCAATGTCTTGCCCATTCCAGTTGGTAAAACGACCAAAGTATTCTTTTTGGTTGCAGTTTCTGCTATCGCTTTTTGATATTCTCTAGGTTCAGATCCCTTTAGTTCGTATTCCATATATCTCTAATATGTTATTGCTTCAGGAATTGAATTAATTAAATCTGATGCTGTCAGACTTTCTCCAAACCTTTTGCTTGCAATCTCACCGGCTTTGCCGTTTATGTAGGCAGAAGCACAGGCAGCAGTAAAGGCATTTGTACCGCGGGCAAGCAAAGCTCCGCATATGCCTGCCAAAGTATCTCCGCATCCTCCTTTTGTCATGTAGGGTGAGCCAGTTTCGTTCAATGCAGCTTCATTTCCATCAGAGATGATATCAATATGTCCTTTAAGTAGTATGATTGTTTTTAGGTCATCAGCAAGTTTAATAACAGAGTTGATTCTTTCTAATGGAGTTGTTGAAACTTCTTTTCCAGATAATACTTTAAACTCATAATTGTGCGGGGTTATAACAAATTTCCTCTCTCTTACAATATTTTTATCCAAAGCTACGGCATGTATTGCATCAGCATCAATAACACATGGTATACTGATTTTTTTTAAGTATTCTAATATAGTTTCTAGAATCTCTTTTTCTCTACACAGACCACCGCCAATAACTACAGCGGTTTTGTTTTGTGTAAGCTTAAGAAGTTCTGGCAAATGCTTTTTATTTAAATAATCTCCTTCTAGAGGGTAGGCAATCAAATCTGGAGCAAAAGAAGCGACGATGTCAGCAGCCCTTTCTGGTGCTGCTATTGTAACCAAATCCACGCCAGACCTGAGAGCAGCCAAAGCATTGAAAGCAGGTGAACCTGAATATTGTTTGCTCCCGCCTATCACCAGCAGATGACCGAAATCGAATTTTCTTGACCACTCATCGCGCCTTTTGTAGACTTCCTTAAGTATTGATTTTTTTACATCCATTTCATTCACCTACAATTGTTACCACAATTTCCCTTTCCCTCGGTTCAAAAAACTCTATAAAAAATATTTGTTGCCATGTACCTAATACTAATTTTCCATTTTCTAAAGGAATAGTTAAGTTTGAAGCAAGTAGATTTGTTTTCAAATGCGCTGCAGCATTTTCATTGCCTTCGTAATTATGCTCGTATTCTCCTTTCAATGGAACAATCTTTTCCAATGTATTTACCAAATCTCTATGAATAGTTGAATCGTCCTCTTGCATAATCAACGCAGCAGTATTATGTAAACTGTTAATAAAAACCATGCCATTTTTTATTTTGGATTGTTTAATCACATCTATTACATTTTCTGTGATATTAACAAAATTATTCAACCCATTAGTGTTTATTTTGATACTTTTTCTAAAAATTCCCATAGTTAAGTTTAATAGTATAAAATTATTATCGCTTTCTATGAAGTTGGCAGCATTATTCTCTGGGGGAAAAGATTCAACTTTTGCTCTATGTAAAGCAATGGAAGAAGGACATGAAATAAAATATTTGGTTACGATATTTCCTGAAAGACAAGATTCTTGGATGTTTCATTTTCCTTGTGTGGAATTAACAAAATTGCAGGCAGATGCTTTAGGCATTAAACAAATTACAGGAAAAACTAGAGGTGAAAAAGAAAAAGAATTGGATTGTTTGAAGGAAATCCTAAGCAAGTTAAAAGATATCGATGGTGTGGTTTCTGGGGCATTGGCTAGCAACTATCAAAAAAAGAGGATAGATAAAATATGTAAAGAATTGGGACTGGAAAGTATAGTTCCTTTGTGGTATAGAGACCAAGAAGAAATACTTAGAGAAGAATGCTCAATTTTTGACGTGATGATTACAGCAGTGGCTGCTGAGGGGTTTGACGCAAACTGGCTGGGAAGAAGGATAGATGAAACGGCAATAGCGGACCTGAAGAAATTGAAAGAAAAATTTGGGATTAACATAGCTGCTGAGGGAGGCGAGTTTGAGACATTTGTCCTAGATGCTCCTATTTTCAAAAAAAAGATTGAAATTAAAAGTTTTGAAAAGAAATGGGATAATAAAACTAATAGTGGATACATAGAAGTTAAGAGTGTTAGATTGATTAAGAAATAGATTTAAAGTAGTTACTTCCAATAAACTAATTGCTGAGGTCGCCTAACTGGCAGGGCACTGGTCTCGAATTATACTTGTATAAGAAAACCAGCGGGCGTAAGCCTATGTGGGTTCGAATCCCATCCTCAGCGTAAAGGTTTTCTTTCTTGTCTCTTGCCAAAAGCTTTAAAAATGTATATGTCCAATAATAAAACAAGGTGAGGAAAAGATAGTATATCTAGTTCTATTAAACTATTCTAGAGTTTCGATTAAAGATGAGATGATTCTGGATAGTTTCTAAAAAGGAGGATTTAAATGAGATTTGAAAGACGAAGTTTCGGTGGCGGTAGAAGTTTCGGTGGCGGTAGAAGTTTCGGAGATAGGAGATTCGAACGAGAATCAAACCTTCCAAAGCCAATAAATGTAGGAGAAGAGTATGACGTAGAAATAACTGAAGTTGGCTCAAAAGGAGACGGTATAGCAAGAATAAAAAACTTTGTCGTGTTTGTCGCTAATGGAAAAAAGGGCGAGAAGGCAAAGATAAAAATAACAGAAGTGAGAGACAGATTCGCTATAGGTGAAAAAGTAGGAGAAGCTGCGGCTGAGAAAATAGGTGAGGCTACGGCTGAGAAAACAGTTGAAGAAACCGAAACAGAGGGTGAAGAGGGAACTGAAGAGACAGAACAAGTAGAAGACAGCGAAGAAGAGTAGAAATCATCTCAATCTGTATTTTATATATACATAGTTAGTCATTATTCTACAAAACGTATAAATCTTTTGAAAACTAACTTAGGTGCGGTTTGTAGAGATGTTTTAACTAGTATGATTGGAATCAACTTCAAGATCGTAGAGCATTCTCCAGTTACGATAACCAGCCACATCGATTAATCCAGTGAAATACGCGAAAATGTTTGGAATGACACAAGCTTTATCTTTAAGCATCGTTAATACTTCTTCTCTGTTAGAGAATTTCCCATCTTTGGTAATTTGGAGTGATATTTTTAGGTGGTCCAGTTCATAAGACGTAGAATACTTTTCTATAAGTAGTTCACTAGCTAGCCTTTTCCCAACTAATTCAGAAAAAATTTTTTCTTGAACATATGGAATTTTGCAAGGAAGATAAGCATCTACAGTTGCAGAAATACCAAAAGAATTATCTGAAACGCTGGTGTTTACCTTAACCTTCTTTTTTTCGGTTTTTTCTTCGGTCACAACCCTACCTCAAATTAGTCATTTAAAGGATATAAACCTAATGACAGGTAGTGTTAGCTATACTAAAATATTTCTAAAACAAAGTTTAATTATGGAGAAAGAGGAGAAGGAACCAGGCGAACTAGTACTTAAAACAGCAAGGGTATCATTTTTGTCTAACTATATTATTGGAGTTCTTGCTTTAATTTTTCTTTTGTTGTTTATCGGAGCATTTGGACTGGACTTCAACCTTTTCCCAAAAACCACTCATTCGGCGAAGACAACTTTGGCGACTCTCGGACTGCTGGCTATAGCAGCAGGATTAATAGAACAGCCAGAATTGGCAAGATTCATGAGAACTTATATTGTTACCAGGGATGAGGTTATAGAAATAGAGGGTATCCTAACCAAAAGAAAAATTATTTTACCATATCAGAGCATCTCTGAAGTAACTGTAAGGAAAAGCCCGATAGGAAGAATGTTAAATTACGGTGATGTATTCATTGGTGCATTTAGAACTGGCAGCGACATCAATATGAAGGGTATAAAAAATGCTCATAAAATCCACGAGTTAATACAGAATAGGATTAATTTGTTGAGGAAAGGGCAACTAGACTTCTGGGAAAAAGCAAAGGGTAAAAAAGAAATAGATGGAGATTGAAGAATAATTGTTATGCCTATTAATGCTGGTGTAGATTATTTAGTTGCAGAAAAACGGTATTCTGAAGCTAGGACAACTGAAGAAAAGATAAAAACATTAGAAGAGATGATACGTACTGCTCCAAAACATAAGGGTGCTCAGAATCTATTGGCTGAACTAAGAAGACGATTGGCCAAACTGAAAAAGGAAGCCGTGATTGAAAAGAGAAAATCCAAAAAATCAGGATTCAGAATAAGAAAAGAAGGTTCGGCTCAGATTTGTATAATTGGTTTGACGAATTCCGGAAAAAGCACACTGTTGAACTCGCTAACAAATGCGCATGCAAAGGTCGCCGAATATCCTTACACGACAAAGGAACCAAATGTCGGGATGATGTTTTACAATGATTTACAGTTTCAGATAATAGAGATGTCTTCGACGTTTGATTCCAAGTTTCTAAGTTTGCTGCATTCTTGCGACATGATTCTGGTGCTTTTAGATTCAACGCAAAATTCTGATAATCAGAAGGAGCAATTGATAAAAATTTTAAAAGAAAATAGAATAGAAAATAGAAAAATAATTTTCGTTAAAAATAAGAGTAAGACAAAAATTAAAGGCATGATTTGTATCGATGCACAATCTGGCATAGGAATTGATGAGTTAAAAGAAATGATTTGGAAATGTTTGGATTTAATTAAAGTCTACACAAAATCCCCAGGAAAATCAAAAGCCATTCCTGCAATTGCCATGAAAAAAAACTCTACAGTCGAAGATTTTACAAAAGAGATACACAGGGATTTTACAAAGACATTCAAATTTGCAAAAATATTTAATTCGACAAAATTCTCAGGTAAAAGGGTTGGGCTAGTATATAAGTTGCAGGATAACGATACTGTAGAAATTCATACTGAGTGATTTTCATGACAAAAATTTATTCTGAACAGTATGGATGTAGTTCTAGTCTATCAGATACTCAGATAATGTTGGGATTGCTTAAAAAATCTGGATTCGAGATAGTTAATGATGTTAAAAAATCTGATTTGAATTTAATAACGACTTGTTCAGTTAAAGCTCCGACTGAACAACGAATGGTCCATAGGATTAAAGAACTAACTAAACTTAACAAACCGTTAATCGTTGCTGGTTGTCTACCCAAGGTAAAAAAAGAGATTATAGAAAAGATTAATCCTAAAGCCAGTTTGATTGGTCCAGATTCAGTAGAAAGAATAGTCGATGTTGCACGTGATTCGTTACATGGAAAGAAAGTCATAGCTTTAGAAGATTTGAAAAAACCGAAGCTTGGGTTGTCAAGATGCAGGGGAAATTCTGCTATCGGTATAACGCAGATAGGAAGGGGATGTATCTCGAACTGTTCGTTCTGCGGGGAGCCGTATAGAGGCAAATTATTTAGTTACCCCCCTAAAGCTATAGTGGAAGATGTTAAGCAAAATCTGAAAGATGGATGCAAGGAAATTTGGATTACAAGCCTCGACAACTCTTGTTATGGATTTGACATCAACACAAATCTTGCAGAACTGTTAAATGAGATTTGTAATATCAAAGGAAAATTTTTTATCCGAGTAGGAATGATGAATCCTTTACATTTGAAAAAAATCCTAGACGACTTAATCGAGGCGTATAAAAATGAAAAGATTTTCAAGTTTCTTCATATTCCTGTTCAATCATTCAGTGATAAAATTTTGAAGGACATGAAACGCGGATATACTGTCAAGGATTTTATATCTTGCGTGGAAAAATTTAGAAAAGAAATATCAGACATAACCATCAGCACCGATATTATCACTGGGTATCCAACAGAAACTGAAAAAGATCATGAATTAAATATAAAATTTCTAGAAAAACTTGAATTTGATGTTATGAATTTATCTAAGTTTGGTGTTAGACCAAAAACTTTTGCAGAAAAACTCAGACAATTACCAAACAGTATAACCAATAAAAGAAGTAAAGAACTCTCGACTGTTATCAGACAAGTTTCTAATAAAAGGAATGAAAAATGGTTTGGATGGAAAGGTGAAGTGATTATAGATGAGATTAATAATGGTTTTGTTACTGGAAGAAATTATGCATACAAACCTGTTATCATTAAAGAAAAATTGAGATTGGGAAATACTGTCAATGTGGAAATAATCGATACTAAAAGTAATTTTTTAATTGGCAAAATTAGTCAACAATAACTGTTTCTAATTTCTCCAGATTGCAGAAATCTGTAGAATATGTATAAGCACCAGCATTAAGAAAAGTTATTTTGTCTCTTATTTTCGGATTTTCCAAATAAACTCTATATCTAAAAACATCCATCGAATCTGGTGTGCATCCTTTTATTGTATATGGCATACCCTTCTCCAATTCACCTTCAACCATAAGTCTTATGTGCGCGACAAAAGTATCCATTGCTGAATTGTATACAGAACAATTTACAACAATCGTATTACCATATATGCCGATTATTTCTGTCTCAAGCTTTATGCATGGAGCTGCAAAAAATCTTCCAGGTTCAATTATCAATTCTATATTGTATCCGTTAAGCCACTCTTTTAACTCTTTTATCTTATCAAATATGTAAGGAATGACATCGTCGCTATAATTTTTGTATTTTACAGGAATACCTCCACCTATGTTCAAAATATCTATCTGCCTTAATGTATCTTCATTCAACACGTCTTGCAATTCTTCTTTCAGCGACCATTCACTTATGTTCTGAGTCTTTCTGTGAAAATGTATCCCGAGCTTATTTATTTTACTGTTCTTCCTCAATTTTGGTATCAATTCATTTATCTGACTGGAATACATTCCAAAAACAAAATGTTTCTCAGTCTTGATTGTGTATTCTTTCATCCTCATTCTTAGAAAAAGGTTTATCATGCAGTCTTTGCTTTTTATGTAATCCAGCAAAGTATTCAAATCTTTCTCATTGTCTAGTATAAAAGACCTCACACCTTTTTTGAACAAAATGTCCAAGTCATCATCAGTCCAGCTCTGCCCTATAAAACATACTCTACCTTTGTCTTTTATTGTATCAAGCGATTGCATGAAATGCACACCAAACCAGCAATCTGTCAATTCTTCCAAAACTTTTCCAACAATTGGATTTGTCTTCAGACTGTATGAAATGCTATCTGAGAGATTTTTTACAATGTTATACTGCTCCAATAGCTTAGATTTGCTTAAAAGAAATCTTGCCTTCATTTCAATCAGCTTTAATAACACCTTTCTTAGAAAGTTCTTCCAATACTTTTGTCATTACAAGCGGAAAATTTATTGAAACATCTCCTATAACAGTAGCAATATCAGAATCGTCTTTTATTTTTCCCCAGCTCTTTGCCTCACTCGTAGTCGCTCCGCTCATGCTTCCTGAATATTCCGTAGAAGTAGTCATGTATACAGCGTAATCAAGCCCACCGTTAAGCAGGCAAGCAAATATTGCATGATGCTTCGATACCCCTCCTCCAAGACAAATCGCGCCTTTCTTCTCATCTTGGCTTGTAGAAAAAAGTATGTTGGCAAAATCTTTCACTACATCAACAGCAAAATCTGGATTGTCCTGCTTGAACATGAACAGATGAAAACCGAACGCTCCATCAGTTATAGCCGGACAGAAAATCGGGACATTATTTTTTGCAGCTTGATGCAATATGGAATTTTCATTCTCTATCATCAGACCGATTTCTTTCAGCATATCGGATACCACCCAGATTTTCTGTTTCTGATAGAGTTTCTTCAGCATCCCTCTGATTATTTCCTCAAATTTCTCATAACTTTCATTTGTGATAAAAAGATTTCCAACTCTGTTTATACCTTTTTCATATAGTTCAACATCGTCTGCCTTAAAACCACCAATTATGAATTTTTCACCAAACGCTCTCATTATATCTTCTTCTATACCACCTACTGTTGTAACGATAACATCAGCCATCTTCAGTTTAATTAGTTGGGCGAAGAAACCCCTCAATCCGGATGTGACCATGTTGGACGTGAATGTGAAAAATATCTTAGCTCCAGTCTCTTTCATTTTTATTATTGTGTCTGCAGCCTTTCCCAATTCAATACTCTGAAATCCAACATTACCAAGACTGCTAACAAAATCCTCGACATTCATTCCTTTTGCCCATTTGAAATCTTTTACGTAAGCCATAACAACCACTTGGATTAAAAAGAGAATGCTAATCAAGAATAGAATTTAGATGTATACAGTTTTACTTGAGAGAGATATGCATGACATTAATTCACTAATACCTATATAGATATTTATAACTTTATCAACAATTTTATTGTAGGTGTTAAATGACCAATATACTTTTACTTGGCAACGCAAATAAAAAGGTAGTTATCTCAAAATCTTTACTTATTTCTGCTATAGCGATTGGAATAATGTATGCTCTTAGGGTGTTTTTCAGTACCGATTTGTATATTTCTGATGTCGGAGGAATTGGCGCATTTGCGAGTGCTGTTGGTACACTTTACGGTATATTGGTTGTGTTTATACTATTTGAAGTCTGGACTGAATTCAATAAGACATCCCAATTCATTGATAAAGAGGCTATAGGGCTAGAGCGTTTATTTCGGTTGGCATCCTATTTCCGAGATAATGTATCCACAAAAATGAAAAAGGCTATTGCAGACTATATCAAGTTAGTAATAAAAAGTAAGTTCAGAGACATTGCCGTAGGTCAAAGAAATGCTGAAATTGCCAAAAGCTTTCGAAAGATAGCTAAAATAATTCATGATATAAAGTTTACTGGTACATACGATTCGATAATATTTGAACAAGTTGTTACACACTATGGTAATCTTCATGAAATTCGAACTGAAAGAATGAATCAAAGTTTAATGCGGCTTCCCCAATTACTCAAGATCTTTCTATATCTTTCATCATTGATGGTTTTACTTGTCTTTATCATAACACCCTATTCTAATATGTATTATGGTTTTGTCATAACAGGTGTTATTGCTTTTATTATCATACTGGTTATTCAGGTTATAGAAGACCTAGACAATCCTTTCCAGGGATATTGGACTCTCACACCAGAGCCCTTTAGAAGAGCACTTAAAAATATAGAAGAAGCTTATAACTTTCATCGATAGCAAGTGTTATTTCATCAAACTTTTAACAACATTCATGACAGTCTGTGCATCAATTTTTCCTCTAACTTTACTCATCACAATTCCAACAGCCTTATCAAAATTCATGTTCGGCTGGGAAACAACTTCATTAACTATCTCTTTCAGTTCATTTACACTCAGAGGTTTCAAGTCCAACTCCTTTACAGCATCACCTACAGCATTTTGCGGATAAGCAGCAAGATATTTTATTATTTCTGATATAGATTCCTTGACAATCCTCTTGTTTTCTATATACTCGAAAATCTCGCTATACATCTTTTCGGGAATTCTGCTGATTTCAACTTTTTCCCTTCTCTCCAAGTCTTTGATAATTGAAGTGAATGTACTGGCAACTATGCTTGCTTCAACTTTTTTCGTTTTAATGATAGTTTCAAACAAATTGAGATACTCAGACTCGAGGATTTCCCTTGCCAACTGGTCCGACAGTTTGAGTATTGTTTTGAATCTTTCAAGTTTATTTATCCACGATTCTGGCAAAGATTTTTCAATCGATTCAAAATATTCTTTTATAATTGCTATAGGTTCCAAATCAGTTTCAGGATACATTCTGTTTGCTCCTGGAAGCGGCCTGGCAAATTCTGTTGTCCCGTCAAGCTTGACGATTCTTGTTTCCTCTTCCACTTTCTTCAAGCTCATCTGTCGCTTGACTTCATTCTCAATAATTTTGGATATCAGCCCGAGCTCCTGCACGCCTTTTACTTCTACTCTGGCGCCTTTTCTTATGCTGACATTAATGTCCTGTCTTATGCTCCCTATGCCTGATTTAGTCTTGCTTGTAGACCTGCACATTATCCCAATAGTATAAGCTATTTCCTGTATCTCCTCTGGAGTATAGTCTATCAACAAGCCCGTATCAATTTCAACTAAAGGAACACCAAGTCTGCTAAGCCGATAGGTAACATTACCATTTTTCTCTTCAACTATCGCTGCAGCATCCTCTTCCAGAGAAATCTGTGTGATTTCTATCCTCTTGCTTTTGTATTTCAAATAACCATTCAATCCAACTATTGCTGTACGCTGGAAACCGCCTGTGTTGCTACCATCGATAACGGTTTTTCTCATCACATGAATTTCTTCGGGTACCTGACAATTGAATAACAAAGCAATTTGTAAAGCGATGTGTAATGCTTCCGGATTAAGATTATGAGGTGGCTCGTCATCTAATTCAACTAGACATGTTTCATTCGGAAAAACTTGATAATGAAAAGTCCTATCCCTCAAATATTCAAACTGGGCTGTAACATCTATTTCCCCCAACTCAGAAGCAACCGGATGCTGTTTTCTTTTTATTATCAAAACTGGAATCTTTTCTTTCATCTCAGTCGAACAATTACAAAATAGTTTGTTCTGTGTATTCAACTGTTGATGAATCTCCAACCCGCACTTTAGTCCCAGACTCTTATAATTTATTTTTTCACTCATGCTACTGTCCTCTTACCTATTTCACCAGCTACATTTGTCAGCATCATTTCCCTAATTTTTTTCATATCTTTTGTGTGGCCGAGCACAAACATCAACTTCACTAATGCAGTTTCAGGAGTCCAGTCGCAATAGTTTCCGATAATACCAATTTCATTCAACATCCTGCCAGCTGTATAAACATTCATGTCAATTCTCCCAAAGATTGTTTGCGGAGCGATGACTACAGCAATGCCAGAATCAATTAGATTTTTCAAGCTTGGTATCAGACTTTTGGTAAACCTATCATTAAAAGGATTGCTAGGAACATGACCCAAGCCAGTGCCAGCAATCACTATGCCTTCATAGAATTTTGACAAAGAATCAATAAATTCAGGTTTTATTCCAGGATAAATGTGAACTAAACCAGTATTTTGATTAAGCCTGTCATCTACTTTTACTGTTTTTTTCTCTCTTTTATTATAATCAGTTCTCAAATACTCTATTCTCTTTTCAGGGTACAAAATTTTTGCAAATGGTAGAACGTTAACTGACTGGAAAGCATCCCTTCTACTGCTATGAAGCTTGCGAACTTTTGTTCCTTGATGCAAATAACAAAAATCATCACTCATGCTGCCATGCATACAGACAGCTACTTCAGCTATGTCTGATTTTGCAGCTACCACTGCAGATACGAGGTTGACAAGATTGTCGCTGCTTCCCCTGTCGCTACTTCTTTGGGCACCGACCAAAACCACTGGTACTGGTAGATTTTGAAGCATAAAACTTAGAGCAGCTGAAGTGTAGTGCATAGTATCTGTGCCATGCATCAAAACTATGCCATCAGCTCTGGATTTAATCTCTTTCTCTACTTCTTCGGCTATTGTTTGCCAATGTATTGGTGTCATGTCTTCTGACAACAGGTCAAATAGTTTTTTACCTTTGATATTAGCTATATCCTTTAATTCTGGAAATGACAGCAACAGGTCAGCGGGTGAAAATGCAGGAAACACAGCTCCAGTAGTATATTCTATCCTGCTAGCTATTGTTCCGCCACAGCCAAGTATGGATATTGTGGGTTTTGTTGGGTCTTTTTTGATTGCAACATTGGCTGGTTTGAACCTTATCGGCCTACCTCTTTCTGAAAGTCTTATCTTGGTGTTTTTCTCGTATTTTATCCCTATGTTATATCCATTAGGCAACTTGACTACAAGAGAAGAAGGATCTCCAAGCTCAATCCTTGGCATCAGAATGCCTTCATATATCAGTTTGTCTTTAATTACAGAAACCCTATCCCCAATCTTAATTTTTTTACTTTTAAGTAGTAGTTCTATATCTTGAGAATACAAGGTATCACATTATATATGATACAACAAATAATTAAAAGTTTGCATTTTCAGACATTTTTAGAGAATTTGATTTCTATTTTTTTCCTCTTATTCGATACTTTCCAGAATCTGCTGGTAAATTTTTTATACCAAATTACCCTGCTTTTCTTCAGATTCTGTCTCATGTGAAAGAATTTTTTTCTAACTTCCATAATTTTACTTTGTTTTTTATCTTATTTCTCTATACATGCTTTTACAAATCCTAAAAATGAAGGATTAGGTGTGAGCGGGCGGGAAGTGAATTCTAGATGCGCTTGCGATGCCACAAAAAACTTATGTTTTGATATTTCTATGAATTCTGCCAAATGTTTTTCTTCATATACACCAGATACTATCATGCCATTCTTTTCCAAAGTCTCGCGGAAGTCATTTCTAAGTTCCCAGCGATGGCGATGACGTTCGATAACAACATTCTTTCCATATAATTTTCGAACAACAGAACCTTCTTTCAATTTTGCAGGGTATCCTCCAAGTCTCATCGTCCCACCCATTTCCTCTTTTTTCAATTTTTCCCCCTGTTCGGGAATGATATCAATTACAGGATATTTTGTATTAGGATCAATCTCTGTTGTGTTAGCCCCTTTCAATCCGCATGCGTTTCTTGCAAATTCAACTACTGCTAACTGCATTCCGTAGCATAAACCAAGATAAGGAATGTTATTCTCGCGTACGTATTTAATTGCTTCAATCTTTCCTTCTACTCCGCGTTTACCAAAACCGCCAGGAACAATAACACCGCATACGTCTTTCAAAGTATCCGCAACTTTTATTTTTTCATCTTCTATGTCAGTAGATTCTACCAACTTGACTTTTATTTTAACACCATTATACGGTCCAGCATGCTCTAGAGCTTTCAGTATGCTCAAATAGGCATCATTAACATCTGTATACTTGCCAACTATAGCTACTGTTACCTCTTTTTTTGAATTTTTTATTTTGTTTATAAATTCCTCCCATTTTCCAAAACTCAAACCGGTGTCCGCTTTTTTTGAACCAATGTTTAGAATTTGGAATATCTCTCTATCTACACCCAGCTCCTTTAGAGTCAGCGGAATCTCATAAACATTTTTATAATCATATAAATTGTAAACTCTTGATACTGTAACGTCTGAAGAAACACTTATCTTTTCTTTTATTTTATCCGGCACAGGATTTTCTGACCTGCAGACAATAATGTCCGGTTGCACACCCAGACTCATCAGAATCCTTAACCCGAGTTGTGCTGCCTTGCTCTTATGCTCACCAAGACAACCAGGCTGCATGATATAAGTGACATTGATAAAACAGACGTTTTCCCTCCCTTCTTCGTATCTCAGCTCCCTCATAGCTTCAATGAAATATGAATTCTCCAAGTCGCCGATAGTCCCACCAACTTCAACTAAAACTATATCAGCATCGGATTTCATAGCCAGTTCCCTCAAAAAGTTTTTAATCTCTCCTGTCACATGCGGGATGAATTGAACATCTCTTCCAAGATACTTTCCAGCCCTTTCTTTATCGATAATCATTTTGAAAATTTTTCCAGCTGTCAAGTAATTGTCTTTACACAAATTTCTGTTGAGATACCTTTCATAAGAGCCTAAATCTAAATCACATTCTGTACCATCATTCAAAACAAAAACTTCACCATGCCTGTATGGATTTAATGTACCAGCATCCACATTTAGGTAGCCATCAAATTTTATTGGTGAAACTTTCAAACCATGGCAACTCAATAAAGTAGATAGGCATCCGGAAAATGTTCCTTTACCAACACCAGACATCACGCTTCCGGTGACGATTATATATTTAGTTTTGCCAGCTTTGTACCCTTCCGGCAAAGAAACATAGAACTCGTGCTCAACAGTTTTTTCTCCCAATGACTTTTCTCTATTAGGCGACACAACTAATTACTTTTTCCAAGTTTATAAATCTTATTTTGCAAATGCAATCTCAACTACATCATTATTTTTCAGTTGATAATCTGCAGCAAGCCTTCTCTTTGTTCTGGCATCTATGCCACAAATAAACTTCTCTCCAAGTTCGGTATGGACCTTGAAGGCCAATTCTTTTACAGTAGTATTTTGTGGAACAAGATAAACATCTGGCAAAACATTACCATCTTTATCTATCAGTTTGTTGGCATCGGCAACAGGATACACTGCAATATAGTTTAATAACTCAAAAACAGCTTTGTTCAAACAAGTTTGTACACCAGTAGAACCGTATTTTTCTATAACATTGGATTTGATGAATTCTAGAGCTTTCAATTGAGAAGTTTCAAGTTTAGTTGAGTTGGGTATTTCAAAACTACCACCAGATAAATAGTTTACAAGCCCTTTTTCTGATGCTTTCTTAAGTGCAATCTCAGCTTCAGCTGATGTTGGGACAATATTCTGATATTTTTCTTTTAATTTCGCAAAATTTTCTTGCGATTCTTTTAAATCGATTTTATTAGCAGCAAGAATTATCGGTTTAGATATTTTTCTCAACTCTCTAGCAAACTTTTCTATATCTGTTATAGGAAATTTCTCTGAAACCTGCTCTATATTATGCTTTTCTATCTCCAATCCACTCAATTGCTGAAACAGCATATTCACCAAATCAGATTTTGATAATGTTGTCAATTTTGTTCTAAACTTTTCCACTGCTCTTTTAATAACATCAGCAAACCACAAATCAATCTCTTCTTCTAAAAATTTTATCTCATTTTCTGGATCACAGCCAGCAGCAGGTTTGCCTTCTTCATCAGTCAACCCAGAAGAATCAACAACCTGAATTAAAATTGACGCTTGTCTGACACTATCAAGAAATTGCAGTCCTAAACCACGCCCTTCATGAGCTCCTTTGACGATACCAGGCAAGTCCCATAATTTCACAGGTATGAACCTGATGCCATTGGTACAATACCCATGCTTAGGATTACATTTGACATTAAACTCTTTGCATACACATTTTGATGTAACATAACCTATAGCTGTATCTGGTTTTAATGTCGTAAAAGGCACTGGCGAAATTTTAACATCAGCCAGTGTAGAAGCTTTAAAGAAAGAACTTTTTCCACTTGAAGGCTTGCCTGTAATTCCAATTTGCATATTAACTAATTAAAGGAAAACCTATATATTCACACTTACTCAACGATTCAACATTAACTTTTTGCCATATTGTACATTTCTCTTACCATAGATTCTATTGTCTGGGCTCTTTGATTTAGTGTTTCATATTGTGTTCTCAGACTATCTACTTGCGCTAGAACTAAGTCCATTTTTGCCTTTACATTTTCAGTTGTCACAGCTTCAGGTGTCATAGCTTCATGTGTCATTTCTGTTTGTGCTGGTAGAAATGGTTTTTCTCTCTTTCTAAATAGTTTTTTTCTAAATTTGATGAGTAAGACTACTACCACAGCAATAATAAACAGTGCAATCCACATTGTCAAATCCATTTTTATTTAACTCTTTTATGTTTGTATTGGCGGTGTAATGCCTAATACCTTTTGTAATCTTTCTTCTATCAGTTCTATATGATGTATGCATTTATTTAGTAGAATTCTTCTTGCATCGTTGTAAAACAATCGAAAGTATAGCCAGCGTAAACCTTTATACAATGACGAACGTTGCCATACTGTATTTTCTGGCATTGATGTTCTAATTTTTGCTGTAATGAAAATTACCATCTCACCATCTTTTGTTATATCAGTTGGCTGCTTTCCTTGAAAGATTAATTCAACATAGGCATCTGTATATGCATCATAAGGTTTCCTAGCCCAAACCCTATAGAAAAAAAGTCTCGGATCAACTTGAATCTCCCATCTAAACTCCCTTTCGTATATGTTCAGCCTCCTTATCTCTAAGATATCTCTAAGTATCATAATTATTTCCGAATAAAATCTAAAAGGATTGGGACCTTTAAAGTCAATTCTTATAGTTCTGTCCGGTGTCAGACAATCGTCTTCAAGAATAAATTTTGCCATTTTACATCCTTGGTAAAAGGTTGAAAAAAGCTCTTATTTCCTCATTAAACCTTCCGAGCATTGCCCTGCATTCTTCTATGTATCTCTTTCTCGTAGACTGATAAATTGCTTTGTGATAAAATACACGAAACATTTCATAGATTAAGCTACGCTGCCATATAGTTTCTTGTGGATATTCTGTTCTTATTCTTCCTTCTACTCTTATGTTGAGTGTGCCTTCCTTACCAAATTCTTTGCTTGGTCTCGCCCTCCCATCCAAGCTAACAACTATATGCTGGAAAGTAAATTGATCTAAATCTTTTATTATTTCCCATCTGACATGGAAAACTTCCTCGGCTTCATGCCTATCCCATCTGAATTCTCTCTCTTGTATTTCCTTTTCCTCGACACCGAACATAGAAACAAAAAGTTTCTTTATGTGCTCATAAGCATTCTGTGGGTTTGGTCCAGCATAGTTAAATGTAGCATATGGTACAGGGTAAAAACAATAATCATGAATCAAAAGTTTTGTTCTTGCGTATACTGGCATATTTATAATTTGTAATTTAAACTAAAAATATGGATGCTACAAGGGTAGGTGGATTTATATCGCTATTTTTGGGTGGTGTAATGTTATACAAAGCTTTTAGTGAAGCAACTGGAAAAGCTATTGGTGAAACTAATGAAAAAATGTTTGCAATTGAACTTATCGTTGGCATACCTTTAATCTATCTTGGCTTCAAGTTGTTATTGTGATTTTATGGTCATGCAAAAAGTATTTGGTTGGATCTCCGTTGCTCTTGGTGTTTTGATGATAATTTCTTTTCCTTCTGAAGAAAAGTATATGCCAGGCAAGTTCGCTAATGCAGGAATAGTAATAGGAATCTTTCTTATCGCTTTAGGGATTTTTCTTATCAAAAGTTAAAGAAAACTGAAAACTAAATATCTATTATGGCAGTGACGATTCCAGAAATTTTTCAAGATGAACCGGGCAAAGGACTTAATGCTGCTCCATACGAGGCAGAGGCACTCATAAATTTTACAGGACCTCCTGGAAGCATGACTAGTATCTATTATGGGTTAATGTTCCAGCTTGGAAAATGGGGATTTCAAACGGCAAAAATAGATGAATCGATAAACGTATCACCTGTATTTAAACAGTACTATGATTTAACTTTGCAACAAAAACAGGCTTTAGAAATGCAGATAAAAGCTGGCCTAGGACAGATAGCTACTGCGATTCATGATTACGAATTGGTTTTTCATGATTTGAGAAAATACAGAGAATTTTTAGATCATTTTTCATTTATTGAAGAAGGGAAAAAACTAATCAAAGAAGGGAAAAAGGAGGAAGGAGGGAAAAAACTAAAAGAGGGTGAACAGACACTTAAGGCTATATTCATCGATGAGATTGATATTCATACAGATTTACCCAATACACCTATAGCCTTGCGTTCGATAGTAGGGAGATGGCCGACTATTATTGCAGATTTCATGAGATTGGACGATGGTGATACAGATCCACAAAAACTCAAAGACAAATATCATATTTCAGAAGCACAGGGTGTTGTTCTAGCAACAAAAAACAAACTATATGTTGAATGGAGAGATAAACTTTTCAGACCAACCGTTGAGGAAAGATATGAAAGAATTCTAAGATTGGTTGAATCAAGGAAATTTTCTATAGACGAATATACTAGAATGTTAAAACCAGTTGTAGCAAGATTTAAAATGATGAAAGATGCTTTAGAAACTCCAGGAGGACGGGCAGAAACTTTAGCTTCTTTCTTCAGGCCAGATGCGCAGGCTTATTCTATTGATTTTATGAGACTATGGGCATGGAAACCATTTTCGCCATCAGAGAAATATAAGATAACAAGAGAATTTTTAGATGAAATATCTCCCAGAAAAGCCGGTTTTACAAAAGGGGAAGTTGAACAACTTACAGAAGTTTTTAAAAATAAGGAAGAAAAGGGTTTAACATATGATGAAAGAATGTTTTTGTACGACAAAAAAGTTTTAGCATTACCAATTGATGGTGGAGACCATCCTTCTATCGATGAAATAGTTAGAAGATATGCTGGCTTGGATCCGACATGGAAAGGACCAAATGTCCCAAGAGGATATGGTGTAGACATTAACATAGTTGATATTTTTGATGCAAGAAGCAGACTAATCGAAAGTTATAGAAGACGTGCATCAGATGCATGGTCACCAGAGACTGGTGCATACAAAGCAACAGCAAGTGGAAGAGGTGCGGTACCAGGAGAAGGATGGGTCTTCAGTCCATATTTTGTTTTTATTGATTTGCCCTTGCAGAGGACTATGATGAAGATTCCAGATGGCAGCGAATTGGAAGATATGTGGATAGAAAATTTAAGAACTGTTACCAAAACCCAAAACGTCATCATAGTTCACTTGCTAGAAGTTATTGCTAGAGAAAAACAGTTAGAAAATTATATTTCCCAATTAGTTGGTGAGGTTGGTGGAAAAGATTTAAAAGATTTTAGGTCACTTAAGTCAATTGAAGAACTGAAAAAAGAAGAATATCCACAAATTTTTGGTGAATTGAAAAAAATAAAAGGAAAAGAACCAACAGATTTAACAAAACCATTTAAAGCAATTAAAAATGCTTTGGGTGATGTTCTTCGTTCTTTTGGATTAACCACACCGTTTGTCGATTATTTAAGAGCAAGAGGGCCATATGAATTTGCTCTGGATGACAGACTAACAGAAATTTATCAGCCAGGTCCTGGAGAACTGTTTGGCACAGTTAAAAATTACTTGCTGCAAGCAATAGGTGTCCCTGGTATAAGGTGGTAATTTGACATTCGTTATTGGTGTTTCAAGCGGGTTGTTTTCAGCAGCAGCAGAAGGGGAAAGGCTGCAATATTCTAGTCTTTACGCTAAAGCCACTTACTGCATAACTAAAGGTGTGCAGTTTGTGCAGTTAGATCTGGAATCAGTATCAGAATTCAAATATCCTGATTTAAAAAAGGAGATGGAAAATTTAAAAAAGTTGGGAATTACTTTTGGCATACATTCAGAAACAAGAGCTTTTGGTGTTGAAATTGCTGAGATGGATTCTGCTATTGAGACTGACTACAAGTTTGGTCATGAAAGATTGAAAGAGATACTTGAAAGATCTGGCGAAATCGGTAGCAAATATGTTCTAATTCACTCTTCTGAGTCAGAGCCTTTCCTTATGTTAGAAAGGCATATGCAACCAGCACTGTTAGTTGATTATTTTGGAAATTCTTTTAGAGATTTTTTAAAACAATATCGCAACCTTGTTGAATGGTTGGTTGGAGGAAATATAGACGAATTGAGTGAAAAAATTTTCAATTTTTGGAAAGAAAAAAGACCGGAAGAAAAAAGACGAATTACTGAAGATGAAATAAAACAATTTTTTAAATCCAATTCAGATTTCATATGGAGAGAACTTCTACATGGTTTTGGCCTTGCAGATTATATCAGAAGAATTATCATAGACAATATGGCTCATAGAGAAATCAACCTAGGAAAAAATTATGAGTATATGTCAGGGGAGCAACAAACTGAGCTCAATAATATTATCAAAGGTGTAATAAAAAATGAACTTAATGAAATAGTGACGCGCCTCCTGGATTTTATTCAATCACGTTCTCTTAGTTACGGGCCAGAGAGAATCGCGTATTACATTGTTGCAAAGCATATGGAAATAACAAATGATCCCTTATGGACAAATATTATTGAAAATACGTTAAAATATTTTGCAAAAGTGGAAAACAAAAACGTTGAACAATGGCTAAATGACAAAGGTATAAAGAACAAGACCATAGAAGATGAAAATTTCAGATTACATAGCTACATTTGGGTTCCTGCTGTTTCAGCAAAATATATTTGGGGGCATTTAAATCAAGAAAAAAACTACAACACTGAGAATAAGAAAAAATATCCTGACATTAAACCAATATTAAAAAAATATAATATGCCTTTAGTTCTAGAGACACCTATGTCTCATCGTGGAATTGAGGAATGGTTGAGATTACCAAATCCAATTCAAATGTATTATCTTGCAAAAGAAGTCAATAGGACTGCTGGTTTTGAATGTCTAGCATTGGCTTTGGATTTGGAACATATGTTGAGCATTCGTCTAGATCCAGAAAAAGTTTTCGATTCTCTTCCAGAAGATGCTGGTAAATTTGTTAGAGTAATACATGCAGGATTTCCAGCAGCATTAGCTCCAGCTCATATACCGATACCACTAGGATCAGAACAACAAGTATACCTTTACAAGATGTATTACAAACTCTGGAAGAAAGGTTTTGGAAAGGATTCGGCTGAATACTATCTTGTTTTTGAAAGAGGAGGAGGAGCAGACCCGATACAGCAATCTATATTAGCTTTAAGAAAAATAGTCGAGTTTCTAGAAAAGGATATAAATCCGGATGATTTGATTAAACATCCAGACTTCTTTGGCATATCTATAGGAGAAATAGCTAGTGAGGAAAGGCAATGGGCTGCTATACATGAACATGGAAGAGATCCACTGAAGGGGTTACTGGTCGTGCCTGAAGAAGAACATGGTTTCCTTGGTAAGGCAGCAGCTGAAAAAGGTAAGGCTGAACTCTGGAAGAAAGAAGAATTGAGATAGCCTTAATAACTTTTTTAAATCTATTGACTAAGCTAATTATATGGCAATTGAAAAACTAGAAGAAGAGTTAGAAGAACCAAAAAAAGAAGGAAAAGAAGTTTTGGACAAAAAAGAGATTGCAGCAAAAGTAGTAAAATTCACGCAAGAGGCAAGAAGGCAGTATGGTGAATTGATAAAATCTGTTTTAATTTTTGGTTCTGCTGTTAAGGGTGAAGTGAAAAAAGGTTCTGATATAGACGTATGGGTGATACTTGATGATACAGCGACCAAATCTAGTGAAGATCTGAATAGAATAGTTGATCATTTATACCTGATTTCTATTGAACTGAAGGATCTGCATATACAAGTACATACTTTGACAGAATTTTGGCAATCAATAAGGCTAGGTTCACCTGAGTTTACAAACTTTTTAAGATACGGTTTAGCTATACATGATACTGGCTTTATCAAGCCGATACAGAGAATGCTCACCATGGGATTGATTCCGCCAAGTGAGGAAGCTGTTACACTCAAAGCAAGAACTGCTGAAACAAGATACAAGAGAATTACGCTCGACATTAAGTCAATGATATTTGAATTGAGGTATACTGCCACTGACATAATTCAAGCGGTAGTTATGTATTTCTATAAAAAACAGCCAGATCAGAAAGCAATACCAGAATTCCTTGAAAAGCTGGTAAAAGCAAAAAGATTGGAAAAAGAATACATCAATAAGTTCAATGAATTAGATAAACTCTGGAAGGATATTGACCATAAGATAATTAAAGAAGTCACCACTGAACATTTGGGCAGGGCATTAAAGCTAGCCAAAGATATCATTGATAGGTTC
>Ga0315274_10002839_pt1 | contig 25853 bp, 18 predicted proteins | sample YL17G02_20_MG_FD_203700 | JGI IMG/M metagenome (GOLD analysis project Ga0315274, IMG submission 203700) | Sediment microbial communities from Yellowstone Lake, YNP, Wyoming, USA - YL17G02_20 | ecosystem: Environmental > Aquatic > Freshwater > Lake > Sediment | place: USA: Wyoming | collected...
AGAGCAGTAGCGTGATCGCGCACCTGAGCCACGGAGTCGGGGCGGCCTGGGCCAGCGCGCGGGCCTCATCCTCATCGAGGGCGACGGGCACTTTCTGCGCCACCTTGGGCAGCGGAACCCGGTGGGCTGGGTTATGGTGGACGTGACCCATGTCCATCAGGTAGGCGTAGAAGGAGGAGAGGCAGGCGATCTTCCTGCGCACGGTCCAGGCGGCCTTGCCTGCCAGGCCGGCGGCGAACTGGACGATCGTCTCGCGCTCGATCTCGCCAGGTGATGGCACCCGGCCCAGGCGCCGCACCAGGAACTCCCGGAACTGGCGGAGGTCGGTCTGGTAGGCGCGGACGGTGAGATCAGAGTAGCCGCGGTAGGTGCGCACGTACTCGACGAACAGGTTCACTGCCGAGTCAAAGTCGAGGCCGTCCTGGCTCGCCTGCTCCGGGTCTGCTCGGCCCCTGTCCTCGCGCGCGGCGCGGGCTTTCGTAGCGTTTCTTGGCATGTGCGTCGCCTCCTTTGCCTGATATAGGCGACGCAATACATCACTTCAGGGCCGGCACAAGTCCAGGCATTCTGGGCCGGATTTGGGCAGAATCCTGGGCGAAAACGAGGCCTTTGGCGCGGTGATTACGTCGGAGGCGCCGAAAAGGAATCTTGTGTGCCTACATTCGTCGATCCGAGCGCGGGTGACGTGAAGCCGTTCTTGCTTGGTTCAGGGCTGAATCTTCCGATCCTGAGCGCAGGTTGCGCCGGCTCGTTGTCGAACGAACGACAAGCCCGGCGAGCAGCCGGTCGGGCTGATTCATAACTCGGGGGGCAAGGGCATCGCTCCGCACGAAGCCTTGGCTGGGGCATCAGCCCCTAACTGCGATGGATGACCTGATCCAGGACCCAAGCCGCGACGCCTGGGCGGCAATCCGAGGCTACCTCTACCAGGTGCGGATGACCGTGCTTCGGTGGCTTGACCTTGACGAGCAGACTGTGCTCTTCTGCGAGTGCGGCGAGGACATGAACCAGCTGCGAGGGCTCACGGATTCGACCGGGACGGCCCCTGGACTGGAACAGCTGCTGGAGCAGGTCAAACATCGAGAGAGACGCATAACGCTGAGGTCTCCGGAAGTTCTTCGTGCCTTGGCGGATTTCTATGAGGCGCGCAGGGCGAACCCGGGAATCCGGGCCCGGTTTCGATACACCTCCAACGCGATAGCGGGCAGGGAGCAAGGAGCACCATTTCCCCAAGGTCTTCGGGGCATCGAGGCCTGGGGACGCGTGGCGGTGGGAACCGCCGATGCTATTGCGACCGACGCAACTCTGGAGGCGATCCGAGGGATCGTGAAACAGGGAAGAGCGCGCGGACACTCCCGGCATGCCCGTGAGAAGCTCAAAGCGTTCAAGGACTTCGTAGCGTCCGCATCCCCTGCAGACCTATCAGAGTTCCTTCGTGCAGTAGAGTGGGCGCTTGGCGAGCCGGGGCACGACGTCTTGCCGCAGGTCATCGAGAAGCGTTTGATCGAGTCCGGACTTGCCTCCCCAGCGACAGCCAAGCGAGCTGCGGATAAGCTAACAATCGTAGCCTTGGAGACACTCGCCGCGCACGGTTTCAAGCGGCTGGATCGGCAGCGCTTGCGTGGCGCGCTTGGCGACGTAGGGCTCTCGGATGGCGAGCAAGCGATCCTGTATCGCTTGCAGCGACTTGAGGAGCAGGTCTTGCCCTCCTTGGCGGCCATCCAATCTGCGACCAGCGCTACGCAGCAGACCGTAGAATCCCTAGTCGGTCCGATCGAGGACACGCGGCGCATTGCGTATGAGATGAACTGCCGAATGACCGACATGCATTCGACGCTCATTGCGCCCCTTATCCTCATAAGCGGCAAGGTCGCTCACCTCGACATTCCGCCGGATACCCCCAGGCCTTGCGCTCCCCGAGAGCGCCTGCTGAACTCGCTTGCAGGCAGGCTCGAACAGACAACGTGGATGCACATCCAGGGCAGCGCCGGGATGGGTAAGACGCACGTGGCACGAGCGCTCGGCCGACGCGAAGGAGCTGGTCACCTCCTGTGGATCTCCTTGACCGGACGACCCAACACGCCCGAACAGCACGTGTTCGACCAGTTAGCGGCAGCCATAGTCAAGCTGACCGGCGACAGATCGTGGTGGCCAGCATATCAGAAGGCCCAAGTCTCGCCCGTACGCATAGCTGAAGCGCTTCTGTGGAGGTCGGGCCGGGGGACCCTGGTCATCGTTGACGACTTGCCCGACTTGGTCGCGCAGACGAGACTGGGGGAGGTACTCGGAGCCGTGGCTGCAGTGTGCCGGGTCACCCATGCCAAGTTGCTGACCACCGGGCAGCGACCGCTAACCCCAGAAGCCAAGGCATCGCTGACACCGTCGTCTGTGTCGGAGATCCTCGTTCCTGTGATGGATGCAGACGACGTGCTTTCGATGCTTCAGGATGCTGGAGCGGTCGAAGAGCTGGTCACGCCCAAACTGGCCGAATTCCTTGCCGTGGTATGTCACGGTCACCCGGCTCTGTTGTCTGCCGCGATCCGTTGGCTGGAAGCGAAGGCGTGGAAGCTGGATCAGGGTGCGCTCGGAGCGATCATTGGCGGGGCAGCAACGGCCGACGAGCGCGAAACAGCAGTTCGTCAGCTCACTGCCCTGGTATCCAAGGACGACGAGCGCGAGCTACTGTACAGACTATCGCTCGTCGGACGAGGGTTTCAACGGGCCCAGGTCGAGGCTGTCGCGGGAGTTGACCCTGTCCTCGCCCGTCCCGAAGAGTTGCTGACGGGACTCGTTGGTCCATGGGTTAACCGGCTTGCAGAGGGGCTCTACGAAGTATCGCCTTTGCTCAGTCACGCCGGCCATCGTTACTTGCTGGCGGACCGGGTGAAGGCGGTCTCTTCTGCCCTGGCTCAAGAGATTCTTGGCCGTCGCAGTATCGGTGTTGATGATGCTTTCTTCGTAGCCTCTCACCTCTACGCCGCACAAGAATGGCAGCGATTGGCTGCTCTCTTGTTCCAGGTGATGAGTTCAGTCCGGACCCCTGGCGCGGCGCGAGGACTCGGTCTGTTGCGCTTCTTCTTCGCGCCGGGTACCTGGCCCGAAGGAATCCCACATGAGTCGCGAATTGTGATCCGCTCCCTCCAAGTCAAGATCGGCCGCATGGCCGGGGAGGACGTTGACTCGTTGGACGACGACCTGGAGGCGCTGATCGCCACCGCAGGCGCAACACAAGGGGAGAGGTTCGCGACCTGGTGGGCCCTCATGACCTCTGGACCTCTTCTGCCGCAGGCTCCACCCGGCAAGGCGATGGCGCGCGCGCTTCAGGCCATACGCATGGTCAGGTCACAGCCTGGCGTCCTGACGGACATCCCCCCGCCATTGCACAGTTGGGAAATATTCTGTCTCATGCCGATGGCAACAGTGAAGGATCTCGGCCAAACGCGCGACGTCCTGGCGGTGATGGAGGGCATGACGTCCGAGGAACTATGTGCCCTGGCGCGCCTCGGAGTCACGCTTCTCGGATTCGTGGACGGCTGCTGGCTGCACATGTCTGAGAAACCGAAGGAAGAACAGGACTGGGACGCGGTAATCGAAACGCTGGTCGACATTGAAACCCTTGGTGAGGTGCGGGAGTGTGAGGCTTTGTCCGTGATGGCCATCCATGCACGCGCCATAGCGATGGCGAACTATGCGGACAGGCGAGATGAGGCATTTTCGCTGTTGCAGTCGGTTCCTGAGCTTGCCGATCCTGATCTGCAATTCCTCTTGCGGTATACGGTAGCCTGCTTACGAGACGACATGGGTGATGCGCAGGGCTATATCGCCGCATACAGGGAAGCCATGGCTACGGGAGGGGACCGCTTCGTTTCCCTCCGATTCGGCGCGCACGTCCGGGCGACTGTCGCCGCGGGACAACTCGGTGACTGGGCCAGCGCTGCGCACTGGGCTCGGGCGGGCCTGCGGTACGGGCGGGCGCACTCCTACTCGGAGTTTGAGAGTCGAATCCAACGTTCACTGGCCGAGAAAACCCAACCCACGGCAGAGGTACTGGACTCACATGCACCTACCCTGGACATGGCGGAACTCTTCGGGGAGTTGGCGACCGCGCTCTGGTACGGGGGGCGCCGACGCCAGGCCTGGGCCGCTCTGCAAGGTGCTGTGCGCCACCTAGATGCCGAATGGAATCAGGATGACTCTCGGTACCGAGAGGTCTTCCGCAAGGCAGGTCATTGCCTCGGCTGGTTCTCGGCGATGTGCGCGGTTGGTGCGCCGCCGGCCTCAGCCGCAGACGGAACACCGTACGCGCCTCCGGCGCCGGGAATGTTCGCCTGGCGGAATCCTCGTCTCTCCGAGTTGTCCACGCCCTTGAGCCGTGCGGCTCTATGGTACCAACTGGGCTTGATGGCCGCAGGCCTTCTCTTGCGACAGTCAGCGGTGAGGCACTTGAGCCGTTCGGCCGACCTCGCAGGCGAAGAAGGGCTGCTGTGGTTGCGGTCGACTATCCAGCATGATCGAGCGACGGTCGCGGCAGCCCTCCATGCTTTCGATGTAGCGCTCGAGGCCGGTCTGGAGGCCGTCAAGGGGCTGTTGGCTACGACACAACTCGTCGACCGTGGCGAGGACCTTCCCACGTCACGTGCAGATCCGGACGAGGTGTGGCAAGAACTCCCTGAGGATCGCAGGAAATCGGCGCAACGGCAACTGTTCTGGCTCGTTGTCGCTCCTGCGCTAGCCAGCGCCTTGGCCAGGCGTGAAAAGGCGGCTTCCATGCGCGGCCGCCTGAGACAACTGCAAGCCGAATTCGAGAAGAGAAGGGATGAGCTTCTTGAACCTCAACACTGGGAAACGGTGGTGAACGCTGCGGTCTGCGTGTGGGAACCGGTTAGACGAGAGCAACTGGTAGCTCTCGTAAATGATCTGGCCGCCGACGAAATGGCCGTGAGGATGATCTACTACCTAGCGGTATCCGAGAACGAATGGTTTCCACTGGGTCACTCCCTGAAGGCGCAAAGCATAGTGCTGGGTGAGCTGGTGGACCGAGAGGTGATGACACGGACAACCACGCTCCCCGATTTCTGCAAGTACCTGACTGCGTACTGGCAGCAGGCCGCGGAGAGTCGGGGCTTCCAGCTTCGCATGCCGCGGGACTTTAGGGAGAGAATGGCGGCGATCAAAGGCAAGTGTGACTTGGCCTGCGCCTGCCAAGTGTTGCTCTGGGCAGAGGAGGGAACCGGGAGCCTCATGCCTGACACGATCCGGATGAAGCTCCGTGAACATTCGCTCGACTAAGCGTGTCAAGTGGCCGGACGGCCGATCAGCGGTGCTATCCGCCGGTTGGCACATCTCCAAGTTATAAGGCCCGGTTTTTGAAGTGTTATGTGCCGCCCTCTTGAGGCGCGCGTATTATGTGGATGCGGCGACCCGGCACAGAATAATGTGAAGAGAGCGGAGCGGGCCGATAAGCCGAGGTATCGGTGGTCATCATTGTACCAGGCCGCCAAATGTAGGGCAAATGTAGGGTGAATGTAGGGCAAAAGTAGGGCAAACTGCGCCGTTGCACGAGCGCCCCCGGGAAAGCCGTCCGGCCCGGCGTGTACCGAGGGTACACCGCTCACCTCCAAGGCCCCACCGCCCGGACATGCCTACCACTCGTGCGCCTCAAGAAATGCGCCGACGGTCAGGACCTTCACGCCCTCCACCTCGCCCAGGACCAGCAGGTCAGCGTCGCCGGTCACAATGAAGTCGGCGCGGCCGGCCAGCGCGCAGGTGACCACTTTCACGTCGGCCGGGTCGCGGATCGCTACCTCCGGCTCTTCCGTTGGTGCGGCCAGTTCCGCATAGGACAGCACGTCGCGTAGAACCAGGTCTATCCGCGGCTGGGGAATGTCGAAGTCCTCGGCGAGGACGTCCTCCAATTCGGCAAGCAGCTCCAGTGACGTGACCGCCTGAAACCGGCCGGCTGCCGCCAGGTCCACCACCCGCCGGGGCCGGCCGCCCCAGAAGAGCGCGGAGATCAAGACGTTGGTGTCGAGCACCGCCCTCATCGCCCGCCGCGCCTGCGCGCCCGCACCGCGGCCAGCACGTCTTCCTCGCGGATCCCGCGCTCCTTGGCGAACTGCTCGGCCCAGCGGCGCAGCTCCTCGCGGCGCTGGGGGTCCCAGCGCAGGGAGGCCATGCGCAGCCAGGCCTCGATCACGTCCCGCTTGAAGCGGATGGCCTTGCCGATCTTCACCCCCGGCAGCTCGCCTTTACGGAACTTGCGGTAGATGGTCTGGGGGTCGAGCTTCAGGTATTTCGCGAGTTCCTCGACTGTCATGACGTCGCTGGGCATGGACCCTTCCTTTCTGGACTTCACTATACTTGATTATACCCTGAACGTCAAGCGCGCGGGGCCGGGGAAGCCACGCAGCTTAGGGCGGCGCGGGGGGCCTGCGCCGCGCCAGGGCTCTCGCAGCAGGCCGGGCCTGTGAGGGCCATGCGACCCAAGGGCCTCCTTCGCCAGGTCGCGCCCTGTTTTACCCGACGAAGATCTGGCAGGGCCGCGGTTGCAGGCCCACGTAGTTGGCCAGGGCGAGTGCGATCACCAGGTCGTCGTGGGCTCCAGAGGGCGCGCCCAGACTCCCGTCCTCCAGGTGCTGGAAGGCGGAGAGCTCTCCGATGGTGGCCTCGCAGGGGACGACCAGGGTGTGCTCTCGCAATGCCTTGTCCAGCCGGTCCACCAGCACCGTCTTGGAGGCCTGGGTGGTCAAGAAGCCGGGCTGGGCCTCCACGCTCCGTTTGCGGTCCTGCCAGATGTTGGCGCCCAGATGCTTGAGCTCCAAGAGCACCGACTGGCCGTGGTTGTTGCGCTCAACCACCAACTTCGCACGGTTGTAGCGCTGCGACAGTGCGTGCAGCTTCGCGGCGAAGACATCGGGCGGCCACTGCCCGCGCATGCGCGCCACCATCTGCATGGGCGTGGCCGCGTCGTCGGCGCAGCGCACGGCCACCGCCGTGGAAGGATCGCCCTCGGACAAACCTTCCGCCGGATCGGCTCCGATGATGTACCGCGCCTGGGGCTGCGGCTCTTCCCATTCGGCCTCATGTTCATCTCCCCTGATCCAGGGTTGGCTTTGCAGCCACCCGATCGCCTCCTCGCCGAACACAGGCCGTCCGGAGCGCAGGAAGCAGCGAGCCGGGTCCTCGGGATACTCCTGGTCGAACTGGTCGCCCAGCTGGAAGCGCTTGGCCCGCCTCCAGAGCAGCTGGCCGTCGTCCAGCCCGTGGTCTTCGCGCAGTTCCTGCTCCTCCTCGCTCAGGCTGGCCGGATCGAGGCGCCCCTGCATCCGGTAGCTGGGATCGTCCCACCAGGAGAAGAAGTGGCGCTTGAAGCGGGGAAGGTCGGGATCGCCCTCGCCCTGCTTCTGCCAGAACTGCCAGGCATAGTTCCGCCCATGGGGGGTGGTTTCGATCACCACCCTCCCTGCGGCCGGGACCGCTTCCATGATGGAGGCCAAGGCTTCTTCCGGCTTGGGCCAGAAGGCGAACTCGCTGGCGTGCACGTTGTCGATGGTCTGGCCGCGGCCGAAGGTGACCGAGCCTGCGGTGCCCACGTAGAACTCGCTGTTCAGCTTGGGCCAGTACAGTTCGCGCCGGTTGCTCCGCTGGGCCGGCAGCCGGGCGCGCTCGGACTCCGGGAGCCTCTGCTCGAAGAGCTTCACCATCCCGAAGATGCGCTCGGTCGAGTCCAGGTCATGGGCGACCACCACGCTGCGCCGGTTCTCGTGCAGGCGCGTGTCGTGGTAGAAGAGCGCCTCGACCAGGGTAGAGCATCCGACCTGCCGCGGCTTGAGGATGAAGTCGCGACCGTTGAGGTCAGTCTCCAGCTTCCTCTGGATCGGGTTGAGCCGGAAGGGTACCGTCCGGCTCTGCTTGTCTCGGATCCAGAGCAGGGCTTCCATCCACTGGCTCCGGCTCATGGCCTTCGGGTGCTGGCAGGCGAACCTCCTCGCCACCTCCGCCCATTCCTGTGGCGTCAGCTCTGGCCTGGGCAAGGGCGTAGGCGATACCTGCGGCGATGCGTTGTTCATCGAAGTTCTCCTTCTGGGGGGCGATGTCTTGGGTCACCTGGGTGGGCTCTCCGCGCGCCACCCGCTCGACATCGAAGCCCAGCTCGTAGAGCCGGGCCGCTTCCGAGGGACGCAGGGCGGTGGCCAGGGTGAGCTGGCCGGTTTCCGGGTCATCTTTCAGCCACTTGCGCATCGCGCTTCGCGCGAGCTTCTGCATGTCCAGCCCGTCGCGGGCCTGGCGCTCAGCCATCTCCCGGATGGCCTCGGACTGCGCCTGGCGCCGCAGGCGGTCTTGCTCCTCATCCCAGGCCTCCGCGCGCGCTACCCAACGCCAGCGCTGGCTCAACGCTTCGAGTCCTGCCCGCGACCAGCCCTTCTCCCCGGAGTGGCTTTGCTGCAGTCTTGCCAGTGATCGTTCCGGCCCCAGGTCGCGGTAGGCGCAGAACTTTCCGAACGCCTTGGCGCTCTCGCCCGGCATCCGCTCCCAGAGGTGCTTGTCCAAGTCGCTCATGGCAGCACCCTCCTGGCCTGCTCGCCGGTGAACTCCGCCCACCGCTTGAGGATGACGTCGCAGTAGCGGGCATCCAGGTCCATGCCGTAGCAGGTTCTGCCGGTGCGCTCGGCGGCAATGATCGCCGTTCCCGAGCCCAGGAAGGGGTCGAGCACGAGTTGCCCGGGGCGGGTGGCATTGCCGATCGCCCGCTCGATCAGGGCAAGTGGCTTCATGGTGGGATGGAGCTCGTTGCGCGCGGGCTTGTCGTGCTCCCAGACCGTGCTCTCGTTGGTGGGCCCGTGCCAGCGGGGCGATTCGCCCCGCTTGTGCGCGTAGAAGCAGGGCTCATACCAGTGCTTGTACTGGGCGAAAAGCGCCCCGGCCCCGTTGTTCTTCACCCACACCAGCAGGCTCCGCTCCTGCCAGCCGGCTTGCTCCAGGCACTGCAGGACGTCGCGCAGGTGGCTGGTGCCGAACCACAGGTAGAGTGGGGCGCGGCGATCGCTGTGGACGTGGGCGAGGCGGAGGCTGGAGAGGAGCAACTCCCGGTAGGCTTCGGGGCTCAGGTCATCCCAGTAGGCGTCGGAGGGGCGGTCCACTCCCCGCCGGGCTTTAGCAATCCGTTCGGGCTGCGCAGCGCGGCCTCCCAGATAATGGACTGCATACGGCGGGTCGGTGACAACCGCCTGGGCGAGCTTTCCCTGCGTCAGCCGCTTCCAGGCCTCTTCATCGGTCGCGTCCGAGCAGGCGAGCCGGTGGGCGCCCAGTTGCCAGACCTCGCCCGGCTGCACCCTGGTGGGGCCGGCCGCCTGCTCGGCCTCGAGCATGGCCTGTTCGGCGTCGAAGGTTTCTTCCTTGTCGGAGAAGCCCTGGCGCTTCGCCTCCCCGAAGATCTCGCCGATCTCCTCTTCCTGGAACCCGGCGAGTGAGAGGTCCTCGTCGGCCAATTGGAGTTCCTCCAAGACCAAAGCCAGCTTGGGAAGATCCCAGTCGCCCTGGACCTTGTTTAGGGCCAGGTTGAGGAGGCGTTCCTCTTCGGGCGAGAGGTCCACCACCACCACGTCGGTGCGCTCGACCCCCTGGGCCTGGAGCACCTTCAGGCGCTGGTGGCCGCCCACCACACAGCCGGTGTGCCGGTTCCAGATGACCGGCTCCACCAGCCCGAAACGGCCGATGGAAGCGGAAAGGGAATCCAGCATCTCCGGGCTTATCGTGCGTGGGTTGTACGGCGCCAGCGCCAGGTCGGCGACGGCCTTGCTTTCGATTTGCAGCTTGGCGTTCATGGTTCGCTCCCTTCGGGAGGGGGTTTTGGGCACCCATCCGGGTGCTGAGGCGTCCAGGAGGCGGCGGGCCGGCCGGAGCGGGTCGGCCGGCCCAGAAGAAGAAAGGCAAGCCGGCGCGGGGTGTCCGGGCCCCTCGGCACCGGACCGCCAGCGCGGCTCGCCTTCCTGAAAGCAGCGCGGCCCGGGCCAAAGCCCGAGCCGCAGTCGCCTGATTCCTGAACGTCCTCTACCGTATATTACGACGAGGCGGACAGCTTATTCGTCAAGTTCCATCCGCAGGCCGTCCACCCATATGTAGCGCTCCAACTCCTGCACCCGCGGGTCTTCGGGGTGATCGCTTGCGTGCCGCCTGATGCGGGCTTCCGCGCGCTGGAAGCGCTTGCGGGCCGCCTCCTCCGAGATGCCATGCCGCTCGCCGATCTCCCGGTAGGTCACCCGCTTGCCGTCGTCCCCGGCCCCCCAGACCCGATCCTGGAAGACGGGGTAGTAGTCCTCATCAAGCACCTCCTGGGCGATGCTGTCCGCGCACTGGCTCAGCCCGTCGGTCATCCTGACGTATGCCCAGGCGTCGTCTTCCGGGACGCGGACAGCCCGAGGCGTCAGGCGGCCCTTGCTGGTCCAGCGGCGAGCGATAGCGTCCTCGCTCAGTTCGCCGTCAGGTTCCAGCGAGGCGCAGTTACCTGCGTCCTCCCGGAGCAACTGGCGCTTCGCGATCTGCCACAGGTAGGCGGAAGGTGTCCGACCGGGGGCCGGAGCGCTCACCCGGCGCCAGCCAGCGCTGTCGCTGAACAGCACCTCGTACCACAACTCGAGGATCACTTCAGCGACTTCCTCGACGGAAGCGCCCCGGTCGGCCATCGCCGGGTCCAGCAGGCCCGGGCACTTTCGGAGGAGATAGCGCGCCACGCGCATCGCCAGGCTACGGCCGAGGCGCACGAACTGCTCCTTGCCCGCGTCGGACCCGGAGCCGGCTTCACGGATGGCGCGGTAGAGGGCATCCTCCAGCCCCGGTTCCTGGGCGGGGAAATCCGCGCGATCCGGACCGTGCGCTGCGCAAGCTCCGTCGCTGGTGTCGTACCCTTCCATGCTTCATCCTCCGGCGCCCCGGGCGATCTCCGATGCCCCTGCCATGCCGCTGCCTAGCAAGCGCAACGCTGAGAGTTTCCTATGTGTGCCCCCTCCTGTCAACTCCCTTTTTCCTTCTCTCCAGGTCCGTGGCGCCGCCGCCAGATTGTTGCGCGTCTTCGGCCTGATGTGGCATGCGCTGTGATGGTGGCCCTGGCCAGCGGTGCAGCATTGCTGATCGTGGGCTGACAGAAACGCCCTCGAGCCAGTCGCAGCGGCCGCACCGGTTTCTTCAACTGCACGTCCCTGCGGGGCCACACGATTGCCTCAGCCAAGGCGAGGTGGCCCCCGTCAGATCATCGGCGGGCTGGCCAGCGACTACCACGGCAAGGCCGCGTAGGCTCCCTCACGCCGTTGGCTTCAGATGGCCGGTCGCACCGGCCCGGGCATCTCTGCGGCCACCAGATTCGTCTCCGCCAGTCGTGAGCCCCTCGAAAGCCTCGGCCTGCTGCCGAGGCATCCGGCTTGTCCTGCGCACTGCCAGGGTATCTTCATCGCGGCGTGGAAAGAGGCCCGCGGGACGATTTCCAGAGCTCCACGGGCGTTCCCCGGGGGGGACAGGGGTCAGTGATCCGACGGATCGTGGTTGGGGCTATCACCGACGCCGCTACAGGAACCGCCGGAAGGCAGGGGCGATGAAGCAGCCGGTCAACATCGACGAGGACCCGATGAACGCCGACTAGCTGAAGGCGTTCCGGTGGCCCGAGTCCTTGCCGCCGTACAGATCGCCCGAGTTCATGGCGTATCTGAAACGGAGCGGCATTACGCTTGACAGCTTCAAGCAGCTGCCCGTCTACAAGTGCGCCGTCCGGCGAGGCGATATTGTGAACGACGAGTGGGTTGGCGGGAGGGCAGCCCGGCGCAAGTAAGCCCATAGTGCGTTCGATCACGGGCCGCAACCGCGGCGAGGCCAATGATGGCGTGGTGTAATAGGTAAAGCAACATCCCAGAGTCACACCGGGGGTAGGCAGGAGAAGATGGAGTTCGCGAAGGCCGCCCGCGAGCGCCAAGCACGGTTTCGAGACTCGTCCGGCACCATCAGTGATGCCGCGCGCAGGCCGCTCGACGACAAAGGCCGGCGCCACGGCCATCTGCTCAGGATCGGCTGCGAAGAGGAGAACCTGTACCCTCTGCTTCGAGGGCTCACCGGAGCGCGCCGGTTCTTCGCGGAACGCGGCATACGATGGTGGCGCTCGAGCCGGAGCGGCGACCTCCGCGGCATCGACGGCCCCACGCGGAATCTGGCCAGTTCGCAGGTCTGCTGTGTGAACTTTCTCTTGCCACTGGCTCAGGTGCCGGGGGCCCTCGATGCCTGCCTGCGCGCAATCGACCCCGAGGTGGGGAACGTGGTTCCGCTCAGATACGGCGGCCTCGACTCGCGGGCGGAATTCGAGTGGATTGGGCTCTCCTCGTCCCTGGAAGGCGGACCGTTCACGCGGGGCGCCAATGCCACCAGCGCCGACGCGCTGCTCGTGGCCGAGCATCGTAGCGCCCAGCGTCGGGCCTACCTCTTCGAGTGGAAGTACGTCGAGGAGTACCGTGTGGGCGAATGGCTTGGAGAAGGAGAGTCCGGCGACACGCGGCGTTACAGGTACCGGCATCTCTATCAGTCGGGGGCTTCATCCTTTAACGCATCGGTCCCGCTCGACGAACTTCTCTACGAGCCAGTCTATCAGATTGTGCGGCTCAGGCTACTGGGTGACAAGATGGTCGGGGAGAGCGAATTCGGTGTGTCCGATGCGCGGGTAGTGGTGGTCTGTCCTGAAGGCAACCTGGCCTACCGGAACCGGATCACATCGCCGCCCCTTGCGGAGAGGCTGGCACCGGGGGCAACACTGGAGGAAGCCGTGGGGTTCCTCCTTGACAATCCAGCGGGGTTCGTGATGACCTCGCCGGAGCGCCTGATCGGCGCCCTGCGGCGGGCCGATCTGGGCAGGGCCATCGGCGACTGGCTGGCCTACCATGAGGAGCGCTACGGATGGTAGCCGTCCGAAGCGTCGGGAGGGGCAAGTCCGGCAGGGGATGCCTTGAGTGACGGCCAAGTGGTCGCCCGTGGTTGGCGGGCATCAGACGTGATCCCGGACGCGCTGGTGGTGACTTTGCGCAACCTGTTCGATCAATACGAAAGCCCGGAGAACCGCCTCACCCATGCGCTGGCCTCCTGCCTGGCAGAGGATCGCAGGCTGCTGCGCCGCTTCGTGAAGTGGGCCACAGGCGCCACCATTCCGCCCCATGCAAGACGACTCGAGATCGTCGAGCAGCAGTTACCGGGCGATCCCGAGGTCGCGGAGGGTGAAGCGAAGCGCAAAGGGCTTCCCGATGCCTGCATTCACGACGGGGAGTCCTGGTGCCTGCTCATCGAGAGTAAGGTCATGGCGGGCTTGAGCACCGATCAGTTGCGTCGCCATCTCGCCACGTTGCAGCGGCGCGGCTTTGGCCATGTCCAAGCGTTGGCGATCATCAAAAGGCAACGCGAGGCTCCGGGCGTAGAGGGAATCCATCTCAAGAGGTGGACCGACATCTACCAGTGGAGCCGGAGTCTCGCCGCGACATCGAAGTGGGCGCGGCGGCTGGCCGAGTACCTGGAGGTGGCGGAGATGCGCATGGCTTCTGAAGGCTACTTGCGGGAGGGAACCTTAACCACCTTTGCGGGCATCCCCTTTGGGAAAGACAACCCCTACAACTACCCAGAAGCCAAGCGGATTCTGGCCGTTGCCATGGACGCGCTGCGCCGCCGTGGTGATCTGCGCAGGGAACTGCGGATCAACCCCAGGGCGCCAGGCCGGCCGGCGATCACGGAGGGGTCTGCCGTTTGGGACGTGCTTCAGTTTAGGCAGGCCGGAGCCGGGCAGAACTTCAGCGCCTTTCCGCACCTCACGCTCGGGATAGGGCGAGAGGAGGCAGGTGCTATCCTCGTGTTTCCCCACGGGATGAAGACCGAGTTTCGGCGGCGACTGCGGCGTCTCGAGTTCGACCAGTTCCGCGACGTCATCCAGGCGATCACCAGGCGAATGCTCCGCAGTGTCGGACGCGCCAGCGGCTTCGTGCCGTGGCTCGAGGTGGTGCAGCGCCACTATGTGTCTCGGCGTGGCCTGGCCATCATCGATGGACGCATTGAGGCTGATCCCCGCACCGCAATCCCGGCGGAGGGCAGATGGCATGGGGGCGAGGTCAAGTTCCAGCCGCAGTGGCTCGAGGCGGCGTTTGATGTTCTTCAGCATAGGCAGTCGAACATACAGTTGGCCATCGGGGCGAGGTTCTACTATGAGCGATGCCCGCTCGTAGCGAAGCCTGACGCGCTCGACTATTTCGCGGCAACCTGGATCGCCTGCAAGCCGATGGCTGACCTTGTGCTAGGGAAATGAGAGGGCCGGCCGTCACCCGTAGGGTTCCGGAATTCGTCCGCGACGTCTACGGCGCCCTAGAACCCCCTGGATAGGCTTCGCTGATCTTGCCTTGCTCCTGCCCGTTGACTTCCGCCTGGCCCGCCGTCGTCCTGCACCCACGTTCTGGCATGCGCTGTCGGCACTGCTCTGTCCGCGACCGGGACCGCGACTCCGGCGAGAAACCTTCGCTGAGGACAGGTTTTGCAGCCGCACTTAACCGTCGCCGCCCGCAAGCCCATCGTCAAGCGCTGAACGCCCGCCACGCCGGCAGCCTGCCTGTGGCTTGGCTGCTAGAGTCACTGCCTGGCCACTGCTCCCTTAGCGCCAAGAAGGAAAACGGTTGCATGGACCCGAAAAGTACTTCTGCGAGAATGGGCTGGCACAGGGGGACTGGGGTGGGATCACAACGAGGAGTCAGGGGTGGGTGACATCCGACGAGCCCTGGAGGAGGGGCATACTGGCCTGCTGACAGCCAGTGACCATGACAGGATTCGGCGCACCAAGCTGTTGATCGCCGGCTGTGGCGTCGGATCAGTCGTGGCCACGGCAGCCGTGAGGATGGGATTCGAGAGATTCCGTCTGGTGGACGGCGACGTGGTCGAGGCCCGCAACCTCAACCGCCAGGCCTACGCTGCCTTGGACATAGGAAGGCCCAAGACGGAAGCGCTCCGAGCTGTTCTTCTTGGCATTAACCCGCAGTGCGAAGTTGAGGCAATCCCCTGCTTTGTGGACACGACGAATGCTACTAACCTTGTGGCCGGCACGGACGTCGTTGTCGACAGCATTGACCCATCATCGGCAGTGGCTGTGCTGGCCCTCCATCGTGCCGCTCGCGCCCAGAACAAGTTCGTCATTTCTCCATTGGACCTGGGATGGGGAGGTGCTCTGCAGGTCTTCGCTCCGGGCGGGCTGCCGCTGGAGCAGCTTCTTGGCGTGGACGTCGGTGCCGACCTCACCCAGGCGAATGATGCCGTGCTCTTCGGAGCCTTCGCCACAGCCGTGCAGGGAATGGTTCCCCAATACCTGATGCCCGCGGTCAAGTCAACGATGGACGGCTCGCTTGCCCATTTCCCACAGCCTGTGTCGGGAGCAATGGTAGCGGCTTCGATGACAGTGGTGGCGGTCATGCGAATCGCGCTTGGACTGCCCGTGAAAGATGGCGTCAGCGTGGCTCAGTTTGATCCATGGCTGGTGCACGAGGAGGTGGGAGAGTGAAGGGCAGGGCTCTCGTTCTCATATCCATAGCTCTGGCCGATCTGCTGGCGGCCATCGATGTGACCGGGGTCAATGTTGCGGTTCCTCAGATAGCCCGGCATCTTCATGTTCCTCCTTCCCTCGCGCAGTGGGTCCCGAACGCTTACACATTGGCGATGGTTTCCTTGCTGATCCTCGCGGGGAAGATCGGGGATCGTTACGGACATCGTAGGCTCTACCTGTGGGGGTTGGTGGTCTTTGGCCTGGGTTCTCTGGGCTGCGGTGTATCTGCGAGCCTAACCCAACTGGCAGCGCTCCGTTTCTTCCAGGGGATTGGCAGCGCAATCCTCTACACGTGCGGATGGGCGCTTATCGCGCACCTCTGGGAGGATCGCGAGAAGGCCTTTGCGGTGACGGCGGCGTTCTTTTCGTTGGGCGTGGTGATAGGGCCGCCGGTCGCCGGCTGGCTCGCAGGCATATCGCTGGGCGGCTTTGCGGGCTGGCACCTGGTCTTCCTCATCAACATCCCGGTCGTCCTGGTGGCCCTTGCAGTGGCAGCCGTCTTCACGCCGTCTATTCAGCGAGATGAGACGGCTCGGGCCAGCATTCTGTCCGCGGGCCTGCTCATGTTCGGACTCATGTCCCTCGTTCAGGCCCTTTCGCATCCAGGGCAGTATGCGGCGTGGGCAGGAGCGGCGGCGCTGCTGCTCGCACTGCTGTTCTCCGAGCGGTCTGTGAAAGCCAAGCTTCTTGAGACGGCGCTGTTCCAGAGCAGGACTTTCACAGCTGCTAATGCAGTCAGCATGCTGATAATGGTTGTGGTCACAGGCTTTTCATTCGTGGCAACATTCTTCATGCAGGACACGCTGAAGTACTCGTCTCTTTCCACGGGCTTGCGCATGCTCCCGGTTCCGGCCATGATGGTCATCTTCGCGGGTATCGGGAGCCAAGTCCGCCAGTGGCGGCGTGGAGCCATCGCAAGCGGCATCTTGGCCGTTGTGGCGCTCGGATACCTGCTGATCAACGGCGGCCGAGGTAGTTACTGGACAGGATTCTTCATTGCATTCTGCTTGCTGGGGGCGGGAGGGGGCCTTCTGATGACATCCGTGGTGTCCGCGGTGATGGGATCAGCGCCTTCTGCCAAGGCAGGCACGGCATCCGGCCTGTTGAATACGTTTCAGCAGATCGGCGCTCTCGTAGGAGTCGCGGCGGTGGCTGGGATCATCGGAAATTTCCGCCTGGCAAGTGGACTGCTGACCGCGGCTGCCCTGGGAGCGCTGGCGGCCGCGTTGCTCATGGAGCCGCGCCATCTCGTCATGACGAGTTCTGAAACTGAGTCGGTGACAGCCGTCGAGGAGGGATAGGCAAGCATGACCTCGGATAAGGGCAGACGTCCGGGTCTAGCTGATATTCCAGAGGAGTTCTGGATACAGCGAGGGCAAGCGAATGCGCTCGCCACATTCCGTCGCGCCGCGCGGACCGTCCCGGCTTACCGCGCTTTCCTCAAGGAGCATGGCGTCCAGCCGCGTGACATCCAGACCTTCGAAGACTTCCAACAGCTGCCCGCGACCAGCAAAGAGGACTACTTGCTCAAGCACGATCTCGCGGACCTCATGCCTGGTGGTAAGCTTGATGGCACTCGCGTTGTCGCCACAAGCTCCGGATCCACCGGGCAGCCGCTCTTCTGGCCCCGTTCGAAGCGCCAGGACGATGGCGCGTTGCGTGGGCTTCAGGCGTACTTTGACCTCTTCGACATTCGTGGCAAGTCTACGCTCTTTCTCATGACCCTCTCGCTGGGGTTGCACGTCGCTGGGCAGTACATGGCCGAGCTTATGCTCCGGCTCGCGCGGATGCCACACAATCGGCTTACGGTGGTCACGCCTGGGACGTCAGTGGAGGACACAGTTGAGCTTGCGGCCCACCTGTCTCCACGCTTCGACCAGACTATTCTCGCCGCCTATCCGGCGTTCGTTCAGCAAGTGCTCACTGCAGGTAGCGATCGGGGCATTCGCTGGCCCGATCTCAGCCTATTCGTCATGACTGGCGGCGAGAGCTGGTCGGAAGGGTGGCGGGAGGTGATCGCCGATTCGGTGGGGGGCTCACCTCACCCGATGCGTGTGACCGGCGTATACGGCACCTCAGACGGCGGCGGCATCATGGGCTTCGAGACTCCGCTGTCGATCCTCGGGAGGCAGCTTGCGCACCAACGTGAGGATGTGCGCCTGCGGTTGTTCGACGGCCGCCTGGAGGCAGCATTCGTGCAGTTCAACCCAATGGGGCGGTTCTTCGAGGAAGTCGAGGGTGAACTCACGCTTACGTGCTGGCAGGCAGTGCCTCTGATTCGGTACGCACTACATGACGCAGGAGCTGTCGTGCCGTTCTCCATGGTAACGAAACGCCTCCGGTCATGCGACGCTGACCCTGAGGCACTGCTGCGTGCCCGGGGACTCGCACCCGACAGCATATGGCAGTGGCCGTTCCTTTCCTGTTTTGGCCGCTCCGATGGGGCGGTCTCGGTGGCAGCAGCAAACATCTATCCGCATATGCTGCAGCACGTGTTCGCTGGTCACCCTGAGGTATCGCACTTCCGACTGGCGGTCGAGGGTGGTGGCGGCAGTGCGAACCGATTCCTCGTATACGTCGAGTTGGGAGAGCGCGCGACGCTGACCGGCGACGCGAGGGCTAGACTCGAGAGCGTGCTGCACGATGAGGTTGTCAGTGCGCTGTCGCGGTCGAGTTCTGAGTACAGAGAATCGCTTGTCGAGGCCCCTGAGGTGGCACACCCGTCGATCGTGCTCGTTCCGTACGGCTCGGGTCTGTTCGCGGAGGATGTGGGGCGGCAGAAGCGCTCTCATATTCACAGAGGTGCGCCTCCGGCATCAGGTCGAGGTAGAAAGCGATGAGAGCGCGAAGAAAGGGTGGGTTGGCCGACGTTCCAGAGCGGGTCTGGCTGCAACGAGGGCAGGCAAACGCTCTTGCCGCGTTCCGCCGCGCTGCGCGAACAGTGCCGGCCTATCGCGCTTTCCTGAAGGAGCACGGTATTCGGCCGCGTGACATCCAGACCTTCGAAGACTTCCAGAGCTTGCCCACGACGAGCAAAGAGAACTACCTGCTCAAGCACGATCTGGCCGAGCTCATGACTCGCGGAAAGCTCGACGGCTCCTTCGTCATCACCACAAGTTCGGGCTCGACCGGCGAGCCGCTTTTCTGGCCGCGCGGGCGGCAGCAAGACGACGGGGCGCTGCGAGGGCTGCAGGCATACTACTCCCTGTTCGACATCCAAACCAAGTCGACTCTGCTCTTGGTGACTGTCTCGCTCGGGCTTCACGTTGCGGGCCAGTGCATGACGGATCTCTCGTTGCGGATTGCGCGAATGCCGGGCAATCGCCTTGCCGTGGCGACGCCGGGGAGTTCGGTCGAGGACACACTCGAACTCGTAACGCACTTGTCTCCACGCTTCGACCAGACTATCCTCGTGGCGTACCCAACCTTCATCCAGCAGGCAGTCGCCGCCGGTGCCGAACGCGGAATTCGGTGGCCCGATCTAAACGTTTTCATCCTGACCGGCGGAGAGAGTTGGTCTGAAGGTTGGCGGGAGTTCATGATTGATTCGTTAGGAGGCACGTCTCATCCGATGCGCGTGACTGGGGTCTACGGCAGCGCGGACGGTGGAGGGATCATGGGCTTCGAGACACCCCTGTCCGTTCTGGCAAGGCAGCTCGCGCATGAGCATAATCAGGTGCGTCAATGTCTCTTCGGAGGACTTCCAGAGGCGGCTTTCGTGCAGTTCAGCCCGATGGGCAAGTTCTTTGAGATCGTCTCGGGAGAGCTGGAACTCACGTGCTGGCAAGCGGTGCCGTTGATCCGCTACACTCTGCATGATGCAGGCGATGTTCTGCCGTTCTCCGTCGTGATGGAACGCATCCGATCCTGTGGCGTTGAACCTGAAGGGGTCCTTCGTGCCCAAGGGATTACGCCGCAACAGATTTGGCAGTGGCCGTTCTTGTCTTGCTTTGGCAGATCCGATGGTGCCGTATCCGTGGCAAGTGGCAATGTCTACCCGCACTCGCTTCAGCATGTCTTCGCAGCCCACCCAGAGGTATCCCATTTCAAGCTTGCGGTGGAGGGGGGCGGGGGCAGCGATAACCGCTTCGTTGTGTACGTTGAGTCGGCCAACGGTCGCGATCTGAGCAGCGGAACGAAAGAGCGACTTGAGCGCACGCTCCATGACGAGGTCAAAGCCGCGCTGCTGAAAGCCAGTTCAGAGTACAGAGAGGCGCTCGCCGAATCTCCCGACGTCGCTGACCCCCGGGTAGTCGTGGTGCCTTACGGAACCGGCCCGTTCGCGGCAGACGCAGGACGCCAGAAGCGGTCGAATCTGCACAAAGGATCGGTGGCTGATCAACACTCCCAGGGTGAGTCGAGATGACATCGAAGGGCAGAGGTGGCCTGGCCGACGTACCCGAGCAAGTCTGGCTGGAGCGCGGCCGCGCCAATGCATTGGCCACGTTTCGCAAGGCAGCCCGTGGGGTTCCGGCCTACCGCGCGTTCCTCAAGGAGCACGCCATACGACCCCGCGACATCCGCACCTTCGAGGACTTCCAACAACTCCCCACCACGAGCAAGGAGAATTACCTGCTGAAGCATGACCTTGCCGAGTTAATGCCGGGCGGGACGCTGGAGGGTACTTGCGTCGTGACACGCAGTTCGGGATACACAGGTCAGCCGATCTTCTGGCCCCGAGCCAAGCGTCAGGACGACGGGGCCGTTAGGGGGATCATGGCGCTCTACTCCCTCTTCGATGTGGGACACAAGACCACGCTGGCGTTGAACACGTTCTCCCTGGGCACGCATGTCGGTGGGCAGATGTGCACTGACCTTTCGCTACGAGGTGCGCGAATGCCGCGGAATCGCCTCGCCTTCGCGACCCCTGGTGCATCGGTCGAGGATACCCTGGAGATGGTCAAGCATCTGTCGCCACGTTTCGAGCAGACGATCTTGTGGGGATACCCATCGCTCGTCCATAAGATCGTGGTGACAGGAGCTGAGGCCGGCATTCGCTGGGCAGAGCTGAACACGTTCGCCATTTGTGGGGGAGAAGGCTTTAGCGAAAGTTGGCGACGCCTGATGGTAAGCCTCCTGGGAGGGCATCCGCACCCCATGCGAGTGTGCGCCCTGTACGGGAGCGCGGACGGGGGCTTGATGGGATTCGACACGCCCTACTCGCTGCTCGCAAGGCAGGTGGCGCATGATCACGAGAGCCTGCAAGATCGCCTATTCCGCGGGCAACCGCCCCTTGCCTTCGTCCAGTTCAACCCGATCGGTCGGTTCTTCGAAAGTGTCGAAGGAGAACTGGCTCTCACTTGTTGGCAAGCAATCCCGATGGTGCGATACATCCTGCGTGACGCCGGAGATGTACTCCCGTTCTCCGTTCTCATGGAGCACTTCCGCTCATGCGGGGTTGATCCAGATGAAGCTGCCCGCGCCAATGGCATTCTGCCCCAGCATGTCTGGCGGTGGCCTTTCCTGTCCTGCTTCGGGCGTTCGGACGGAACGGTCTCGGTGGTAGGTGCGAACGTATACCCGCATACCCTTCAACACGTGTTCTCTGCCCACAAGGAGGTGTCGCATTTCAAGCTGGCAGTTGAGGATGACGCCTCTGGGCAGAGCCGCCTGACGGTGTACGTGGAATGGGCCGACGGCGTGCCGTCTCCGGAGGCGGTGAAGCGCCTCGAGCAGACTCTGCATGGGCGAGTCGTCGACGCGCTGTTGCAGGGGAACTGGGACTACCGCGGAGCGATGCGTGACGCCCCGGCCGCCGCCGACCCACGGATAGTCATAGTACCTCACAGGTCCGGACCGTTCGCGGGAGATTCAGGACGTTGGAAGCGCTCTTACTTGCATAAGTTATAGGCGGCAACACGAACCTGGCGACCGCTGCCGCTCGAGAGAACACACTAAACCGGAGGAGGAACCAGACACATGAGAATCCGAGTGTCAACCGTGCTCCTGGCAATCTGCCTGGCAGGAGCTCTGGGCAGCGCAGGACAGGCATACCCAATAGTCACGATGCCAACGTCCAACTTGGTTCCTGAGGGGAACGCGTGGCTCAACTACTACTGGGTGGATCTGAATGCCACGAATCCGCACGCTCCGCAGACGATGCAGATTGGCGCAACCTACATTGGGCTGACGCCCAAACTCGAGCTGGACATTACCTACCTGAAACCAGAGTCAGTACCTGGGCAAACTAATGTCGGCGTGGAGTACCTGGCATCAAGAGAGGATCGCAAGCGGCCGGCCGTTGCGGTGGGAGCCGAGGACATCACGCAGGACAGTGGAGACACATCCCTGTACGTTGCGCTGGCGAAGACCGTGACCCCGATGAAAGATCATGCCCCTAGCTACCCCATGGTTCGGCTGAATCTCGGTTATGGCACTGAGCCACGCTCGGCCCTCTTCGGTGGAGCGCAGATCAGACTAGTACCCGAGGTCGGCATCAGTGCGCTTTCGGACGGGCATAACTCCATCTACTGCGTATCATACTTCGTGCCCAAGACTACTCTGGTGCTGAAGGCTGGCACCTGGGGCGATGCGCGCTGGGTGGGCGCGCAGTATACGATTCCGCTCCGCTAACTACACAGGGGCAAACCGCGAAATGGCGATGGCTCATCTTGCCTGGCGGAATCTCACGAGGGAGTGGGCACGCTTCGGCGTCACCGCCATGGGTGTCGGCCTCGCGGTCGCCCTCATGCTGTCCCAGGCGGGAATCCTGTTGGGATTCGCCATCGATACCGCCAGAATGGTGAATGGCGCCAAGGCTGACATCTGGATCGCCTGCAAGGATTCGACCAGCTACGACATGTCGTTGCCCTTCCCGGAGCGCAAGTTCTACAAGGCCTTAGGGGTTCCAGGCGTCGCTTGCGGCGAAAAGGTCATCATGGTGTGGAGCATGGCGCGGATTCCCGGCCGCGGGATGAAGAACGTACAGGTCGTGGGGTTCAACCCCGAATCCGCCGCCGGCGGTCCGTGGCAGATGGCCGAAGGATCGGTCTCGCGACTCAGGGGCGGCCCCTTCGCGATCGTCGACGGATCATCGGCCCTCAATCTGGGAGGCACGCTGCACCCCGGCGACAAGGTCGAGGTGATGGATCATGCTCTCCGGATCGTCGGGGTTTCTCGTGAGGCGAAAGCCTTGACTACGTCGTCGTTCATATTCACGTCCTTCGATACAGCGAGACGTATATGCCGCGACCTTATCGACCCCGACGAAATCACGTTCGGCCTTCTCTGGGTGAAGCCGGGCGCGGACATCGGCATAGTTGCGCAGGCGGTCCGCGGGTCAGTGAGCAATGTTGATGTGTACACGACTCCGGGCTACAGCAGAAAGACTCAGTTCTACTGGCTCTTCACCACCGGGATGGGGATTGGCTTCCTGACCATCGCTGTCCTTGGATTTGTCGTGGGACTGGTTGTCGTGGGGCAATCGCTGTACGCATCCACTATGGATCGCCTGCCCGAGTATGGAGTGCTGAAGGCCCTGGGCAGCACGAATGCCCAGGTGGCCGGCCTGGTCCTGACCCATGCGGCTCTCGTGGCGGCAGTGGGCTACGCTCTCGGGGTCGGGCTGGCTTTCGGCGCGAAGTCCGGATACGAGAGCACAGGCATGACCCTCGTTCTGACGCCGTCCCTGCTGGGCGGCACGTTAGTTGCGGCAATGGTCATGTGCATGTCGGGGGCGCTGATCTCTGTGCGCCGCATCGTACGCGTTGACCCGGCGAGCGTTTTCAGGACATGAGCATGGCGACGCTGGTCACACACAATCTGTCGAAGGAATACCGCATGGGCTCCGCGCGAGTCCATGCCCTTACCGACGTCTCCCTGACGGCCGACAGCGGCGAGGTCTGCGTGGTCCTCGGCCCGTCGGGAAGCGGGAAAACCACCCTGCTCTCGATCGTCGGCTGCGTCCTTCGTCCAACCCACGGTGACGTCACCATAGATGGCATTGTCGTGTCTGCCCTCACCGAACGCGCGCTGCCGCGCGTCCGACGCCAGAAGATCGGCTTCATCTTCCAGTCGTTCAACCTTCTCCGCAACCTTACGGCTGTGGAGAACGTTGCCCTCACGGCGCGGCTGCGCGGCTTGCCCGGCGGCGAGTCGCGTCGCAGAGCCGAAGCGCTACTTGCCAGCTTGGGGTTGGCAGACAGACGAGACTTCCTGCCCAATAACCTGAGTGGCGGTGAACGGCAGCGCGTCGCGATTGCCCGCGCCCTTGCCAATGACCCCGCGCTGATCGTGGCGGATGAGCCGACAGCTAACCTGGACTCGCGAACGGGGCATGTGGTGGCAGAGGTGCTTCGAGAACTGGCAAAGACACGAGGCAAGGCTCTGATCATCGCGTCACACGACGAGCGGTTGTTGGATCTCGCCGACAGCACCTACCGGTTGGAGGACGGCAGACTGGAGAGAGCGTCATGAGGCGACCAGTGCTTGCAGCGGGCGTAGTCGTGCTAGTGGCGGCCGCGGGCGTCGTCGCCATGGTCATGCGCGGCGGCAAGAGCACGCCGCGCACCTACGTGATCCGCCCGGGCGACCTCGAGGCCAGCGTTCACGCCCAAGGACGAGTGGAGTCAGTCCACGACGTCGAGGTTCGTTCGAGAGTGCCGGGTGCGTTGACGCGGCTACTCGTGAGCGAGGGTCAACGGGTTCAGGCAGGGCAGACCATAGCGGTCCTCGACGATTCGCAGCAGCGAGCCCTGCTCGACAACGCGCAACAGAATCTGCTCGCGGCGCAGGAGCGGCTTCACGAGTCCGAAGCCCTTGAGGCCCACCGGCGGCGGCAATCCGATAGTGGCGTTCAGGAGAGTGCCGCGCGGGTCGCGCAGTGCGAGGCCAGGAGGGCCAGCGCCGAAGCGGACGCCCGCGACCGCGCGGCGGAACTGGATCTCGCCCGTAAGGACGAGGAGCGAATCAGGAGCCTCTTCGCCTCAGGCGCTGTCGCTGCGCGGGATCTAGACACGGTCGGCGCTCGAGTCGCCAGCGCGGAAGCAAAGCTCGCATCCGCGCAGGCCGCGACGAAGGCGGCTATCGCGGAGCGTGAGGCGGCGAGAGCGTCTCTTGTGTCCGCCCAAGTCGGCCCCGAGCCTACTGACGTGAAGTCTGCCCGCAAGCAGGTCGAGCAGGCTGCGGCTACTGTCCGCTATCAGGAGGCCTTGCTGCACGACACCGTAATTCGTGCGCCGTTCGCCGGAACCGTCACCGAGAAGGTCGCTGAGCAGGGGCAGGTGCTGAGGGAGGGGGAGACGATCTGTCTGCTTGCCGCCATGAACCGAGCGAGGGTGAATGCCGAAGTTGACGAGACGGACATCGGTAAGATCGGCGTCGGCGATCCTGCAAGTGTCACGCATGAGACGTTCCCCGGTCGCGTGTTCATGGGAAAAGTCGCGCGGATCGGGTCCCTGGCCGGGCGTCACACGGTCGAATCGGAAGACCCGACTCGAATTAATGACTTCAGAGTAGTGGACGTTAAGGTCGAGGGCGACTTCCCGGCCACGCTCCGCATCGGCATGACGGTCGATATCGAGATTACACATCGCCGCGCCAACGTGCTCTTGATCCCGTCAGAGGCCGTGCACCGCGAAGGTGCCGAGTCGTACGTGGAAGCACTGGCCCCGAACGGCAGCAGAGAACGTCGGACGGTTCGCGTCGGCGCTCAAGGGGAACGCGAAACCGAGGTCCTCTCAGGAGTGCGAGACGGGGATCGCGTAGTGCTCCCAGGATCGCGCTAACACCGACACCAGTGCTACGCGGACTGTTGCGGCCTAGAGCCAGCATTTCATGAGTTAATCGCAAGAACTGAGGCAATCTGAGAATGAGCGAATCGGACGCGGGCGGCGTATGCTCGCCAGTCGTGAACGCCCATAATGAGTGGGACCCGCTGGAAGAGGCCATCGTTGGAATCCTCGATGGGGCCTCCGTCCCTCCTTGGCACGTTCAGCTCGAGGCCACCATGCCAAGGAATCAGTGGGAGTTCTTCCGGACATGTGGCGGCAAGCCATTCCCCGCAGAACAGATCGAGGCAGGGAAGCGAGATCTCGAAGAGCTAGTTCACATACTTCAGGCAGAGGGTGTGAAGGTTCGTCGTCCCCAAACAGTCAACTTCGCACGCCCATATCGCACACTCGATTGGGAATGCGCTTGCGGTCTCTATGCTGCCATGCCAAGAGACGTGCTTCTGATCATCGGGAATGAGATCATCGAAGCCCCAATGGCATGGAGATCGAGGTACTTCGAGATCAACGCTTATCGACCGTTAATCAAGGAG
>Ga0315274_10002840_pt1 | contig 25852 bp, 24 predicted proteins | sample YL17G02_20_MG_FD_203700 | JGI IMG/M metagenome (GOLD analysis project Ga0315274, IMG submission 203700) | Sediment microbial communities from Yellowstone Lake, YNP, Wyoming, USA - YL17G02_20 | ecosystem: Environmental > Aquatic > Freshwater > Lake > Sediment | place: USA: Wyoming | collected...
CCTCACGGTGGACGATCCTGAGAAGGACGATCACGGCCCGGGGTCCTACACCTACCCCACTGACGGCGTCTTCCCGCCGCAATGCTTTGACGCAATGCAGTTCGTGGCAGGCCGGGACGACAACAACATCGTGTTCACTTTCTCGATGTTTGGACCAGTCGCCAACCCGTGGGGTTCTGCGATCAACCTGTCCGTGCAGACCCTTGACGTCTATGTGGACGTGGATCACAAGCAAGGCTCCGGCCGCCGCCTGCTGCTTCCCGGCCGTAACGCCGCGGTCTCGTCCGAGGACGCCTGGGACTATGCCGTCTGGGTGGAAGGCTGGACGCCGGCCGTTTTCAAGCTCGACGCCAGCGGCAACCCACAAAAGATGGACGTGTCCATGAAGATCGTGGTGGACCCCACTGCCCGCAAGGTGACGGTGCGTGTGCCCAAGACGGCGTTTGGCGGTGCGGATCCCAGGTCGTGGGGCTACCTCGCCGTAGTGCTCGGCCAGGAAGGGTACCCTGCGGCGGGCGTGCAGCGTGTGCGCGACGTCGAAGCCCAGAGCGCACAGTGGCGCTTTGGTGGCGCGCCAGCCGACACGAACCACACCCGTATCGTGGACGTTCTTCTTCCCGCAGCGGCCAAACCCACTCAGGAGGATGCGCTGACCGCGTACAAGGCTTCTCAGGAAAGGGACATGGACAAGCTTGCTCCCGACGACTTTGCGCAGCTTCCGATGCTGCGGGCGGAGTAGGTGCACCGCATAGCGCGCTGAGAACGCAACGGGGAGGCAGAGAGGCACCCGGGTCTGCGCCGCATCCTCTGCCCTTCTCACGATCGATAGGTAGGGGCGACGGCACGTGGCCGTCGCCTCACGTGCATGAAGAGGCATCATGACAGACAACAGAGAATCACGCACAGCCCTTTCGCCATTCGTGCTGCTCTGCATCCTGGGCGGCCTGGCCATCTTTAGCACTACCATGTCCAAGAACCCGGCCCTGCCGCTGTTCATTCGCAGCCTGGGCGTCTCCAGGGGCACAGTCGGGTTCATCGCCGCCGCATCCACGGTGGTGGGGATTCTGGTCAGCCTGCCGGCAGGCATCCTCTCTGACCTGTACGGGCGCCGACGCGTGCTGCTGGCGAGCGCGTTCGTGTTTGCGACCGCGCCGTTTCTGTACCTGCTCGTGCGTACGCCCTGGCAGTTGGTCGCAGTGCGCGTCTATCATGGGTTGGCCACCGCCATTCTCGGCCCTGTCGCATTGGCCGCCGTAGCCGATACCTTTGAGGTGCGGCGCGGGGAGAACATGGCCTGGTACTCGTCCGCGACCATGGTGGGGCGCTTCCTGGCGCCCAGCATCGGTGGGCTGTTGATTGCCGGGTCGGGCGGACAAGCTGCCAGCTTCCGCTGGGTGTACTTGGGTTGCGGCCTGGCGGGTATTCTGAGCCTGATTCTGGCCATCAGGCTGCCGCTGCCCGAGCGCCGTGGCGTGCGGGGTTCTGCGCCGGGCCTGCAGGACAGTTGGCGGCGTCTGCTGGACGAGACCGGGTACGTGGTGCGCCATTCCGGCATCCGGATGATCAGCCTCGTACAGGCCGCGCAGTACTTTGCGTTTGGCTTCCTGGAGGTATACCTTCCCCTGCGCCTGGCCGACGCTGGATGGAAACCCGCGCAGATTGGCCCGCTGTTCACCGTGCAGGTCCTGTCGACCACTCTCTCAAAGCCCGCCCTGGGTCGCCTGACAGACCGTTTCGGGCGCGTGGCGCCAGTCGCGGGAGGTCTCATCCTGGGCGCCGCCGGGCTGGTCGCCATTGCGCTCAGCAACTCCTATGCGCTGCTGGCGCTGGGCAGCGGCCTGTTCGGAATGGGCCTCGCCGCTGTGACGACGGCAGCGGCCGCACTGGTCACCGACCTGGCGCACGAGGGCTCGTACGGAGCAGCCATGGGGGTGCTCTCCAGCATCATGGACGTGGGACAGTCCACCGGGCCGATGTTGGGCGGGTTGGCCGTGGCCGCATTCGGCTACACCGCTGCCTTTGCAGGTGTCGCGGTTCTGCTGACGGCAACTGCCGCCGTATTCCCACTGGTGTTGCGCCGACGCTGACTCGCATTCCCCACCGCAACACCACGGTGAACACCCCTCAACCCCTGATGCGTCTGAGTGATGGCGCTGGGTATCGATGGACAAGGAGGCCTAGCATGAAGTGGGTAACGCGCGAATACGTACATGTAGACCGGGTGGCCTGTCCGTGGCTAATCCGGCGCTTCATCGACTCCAGCGCGGTCTTTGAGTTCGTGCCGCGCGACACGGACCCGGCCAAGCTCCATGACGGCATCCCTTTTGACATGCAGGGAGTGGAGCTGGGTCACCATGGCGGCAGATGCAGCTTCGAGGCCATCGTCAACAGGTATCGCCTGACTGACCCCGCGCTGCTTGCCATGGCGGAGATCGTGCACGGGGCAGATGTCGAGGAAGACCGGGGCAAGACCCCAGAGTCCGCAGGCCTCGAGGCGCTGGCGACCGGGTTCCGCCTGCTGGCTCACGACGACCACCAGGCACTCGAGCTTGAGTTCCCGATGTACGATGCTCTGTATGCCTGTCTACAGAAGCGGATCGGTGGGCCCGGTGGGACGTAGCGAGTGAGAGAAACTGTATCGGCACGGACCATTCGCCCCGGCAAAACGGGACTGAGCGAGACCAGCCGGGTCTCCGCGATCCACTCTTGCCCTTCCGATGCCGCGATCACAATCCTTCCCTGCTCTGCAGCGGCGCAATGCCGCCTCAAGGGGTGAGCGCGTCTACTCCAGAATCAACCGCGTGCGCTGGAAGCGCGCAATCCCAATGGACAGAAGGAGCGCATCGATGGCCAGGATTGCCGCGGCTACCGTGAGACCCACAGCGGTCCAGTTCGCACCAAGAACTGCCCGATCAAGGGCCGCCTTGGCCGAATCCGGTAGGGCCTGCACGATCAGCGGCAAACCGATAAAGATCGCGAGCGTCGCGAAGCCAAAGTACTGCGCTGCCGCTCGCACGCTGGCCGCGCGGAGAGACACCAGGACGCCAACCGCCGTCATGAGCAGACTGACCAGGATGCTCCCCACCAGAATCAGGGCCAGCACCGGGGCGCCGTACATGAAAAACGGCGCCGGGCCGCGTGTGACGTTCAGGGAGATCAGACCCACCAGCGCGCAGCCCCACACGATGCCTACGCAGTAGATCACGGTGGCCAGGACCTTGCCCAGGAAAATGTCGCGATCCGAGAGCCGCGTGGCAAGCAGTGTCTCCAGCGTGTGTCGCTCGCGCTCACCGGCAAAGCTGTCGGCAGCAGTGCCGCCGGCCAAGACCAGCGGCAGCATCGTAAACCAGATTCCGGCGACTGCCGGTATCTCCGTCCAGGCCTCGCGCTGCTGCAACGGCAGATAGATGCCAAAGACAATCACCATCGGCAGGAAGGACAGCAGGCGCGAGCGCAGGCTGCCACGCGCCATCCAGAACTCCTTCAGTTCCTTCACCACGATCGTCCGGATGTCTTCCATGGGTGCCCCCTAGTTTCCCTCGCCCTCGTCCCGCATCAGAGCGACAAAAGCTTCCTCCAGGCTGCCCTGGCCTTTCCGCACCTCTTCGATCTGGGCGCCCTCGCGCACCAGCAGGCTGACCAGCGGCGCGGTCTCTGCACCAGTCTCGAGCTCAACCAACAGGTGGCCGTCCTGCACTGATACAGAGCACACCTGTGGCTGGGAGCGAAGCGCAGCAAGCGCGTGTTCCCCAAATCCTCTGCCGTAGACCTCCGTTATCGCCTTGCCCGTGCGCAGCCTGAGCGTTGCCGGAGCGCCTACGGCAATGAGCCGTCCCTGACGAATTACTCCCACCAGGTCGCACACCTTCTCGGCTTCCGCCAGGTTGTGGGTGGTCAGGAAGACCGTGGTGTTCTCCTTGCGGGCGAGGCTCTGGATGTCCTGCCGCAGCGCCACGGCGGCCACTGGATCCAGCCCTGCGGATGGTTCGTCCAGGAAGACCAGGCTTGGGCGGTGCAACAGAGCGCGTGCGATGGCAGCTTTCTGCCGCATGCCTCTGGACAGTGCCGTGACGGCCACATGGCGCCGTTCCCAGAGCCCCAGATGCTCCAGGAGCTCACGGATGCGCTTCTGGCGGCTCATTGCATCCAGGTGATAGATGCGCCCGAAAAAGTCCAGGTTGTCATTCAGGCTGAGGCGCTGATACAGGCCGTCGTGCTCAAGCAGCACTCCTGTGTGCTCGCGAATAGCGGCGGCCTGGGAAGCGACGTCGTATCCCAAAACTGTAGCCGAGCCTCCGTTCAGTTCTAGCAAGCCCAGGAGCAGGCGTAACGTGGTCGTCTTGCCCGCACCATTGGGGCCGAGGAAGCCAAAGATGCTCCCCGCCGACACTTGCAGCGAGACTTTGTCCACGGCGCACAAGTCACCAAAGTTGCGCGTGATCTCCCTGGTTTCGATGGCGTACGCCGTCATGCTTTGCTTCCTCCTAGTTGCTGCGGTGCATCCACAGGTTGGCACCGAACCACACCATCATGCCGACCGCCAGGATCGTGCTGATCCAGTCAACGGACAGGGCATTCTGATCGCGGAACACTGCTGTTAATACCGTTCCTGCCAACATCATCACAAGCACAACGAATGCATAAGCTCCGGCCCGCAGTGAAATGGCCCGCTCGCGCTCATCCTTCAGGAGGGGAGAGAAAGGCTTGTCCTGCTGGATGACATAGTGGCCACTGCGCGGCAGCCAGAGATACAGCGCAGCCATCAGCAGCACCCCGAGCAGGATGATTTCCCTGGGGGTCTCCAGCAACAGCATCAGCCCCACCCACGCCAGAATGAGCAGGCCGCGAGTCACATAGTACCAGCGCAGGCCCCTGTTCATTGCCTTGCTCCTTTCTGGCTGGTCTCACCCTCCAGCCAGAACACTTCCTCCAACTGGACTCGCAGAGTGCGGGCGATGCGCAGCGCGAGGAACACGGAAGGCGAGTAGTCCCCCTTCTCAATCGACACGATCGTCTGGCGCGTGACGCCCACGGCCTGCCCCAGTTGTTCCTGCGTCAGGTCATTGCGCGCCCGCAGTTCCTTCAGTCGATTGCGCAGTTTGGTCATGCGCTCCCTTGCCCCATCGTTGCCAGATCCACTCCTTCTCCTGCCAGCGACGCGCTTGTCTGTGCCAATTGTACACTATCATTTACATTTTGTCAATGTAGCTTTACTCTGCAGGCCCCTCTTTGTCCCTCTCAGAGTGTACACGTGGGAAGCCAAGGAGACCAGTTGGCAAGCAAGCGCATTTCGACACAGGGGTATGGCAGGTCACAGCCTGTCCTCGGGCTATTGTCTCATTCGCAAATCCGACACGCAACGGGCTTACGCTTGACTGCCCTAGCCGGCTTTTCCGCGATTCGATGTATAATTGATGCCTCCTGCGATTGTGGTGAGCGCCCAGCCTGTGGGGCGGCGCAGGAAGCAATCTTCATTAATGGTAGGGATACGACATGTTGCCAGTGGGTGAGCTGCGCAAAGGGACTGCTCTGATCATCGACAATGAACCGTACGTCGTCGCCGTGTTCGACTTTGTCAAGCCTGGCAAGGGCCAGTCCATGTACCGCACCAAGCTGCGCAACTTGATGACCGGCGCGACGGTGGAACGCACCTTCCGCTCTGGCGAGTCGTTCGAACCAGCCACCCTGGAACAGCGTAGCGCCCAGTACTTGTTCCACGAAGGCGAGAACTACACTTTCATGGACAATCAGACCTACGATCAGTTCATCATCAACGAGGAGTTTCTCGGCGACGCCAAGAACTATCTGATCGACAATCTGCCGGTCGAGATCCACTTCTTCCGCGACAAGCCCATTGGCGTGAACATACCCAACTTCCTCAACCTGCGCGTGGTCAAGTGCCAGCCGTGGACCAAGGGAGACACGTCGAGCAGCGACTCCAAACCGGCAACCATGGAGACCGGCGCCGTGCTGAAAGTGCCACCATTCATCAATGAGGGCGATCTGATTCAGATCGATACACGCACGGGCCAATACCTTTCCCGAGTCAAAGAGTAGATCGGTGGACCCGAACTGGCGGCTGGTCGGGCGCCGGGGAGCACTGCTCAAGAGAGCTGCCATCATACAGTCCATACGCGCGTTCTTAACCGAGCGGGGTTTCATGGAAGTGGAGACCCCGCATCGCATCCCCGCTCCTGCACCGGAATCCCACATCGACGCGATCCTCGCCGATGGCTGGTTTCTCCACACGTCTCCCGAGCTATGCATGAAGCGGCTTCTGGCCGCGGGTTATGACCGTCTGTTCCAGCTCTGCCGTTGCTGGCGCGAGGGAGAACGCGGAAGTCTGCACCTGCCGGAGTTCACGATCTTGGAGTGGTACCGCGCGGGTGGCGACTACCAGGACCTCATGGAGGATTGTGAGGCGCTGGTGATTCATGTCGCGCATGCGGTGGGCTTGAAAGACCAAATCGTATACCAGGGCAAGAGCGTCGATCTGGCCAGGGGGTGGCCACGGCTGTCGGTCAGCCGGGCCTTCGCGCAGCATGCGCAGATGACCCCGGAGCAGGCGCTGCAGCGTGGTGAGTTTGACGCGATCATCGCAGCCCAGATCGAACCCCATCTGGGTTTGGGACAACCAACCTTCTTGCACGACTACCCTGCCGAACGGGGATCACTGGCGCGCCTGCGCGTGGATGACCCTGGCGTGGCCGAGCGCTTTGAGCTGTACATCGCCGGCCTGGAACTTGCCAACGGTTTCTCGGAATTGGTGGACGCGGAGGAGCAGCGCGCGCGCTTCGAGCGGGAAGAATCCTTCCGCCGCTCCCAGGGGAAGCGCCCCTACCCTACAGCAGAGAGGTTCCTGCAGGAGCTTGCCAACATGACCCCATCGGCCGGCATAGCCCTGGGCGTGGACCGGCTGGTCATGCTGCTCGTGGATGCGTCTACCATCGATGAGGTAGTGGCATTCACACCGGAGGAGCTGTAACAGCCCTTCTCCGCCCGGTTGGACAGGTCGCCCGACGTACTTGAGTGCGATAGGACTCGCACAGGTCGCGTAGCACGCACACCTCGCAGCATGGCTTGCGGGCCTGACACGCCTCACGACCGTGGCGTATCAGGTTAAGGTGGGCGGACACGTAGGCGCTGGGCGGAAGCATAGCCTCGAGCAGGTCGTGTGCTTTCTCACGGGACGCGTTGGCGGGGATCAGACCCAGTCGTTTGCTTACGCGATGGATGTGCGTGTCCACAGGGAATGCCGGCATCTCCAGGGCAAAGAGCAATACTATTGCGGCCGTCTTGGGACCAACGCCCTTGGTGGCCATCAGCCACCGCTTCGCTTCCAGCGGAGTCATTGCCCGTAGGAAATCCAGGCCCCACTCGCCGCGCTCCGCATGGATGCGCCGCAATGCCCGCTGAATGGCGGGAGCTTTCTGCTTGCTCAAACCGGCAATCTGGATTGCCTCTGCCACCTCGCGCTCAGGGGCATCGCGCACTCCTTCCCACGTAGGAAAGCGCCGCCGCAAGGACTGGAAAGCTCTGTCGCGCAGACCGTCGTTCGTGTTCTGGCTGAGGATAGTCGACACCAACTCTGCAATGGCATCCGGGCGCCGGCGCAGCCTTCGTTTCCCATACACCTGGACCAGTCTCGCGTGAACTTCCAGGGCCTTCATCTCGGGGTGCATTTTCGTGACGGTCATCGCCCCGCGGCACCGTCACTCTCAATTGGTTGATGGAACCCGCCTCTATCTGCGTCCTCGTACTGCGTTTGAAACGCTACCAAGTAGAGCCTCAACAGCCGCATCAGCTCCTTCCCATCGGGCGAAGAGAGCTGCGTAAGCGTGGCGAGCAGGTGCGAATCGCGGCAGCCGCGCACCTTGTCCAGCAGATCACGGCCGGCAGATGTCAACTCCACGAGAACCTGCCTTCGATCCTTTTCGGCACGCCGTCGCTGCACCAGACCCATCTTCAGCAGCCTGTCCACAATGCCGGTCATGGTGGCGCAGTGCTGCAGAGTGTCGTAGGCCAGTGTGCCCATCGTCGCGTGCTCGCCGTGTTGCGCAATCGAGCGCAGCACAAAGAACTGCGGCGGAGTAAGGCCAAATCCAGCCAGGTCCCTGGCAAAGCGCCGCTGCTCCAACCAGCCCACACGCGATACCAACTGCTCAATGGCTGAGATCTGCCTGGCGTGCCCGTGCGTTGCCATTCTGCTTCTCCTGCGCCCAGCTGTGCGGATCGCATTACTTAGGAATGCTAATGATATCCTCGAACCCTTTGCCGGTCAATCTTGTCTCCAACCGATGGATGGCCAAGCCTAAGCAGGCGTGTCCAGGGCCGGGCGATCGCAAACCGCTGCCGCAGTCGGTTCCAGCCATGATTGCCTCGTACGCGAGCTTGGCAGCTCCTGTCAAAAGTGCTAGAATGGCCCGAGTGGCGTCGGTAAACGCGCAAGTGCCTTGCAGGAGGCAGGAGCATGCATCGGCTCGATCGTCGTGTGTGGGCGATGGCCATTCTGCTGCCATTGCTCAGCATTTGGGTGCAGAGTTGTGCCCTCCAACCCACCGCCTCCCCTGTTCCCCCAACCGCCATCCCGGCCCCTGCAAGCGCCGACAGGTACGAGAGCCAGAGGGAGCACATGGTCACATTTGACATCGAGGACCGCGGCGTGCGCGACGCCGCTGTTCTGCGCGCCATTAGGACCGTTCCGCGACACGAGTTCGTCCTGCCGGACTATACCAGCCAGGCCTATGACGACCACCCTCTGCCAATTGGCTATGGGCAGACCATCTCGCAGCCCTACATTGTCGCCGCTATGACTGAGCTGCTGCGCCTCAAACCAGGAGAGCGTGTGCTCGAGGTTGGCACCGGTTCGGGCTACCAGGCAGCCGTTCTGGCCGAGCTCACGAACGAGGTCTACAGCGTGGAGATCATCGCGGAGCTGCACGCTCGAGCTTCCGAGGCTTTGAAGAAACTCGGCTATGGAAAGGTGCGGCTCAAGCACGCTGACGGCTACTATGGCTGGCCGGAGCACGCACCCTACGACGCCATCATCGTCACCGCCGCTCCGGACCATATCCCACAGCCGCTGCTTGGCCAGCTCAAGGATGGCGGACGAATGGTGATCCCCGTTGGCCCACCGGGCTCCTATCAGTCCCTGTGGCTGATCGAAAAGCAGGGTGGCAAGACCACCTCAAGAGAGGTCATGGGAGTGATCTTCGTTCCGCTAACCGGGTCTCGCCCACCGGCGAAATAGACCCGTAGTAGCGACGACCCGGGTGGTTCTCTGGCTCGACGACCAGAGGCCTCACTGGCCAGAGACTGGCGTCGACCGCTCTGGCTCCCGCACAAACCGCCAGAGGATGACCAGTACAATCAGAGCGCCGATGAGATTGGCAACGAGCGGACCGCGAAATCCAAATGCATCGTAGAGCAGGCCGCCCACAAACGGAGCGGGGAACGACAGGAGCCCGCGGAATGCGCCCAGCCTGCCCAGCTCTTCCGCCCGTTGCGTTTCGGAGACGCTGTTGGCGATCCAGGCCAGGAAGGCCGGCACCCAGGTGGCCACGGCCAACCCCCATAGCACCTGCAGTGCGAGAAAGGCTGGGAAGGATCTGGCCAGCAGCCACCCTGCAGTCACTACCACCGAGATCCCTTCGGACAGGATGAGGAACGGCACACAGCCGCGTTTGTCCACCTGTCGACCAAAGAACATCTGCGGGAGAGCCCAGGCCATGGAACCCACACTCGCTATGACGCCCAGTTGAAGAGGTGTGAAGCCGTACGTCTTGCTCAATAGACCGGAGATCATCACCGCGCCCATACCGAAGGCGAACGCATCGATCGTCACCGCGACGTAGAAACTGCGCAGCCTGGCAGGCGGTGTCAGGCTCCGTCTGAGCATGGCCAGAAAGTCCGGTACTGCCGCCGTCTGACGATCTTCATGCGGCAGGGTTTCCCGCAGTACCATGGCAATGACCGCGAGTGTTCCCAGCTCCAGCCCCAGCCCCACCAGCAGCACGCTCAGGAAGCTGAAGCGCTGCGCCAGGAAACCTCCCACGGTCGGAGCGACAATGCCCGAGACGGCGAAGAATGTGGTGGTCAGCCCAAAGGCTCGCCCTCGCTCGGCAGGTGACGCGGACTCTGCGGTCATGCTGTCGGCGGCCGGGCGTGCGATGGCAGACAGTCCGTACAACACGACACCGGGCAGCAACCACTGCCACCTGCGAGTCCACGCCGCGAAGGCATACACGGCCAGGCTGCACAGTATGAAGGCGCTGGCCACTATCATGAATCCCTTGCGTCCTTTGCGGTCCGAGAGCCAGCCTCCCAGAGGCAGCATTGCGGTGGAAACGATGCCGCCATAGCCGCCAATGCTCTCCATCAACCCAAGGAGGGGCATGGACGCGCCCAGGCTGAGCACGAACGGCTGCCAGACGGCGCGCACCGTGTTCTCGCGCAGCCCTAGCAGAAACGATCGTAAGGTAAGCGTACGCAGGTTCGGAGTAGAGAACAGATTGTCGGATGGAGCGGTCGCGGTCATATCGGTTTCCTTGACACGGAACTGGCGAGACGCATCATGATAGCCCATCCGATGCCATACACAAATGCCCCGGCGATGAGAACCCACGTGAAACCGAGGGTGACCGCTCCCAGCACGGCGAGGATGGAACTGGTGACCGAGGCACAACCATTCACTGCCCAGGCCCACGGAATGAGTTGCGGCGCTCGCTCCCGCAGTAACCGCAGGCCGGCTGGCAGCGGCTGGCCTAGCAGAAAGCCAAGCGGGGCCAGACTGAACACTGACACCAGCAGACGTGGGAGCAGGTCCCAGCCCAGGAACAGCTCAAACACCTTCGCAAGGAAAGCGGGGTAGAGAAGAACCAGGCCTGCCAAAAGCAGAAGCGGGAAACGCCGAGGCAGCCTGGCGGAGAGCTGACTGCCCAGCCCTGAAAAGAGCAGCAGCGAGAACAGCACCACCGCGAACGAGTAGGCCGGTTGGCCCAGAAACAGGATGAATTGCTGCAAGAGGGGCATCTCGACCCAGAGGAAGCCCAAGCCCAGACACCCAAAGTAGAGCAGGAAAAGACCCCCATGCGGAGCGGCCGGGCCGCCAGTCACGGCCAGCGGCAGGAGAATCAGCACAGTCGATAGGACAACCACGAGGGCCAGCAACGCGAGCACAACCAGGAAGCCACTGCCCCCAAATGGCTGCCAAGCCTTGCCAAGGCTCTGCAGTATGCCTCCCGTCTGGCTCCAGCGGAAGTAGTGGAAAAAGAAGGGACGATCATCGCTGGGCGGGGAAACATCGTAAGGGTAGTGTTGGAGGAATGCCTGTCGCTCCGCCCTGGTCAGCACCTTGTCGAATCCGTTGAAATGTGCCGTACTGGACAGCTGGTTGTAGAGATTGGATTCGTCGGCAACCATGCCCGCGTAGTATACCAGATCGAAGGCGCGCTCGGCACATAGAGCCTTCCATCGGGCCACTTCTTCGCTTCGGAAGGGCGTGGTTCTTGCCAGAATAGTCACCGTGGACCAACTTCGGAACGCCAGCACGTGCGCCCTAACGTCCGTGACTCCGATGCGTTCGAGCGCGTCCGCCACGAGCGCGCATGCGCGCAGTTCCTCGCTTGGAGGGGATTGCACCCAGCGGGTGACCACAAGCAGTCCATCGGGTAGCAGATGTTGCAGGTACGCCTCAAAGGCCTCCGCGGTGTAAGCATAGTTCTCGGCAAGGCTGTATGCACCGGAGATCACTGGCTGGTAGGTATCGGATAGCGAGAGCAGTACCATGTCGAAACGCTGTGAGGTGCGGGCCAGATAGCTGCGCGCATCCTCGAACACGGTGGTAACACGGCGGTCGGCGTAGGGTGCGGGGCCGCAGGAATCCGATTGCGCCAGGGTCGCATGCACGACCAGTGCATTGCTCTCGACGGCGGTCACCGCGGAGGCTCCGCCGCGCAAAGCAACCAGGATGTCCTGGCCGGCGCGCGGCTCGAGGATCAGAGCCCGCCCCCCCGGCCGAAGCACGAAGGGCACGGCCGATGGCAAGTGTTCGAGGTAGGGCTGGCCCTCAGACGCTGCGTCGCACGTGAGAGGGCTCAGGTTGCCCGCGTCCACAAACAGCCCCCACTGCCGGGGGACCTCGCCGGCGAACGACAGACTCAGCCCGGGCGCCACGTGTATCCCGGCGCTCTCAACGATATCCACGCGCGAAAAGGCGTTCCAGCGACTAAACCTGAGCTGCGCCTGCGGGTAGAGCAAAGACGCGCTCAATCCCTTGTACGGAGAAATGTGCAAATCCGCCCATCTTGGCGGGTGGGCCGCGAAGGCCAGGACGAGGACACACAGCACCAGGCAAATTGCGGTCGCCTGCTTCGGCGCAGGCGTTGCGCGGTTCAGGAGGGCTGCTGCCAGCAGGCCGGCCGCGCTCGTACACAGCACTGCGCCTGTTGCACCAATCATCGGCACCAGCGCCAGAATCAGCAGGCTGCCGGCTGCCGATCCGGACAGGTTTGCCGCGTAGATGGAGGACGCGTGTTCCGACCAGATGGCTAGAGGCATTCCAACGCACGCGCCTGCACAGAAGAAAGGCAGGATCAGCGCAATGTAGTACAGGGCCAGGTACAGCAGCTGCCGCCGCTCCCACGCAACACGGTAGGAGTCAAAGGGAATGTGGTTGATGGCGAGGTAAGCGAGCAGAATGCTGAGGGAGAACAAGATGGCGAGCGCGGCCAGGCGCCTCCGCGCCGTGCCCTGCCACTCGTCCGCCCCTTGACTTGGACCGCCAGAGGAAAGCCGGGGCTGCATCGCCAGCCATGTGCCGCTTGCGCCAAAGCCGAGCAGTGCCACACTGACGCTAATGAAGGCAAAATGATACCATTGCGCCACGGCGAAGGCCCGCGTCAGGGTTAACTCGAAGGTCAGCGCGGCAGCCGACACGAGGAAGATGCCGGCATACACGGCAAACACGCGCGTCTCCCTATGAACAATGGCGAATGACCAGGAGATCTTGGGGCCTAGTCATTGGCTTGTTCTATGTTCCCCAATCCCTGGGATACAGGAAATCGTGCCCCACATCGCGGCGGCTGACTTTGGCAATGATAGGGGGCATGCGCTTGAACTGAAAGGCGGCCAGCCTCTGCGTTACCGTAGCCACGAAGCGTGCGTCAAAACCCTCAGCGATGGCCTCATCGGCTGTGAAGCGCTCATCCACAAGCAAGTAGAGCAATTTGTCCACCTCGGCGTAGGAGAAGCCCAGTTCTCCCTCGTCGGTCTGGCCGGCCCACAGGTCCGCGGAAGGCGCCTTCTGAACAATTGCCTCGGGAATGCCGACCGCACGCGCCATTTGACGCACCTGCGTCTTATACAGGTCGCCGAGCGGATTCACCGCCGAGGACATGTCCCCACAGAGCGTCCCGTAGCCCAGCAGCAGCTCAGTCTTGTTGCTCGTGCCGACGACCAGGCCATTCCAGACCGCCGAGTGGTCATAGAGCACAACCATGCGTGTGCGCGCCATGACATTTCCGCGCCGCACATCGCTCATGTCCCGATGCTTCAGCAGGTAAGGCTCGACCATTGTCGTGATGTCCATGGTCTCCGTCCGGACGCCCGTCATTAGCGCAACCTGCGCAGCATGCTCGGTGGTTTCGCGCGCACTCGTGCGATAGGGCATTAGCACCGCGAGCACGTTTTCAGCTCCGAGCGCCTCAGCGGCCAGGATGCATGACAACGACGAGTCCACTCCGCCCGACAACCCCAGGACGGCCCGTTGGAAACCAAAGCGCTTGATCTCGCTTCGCAGAAAGGCGATCAGCACTTTGCGCGTCACATCGGCGTTGAGTATCAGCTTGCCACCAATGTCCAAGCCACGTCCTCCATCTGCATTCGCCTCCTAGTAGCGACGCTTGTGGCCCGCCTCCAATTGGGCACAGCCAGTGTGAAGGCTACGCGCCCTAGTCCTGTAACTTGCGCAGGCGCCGTAATTCGCTATACAGCAGCTCAGGCCGCTCGTCGCGCAGCAACGGTAGTTGCTGCCGGGCGCGCCTCAGGGCCGCCAGGTCCAGCTCCGTCGTCAGCAGGGTCGGTTCAAAGTAGGGCGCTTCAGCCATTAGCTTGCCATCCGGCCCGAAAACCGTGGAACCGCCCCAGAAATTCAACCCATCCTCGAACCCCACGCGGTTGCAGTGCAGTACGAATGCAGTGAAAAAGGTCGCGTACGCTTGGTTCATGAGCTGCACCGAGCGAGCGCTGCCCAGATCCGGCTCGGGGCTGAGGCCGCGCCCGGGACTGGCTGACACGAGCAGCAGGACATCGGCGCCATCCAGCCACAGGGCGTAGGCCGCGCTCATGTGCCAGAAATCCTCGCAGATCAGGACTCCCATGCGACCAAAGGATGTGTCGAAGGCGCGCACTCGCTCTCCGCTCGCCAGAAAGCGCCCCTCCTCAAACATCCCATAGGTGGGCAGGTATAGCTTGCGGTGCACATGGGCCACGCGCCCTTGGGACAGATACGCCGCCGCGATGTAGTAGCGATAGCGGGCATCAACCTCGATGAAGCCAAACAGCAGGTCGATGTCGCGGCTTTCCGTCAGTAGTTGCGCCATGACCGGATTCCCTCCGTCAGGAGACATGGCGACGTCGGAAACCAGGTCCCTCAAAGCATAGCCAGTGAGCGATAGCTCCGGAAAGCACAGAAGGTGCAGGCCTTTCTGCCTGGCCTGGGCGATGGTGTCAAGATGCATGCGAAGGTTGCTTTGCACATCCCCCAGCTTTGGGGCGACCTGTGCCAGACCGACTTTGAGTTTCATCTTTTCACCCCTCATGCGCTGATGCGCCTGCGCATCCCTCGCCACACCCACAGCATCAGGACGCTGGCCGCCACAACCTCTGCGATTGCCATCCACTGCGTCATGCGCAACGCGCCCCAGAACGCAGCGTCGTCAGCCCTGGTGAACTCCAGCAGCAGGGAACCCAGCCCATTCCCGAACAGGTATATCCATCCCAGCATGCCGGCTCTCATACGCATCCGGCCGAGTCGGTGCAAGCCAAGGAACAGACACAGGCTCAACAGCGCAGCCACCAGTTGTGTTGGAAAGCGTGGCCCATACACGCCGTACAGGTCCGGCAGCCAGAGACTGACTGGTGAGTGCAAGACAATGCCATAGTTCGCCCCATGCAGGAAAGCGCCAATCCACCCCAGGCTCTGCGCCAAGGCCACTGCCGGCGCGGCCAAATCGAGCAGTCGAAGGAAGGGCAGCCTGGCCAACAGCGAGAACACTGCCAGGGCAAACGCTCCACTCAGCAGCCCGCCCTGGAAGACCAGTCCGCCTCCCCACTGCAGCAGCAACGCAGCGGGTCGCCCAGTATAGTCCGCCCAGTTCGGGATCGCGTATGCCGCACGCGCCCCGACCAAGCCGCCTGCCAGGGCGAACAGGGCGCCATCCAGGATCAGCGCGTCGGTGGTACCCGCCTCGCCGGGTCTGTGGGAAAAATCGCGGCGCCCCTGCCACAGAGCATAGGCCACGCCAAGCAGAATCCCCAGGCACAAGAACGCAGAATAGGAGTAGACGGCACGGGTTCCCCAACGCAGTAGAATCGGCCGCATCGGTTCGGATACCCTTCTCTCCTCTATTCCTGCAAGCTTTCGACAATGTGGGAGTATTTGTCCGCCAGCTCCTCGGCTGAGGAGGGTGAATCAGACTCCGCATAGATGCGAAAGAGCGGCTCGTCCGGGTCAGGCAGGACCAGCACCCAGGCGTTCCCTAGCTGCACCCTGACCCCATCGATCTGCGGCTCTTTGTCAGCCTTGTAGCGCTCGTGCAGCAAGCGCATGACGGTGCCTTTGGCCTCCCACGGACAGGCAACATTTCGCGTGACCATGTACTGCGGAGGCAGAGTGCTGGCGAACTGGGACAATGTAACGCTCTGCGTTGCGAGAAACTCCAGCAGCTTGGCCAGGGCCATCATTCCGTCTGCCACGGGCTGGAACTCGGGGAACATCAGGTTCCCGGTGCCATCCGCCGCCATCACCACCCCTTCTTGCGTGGCGGCCTCCATCACGTCGTGCAGGTCCACCTTGGTGCGCAGCACGCGTCCTCCGTGCTGGCGTGCCACGTCCTCGAGAGTCCGGGAAACCGTCACCGGCATGGCAATCGTGCCCCCGCGACGAGACTTGAGTGCGAGGGCTGCAATCGCAATCGCGGCCAGGCTGCTCGAGACCTTCTTGCCCTGGTCATCCACCAGGAAGACCTTCTCGCCGCCCACGTCCAGCCTCACTCCAAGGTTGGTTCTTAATGCGGTGCAGATCGCGGCGAGTTGATCCAGGGAGTGCTGGAACTCCTCAGGAGAGATCGACATCTTGCTCTCATCAATGGCCGAGTTCAGTTCAACGACCCTGACTCCCAGGCGCTTGAGTATGTTGGGCAGCACGAGCGCTGTCGGCGCATTGGCATAATCCACGACGACGGAAAAACGGGCCTGTTGAACGGCCTTGGAGTCCAGGCGGGCAAGAAAATCGGCAGTGTATGTCTCGACCACCCATGGTTCATACTCAATGGTTCCCACTTCGTCCAGGTAGACGCGACGGAAATCCTCGCGGAAGAACACCCGCTCAATATTCCTCTCGGCGTTCTTGCTGAGCTTGAGCCCGCGGTTGTCCATGAACTTGATGTCCACGACCCGCGCGTCGTGCGGAGACAAGCGCACGTGCAAGCCCCCCGCGGCGTTCGTCTTGCGCGTGATGTAGCTCGCAACCGGGATGGGCACGCTGCGCAGATCCCGCACGTTTACCCCAGCCGACGGAAGGCCAGCAATCAGAGCGCGCTTGAGCATGCGCGGACTGCGGTGGGGATCGCGGTTGATTGTCACCGACGCTCCCCTCGGCAGTGTGGCGCCAAAGGCAGCTCCCAGCTTGGTGGCAAACTCGGGTGTCAGATCCACGTTGACCTGACCGGTAACTCCATATCGCCCAAACAGAACACGCCGCCCTTGTGCGCCCCAGATGATGCTTGACTTGACGGTGGCTCCGGCTTCCACCGTCTTCTCGGGCCAGATCTTGACATTGGGGTGGACAATTGCTCGCTCTCCGATGCTGCTCACGTCGCCCACAACCGCGCCTTCGAAAAGAATTGCCTTGCTCTTAATGATACACTTCCGGCCGACGATCGCTCCGCGCAGTTCTGCTCCCTCTCCGATGTACGAGTTGCGCCAGATGATGCTGCGATCGATGTGCGCCCGATTGTCCACGACCGTATAGTCCCGGATGAAACTTGGACCTCGCACTACGACGGCACCCTTGAGTTTGACTCCCTGACCCAAGTATATGGGACCAAAGAGCTGAGCGTCGGGGGCAATCTCGACGTCCCCCGCCGTCCACACGCCGGGACCCACCTGTTGACCAAGCGGCTCAATCTGCAAGCGTCCCTCGAGATAATCGCTGCACGCGCGCATGTATTCCTGGATGCTGCCGATGTCGCACCAGTAGCCGCCCGAAATGTAGCCAAAGAGGGGATCCCCGCGCTGCAGCAGCATGGGGAACAGATCCTTGCTAAAGTCAAAGGCAGTGCCAGGTAGGAAGCAGTCGAGGACCTTTGGCTCGAGTACGTAAATGCCCGTATTAACGGTGTCGGATATTACCTGGCCCCAGCCGGGCTTCTCCTGGAACTCGCGGATTCGCCCTTCGTCATCAGTAATGACCACCCCGTACTCGAGCGGGTTGGGCACGCGGTACAGCGTCAGGGTGGCCAAAGCCCGCTTGGCCTTGTGGTGCGCTATGATCGCGCTGAGGTCAAAGTCCGTGGCAGCATCGCCGCTGATGACGACAAAAGTGTCGTCCAGGTACTGCTGCGCGTTCTTGACACTTCCGGCAGTTCCGAGGGGGAACTCCTCGATCGAGTAGATGATGCGCATGCCCATGCTGGAACCATCACCAAAGTAGTCCTGGATTACATCGGCCATGTACTGCAGCGTGACCACTACCTCGGTGATACCATGGCGTTTGAGCAGCTCCATGATGTGCATGATCACCGGCCTGTTCACGAGGGGCACCATCGGCTTCGGCCGGTTGATTGTGAGTGGTCGCAGGCGCGAGCCTTCTCCGCCCGCCATCACCACTGCTTTCATGCGCGGTTCCTCCTTGTCGTGGGCTTCCTGCAGGCACAGGCACGCCGGGCCAATCGCAGAGGTCTAGCCGCATGGTTCAACTACCTGGAAGAGGACTTGTCAGCCAGGACGTATTGCTGGCAGTCCAAGCAAATGATACCACAAAATGCGACATAAAGCCAACCCCTTGCCGCAGAACCCCGTGACAGGGCGCAGGGTAGGCGCCTCGGTCTTCAACTGGGCGATTGTGGGCGGTGACTGGTAGCTACAGGGGTCATGGCTCACGTTTTCAACATCTGGCTATGCACAACGCAGGAGCTATGTTATAATCGCGTTCACAGTCTGGCTCAAGGAGTGCCTCGGCACAAGCCATGGAAGCCGCAGAGATCGGGCGTTTGCTGAACTTGGGTCGCTCCGCCGCTGAGGCGGGCAATTGGGACACAGCACGGACCTACTTTGCGCAGGTTCTGAGGGCCAGCCCTGGTTCCGAAGAGGCACTGCTTTGGCTGGCAGCAATGGCGGTAGACCCTCAGGACTCCCTTGCATACTTGAGGCGGGCGTTGCGCATCAACCCGGGCAGCGAACGCGCCAGGTCAGGCTTGCGCTGGGCGGAGGAGCGGGCGCGTTCTGTCCTGCTGAGCCCGTCCTCCAAAGGCGCTCGAGCAGCCTCAACCCTGGCTCCATCCAGAAGGGCCAAACGCAAGCGCACCCTGTCGCGCGGGTTGGCCGCGCTGGGCCTGGTCGCTATCGGACTGTGCCTCGTCTTGGGGGCGTTGACTGTCACCGGGCAGATCGAGGAATTGCCGGCGTTGATCTTCCCACCCACTCAAACGCCTACCGCAACCCCTACTTCCACGCCGACCACCACGCCTACATCTACTTTCACCGCGACGCCGACCAGCACGCCCACGGTCACACCGACCCCGACATCCACTTCCACGGCAACGCAGACCCCCACGCCCAGCCCAACTGCTACGGCGACGCTGACGCCCACACCCCCTCCACCCACAGCGACGCCCCGGCCCGAGAAGTGGATCGACGTCGACATTTCGTCCCAGACGCTGGTCGCCTATGAGGGCAACGTGCCCGTGTTGCGAACGAAGGTGTCCACTGGCAAAGCTTACACGCCAACAGTCAAGGGCCGTTTTCGCATCTTTCACAAGCTCCTTTCGCAGACCATGGTTGGTCCCGATTACGAGCAACCCAATGTGCCGTACGTCATGTACTTCTATGGAGCCTACTCCCTGCACGGCGCGTACTGGCACAATGACTTCGGACGGCCCAGGAGCCACGGCTGCGTAAACCTGCCCGTGGCCGACGCCAAGTGGCTGTTCTACTGGACGGAGCCTCCGCTGCCGGCAGGCTCGGCGCAGGTGTGGAACTCATACAACGGCACCCTGGTTGTAGTCCATGACTGAGGAATCACCACAAAGCCCCAGCAGGGCCAGGCAGGGCGCAAGACTGCATGCACATCTCTGCTTGCTCAGCGGTTGACCTCTTCTCGCTTTTGTGGTATAAGGCCTGAAAGGCAACGATAGAGAAGGTAGGAGGCGCGCCGAAGTCCAGAGAGCTACGCCAGGTGCGAGGTAGCCTTCGGGAGCCCCCGAAAGACACTCTGGAGCCGTGCATCCCGGCGTTCACGCCGGGGTGCACCGGATGCTCCCGTTAGCGAGCGCGGGTCGTTGACCCAACAAGTCGCTGGCTTCAAGGCCGCGAGAAGAAAGGTGGCACCACGGCAAACCCCGTCCTTTTGACCGACGGGGTGTTTTCATTCCTGGCACGGATGGGGAGGGAACGATGGAGAGGATTCGCAGTAGCGAGGTCACCAAGCATGTCGGCGAACGGGTAAAGCTGGCGGGCTGGATGCACAACCTGCGCGACATGAGCAAGTTCGGCTTTCTGTTTCTGCGCGATGGTGCTGGAGTGGTGCAGGCCGTCTTGGACAGACCGGAGGAACTGGAGAAGGCGCGGGGAGTCCAGTACGAGTCCATCCTAGAGGTCGTCGGCACGGTGGTCGCGGAGCCGCGGGCAAGCGCCGGAGCAGAGTTGCACGATTGCGAAGTAAAGGTGATAACGCCCATCCTCGAGCCGTTGCCGTTCGAGATCAACAAGAAGGAGCTCAAGCCCGGGCTGGACGTTTTCCTGGACCATGCCCCGCTCGGCCTGCGTCATCTGCACAAGCGCGCTCTGTTCCGCCTGTCGGCCGAGATCCTGTATGGATACCGCGAGTACCTCAATCAGCACGGTTTTGTCGAGATTCAGACGCCCAAGATCGTCGGTTCGGCTACCGAGGGCGGGGCGAACGTTTTCGGTATCGACTACTTCGGCCGGCCTGCCTATCTCGCGCAAAGCCCGCAGTTCTACAAGCAGATCATGGTGGGTGTGTTCGAGCGCGTGTTCGAGGTCGGCCCAGTCTTCCGCGCCGAGAAGCACAACACGGCTCGCCACACCAACGAGTACGTCAGCCTGGACATGGAGATGGGCTTCATCCACGATCACACTGACGTCATGATGATGCTCACCGGCATCCTTCGCCATGTCTTTGAGCGTCTCCGGACGTCCTTCACCCGGGAAGTCGAACTTCTCAGGGTCAAGGTTCCGAGCATTGGCGCGACGATTCCGGCGCTACGTCTGTCTGAGGCGCAGGACATTGTCTCCAAGCAATTTGGGGAGGACTGCCGCGGCGAGCCAGACCTGGCGCCGCAGCACGAGGCTTGGATCTGCGAGTACGCAGAGAAGGAACTGGGTTCCGAACTGCTTTTCGTCACCCATTACCCGACGGCCAAACGCCCGTTCTATGCCATGCCGGAGGTTGAGGATCCGGCACTGACCAGGAGCTTTGACCTGCTGTTCCGAGGTTGCGAGGTCGTGACCGGCGGGCAGCGCATTCACCGCTTCGAGCAGCTGCGGGACAGCGCGCACAAGTGGGGCATTCAGGATGCGCAGATCGAGGGCTACTTGCAGGCCTTCAAGTACGGCATGCCGCCGCACGGCGGGTTTGGCATGGGGTTGGAAAGGTTGCTGATGCAGTTGACCGGTTTGACCAACCTGCGCGAGGCGACCTTGTTCCCCCGCGACCTCGACCGCCTTTCGCCATAGGGACCTAAACACGGAGCCACCGAGGACGCGGAGGGACGCTGTGAACTGAAGGGCAGCTGCGCTCCTGGTTACCGGGTTCGTGGGAAGCGGCCACGGTCCTTGCGTGCTTGAATGGGGCTAGAGTCGCGCAAGCGCACGGGCCGCTCCACTACAAGCCGGCCCACGGCGCTGTTGGAGCGGGTCGAACGGCTAGGCTGTCTGACCGCGCCCACTCTGATCGTTGGCTTCTCCGTGATCCCCGAATCTCCGTGTTTGATCTTCCACGTCGCGGACGAAGCGCACGGCGCGTTCCAGATTTGCCCGCACCCTCGCGAGGCTCCAGGCTTGCACAGCGGTTGGGCTGAGCTCGAGCGTCAACGGGCCTGCATAGCCTCCGCGCAAGAGCATACGCAGGAACTCGGTTAGCGGTAACACACCTGCGCCAGGCATTTGATGGTGCAGGAGAAATGTGTGCAGCGGCCGCCAATTGGGGAAGAGGCGACGCCGCGCCAGATCGCTTAGGTGGACGTTGGCTACACGCCCATTAAAGAGCGCATATGCCTCTAGAATGGGATAAGGGGTCGTTCCTGTATGCGCCGTGTCGAAAGTCACGTTCAGCTTGCGGCCCTCGGCAAAGGCCTGCAGACGGCGCACATCGTGCAGAACACAGCGCTCGTCCCCGGGCCGGAAGTAGCCGCTGGTTTCCAGCGTCAGCCGGACGGCGGGGTCCGTGTGCTCCTGCAGCGCCTGAACGAAGAACCTCCATGCCGGGGACTCCGTGGAAGCGGTCTTGGGAGTGTGCAGAACCACCAGGTTGGAGTCCACGCCCTCCGCGAGAGTGACCAGCCGTCTCACTGTAGGGCGCGCGTCGTCCATCCCGGGGTAGGGCACGATCGGAGGATGCACGCTGAGGACAGGCAGGCCGTACTCGTGGCTCAGTCTGCGGGCATGGGCCGCGCCGCGCAGTAGTAGCTCAGCTCCTTCGACCAGCTCGACACCGTCAAAGCCCGCATGGCGCGCCAGAGAAAACGCCACGCGCAGGGGAAGATGGTAGAGAGCGCCGGTGGAGAAGCTAAGTTTCAGCACGCCGTTGGCCGCCTGAGCTGCCCAGCGCCCTTTCGCGAGGATTCGCTTTGCCGTCGTCCAGATAGAGGCGGTGCTCGTGAACGTAGCGTACGACTGCGGGTGGCACCTGATAGCGGATCGGAAGGCCGAGGCGCACGCGCCTCTGCAAGTCGGTTGAAGAAATCGAGAGCTCGGGCGTGTCGATCAGTTCGAGTCGTGACTTCAGTCCTGGCAAGGCCTTCTTGAGGGCGGGGAGGTCCACTCGATAGCCCGCGCGCTCCGCGACCACCAGGCGGCACAACGTTAACAGCTCCGCGGGCTTGTGCCATTCCATCAGGTTTCCCAGCGAATCCATGCCGACGATGAAGTACAGTTCTGCTTCCGCCCTGAGTTCGGCCTGCAGGTCGCGCAGCGTGTCCACGGTATAGGAGGGGCCCTCGCGTCGCATTTCGATCAGTGAAAGCTCGAAAGACGGATTTCCGGCGATGCCCAACTCCGTCATACGCACGCGGTGTTCAAACGAGGAGTAAGTGCTGTCGGGCTTGTGCGGTGGATGGTGCGCTGGCACAAAGAGCACCCTGCGCAGCCTCAGGCAGGCCCGCGCATCCTCTGCGATCACCAGGTGTCCATAGTGAATCGGATCGAACGTCCCACCCAAGACGCCTATGCGGGTCTTTATTGCCATTCCAGTTCGTGTTCTCCAATGGCCACGGTGTTGCCCGTCCGCACGCCTGCGGCCAGCAACTCCTCCAGGATGCCCATCGCCTTTAGGATGCGCTGGAAGCGCGCCACGGACTCATCATTGTTCCAGTCCGTCATTGCCGCCGCCCGCTCTACACGCCGGCCCGTGACACGCAAGCGGTCCTCGTCCCGTCGAATCTCAAACGCGTCCTCATCCTCTTCCGGACGGAACACGCGCACTTTGTCTGCCTGGGCGGGTTCCTCCGGAGTCTCCTGCAGTTTCTGCCACACCGCCAACAGCAGCTCGCGCGTGCCCTGCCCGGTCGCCGCAGAAAGGCCGTAGACTGGGAGACCGCGTTTGCGCATGGTCGCCTGCACTGTTGGCCACAGGTCCTGCGCCTGCGGCAGGTCCATCTTGTTCAGCGCGACAACTTGCGCTTTGGCCGCCAGCCTGGCGCTGAAAAAGTCCAGCTCCGCATTGATGGAGTCGAAATCCTTGAGCGGGTCTGGTGCTGCACCGTCCAGCAGGTGAATGAGTACGCGCGTGCGTTCGACATGGCGCAGGAAGCGGATGCCCAGGCCCGCGCCTTCGTGCGCGCCCTCGATCAGACCGGGGATGTCAGCCAGTACAAGCGTGTGCTCGCCATCGGCCATCGCCACGCCCAGATTGGGCGTCAGTGTGGTAAACGGATAGTCGGCGATCTTGGGCCGGGCGGCGCTGACCGCGGCCAGCAGTGTGGACTTGCCCGCATTGGGCACGCCGACGATGCCCACGTCAGCAATCAGTTTGAGCTCCAGCCTCACTGTGCGGGCCTGCCCCGGCTCGCCTTTTTCCACGATGCGCGGCGCCTGGTTGGTGGGCGACTTGAATACTGCGTTTCCCCGGCCTCCCCGTCCTCCCTGGGCGATCAGCACGCGCTGGCCATGCTCCACCAGGTCTGCCAGCGTTTCCCCCGAGGTCGTGTCGCGCACCACAGTGCCCAACGGAGCGTCAATCAGCAAGGTCTTGCCGCCGCGGCCCTGCATGTCATGGCTTTGGCCGGGCGCGCCCGGCTCGGCAGCAAAGTGGCGCTTACGCTGGAACTGGATGAGGGTGTTGAGGTGCCGGCTGGCAACCAGGTACACGCTGCCGCCCGCGCCACCGTTGCCCCCATTGGGTCCGCCGAACGGCACGAACTTTTCACGGCGGAAGCTGCACATCCCACTTCCGCCCTTGCCGGCCCGCACGTGTATTGTTGCTTCGTCGAAGAAGATCGAGTCATCCATGTTGTGGCGCATTATAGCACGACCACTGGCAGGAAGCCAACGGGCGTTGCCAGGGTGCCAGCCGCTGTGCATCGAGAAGCGTTGATTCAGGTCTGACAATGCTGTATACTGTGCGCGTGAGCCCGGGTGCCCTCACTGATGTCGTTTGGAGACTCTGCGAATCGGGGCAGGATCAAGAGTCTGGCGGCACGCGCGCACCTATCAGACCCACAAGCGCTGCATCGCGGACGGGAGCTCGAATGGAGATATCGACTTCCGATATCAGGGCGTCGTACCGCATGGCATCGTGAGGTGTGTTCAGTGGATTGCGGGGTACCGCCGCTTGCCACGTCCCCGATTTCACCAAGTATGACCCTCGCTGTGAATCGAGTGATCTCATCGGCTGGCAGGCCGGGGCAAGAGAGGAGCCGCGCTATGGACACCCGAGACTGGCAGCAGGCAAACCAGGAAACCCGAGACGTCTGGAACCAGAACGCTGCGTTCTGGGACGCGCGCATGGGCGAAGGCAACGACTTTGTCGAGGTGCTCATCTGGCCGGCCACGGAACGCTTGCTGGAGCTGCAGGCGGGCGAGCGCGTCCTCGACATCGCCTGCGGCAACGGCCTCTCTTCGCGCCGCCTGGCGGCCGGCGGCGCGAAGGTCGTCGCCTTTGACCTTGCGGAAGAGATGATCCGTCACGCGCGCGGGCGGACTCGGGAGCACTCAGACCGGATCGAGTATCGCGTGCTGGACGCCACGGACGAGCAGGAGCTGCTGAGGCTGGGGGAGCGGGGATTCGACGCCGCGCTATGCAACATGGCGCAGTTTGACATGGCCCAGATCCGCCCGCTGTTCCGGGCACTCGCCAGGCTTCTGCGCACGGGCGGGCGCTTCGTGTTCTCGGTGCTGCACCCCTGCTTCAACGGCGCGCATATGTCCCGTGTGGCGGAAATGGAGGACCGCGAGGGTCAGACCGTCACTCGCTACTCTGTGAAGATCTGGGGCTACCTCAGCCCGACTGTCACGCACGGGCTAGCCTTCGTCGGTCAGCCCAAAGCGCAGCTCATTTTCCACTGTGCGCTGCAGGACCTGCTCGCAGGAGGCTTCGAGGCAGGCTTTGCACTGGACGGATTGGAGGAGCGGGCGTTCCCTCCCAATTGGAGGGCCGGAACCCAGCCCCTGTCGTGGAATGGGGATTATCATCAGATCCCGCCTGTCCTGGTGGCGCGCATGCGCGTGCCTGACTGAGGTCTGCGGGGCAAAAGAGGCGCTTGCATTATGCGTGCCTGGCAACAACAACTCCAGTTCGACCCACTGCCAGCGCTTCAATCGTCGCTCAACAAAGCCATCGCCTACTTCACACGGCGCGACCTGCTGGACACGAAGGTAGAACCGATCGAGATCCTGTGGCGATCACCGGCTGCGGAGAGGATCCTCGAGCGCCAGCTCTGCAACGGCGCCTGGCGGTATCCCGGAGACGGGAAAGCCACCGGGCGACGCAGGACTACAGCCATTTCGAGACCTATCGCACGCTCGGCTTCCCGGTGGGGAATCTCGGCCTGAACAGGGCGCATCCTTCGATTCAGGCAGCAGCCATCTTTCTGTTCAGGGTGATATGAGCTCTAGGCCAGGGTGCTCCAGCACGAAACAGAGCCGCCCGAAAGGAGAATGACCAAATGGACATAGC
>Ga0315274_10002841_pt1 | contig 25851 bp, 16 predicted proteins | sample YL17G02_20_MG_FD_203700 | JGI IMG/M metagenome (GOLD analysis project Ga0315274, IMG submission 203700) | Sediment microbial communities from Yellowstone Lake, YNP, Wyoming, USA - YL17G02_20 | ecosystem: Environmental > Aquatic > Freshwater > Lake > Sediment | place: USA: Wyoming | collected...
CAGGATGGTCGGAGGGCTGCCCCGAACCTGGGATCAATGTGCCGGGATTGGCGAGAGATTCTCCCCTCATCCGGGACAAGGCCCTCCGTATGATCGGCGCTCGAACAGGAACGCGCAACGGCTCATCGAGCCGCAGCCAGAGCATGAAGAGTCCCACGCAAACCCCCGCCGCGGCCAGCGGCAGGAGGGCAAGAATGGCCTCTCGGTTTCTGGAAGGACGGCGGGACCGCGTCATGGCAACCCTTCTACGTCGTTTGGTCCCGAGATGGGCAGGCCCGTGCTCTCTTCGTCACAGCCGAGGGCGGCTATTCCCCTATGCAGTAAAGCCGCTCCAGCCCCCGGATGTAGAGTCGTTTGCCGTCGGGCGTGGGGGTCGCGCGGAAACGCTCCGGGAGGAGGTTGACGCCGATCTCTTTGTACTCGCGTCCCGGTTCGAGAAGAACCGTGTCGCCCGTGTCGCGACTCACGAGAAGGCGCTCTCCCGCGAGCGTAATGCTCGGGAAGACAGTGCCGGGCCCGGAGAACATTTTCTTCTCAAAACACGCCTGACCGGTTCCCACATCGATGGCCCTCAGAACGCCGACTTCGTTGATGACGTAAAGTAAGCCGTCATGGACCAAAGGCGAGGCGTAATAGCGATTGCCGCTCCTCATGCGCTCCGGGACGTTCTCCCACACCGTCTCCGTCCGGATCTTGCCCCCTTCGGCGGGGACAAGGCGCACCGCCTTGTCCCCGGCTTCGTCGACAGCGTATACCACCCCGTCGTAAATCACGGGGTTGCCGTACGGCAGCTCGAAAAGACCTTCCGCCAGTTTCTCGCCGTCGCTCACGCGCACGACGTCGCCCTGGGGCGTCACGACGACTCTCGTCGAGCCGACGCTGGCCATGGCGGCAGTCCCGAAGGCCGAGGCCGCCGGCGTCCGCCAGATCTCCTTGCCCGTTCTCGGGTCGAGGGCGATCAGGTGAAAGATGTGAACCAGGAGTTTTCCATCAACGAGGAGCGGCGAAGCGCTGTGGCCCCAGTCGTTTATGTCCCGTGGCCTCTCCAGGATGTCGCACCACTTGCGGTTCCCTTCGAGGTCGTAGCAGACAACGATCCCCGTGCCCAAGACCATATAGACGGACCCGCCGTCGCTGGCGGGCGTTGCGCTCGTGTAGCCGTTCACTTGCGTCTGGGTGGGCGCTTTCGCATACTGGACTAAGGGCTCGCGTTTGTCGACGAGTTCCATGATCCGCTTTCTCAGAACTCTCATCCTGGCCTTGAGATCGGGATCGTTCGGGTTGAGAAGCCGCGCGTGCCACAGCTCGCGCCATTCGCTCTTGAGGGGACTGAGTTCTTTCCAGAGAGCATCGGCCTGCTCCGCGTTCGCGTCGATCTCCGACTTCTGCTCCTCGGCAACCAAATCCTCCCAGTTGTTGCTTCGCTCCCACAGGACCTTTCCGTCCTGGCTGCTCACGCAAACGAGACTCGAAGGCTCGGCGCTGACGAAGATCCTGTCGCCCACCACGACCGGCGAGGCGTTGCCCCATTTCGAGATGGGGGTTGACCACACGATGTTCTGTTCCCCCGACCAAGTCGTCGGCGGCCGAGCGGCCGGGAACCGGCCCGTGCCGTCGCCGCGCCATCCGACCGTTGGCGACGCCGACGCGGCAGACGCCACAAGCATTGCGAGAAACGCTCCCGGAAGGGCCCCTCCTCGGATCATCGTTTTCCCCGCCTTTCAACGGTTTGCCGGGCGCGCGCTCGCGGCCCGGATTCCGCTGATGCTAAGCGAAACCGGCCTTCTCCGCAACCTGCTTCTCCGTCTTCGCTTCCCGCGGGGCCGGCGACAGGAACGGCTACGCTTCGGTCTTGAGAGCGCTCAGGGAGGGTTGCCGAAGGACCGCAGCGGCGCTCACAGCGGCTGCCGCCGTCCCAAAAGCCAGGATCCCGAAAAGCGTGACAATCAGGCTCGGCCAAGGCGGCGCCACCGACCGGGAGAAGAGAGCGGGGGCGACGGCAACCAGAGCGCAGACGGCGCCGGCCCCCATGCCGGCAACGAGGAGCAGAAGATTCTCGGAAACGGCGAGCCAGAGCAAGGCGCCCAGGCGGTAGCCGAGGACGCGAAGCAGGGCGAGCTCGCGGCGACGCTCGATGAGATTTCGCGCCAAAGCCAGAGCCAATCCCAACGTGCCGAGCATCAGGCCCAGCCCCCCGAGGCTTTGGAAAGTCGCCAGGTATGTGTTCTCCACCTCCATCAAGGCGCGCAGCTTCTCCACCGTTTCCGTGGCATCGAACCCGAAGTCCTCGAGGGCGGATTCCATCGCCGCGGCCAACCTGGGCGCTTTTCCTTGCGGCGCCTCGACGGCGAAGTAGCGCCGTCCGCTTTCCGTCGGCGCCGCGCGCTTGAAGTTGCGCTCACCGATCAGGAGCTCGCTCTGGAATATGCTTTTCTTCAGAAGCCCTGCAAACCGCAACCGATGGCCGGCCATTTCGATCTCCTTGCCGAGACCCGAATGGAGCAGCCAGACGACGGTATTGTAGTCGCCCATGGCGGGTATCGCCCCGTCCGGCAACTGACGGCGCAAGAGCATCCAGGGGTTGCGAGACTCGGGCTCCTTGCCCGCCTCGCTCGCGGCGAAGAGAAAGCCCCCCCGCTCAATGAAATCATCCGGCGCGCCGAGGAGCCTGGGTTGTCCGGCGCGGTAGAGATTGAGGCAACTGGCGTCGTCGCCGGCTCGAAGGCGCAGAGCATAAAGGGTCGCGTCCTCCAGAAGGTCGGCTTCCACGCCCGCCTCCCGCAGCAAATCCTTCACAGGTCGGTAGATCGGGAGGGCGGATTCCGCGACGAGCGCGAAGCCGCCCGAACCGGATTCCTTTCCCGGTTGGGAGGCGGGCGTCTGACGATTGGCGCCGACCGCGACGATGAGGAACGTGGAAGTAGCGACGAGCCCGACCACGAGCAGGCTGCGGCCCGGATTGCGGCGGGCCGCGCTCGCGCCGAGGCGGGTCAGCGTCAGTGCGGCGGCCTTCTTGTGGCTGGATTCCCGGGTATTCAGGCCTCCGCCCCCAAGCCATGTCGCGAGAAAGCACAGCGCGGCGGCCAGGAGGGCAGCCCCCGTCGCGAAGAAAAGCGCAGCCTGGGTCTGAGCGGACAACGCGGGGGCGGCCAGAACAAGGACGAGAGCCAGGAGGGAGAGAACAACGCCCGCCCACAGTTTCCCTCGTCCGCGCCGGACGCCCGGTGGGGGTTCTTCGCGGGATTGGCCGCTCAGAAGGACGCGCGCGGGAACTCTCAGCATCCGCCGCACCGCGAGGAAGATCGACGCCATCGCCACGAGCCATCCCCCGCCGAAACCCGCCAGCAGGGCCGCCGGGGAGAGGCGGAAGCGCAGGAAAGGCTCGGCGACGGCGCCCACCCACCAGGTATTGAGTCCGTAGACCAAGACGCGCGCGTAGAACACGGCGAGACCGATTCCCGCGATGCCGCCCGCCGCCGCCACGACCGCCCCTTCGGCCAGAAGGAGGCGCCTCGTCTTGCCAGGGGCGAAGCCGGCGGCGGACAAAATGCCCAGCTCGCGAGCGCGCCCCTCAACCCCCAGGCGAAACAGGATTTGGATCATCATCGCCGCCGAAAGGAGGAGGAAGAGGCTGAACCCGACGAACAGCCCTCCGAAGTCGGAAGATCCGCGACTCGCCTGGAGGCTCTCTTCTTTGACCGGCCGAAAGGAGAGTCCGGACCGCGCCGGATCGAAGCGATTTCGGATTTGGCGAATCACCTTCTCCTGATCCTGCTCGGCGAGACGCCAGACGAAGGACGTAACGCGCCCATAGCGGTTGGCCCAGAGCTCCTGGCCCGTCTCGAGCGAGACGAGGATCTTGGGCGCGGTCCGGTAGGTCTGCCAGTACTCCTCGTCCGCGGGGCGAACGCGGTTGAGATCCAGAGGGAAGGGCGGGTCCCAGTCGCCCATGCTGTCCGCGTCCGTTACGCCCGGAAAGTCCGGAATCAGGAACTGGGAGACGCGGGGATCTTCCATTGGGAGGATGCCGGCTACTCTGAGGCTGGCGCTGGTCTCGACAAGCCGACCGTCCGGTTCGTGCACGAAATACGTGAGGGCAACGTCGTCTCCGGTCTTTGCGCCGAGATCCTCGGCGGCCCATGCGTTCAGAAGCGCTTCCCCGCTTCTCACCGAAGGATCGTCCACGGCGGCGGCGGTCGAATAGGGGAGGGATCGCTCCCCCATGCGCACTTCGTTTACGAGATAGGCGAGCGCCCGCGTGGGGGGCGGCGGGAGGGATTCGTCCCGGGACTCTCGTGATTCTCGTCCGTGCGTCAGTTCCCCAACGAGTTCCTCGGCGTACGGGTCGAGAAAAATCCGATCGCTTTCCAAGGCAAGATGGTCTTCGCCGCGTCGCAAACGAAGCCCCGCGTCCTCCAGCCGGGCGTGTTGCGCGAGAATGCCGCTAAGGTCTCCGGCCGATTCCGGCGCGAGGATCGCGTTGACGCGTCCCTCGCGCTCGAGCCGCTTCTGGAGAAGGGCCAGCGGAACAAACAGGTTCATGGGCTTCTGCTGCGTGGGATGCAGACTGAAGCCGCCGATTCCCTCCGAGGGAACGATCGAACCGACCGCAAGGCGCAGAACAACCACCGTGTCGTCGCGCTCCCCGAGGAAGGTCTCGCGCGCGACGGCGCTGGGTTTCTCTACGCGCAGAAGGACCTCGTCCCCCTCCCGCGCGCGTATCTCTCTTGCCAGCCGGTCGTTGAGGACCACCCCTGCGCCTTCTTCTCCGAAACCGCCCGGCCGCGACGTCTCCCCGAGACGCCAGAATCCATCGTCCACGCCGAACACTTGCACGCGACTCGCCCGGGCGCCTCCCTCCGCTTGGGTCACGGAGCCGCTCAGGAGAATGGCGGGCGCCGCTCCCTGGAAGGCGGAGACGAGTTCCTGCCGTAGAAAAAGGTCGGTGACCAGAGCGTGGTCGGTGCGCCCCAGGCGTTCGAGAACCAACGCGCGCAGACTCCGGCGCACCGATTCCCCCACGAGCAGAGATCCCGCGAGGACAGCCACACCGACACCCGCGGCGAGGGCCACGCACAGGTTGATCCGCCAGTAGTGAAGCAGGCTGCGCAGAAGGAATCGTGGGAGGGAGAACATGAAGAGATGCCCTGGGACCCCGGTCGGCTCACTCCTTCACGCCGACAAGTCGTCCCTCAGCCAGGTTCAGGACTCGACCGAATCGCCCGGCGAAGCGCCCGTTGTGGGTGACGATGACGAGGGCGATCTTTTCCTCTTGGAGGAGGCCGAGAAAACAGTCGCCCACGGCATCGGCGGTTTTCGAGTCCACGCTGCCCGTCGGCTCGTCGCACAGAAGAACGGACGGCTTGTTGACCAAGGCCCGCGCAATGGCGACCCGCTGGCGTTCCCCGCCGGAAAGATCGCAAGGGCGGTAGGTCGCACGATCGGACAGGCCGACGCTCTCCAGGAGCCGGCGCGCGCGGTCGAGCGTTTCCTTCGACCGGCGGGGCCGCACGAGAGTGGGAATCAGCACGTTTTCCAGAGCGGTGCACTGAGGGAGCAGTTGGTGGTCCTGAAAAACGAAACCGAGTTCTCCGTTGCGGAAATCCGCCAGATCGGACGCCGACAAGGAGAAGGGATCGCAACCCAGGAGCCGCACGCGTCCGCTCGTCGGGGAGTCAAGAGTTCCCAGAATGTGGAGAAGGGTGCTCTTGCCCGCTCCCGAGGGACCCATGACAGCGACGGATTCCCCCCGGTCCACGGCAAGATCCACCCCGTCGAGGATCACGAGCGAGCCCCCGGGAACGGGGAACTCTTTGCGGACTTCCTCGGCGAGGACCGCCGGGTTGTCGGAATCGGGGATCATAGTGACGCGCCTCGAGTTGAATTCGGCCAAGGGCCGCCCCATCCGGTTTATCGCCCAGAAGCCGAACCGTGTCAAACCTGATGTTGTGAGGGGCCGGATGCGACGGGACGCTTCGTTGACAATCGCAATCCGATCTGGTAGGAGAACCCAGCGCTCCTCGCCGCGCGGCGAGGATCTATCCACGAGGACCCGGCGAGCGGCTGGGGGATCCCCCGCGGCCCGGATGGATCGCCAACCGGGCGGGGGGCGGATCTGGCCAGTCGCGCGTCGCAGGCGGACGCTAGACCTCGAGAGTTCATGGAGCGTAGAAAAGGATCCCGATCATGTCGGTTCTTGTTGCAGGCGGAGCGGGTTACGTGGGCAGTGTGACGGTCGAGCGGCTGAGCCGCTCCGGACGCAAAGTGATCGTCTACGACAATCTCTCGCGGGGCCATGCCGACGCCGTGGATCCGCGGATCCCGTTCGTTCGCGGAGACGTGGCCGACGCGGACCTCCTGGTCAAGACGATGCAAGAGCACAAGGTCGAGAGCGTGATGCATTTCTGCGCCTACTCGCTAACCCGCGAGTCGATCGACAACCCTCTCGCCTATTACCAGAACAACGTCCAGAACGGACTGAATCTGCTCGGCGCCATGCACCGGTGCGAAGTCCGGCAGTTCATCTTCTCGTCGACCGCCGCCATCTTTGGCGAGCCGGAAGCCGTTCCGATCCCCGAGGAGGCGCCCCAGCGCCCCACGAACCCCTATGGCCGCAGCAAAGCCATGTTCGAGCAGATGTTGCGCGACTGTTCGCAGGCGCACGGTCTGCGGTCGATCTCTCTGCGCTATTTCAACGCCTGCGGCGCCACGGAAGAGCACGGCGAGGATCACAACCCCGAGACGCACCTGATTCCCATCATGCTCGAGGTCGCCATGGGCAAACGCGAAGCCCTAGGCGTTTTCGGACGCGACTACCCCACCGCCGACGGCGCCTGCGTGCGCGACTACGTCCACGTCGGCGATCTGGCCGACGCGCATATCCGCGCTCTGGAGGCGCTCGAACGGGGCGCCGACACTACAGCCTACAACCTCGGAAATGGCCACGGATTCTCCGTCCTCGAAGTGGTCCGCGCCGTCGAAGAAGTCACCTGCCGCAAGATCCCCCTCATCGACCAGAGCCGCCGGCCCGGCGATCCCGCTCAATTGGTCGCCTCCTCGAACCGCATTCGAGAAGAACTCCATTGGCACCCCCAGATCACGGACCTGCGCCAGATCATCGAAAGCGCCTGGAAGTGGAAGCAGGCGCATCCGAACGGCTACGAACGCTAAGGTTGCCGGCCGCCCCCCACGCGTGAAGGGCGTCAGGCCGATCTCCCTCCCGCGAAGTTCCACGGCGCGTCGCGAGAAGGGAATCCTCATACGCCGGCAGACTGTTGCGTCACAACAAGAAGGTAAGGAACGGGAGTAGGGGCAAGGAGCCGCTCTCTGTTCTCGCGGTGTCCCGCGCGCGCCTGCCGGCTCCACAGCCCCCTTCTTCATTCCATCTCTTCCAGTCGCTTCCACGCTTCCGCCTTGGTCATATTCCTCACGGACACGATCGCCGCCTTCGTGTCCCCACGGAAGGTCAGTCTGCCCTCTTTATGCTCCCATTGGTAGACGGAGAGTTTGTGGACGCCGACGAGTTTCGCGAAATCCGCCTGAGAAAGGCCCAGCCTGCTTCTGATTGAGCGGACCATTTTCGCGGTGATCCGGGCTTTCTCGACTTCTTCATCGACGGTCTCCGCGGCTTCTTTGCCGCGTTTTGCCAGTCCCCGCACGAGTCGTTTGCCGTCTTGCTCGAGCTGGGCGATGCGGCGTCTGAAATCGGCCAGGAGCCGCCTGTGCGAGGCGCTTGCCTTCCGGAGGTCGGCAATGGCCCCCTTGATCTCTTTTCGGGCGAGTCTTTGGATCTCCTCCTTGAGGACCTTCTCGATGCTTGGCATTGGCTTGTTCCTCCGCTTGGTTCTGATGATCTCCTCTGGTCAGGTTCGGCGAACACAACATACGAACGACGCGACTCTTCTGACGGCCTGACTCAGTCGGCATAGTTCCCACCCATCGCCGCTCGGCCACCATACTTTGCTTTTCCTCGTTCTGCAAGCTTTTGCTTGCTCAGCTTTTGCCCATTGCGCGGGACCGGGAGATTCGGTAGATTGCAGGCGCAGTTGCTTTGGGCGCGCGCACACCGCCCAGGAAAAAGGAACGCAGGTTCCGCAGGGATTGGGGAGGAAAGAGTCATATGGAGCGTCGTTGTTTCATGAAGACCATCAGCGCCGGAGCGGCGTCACTGGCCCTGCATCGGCTTGGCTTCGCCGAAACGGACAAGGCCCTCCGGCTGAACATCATCCTCATTGTCGCCGACGATCTGGGCTACGGCGATCTTGGATGCTATGGGCAGACGAAGATCCAGACGCCCCATATCGACCGGCTGGCGGCCGAAGGAATGCGGTTCACGAATCACTATACGGGTTCACCCGTCTGCGCACCGGCCCGCTGCAGCCTCATGACGGGCCTGCACACGGGCCACTGTACGGTCCGCGATGATCAGGCGAAGGCGGGCGGCGAGAGGAAACTCGTGCCCCTCAGTCCGGACGACACGACGATCGCCTCGCTCCTTAAAGGGAGAGAGTACATGACGGGCGCCATCGGAGCATGGGGCCTCGGGAATCCCGGCACGAGCGGCACTCCCCAGAAACATGGGTTCCGGTGGTTCTTCGGGTGCCTCGACCCGGTCCACGCTCGGGATTGCTACACGGACTATCTGCTGCGGGATCACGTGAGGGTCTCTTTGAAGGGAAACATGGGAGGGAAGAAGGAGCAGTACACCCCTGACCTGTGGGCCGAGGACGCCCTGGAGTTCGTCAGGCTTTATGACAAGGAAGACAACACCCCCTTCTTCCTCTATCTGCCGCTCACCCTCCCCGGCGGCGAATGCGTGGTCCCCGACGACGCGCCCTACGCGAGCGAGAACTGGAGCCAGAGAGACAAGAACTACGCGGCCGCGATCACGCGTCTGGACCGCGACGTGGGCGGAATCATGGCGCTCCTCAAGGAAAAGGGCATGGAGGACAATACCATTGTCTTCTTCACCAGCGACAACGGTCCCAACCCGCCGTTCATCGAGTCCTTCAACAGCGCCGGGGGGCTCCGCGGCGGCAAACGCAGCCTCTATGAGGGCGGCATCCGCGTCCCCATGATCGTGCGCTGGCCGGGCAAAGTGCCCGCCGGGAAGGTGAGCGACTTCCCCTGGGCGTTCTGGGACTTCCTGCCGACGGCGGCCGAGCTCGCCGGACTTCAGCCGCCCAAGGGCATCGACGGCATGTCGGTCGTCCCGACGCTGCTCGGCAAGGAACAAACACCGCACGAGCATCTCTACTGGGAGTTCTATGATCCCTTCCACCAAGCGGTGCGCATGGGCGACTGGAAGGGCGTCCGTTTCGGCACGGAGGAGCCGCTCGAACTCTACAATCTGAGCACGGATCCCGCTGAGAAAAACAACGTGGCGGCGCAGCACACGGAAATCGTCAAGAACATCGCGGGGATCATGGCTGAAGCCCATACCGATTCGCCCCACTGGCCGGTGGTCGGCAAGGCCGATGGGGTCGGCAAGGCCGATGGGGTCGGCGGGGCAGATGTGGGACGGAAGTAGGGAAACGAACTCCGGCTCGTGAGGGTCCAACGTCCGCTCCACCGCACTCAACCAGATCGTCATTGTGAACGGGCGGGCGTGCGCTTACAATGCCTTCGGATCAGCCAGAGGACGGGCCGGTCGGGAGCCCGTTCCGACAGGACGCGGACCCGCGGCGGTCAGGGACCGCGGCCAGTCGACCCAAGGAGGAGACAATGGCTCAGAGCGCTGTTTCGGAAAGCATACAGATCCCCGATTTCACGGGAATGGACTACAAGGTCGCCGACATGTCCCAGGCGGACTTCGGGCGCAAAGAGATGCGGATCGCCGAAGAGGAGATGCCGGGTCTGATGGCGGTGCGCGAGAAATACGGCCCGGAGAAACCGCTCGCCGGAGCGCGCGTCACGGGATCCCTCCACATGACGATCCAGACGGCGGTCCTGATCGAGACGCTAAAGGAGCTGGGGGCGGACGTTCGCTGGGCGTCGTGTAACATCTTTTCGACGCAAGACCACGCGGCGGCGGCCATTGCCGCCGCCGGGACCCCCGTTTTCGCCTGGAAGGCTGAGACCCTCGAGGAGTACTGGGAGTGCACCCTTCAAGCGCTCAGCTTCCCCGGCGGGAAAGGGCCGAATCTGATCGTGGACGACGGCGGGGACGCAACTCTCATGGTTCACCGCGGTTGCCAGGCCGAAGAGACCCCCGGGATCTTAGATGGGCCGGCGGACAGCAGGGATCTGGCCATCATCAACGCGGTTCTCAAGCGCCAGCTGGGGCGCGACCCGCGGTTCTGGCACAGGATGGCGAAGGAGATCCGCGGCGTCTCGGAGGAGACAACCACGGGGGTGCACCGTCTCTATCAGATGAGGGAGAACAAGAGCCTCCTCTTCCCCGCCATCAACGTCAACGACTCGGTCACGAAGTCCAAATTCGACAATCTCTACGGCTGCCGCGAGTCGCTGGCCGACGGCATCAAGCGCGCCATGGACGTGATGGTGGCCGGCAAGGTTGTGTGCGTCTGCGGGTACGGCGACGTCGGCAAGGGGTGCGCCCAGTCGATGCGCGGGTTCGGCGCCCGGGCGCTTGTGACCGAGATCGACCCGATCTGCGCGCTGCAAGCCGCCATGGAGGGTTTTGAAGTCACGACCGTTGAGGACGCCCTGAGTGAGGCGAGCATCTTCGTCACCGCCACGGGCAATCGCGACGTCATTCGCATCGAGCACATGGAAAAGATGCTCGATCAGACAATCGTTTGCAACATCGGTCACTTCGACAACGAAATCCAGGTGGAGAAGCTCAAGGCCTACCCCGGCATTGAGAGGACGAGCATCAAGCCGCAAGTGGATCAGTATGCCTTCCCCGACGGGCGCTCGATTTTCCTGCTGGCCGAGGGGCGCCTCGTCAACCTTGGTTGCGCCACGGGCCACCCCTCTTTCGTCATGTCCAACTCCTTCACGAACCAGTGCCTGGCGCAGATGGATCTGTGGCAGAACCCGCACGAGGCAGGGGTGACGACGCTGCCGAAACAGCTCGATGAGGAGGTCGCCCGCCTGCATCTCGGAAAACTGGGCGTGCGACTGACGCGCCTGACGCAGAAGCAAGCCGATTACATCGGCGTCCCCATCCAGGGCCCCTACAAGCCTGAGCACTACCGCTACTGAATCCGACGGGAGTAGAATATGCCCACTCTTACCGTGACAGAGGGTCCGGACAAAGGGGAGGTCTTCTCTCTGGCGGCGACCGTCACCGCTCTGGGACGCAATGCTGAGAACTACATCGTTCTGAACGACAACACGGTCTCGCGCTTCCACGCCCAGATCATCCAGCGGTCGGATCGCTACTACATTCACGACCTCGAGAGCACCCACGGCACCTTCGTCAACGACGTGCGCAACGACAAGGAACTCCTTCTCGGCGACAACGATCGGATTCGACTCGGGAAGACCGAGCTCCTGTTCCGCGTCGAGGAGAGAGACAGGGTTGGCGCCACGATTTCGGGCGCGGAAACGGCGGGCCTCGTGCAGCTCGCCGAGCGGAGCGGGGCGCCCACCGGAGATCCCTTCGAAGGAACGCGGGTCGCCTTCTCCATGCCGGTCGAGGACAGCGTCGGGGGCAGAGGTCTTCCCGAACATCACTTGGCGAGGCTCAGCCGCGTCGCCGACGCCACTCAGTCGGTCTTCGATCTGAATGAGCTGTTGGGGGCGTTGATGGACGTCCTGTTCGACGTCTTCAACGTGGATCGCGGCGTTGTCCTCCTGCGAGAGGGCCCGGAGGGGCGGCTCGTCGAGAAGGTGACGCGCCCCCCGGGGGAGAAGATGAAGATCAGCCGGACCATCATCGACCATGCGATCGGGCAGCGCATGTCGCTCCTGATCTCCGACACCACGGAGGACGAGCGCTTCAGCGAGGCGCGCAGCGTCTTGGCCCAATCGATTCTTTCGGCCATCTGCGCCCCCCTCGTCTGCAAAGACAAGGTGCTCGGAGTGCTCTATATCGACACCCAATCCCACTGGATCCGCTACCAGAAGGACGATCTGGCGTTGGTCAACATCATCGCGGCCAATGCCGCCATCGCCATCGAGAACGCCATTCTCGTCCAGGAGAAACTCCAGGCCGAACGCATGGCGGCCATCGGTCTCGCCATGGCCGGGATCTCACACTACGTCAAGAACATCCTGACTGGAATGCAGGGCTCCACGGGTCTGGTCGACATGGGGATAACCAGCAGAAACATCGACCTCATCGAGAAGGGCTGGCCCGTCCTGCAACGCTCCACCCACAAGCTCCGCTCCCTCGTCCAGGACCTCCTGACCTGCTCCAAGGACCGCGAGCCGCTCTGGGAAAAAGGCAATCTCAACGCGATAGCCCGAGACGTTTTCGACGGCCAGAACTCCCGAGCCCAAGAGATGGGCGTCAAACTGGCGCTCGAGCTGGACGGGAACCTGCCGGATTCCGATTTCGAGCAGAAAGCGATTCACGACTGCATTCTCAACATCGTCGGAAACGCCATCGAGGCGTGCCAAGAGACGCGCGACGCCCGTGTCGTGGTCCGCTCGAGACGGTCCTCGGACGCCGAGGAAGTGGTGGTCGAGATCGAGGACAACGGTCCGGGCATCCCCAAGGAGATCGCCGCGAAGATCTTCGAGCCCTTCTTCAGCACCAAAGGCTCGCAAGGGACGGGTCTCGGCCTGGCCGTTGCTCGCAAGTTGGTCCAGGAACACGGCGGCCAACTGCTCCTGGACTCGGAAGTCGGCAAAGGCAGCGCCTTCCGCATCATCCTCCCCGTCCGCGCCCCCGAGCCGCAGGACGAGCCGACCGGGCCGTCATGAACTGGCTTTCGCCTTGAGAGCCCCCGTCGGTCGACGCGTGCGAAGATCCCTTCCTCTCCCGTTTAGCAACCCGATAACGCCTGTTTCCGCGGCCCGATAGGGCCTGTTCCAGGCCCGTGACGGGCAATCGCGCCCTTCGGCGCACGCGGTGGGGCATTACGGAGCCATGCGTCTAATCGGACCAACGTTTCCGTCTTGCGGCGGCCGCGCGCATCGGATACAAAACAGTTGATGAGTCATAACGAATATGATACCCGCGCTTCATCTCTGGAGAGTTCCTTGGAATGGGGCGGAGATTCCGGCCTCCGGCCAGCCCGGCGCCGATCCTGCGCCGATCGCGCCGGGGAGGCTCGGACTCCTTGGATCGAGGCGTGGTTCCCGAGGACTGATTCACGGCGAAGCAGGAACAAGCAATGTCTCTCTCGCAACCCAGGAAGAATCGCAGCCAAGCGAACAATCCCAAGAGGAAAAGGGCCACGCGCGCCCACTCAAGAACGCAAGGCGGCCATCTCCTCGACGCTGTCCCCGACGTGCCCGACATTCGCGACCGGATGTACGAGCCCACGTTGCGAACGCTCGCGTACCCCGAGATCAAGGCCCCGGACAATCTGACCATTCTGGACCAAGGCCAGGAGAACTCCTGCACGGGATTCGCGCTCGCGGCCGTCATCAACCTGCTGATGGCGAAGAGCGGCAGAAGAGACGAGAGCGCAGGCGGGGCCGTCCAAGTCAGCGGACGGATGCTCTACCAGATGGCTAAGCTCCACGACGAGTGGCCGGGCGACGGTTGCGAAGGGTCCAGTTTGCGCGGCGCAATCAAGGGCTGGCACAACACGGGTGTGTGCCGCAGAGAGCTCTGGCCCGACAATGTCCCGCCGGATCAGGACGCTCTGGATTTCAAACGGGCCCTCGACGCGCGCAACCACACGCTTGGCGCCTACTACCGCTTGCGGTCCAGTTTGCCTGACTTTCACGCGGCCCTGAACGAAACGGGCGTCCTCTACGTGTCGGCGCAGATCCACCAGGGATGGGAGAGAGCAGACGCAAAGGGCCTCATCGCGCCGGACGGCGCTTCGCTGGGCGGCCACGCCTTCGCCATTGTCGGCTACGACGAAAGGGGCTTCTGGATCCAGAACTCGTGGGGGAAAGGCTGGGGCAAGAACGGTCTGGGGCTCTGGACCTACGAGGACTGGGTCCAGGACATGATGGACGCGTGGGTGGTGCAGCTGGCCATGCCCACGCCGCGGGTCTTCGGCCTGCGACCGCGGATGGCCCTCTTGCCGGGCGTGGAAGTCGAGGCGCGGAAAGGTCCCGCCCCGCGACGCCACGAAATCCTCGGTCACTTCGTCCATATCGACGACGGGCGTTTCAAGGAGAGCGGCCGGTACTGGAGCAGCGCCGACGCGGTCCGGGAGACGGCGGAGCACGTGGCGCGCAGCACGAAGTACGACCACCTCCTGATCTACGCCCACGGCGGCTTGAACAGCCCCGAGGATTGCGCGCGTCGGATCTACGCGATGAAAGACGGCTTCAGGCGAAACGGCGTTTACCCGTTCCATGTGATGTACGACACCGGTCTGGCCGAAGAGACCAGGGATCTCGTGCTGAAGAAGTTCCACTTCTTCAAGGGCCGCTCCGCCGGCTTTGCCGACTGCCTCAAGGACCTCGGGGAGCGCATGGCTGAGCGCTTCGCCGACAGAATCGACCGCATTCTCGAGGGCCTGACGCGCAGACCGGGAACGCTCCTCTGGAACGAGATGAAGAAGGACGCCCGAGTCGCCTTTGAGGGTCCTCCTGATTCCCCGGCGGGAACCGAGACGCTCCGGATTTTTCTCGAGGCCTTCGCCGGCGCCGGCGGGGGCGACCGCCCGAAGAAGATCCACATGGCCGGCCACAGCACGGGCGGCGTCCTCCTGGCCCACCTTCTCAAGACGACGCGCCGCCTGGGGATCGAGTTCGAAATCGAGAGTCTCAGCCTCCTCGCCCCCGCCTGCACCGTGGAACTCTTCCAGGACTGCTGCGTTCCCGCCCTCAAGGGCGGCCACGGAGGCGCCCGCGTCAAGAGACTCAACGTCTACAACCTCACCGACAAGCTCGAGCGCGCGGACACCGTCGCTGAGGTCTATCGCAAGTCCCTCCTCCACCTCGTCTCGAACGCCTTCGAGGAGGAAGAAGGCGCCGCCATCGCCGGAATGGAGAAGTTCAAACGCCGCATGCCGCAGAACCCCGGACTCCGCCTCATCTACTCCAATCCTGATTCCCAAGGCGCCCCGTGCCGAAGCAAGTCCCACGACGGATTCGACAACGATCCGGCAACGATGAATGATATTCTCAAAACGATTCTGGGAAGGAAGCCCGCGAAGCCCTTCACGGCGGAAGAACTGGCGTACTGACCGGGCGACGGGATGCCTTGCCACAAAGACGCCCAGACCCAAGACGGCTTTGCCCTCCTTGGCGTCTTCGTGTCTTGGCGGCTCAGAGCGCGGGCGACGTTGGCTGCGCGCCTGCCTCGGTGAAGAAACGCCAGTCGGGGCCGAGCTGCTCGAGGAAGCAGAGGGAATACGATCGCATGAAGACCGAGATCGGGAGAAAGACGACCGAGCTGACATAAGGCAGGGCGGCGAGGCAACAGGTCAGGCAAACCCCAAGCACGACGATGACGCCGGCCGCGACTGCAAACACCATCCTCATGAGGATGAAGAGGATGATCGAACCGGCGTTGCCTGGCACGATTTCTCGCATGAAAACGCCCCATGCATCAAGGACGCGCAGATCGCGAAGGTACATGACCGGCACGACGAAATTGCCGAGGAGCGCGTTGATCAGGGCAAGCGCGAGCGTGAAGGGAACGAAACAAGCGCAGAGGATCAGCACGGCGAACAACGCTCCCGGCCCGAAGCGCTCCGCCTGGAGGTCCGGCCACGCGACGAGAGCGCAAAGGACGAGGAGACCCGAGATGACGCCGAACTCGATCAGACCCAGGATCAGGCGGAGTAGGAAAAGGCTGTTGCCGTGAGTCCGAAACCTCCGCCAAGGCTCGGCGACGGCCGCCGCGTTGCGCGCGACGCCGTCGAGAAACATGAACCGCCCCCGGCTGCTTAGCCAGGTAAACAGAACCACGATGGCGACGATGACGACCAGAATCGACCCGCCTATGAGAATCACGATCGGAAGATGCTGGAGCAGAAAACGACCAGCCTCCCCGAGATCATCCCCTGGGCCAGGAATGCCGGCCTGAGGGCCGGCGCCGCCTCCCCCGCCGCTCGGGAGGTCGGCGAGGAAGGCGCAGAATCCCAGCGTGAGCCATTTGGCGAGGTCCGCCTCCACGAACAGCACCCGCCTCATGCGCGCCATGGCCGGCTCTATCGGCTCGATCACGGAAAGCCCCATCCGTCTCTCCCCGCTCGCGATCGCCCGCCCCGACGGAAGTCCCGGCTAATATCGGCGAAGCCCTATCTATACCTGGCCTTGAGGGCGACGCCCCTCCTGGCGCTTCTATTGGCCAGGTCGATGATGTGAATCGGCCGGCGCGCCCACTCGGGTGTAATGACCAGCGGCGTTCCCTTCGTCAGGTGATCGGCGACGTTTTGGTAAAGGCGCCACGATTCCGATTCCGGGTTGCGGCCCTGCGTGGCGACCTTCGTGTCCTCTCTGTGCGCGATGATCTCCCATGTCCCGCCGTCCATGATGTAGGTTCCCTTAGTCCCCGTAATCTCGAGCTGGCCCCGCTTCGGGTTCGATTCGATGCTCGACATGTGCAGCGTGAGCCAGACGCCGTTGACGAAGCGCACGACGGCGAGACTCTCGTCCTCGTTCGTGTCGTTCTTCCACGGGCTTTGCGGCGCCCAGAACCCGGTCTTGGTGAAACCGCTCACCTCGACGATGTCGGAGTCGATGATCTGCAGCGCGTACTCCAGCAGGTGCACGCCCCAATCGTAAAGAATGCCGCCGGAGATCGACTTGCTCGCCCGCCACCAGGGCCCCGGTTTCCCGTAGCCGCCCCCGTGCGCCTCAATGCGCACCACGTCGCCGATGGCGCCCGCGCGGATCGTCTTCACGGCCTGGAGAATGCAGCCGTCCCAATGGCGGTTGTGGTAGGTCGAGAGAACAAGGCCCTGCTTTTTCGCCGTTGCGATCATGGCGTCGCACTCGGCCGTCGTGATGGCGAAGGGTTTTTCACACACGACGTGACGTCCGGCGTTGAGGCACTGGACGGCCAGCTTGGCGTGCGTGTTGTGGGGTGTGATAACCGTCACAAGATTGACGGCCGACTTCTTGAGCATGGCCGCGACGGAGGAATAGGTCTCGATCCCGGGGAAATCCCCCTGGGCGACCTTGAGCCGTTCGGCGTCAATCTCGGCGACGGCCGCCGGCGTCATGCCCGCCCGTTGCATCTCGCTGATGTGCCATTTGCCCATGTTGAAGGCCCCGCCGTAACCCACGACGCCGACCTTGATGTCCTTCGCTTGTTGAAAACGTTTCCTTGCTGTAGCCATCATCGTCTGGTCTCCCTCAGGAATGGTCCGTGGTCCTGGGTCGGAACAGCCAGGACTGCCCGTGTTCCAGACTGTGTGACACAGGAGGGGGCTCTGTTGCAAGAAGAATGCGATGTCGCGCGGAGAATCCGTCCCTCGCCGTCCGTCGGTCCGGCTTCCCTTTGGGGGTCTCAAGCAAGCGGTCGCGTCGCGGGGGCGCTCGAACTCAGGTCAGGTTCTTGTCGATGAAACGCTGCACTCGCCTGTAGCGCTCGCGCACCAAGTGCGCTTCGCGCGCCGCGCGCGCTCTGTCTTCCTCCATCGCCCGCCGCAGAACGTTCTCCTGAGCCGTCAGGTCGGCGATGCTCGATCGCTTGGGGCGAACGCGAAAGGAGGGCTTCGCTGTGACATCTTTCACCGCTGCGTGGATCCGGTCCGCCGAAGGACTGGCGGGGAGCGGCGGCAGCTTGGTGATGGCGGGGGCGAAACGAGGGTCGAGCGGCTCTTCGGGGTCCTCGAGCAGCAGAATGGGCAGGTTCCGAAAAGCGGCGTTCGTTCGGATCAACTCAGCCACGCCCCACCCCGACACGCGCGGGATGGCCGGGTTGATGATGAGGACGTCGGGGTCGTACTGGAAGATCTGGCGAAGCGAAGCCAGCGGATCGGCGCAGATCATGCACTCGTAGGGGTGTTGCAGGGCGGCCCGAATCTCTTCGTTCTGGATGGCGTTGCGGCAGACGATCACGACTCGCACCGGCGCCCCCTCCGGAACGGGACGCGCCACCGGTTTCCCCGGCTCCTCCGGCGCGCGCGACAGACGGCCGAACTCCTCAACGGCCCGTTCCGACGTGAAGCGCTTTGGGCGGGGATCTTTGCCTTGCTCTTTGAGAAAGAAATCGATGTTCTCCAGAACCCGCGAGGGATCAAAGGGCTTGGTCAGGTAGAGGTTTGCCCCCGTGGCGTAGCCTCGCTTGGCGGCCTCGCGGCTCGTCTCGGCCGTCAGGAAGAAAACGGGGATGTCGAAAAAGCGCGGGTGTTTGCGGATCGCCTCGACCGTTTGAAATCCGTCCATGTGCGGCATGCGGACGTCACAGAGAATGAAGTCCGGCTCGCAATAGTCCAGGAACCCCAAGCCCTGGAGACCGTCTTTGGCGACGACCACCTCATGCTTCATGCCGAGGGCGATCCGGAGAATCTCGAGAATGTCGGGTTCGTCGTCAATGCAGAGAATGCGCCATTTCGCGTTGGCCGTGGATGGAGAGGAGACGCTCATGCAGGGAACTCCCTTGAACGTTGTCGCCAGAACGGGAACCGACCCGCCCCGATCCTTCGATTCCTCGCGCCCCGCTCGCGTGTGGGCGCGCCCAGCATGCTCTCACGATCGAAGACGGACCGCAACGGAAAAGAGTCGCAACCTCTTGCGCCTGCCGCGGGAACTGATAGAATAGCGGCATCTTGGGCTCGGGGCGTGGAGCGCGGGCGCCAATCCCCAAGGCCCGGACGTCGAGACCGCGCACGGTCGCGCGCCAAGAACGCGCCGGTCGCCGGCCTGCGGCGCGGCAGAGTTGCGCCATGAAGATCGTCATCGCCCCCAACGCCTTCAAGGAGTCCCTCAGCGCCTGGGAAGCCTCTCGCGCGCTCCGGACGGGGCTCCGCCGGGCGCTCCCCGCCGCCGAACTGATCCTGGCCCCCGTTGCCGACGGTGGCGACGGCACGGTGGAAACCCTGGTCCGCGTCACTGGGGGACGCATGCGCCGCGCGCGGGTCGACGATCCCCTCGGCCGCCCCATACAGGCGGGCTACGGCGTGCTGGGAGACCGGAAGACGGCCGTGATCGAAATGGCCGCGGCTTCGGGTTTGCGGCTCCTCGCCCCAACGGAGCGCGATCCCATGCGCGCCTCGACCCGCGGCACGGGCCATCTGATCCGCGCGGCCGTCGAGCGCGGCTCCCGGCGCTTCATCCTGGGCGTCGGCGGCAGCGCCACGACTGACGGCGGAGCGGGGATGGCTCACGCCCTCGGCTGCCGGTTTCTCGACGTTCGCGGACGCGAGTTCCGCCCCTGCAGCGGCAATCTCAGTCGGGTCGCCGCTCTCGATCTCGCTCCCTTCCTGCGCTGGCTCGAGCGAATGCGCGGTCGGGGCGGAGCGCCCTCTTTCGCCCTCGCCTGCGACGTGAGCAATCCGATGGTCGGCCCCCGCGGCGCCGCCCGCGTCTACGCGCCCCAGAAAGGAGCGACCCCTCGCCAAGTCGAACAATTGGAGGCGGGAATGGCGCATTTCGCCGAGGTCATTCATCGCGATCTGGGGATTCGCGTCAAAGGCCTGAAAGGCGGAGGCGCCGGGGGCGGACTCGCCGCGGGTCTCGTCGCTTTCTGCGGCGCCACGATCCGCCCCGGGGCGGAAACCGTCATCGAGGCAATCGGCTTTGAGGAACTCCTCAAGGGCGCCGACTGGGTCATCACCGGCGAAGGGCGTCTGGATCGCCAGACGCTCTTCGGCAAAGCGCCCGCCGTCGTCGCGAGTCTCGCCCGAAAGCGCGGAATCCCCGTCATCGGCGTCGCCGGCGCTCTGGGACCCGGCTCGCAGGCCCTCCTGCGACGTCACTTCGACGCGCTCTTCTCCATCACCGACGGCCCCGCCACCCTAGAGGACACGATACGCCGCACCCCTTCCCTCCTCGCGCGTCTCGGCGAAGCGATAGGCGGCGTCATCCGAGATCTGTGAGCCGTTGTCTGAACCGACGACTCCCGCCCACCCTTCGGCTTGCCCCAAAGAGATCGAAGACGCGGTCTTCCGGCCACGGGGATTCGGCGTCCGCGGAGCGATTCGATCCAACTCCGTCGAAGACCCGCTCCAGCCCCGCGATTCTAAGCTGGCAATGCGCACGCGTTTCTGGTAGGGAGTTCTTCGTGCCTTTCGCAGCATCGAGGCGGACCGGGCGCGCGAGGGCGTCCATGCGGACGCCAGGGGTCCCGGATCTTGAATGCAGTAGCTTCGACGATGACGATAAGAAAGGAAACAGCCATGAGCCGAAAAGTCACACTCTTTACGGGGCAATGGGCCGATCTGCCTCTTGCCAAACTCGCCGAGATGGCGAAATCCTTCGGGTACGACGGACTGGAACTGGCCTGCTGGGGCAATCACATGGAGGTGGACAAAGCCGCCAAGAGCAAGACTTACTGCGCGCGGAAAAGGGAACTCCTGGAGAAGCACGGATTGGGCGTGTGGGCGATCTCGCACCACCTGGCGGGGCAACTGGTCTGCGATCCCAACGACAAGCGCTCCGATGCGTTCGCGCCGCCGGAACTGGCGGGAAAAGCGGCGGCTAAACGCGATTGGGCCATCGAGACGATGAAGAACACGGCTCGCGCCGCCAAGAACATGGGAGTCGAGGTCGTGTGCGGCTTCACCGGTTCGCCTATCTGGCATTTGCTTTATTCCTTCCCGCCCGTCTCGGCGCAGATGATTGACGATGGTTTCGCGCGGTTCGCGAAGCTGTGGCACCCCATTCTGGACGTTTTCGACGAATGCGGCGTGAAGTTCGCCTTGGAGGTGCACCCGACGGAGATCGCCTTCGACCTCTTCACGGCCAAACGCGCCCTCGAAGCGATCGACCGCCGCGCATCTTTCGGCTTCAACTTCGACCCGAGTCATCTCCAGTGGCAAGGGGTTGACCCCGTGAAGTTCATCGAGGAATTCCCGGACCGCATCTTCCACGTCCACATGAAGGACGCCAGCGTCACCCTTGACGGCCGCACCGGGATCCTGTCCTCGCATCTCGATTTCGGTCAGCCCAACCGCGGGTGGGACTTCCGCTCCCTCGGCCGCGGCGATGTGGAGTTCGAGGAGATCATCCGCGCGCTCAACCGGATCGGCTACCAGGGGCCGCTGTCGGTCGAATGGGAAGACTCGGGCATGGACCGCGAGCACGGTGCGCGCGAGGCGTGCGATTTCGTCCGCAACGTCGACTTCGCCCCGTCGAAAGTGGCTTTCGATGCGGCCTTTGAGAAGTGAAGGCCGACGCGGACGGGGTCCGTGCTGGGATCGGTGAAGGCCGACAAGGTCGGTGAAGCCGACGCGGACGGGGTCCGTTCCGGGGTCGGTGGAGCCGGCGCATTGTTCGGCAATCGGAGGAGGGGAGGTCTCGGCGATGAGAGCTTCGGGAAGACGGACGTTGCTGTTTGCGAGCGCCTTGGGTTCGTGTCTGTTGACTCTCATGGCCGGGAGCGCGGCGGCAGGGCCGGCGATCCGGATCAAGAGCATGGACGGCGCGACGTCGGCGACAGGCTACGAATGCGGGTGGAAGTTCCTGGTGAAAACCCCCGTCAGGATGACTGCGCTGGGCATCTACGACCACCTTCAGGATGGACTGACCTGCGCACACCGAGTCGCCATTTGGAACGCCGACACGCGCGAGCTGCTCACGTCCGCCACGGTCCCGGGCGGGACGGAGGCCGCGCTCGTCGAGCAATTCCGCTACGCCGCCATTTCCACGGCGACGTTGGAGGAAGGGACTTACGTGATCGCCGCGGACACTTTCCTCGGCTCAGATCCCTTCTGCTACGACGTGAGCGTCGCGGCCTCGATCGGGATTGAGTGGATCGAGGGGCGCGACCGGGGAGGGACGACCTTCGGATTTCCCTGGGGCTCTCGCGTGGAGCCGGCGGCGTACTTCGGCCCGAATTTTCTCATGGTTACGCCCGCCGTCGGGCTTCTGGAGCCGTTGGAGAGAGCGGTTTTCCAACGCAACGGCGACAATTCCACGACCGTTCCCGTGGTCGGTCAAGTCAACCCCAACCTGGGCGTCACCCGGGTGCAGGGCCGCTACGCGCTCATGGACGACGAGTCGGTCTTCGGCGCGTGGGAGGAAATGTCCCTCGTGGGGGAGGACTTCTCGGGCGCCGTCGAGACGCCCGCCGGCGGATGGTACCGCATCGAAGTGCGAGCGCTCACCGACGATCAGGTGATCCAAGAGACTGCCGTCGAGAAGATCGGCGTGGGCGACGTCTACATCACCGCCGGCCAGTCCAATTCGGCCAATTCCGGGTCCCCCCCGATGACGCCGGAACACGACACCGTCTCGGCCTGGACCGGCGCGAAATGGCGCCACGCCTACGATCCGCAACCGATCGCCACCGGCACGGGGGGCTCGCCGTGGTCCCGCTTGGGCGACCTTCTCGCCGAGGAACTGGAGGTCCCCATCGGCTTCATGTCCGTCGGGTGGGGCGGCACGCGGGTGGATCAGTGGCTTCCGGGCGACGTTCTCTACCCCCGTCTCCAAGCCGCCCTTCAGGCCGCCGGACCTCATGGCGCCCGGGCAGTCCTGTGGCATCAAGGGGAGTCCGACACGATCGAGGGGACGAGCGCCGATGTCTATGGCCAGCGCCTGACCCAGGTCATCGAGGAGAGCCGCAAAGACGCGGGATGGGAGATCCCTTGGGGAATCGCTCTCGTCTCGTTTTACCCCAATGTTCCGACTCCGACGCCGCCCGAGCAGGCGGAGGTCGTCAAAGGCCAGCGGCTCGTGATTCAGAACGTGCCCGGCGTCTTTGAGGGACCCGATACGGACAAGCTCGGCGCGGAGTATCGCTCCGATGGGGTGCACTTCAATGCCGGGGGACTCCTGGAACACGCGCGCGGGTGGCGCGACGCGCTCGTGGAGCCGATCCGCGGCCTGATTGTGTCTTTCTATCGAGAGATTCTCGGCCGGGCCCCCGAAAGAGGCGCCACGGACGCCTGGGAGTACGGCTATTTCAACTATGCCATGACCTTCGACATCGACGTGCGTTTCATCCCCCGCGAGATGGCCCGCTTATTCTTCTTATCCGACGAATACGCCGCGCGTCGGCGCTCCGCCGCGGAATTCCTCTTCGACTGCTACGGCGTTTTTCTCGAGCGCGAGCCTGCCGACGCCGAACTAGGCGCCTGGCTCAACGGCGTGTGGAACCGCGCGGAGGTGATGACCATATTCGCCGAATCCGAAGAGTTCGCCGCGAGGATCGACGCTATGTACCCCGGCAGGCGCGGCGATCCGATCGGCAACCTCTTGACCTTCATGTATATCGGGCTTCTCGACCGCCTCATCGATTGGTCGTACCGCGCCTGCCCATTCTCTCCTTTCTGCCTGGAGCCGCCTTACGCCATCGAAGGGATCCGTCAGATGGCGAAGCAGATGGCCAAAGAGATCATCGTCTCCGCCGAGTTCCTTTCCCACGATCCAACCTCGGAAGACTACGTCGCCCGATTCTACCGCGCCTTTCTCGGGAGATTCCCCAGCGACGCGGAGATCGTCTACTGGATGGGGGAACTCGACTCCGGCAGCCGCTCGCCCGATGATCTGATCGACCTTTTTGCCGACTCCGAGGAGTTCTCGCGCATACTGGACGCCTTCTTCTCCGCTGCCCCGCCGACCCCGTCGGCCTCACCGACCCCGTCGGCCTCACCGACCCCGTCGGCCCTTACGCCGACTGCGACGCCGGTCGCGACTGCTGGACCGTAGGCGATCCCTCTCTCCGGCAGAGCGCAAAGACAGCAAAGCGCAAACACATTGCCTCGCCCGATGGCCCGTGGTAGAGTGAAATTGCGGCTTTTTGCCGGAGTCATTCGGGCAGCAGCACGGACCCCGGCCGCCAAGGGCCCGCCTTCGGCGGCGCCGGATTGGGCCTGCCTGCCGCAGGCAGGCCGAGAAGAGGCGAAAGTCCCAGCCGCTGGGCCACAGCGGAAGATCGGCTATGGCGTCGGGATTTCTCACTTACAGCCTCTCTGTGCCGATCGAGTTGACGCGACTGTGCGCCAGCGCGTGCGAGTTCTGCCCCTACCCCTTCACTCGCCGCGAGCCGCTGCTGTCCCAAAGGAAGGTGGAGAAAGCGATTGCCGAAGCGGAGCGACTGGGCGCGACGGCCTTGGATTTCACGGCGGGGGACCGAGCGGGCGACATGCCCGAGATCATCCGCGCCTGCCATTACTATGGGTACGCTTCATTTCGCGATTACCTCATCGACGCGGCCCAGCTCGCCCACGAACCGTACGGGCGTCGCCCTCTGCCCGCGCGTCTGGACGTCGGTCCCTTGGAGCCGACCGATTGGAGAATCCTGCGCCGCCACTTTCTCTGCGCCCGGCTTCTGCTGACCTGCGTCGATCCTTCGGTCTCCGACAACGGGGCGCTGAAAAAGGCGTCCACGCAGAGACCCGTGGACCGGCTGCAATCAATCATCGAAGCGGGGAAAGCGGGCATGCCCCTCACGACCGGCGTCATGGTGGGCATCGGCGAGTCCGTGGCGAGTCGGCACAAGGCCCTTCACGTGCTGACCCAAGTGGCCGGCCAGTACGGCCACATCCAGAGCGTGGCGATCCAGGCTTTCCGGCCCCATCCCGCCACGCCCATGGCGAGCCACCCCCCCACGCCGCTGAGCGACGTGCTGGATTGCGTCTCTCTGGCCCGCCGCCTTCTTCCCCCCACCGTTCGAGTCCAGATCAACGCTCTCGACTGGCGCCAGCATCTGCAGACCTTGGTCGAAGCGGGAGCCAACGACTTAGGCGATCTCCATGTGAAGCTGCTGAGTCAGAACGACCGAGACGCGAAGACGGAGCTGTCCCTTCTCTTCGAGCCGCTGGAGAAGCAAGGCTTCGTCTTGCGAGGCCGCGGGGTCCTCATGCCCTCGCACGCGCACATGCCGGATGCGCCGAAGCGCCTTCGCTCTCTCCTGCAAGCCATTTCGAGCGCGTAAGATCGCGGGTGCGGAGAGGCCTTCCTGGACATCTTGACGGGACCGCACAGTGGGGCTCCCGCCGGTCGCGGCGTTGCGCTCTACGGAAACCATCCCCTCCAGAGAGAATAGGCGACCAGTCCCGAGCCGAGAACGACGAGGAAAGCCAGGGCGATGACCAGGGCGCGCCGACCTCTGCTCGCCTCTCCCGCCCTCTCGCCCCGTTTTCCTTGCCTCACTCCTTCCGCCGTCGTGGAGGGCGGGATGATCTTCTCCCGGATGATCTGCAGGTCGGCGACCATCTCCGAGATATTCTCGTACCTGCGCCCGTAGCGCTGAATGCCCCACAGACGCCCAAGGGCGACCTTGAGGAGGGGCTCGATTTTCGGGTCTTCCTGGGTTCTCTTGAAGCTCTTCTCGTAAGACTGGGCGCCTCGAAAGCGTTCGCCGGTCAGCATCTCGAACCACATGACGCCCAGAGCATAGCGGTCGCATTGCCACGGATCCGTGATCTCGGGGCGGCTGTAGCGTGCGAACTGGGCCGTGCGCGGCACCATGCTCCAGAAGTCAACCAGCTTCAGAGCGCCCTTCGAGGAGAAGAGGATGTTGCCCGGATGAAGACGCCCGTGGGCGACCCCTCGGTCGCGGGCCGTCTGCAAGGCGAGAAGCATCTCGTAGAACCATACGGCGCAGTTCTCGGCCGGAACCGCCCCTCCTTGCATGCGGTCCGCCAAACTTCCCGCGTCAAGGTACTCGAGGACGAGAACCCGACGATCTCCGTCTCGTCCCGTGCCGAGGACCTCGCCAATGTTGGGGTGCTTGATATCGGTGAG
>Ga0315274_10002842_pt1 | contig 25834 bp, 27 predicted proteins | sample YL17G02_20_MG_FD_203700 | JGI IMG/M metagenome (GOLD analysis project Ga0315274, IMG submission 203700) | Sediment microbial communities from Yellowstone Lake, YNP, Wyoming, USA - YL17G02_20 | ecosystem: Environmental > Aquatic > Freshwater > Lake > Sediment | place: USA: Wyoming | collected...
CTATTAAAGGGGATCGTGAGCTGGGTTTAGACCGTCGTGAGACAGGTCGGTTACTATCTATCAGGAGTGTTTGGAGTCTGAGGGTAAGAATGAAATAGTACGAGAGGAACTTTCATTCGGCGCCTCTGGTCGATCGGTTGTCTGACAAGGCAGTGCCGAGCAGCTACGCGCCAAGGGATAAAAGCTGAAAGCATCTAAGCTTGAAACCCGGCCTAAAAAGAGACTCCGTTGAGGACACGGATAAAAGATCCGTTTGATAGGCTTGGGATGTACGCACGAAGGCAACGACGTGTTCAGTCCGCAAGTACTAACGTCCAAACACTAGTGCTCACCACGTTAAACCCAGACGAAATTCTGTGTGCAAACCTTATATCCTATCCTGACATAGGAAATAGGGTATCATTCTACACGGTCGCCAAGGTGGCGGAGCGGCCACGCGGTTGACTGCAGATCAACTACACTCCGGTTCAAATCCGGACCTTGGCTTTGGGGTTTTACCCCGTATTTGTGGTGATAGCGGCCATAGCAGCTGGGACACACCTGGTCTCATTCCGAACCCAGAAGTTAAGCCAGCTCACGTAGTATGTTGTACTGAGGTACGCGAGTCCTCGGGAATCATACCAAGCTGCTATCACCTTCCTACCTAACACGGTCACTGATTTATGAGAATTTTTGTCAAGAGCGTAAGCTTCTGAAAATTTGTGTCATCCTATCGGATATGAGATAGCCTGAGGTTCGTGACCTGAGTGACATGTTCCTTCTCGCATCTTCACCAGTAAAAGAATTGAGCATCACGGAAAACCTGGTGAGGTATACTCTGTCGACGAATTTTTTTATCTTTATTTTATATCTTTATTTTAATTTTAAGCCAACCATTAAGTATACCAGCACACTCATTCTTCTGCTAAGGTTGACGTTGAAATGATCCCGACACTCCTTGCATCGGGCATTATTCTGTATGGAATTATTCAGCTTATTGCCGCACTCATTGCTGTATTTCTTGCAGTGAAATGGAATAAATTCGAATTTCTGGCAGGTTTGTCCTTTCTCCTCCTCTATGCGATTGCTAATATGATAGATGTGTTCTTCTTCGCGATTGTACATGGCGTGTTCCTTGATGTCGCTCAGTTCGGGTTTATCCTTCTTGCCATTATTTTTTTTATTATCGGGATGCACCCCACATGGGCTCCGAAGCTGGGATCGGGCATGAGGCAGCGAAATACCGAAAAAAAATCCTCAAATTCGGAATCTCTTATTTCTATCCTGAAAAAAGTCTGATTATCCCAATAAAAAGAGATGAAATTTCCGTTATAACGGCTCATAGAATTCCTTTTATTATGATATGAAATACGAAGCACTGGTACGATGACGGAGGGGACAGTGCCTGTCCCCCCATACCGCCCCTGCGCTGAGAGCGATGATGACGTAGTACCTGTTCAAGTTGTATCGCATTTGGGGGGAGCCGAAGCGGCGGGGGTGAAACCCCTGGTGTGCGTTCAGGTTTTTTTAGAACATTTCCCATGAAACGGACATGATGCCGAAGGGCCACAAGCAAACAAAATGAAAATGGTAGATCCATTTTCATATTAAATCGTTTTATTCAGATATGATACGGGGATTGTTGCAACTCTCTCCCTCAGATATGATGATTGCCGCCGCCCCCGAAGGGACGCCCCTGCGGCGGATCGGTGAGCAAAATTCAAAACAACTCCCTGCCCCGCCGTGCCTCGCAGAGGCCCTGAGGCGGGAGTCTATCGTATGTAGAAGATTTTCATGGTCCGGGTGTGAACTTACAGGTTCATGTCTGTTTCTCCACAGCCGTTAAACAAAACCTTAAAAGGTGTAGTACGGGCCCGGCAACAGGAAGACGATTGCGGCTCATGATTCCTTGTTGCCTACTGCCTTAAAAAATGTATAACAGAACGTCCCGTCTTCTTCCGTAGTCCGGTGCAGGTCCCTGATCCCCTTCTCCCACGTCTTATTATCCAACAGACCCCGGGCGATTGCCAGCTCCCGCACTCCCTCAACCATTGCAATGAATATATTTTTCACCCCTTCAACATACTCCGGGCGGCTCTCGTCTGCATAGACTATCCGGGGTGAGACTGCGACTTTTGCGAACCCTGCATCTGTCACCAGGTGCCAGAGTTCCCTCCCGATGAGAGAATTTCCCCCTATCTCCCGCTGGAGGTGAACAAGGCAGTCAATAACCTTATGAGCATCCATGCTGTCCGGGTAAAACAACGCCGAGCCATGGTCTCCTTCAATGACCGTTATGGTCCCTCCCGGCCGAAGGGTCTCCTTCATACATTTGAGGGAGAGGAGCGGATCAGGGAGGTGCTCAAGGAGGAAGCACACGAATATGTGGTCGAAGGTTTCCGGCCTGAAGGGTAAATGGTAGACATCGGCCTGATGAAACGTGACGTTTGTTATCCCCTCATGGGAAACGCGAAGTTTTGCCTTGACCAGGGAGTCCGGGGAGATATCAATCGAGATAAATTCCGCCCCGGGGCTGTTTTTGGCGAGTATTATAGTCTGGGCGCCAACACCGCACGCAGCTTCGAGCACCCTGCTCCCCGGCGGATAGCGGGTGTCGTGGTGGAGCAACCCGGCTAATTTCGATGCCTGGTAGTTCAACCGTTCTGCTTCGCGGTCCGACCTTCCATGGACGTAGGGTTTGTGAGGAGAGTTCATTTGATGTACGTCACTGATATGATGATGTCCTATAAGTAATGGTAATCTACTCCTGAGATATGTATTCGGGATTTTTTTCGTTTTTTTATTTTTACGATTTTCCAGGGAGAATAGCAGCATTTCCGAAATAATCCTATAAAACTCCGGGATGAAAGAACACATCCATCCCGTGAACGGCCACGCACCCTCTTCCTTTATCTTCCTCCTTCACCATAACCAAATTAATGATAAGCGATTCAACGGTAGACCTTCTTACCCTCATTAAATCCCACACTCCCGACCAAAAGAAGCCAATCTCCCTGGTACGGCAGGACTATTCTGCATTCTACGAGAATATGCAGGACGATCGAGGAGAATACATGATTACCGAACGTGTAGAGATCTCTAAGGGCGTCTATGGCTACTGGATCAGCGTTCCGGAATCGGTGACGGGTCACACGATTCTTTTTTTCCATGGAGGAGGTTTCACTCTTGGCTCGACAAAAGACCATCTGGGATTGTGTATAAGGATTGCCCGGGCCGCCCGGGCACAGGTTTTCTCTGTCGATTACCGGTTGGCCCCGGAAAATGTTTTTCCCGCAGCAGTTGAAGATGCGATCGATGCGTACCGCTACCTTGTCAGCCATGGTACCATGCCACACCGGATTATTCCGGTTGGTATTTCTGCAGGGGGGACGCTCGTACTCGATCTCCTGATATCCGCACGCGATCGGGGATTGCCCCTTCCCCCTGCCGGGATCTGCATGTCACCTGTCGTGAACATGCTTTTTGCAGGCGAGTCGGTGAAAAAGAACCTGGAAAATGACTGGCTCACCCCGGGAAGACTCAATGCAATCCAAACTGTGTACCTTGCCGGGCATGACCCACGGGATCATCTTGCATCACCGGTCTTCGCACATCTCAACGATCTCCCCAGGCTCTATATTCAGGCCGGCACCCATGAACTGTTGTTATCTGATATTGCAATGTTCGTTGACAAGGCACGCTGGGCAGGAGTCCCTGTCCAGTTCGAACTCTGGGAGGGGATGTTCCACTGCTGGCAGGTGTTTGCCCAGGAGGTACCCGAAGGTCAGCGGGCAATCGGCAATATCGGGGCATATGCCCAGGATATGCTTCTCCGATAGGTGGCCACCGATTTCACGATTTTCCCGGAATATTATCCGGTGAAACAGACATGAATCGATTCAGTTCACACCCGAACCATGAAAATCGTATTATATACGAAGGACCTCCGCCTCAAACCCTCTCAGAGGTAAGGCGGCACTCATCGTAACTGACGGATAGTGTGGTAACAATCCCCGTATTATATCTGAATAATACGATTTTCATAGGAAAATCCCTGGCAAAAACTCGTGATTTTGCAAAGATTGCCGGCACTGCAGTATGGTATCATCTTACAGAGATGGTGAGCAGTCACGAGAACGACAATGTGGCAATGTTTGATGACCCGCTGGAAACAGCACAGCTCTTTGTGCGTATCGAGCCTGAAAAAGAGCGGGAGCAAGGAGAACCCTGAACGGGCGATCCGTTATTACGGATACCATGAAGGGGCGGATTTGGGAAGAGAGCTCAAATCCATACCTTTACACTCCCCAACTTCCTACGCCTTATATGGATACTGAGCCAGCATGGGAAGCGCTCCCCGGGAAAACACCTGCGGAGAAACTTGGATCTCTCGGTGTAATAAGGGACAGGACGCTCGACATCCGCATGCTGGATGAGATCAGCCGCACGTATGGTATCAAAATCTTCTTATTTTTTGAAGAAGATCTCGCACGCACCCGGACACTGGATTCCGTTCTGGAGGAATTTGACATATTCCCGGAGTACGGGCGCCCCTACATCACTATCGAAAGTTTCCTCCGGTTCACCCGGGAGAACGACCCTTCGTTTGAGAAGACAATGCGGGAGCTCCCGCTCATGATTGAGATCGTGACAATTGGTGAAATGCAATCACCCACCTATGGAACAACTATTCGTTACCTATCCGGGCTGATGCCGTTTCTTGATGAACTGGATGTTGATGCGGATCCAGTATGATGATCAGGGTATCTTTGTATCAACCCCTGGTATATCCCTCCTTTTTTAGTATCAGCGAAAAGAATGGAGAACAGTACTAGTATTATGGACCAGCAATCCCCCAATCCTCCCCTCAAGCGGGAACTCGGCCTTCTTGAAGTAACGCTGTCAGGCGTTGGGATCATCCTTGGGGCCGGCGTATATGTTCTCATTGGGCAGGCTGCCGGGCTTGCCGGCAATGCAATCTGGCTCGCGTTTGGTCTTTCAGCGATAATGGCACTGCTTACCGGCTTGAGCTATGCAGAGCTCTCTTCCATGTTCCCAAAAGCCGGGGCAGAGTATGATTATGTCACGAACGCTTTTAATTCACGGCTTGCATTTGTCATCGGCTGGCTGGTTTTCCTTTCGGGAGTGCTTGCAGCAGCTACGGTTGCACTCGGTTTTGCAGGCTATTTCACTGCTCTGACCAGCATACCTGTCCTCATTTCCGCACTTGCTCTTCTTATCGTGCTCACTGCCCTTCTTGCATATGGTGTAAAGGAGACTGCCAAGGTAGCAGTTATCTCAACCCTCATCGAGGTGTCAGGACTGGTTATTATCATTGCAATAGGTTTGCCCCATCTTGGTAGTGTGAATTATTGGGAGATGCCGCAGGGTTATTCCGGGGTCTTTGCTGCATCAGCCCTGATATTTTTTGCCTACCAGGGATTCGAATCCATGGTCAAATTTTCTGAGGAAACAAAAAAACCTGAAATCACGGTCCCAAAAGCGCTTATACTCGCTCTTGCTATAAGCGTAATTCTCTATGTACTGGTTGCACTTTCGGTAGTATCTGTACTGGGATGGCAGCAGCTGGCGGTTTCAAATGCCCCGTTTGCTGATGTCGTATACGGCACCCTGGGCCCGGATGCCGCGGTTATCATCGCAATCATCGCCCTTTTTGCCACGGCTAATACCGCACTGATGTCCATGTACGCATCATCCCGGATTCTCTACGGTATGGCCGGATCGTCTTTCTTAACGACCGGACTTGCCTGGGTTCACCCGGCCCGGCGAACCCCGTGGATAGCCATTATTATCTGCGGAGTCCTGTCAGGTATGCTCATATTTGCCGGTGACATTGCCTTTATTGCAAACGTGACCAACTTCACGCTGTTTATAACGTTCATCGTGATCAATGCAGCAGTTATTGTCCTGCGGTACCATTCCCCCCATACCCCCCGACCTTTTCGTATTCCCTGCTCCATCGGCAAATTACCGCTGGTTCCCGTTGCAGGTATTGTTTTCTGTATCTTCCTGCTCGCTGTGCAGGATCTGGCGGTGCTTACCCTCGGTCTGGTGCTCACGGGGGTCGGTGTTGTGCTCATGGTCATCACAGGACACTATGCGTCAAGGAGTGCCTGACAACGCAAAAGTGCGGACTTCTGAAGAGCCCGGGGGGTATCCTCCTCTTCCATGATTATATGACCGCACATGGGTGAAGAAAGCCTTTGATGACTTTTTTGATAGCAAGGCAGAGCCAGTACTCGAAACAGCCGGCTCACCGTGCCTCGTAGTCAAGGTATAAAAAATAGTCTTTTGGTTAGTTTTTCCCTGAGTACATTTTCGTTAATCGTTAACAATCAGGATGCCGAAGATGACCAGCATAAGGCCGATGAGTACCACAACAATGCCGATAAGTCCTTTTACTGCTACGATTACTTCCGGAAGGAAGGCCCAGATTGCATAGCCCCCTATGGCTAATAAAACCAAGCCGACGACCAATGCAATAATTCCCATTTTATCCATACTATTTCCTCAATCTCTCTTGGTTTGTGAATCCGTCCTTATAAGTGTATTGAATGAATCAGCGGGAGGTTCTACCCGCAAGATGTCTCCTTAACGATTTCCACGGGTAGGGAAGGATAATCATAAGCAGCATCGCTGCTACAATCGGGATTGGGATCGTTCCCAGTGCTGCAGCGAGAGAGTAACGGTCAGCGATCATACCGTTGACCGCTACACCCAGGCCTCCAAATCCTATTGCAAGGCCAAGCATCATGCCGGATGCAAGCCCGATATTCTGGGGCAGGAGTTCGTGTGACATGGCAACTGCAACAGCAAATGTTGACCAGAGAAAGAACCCGAAGAGAAGGATTGCTATGATCGCAATGACGCCGGTGCTTGCAAAGAACAGGTAAAAGAAAGGAACAGCTCCTGCAAGGCCAAAGATCATGAACTCTTTTCTCCCGATCCTGTCAGAAATATGGCCCCCCATAACCTGCCCGGCAACTCCGGCAAGGAGCATCAGGGTCATAATTATGCTTGCGGTCATGAGATCATACCCAAGGGAAACCAGGAACATAGGCAGGAACGTAATTGCGGCAAAGACCGCCCAGGCCCGGAGAACGGATGCGGCCATGAGGATTATGAAAGGTTTTTTGGATTGCCCCTCCCGTTGTGGGGATTCTGGTCTGGCATGGGTCTGACACGCCCCGGCAATCCCGCCCGGGAGCAGGTATCTGAGGGCGACGAGCATGAAGACTGCCGGGAAAATGAGCAACAGGAGCCCGGGAAGTCCCAGCCAGAAGACAAGGATCCCGGCCAGTACCGGACCGATCGCATACCCTAAATTACCCCCCACAACGAAGTACGACGTGATCCGTCCCCGGTTCTCTTGTATACAGAGCCGGTTCACAAGGCTCAATGCTGTCGGGTGGAAGCAGGCATGTCCCAGTGCGGCAATGATAGCAAAGAGCATTATCAGGTAATAGCCCGGGGCAATGCCCATCAGCGCGACGAATACTGCACTCACGAACAGACTGATACTGATACTCACGGAGAAACCTTTGGAGTCCGAGAGCCACCCGACAAGCGGCTGGGTGAATGATGAGGTGACGTTGTAAGCGGTGACAAGCAGCCCTGCCGCGAGGTAGGAATACCCGTTGGTTGCTATAAGAAGGGGAAGAATGGCAGGGAGCACCGGCATGTAAATGTCAGTGACAAGATGAGCTGCCGCAAGCCCGGTAAGGGTATTTTTGACGCTGCGATTTTGGTCTATGGTTTCCGTATCAGGCGTAAGATCTCGACCTCGATTTCCTGGACATCGTGCGTGTGGAAGGAAAAGGTGCGTTTTATGGGAAAAACACCGCCGACTCTTTCATCGATCTCCGCCCGCCCCGCTGTGTAGGTTTCAATAAATTGGGTAGAACCCGCATTAAAGATACTGTACGTAACAGGAGCGATGGAAAGGGCGAGATCGATAAACGGGCGATCTGCATGCGCTTTCTGCGCCCCGAATGGCGGGTTCATGATCACGGTATCACAGGGCTCCAGAATCCCGGGAAGTGCTGCATCCCGCACATCGGCAACAATGAACTCAACATGAGCATCGAGAAGTGCCGCATTTGCATTCGCACCCTCGACCGCTTTTGGATCACTATCGACCCCTCTCACACAATCCGCCCCAAGCAGGGCAGCGCCGATTGCGAGCACGCCCGTGCCGCACCCGAGATCGCACACCGTTTTTCCCTCTATATCACCTTTCATGAGTGCATGGTACAACAACCGGGCAGCAAGAGGAGCAGGTGTCTGGTATTGTTCGAGTGCAGCACGCGGGTGGGAATAACCGGCGATGCGCTGGAGCGTCATCTCAAGGTGTTTGAGTTTCATACGATCTCGTCAATCGTATAGGCATCCCACGTACGGACACCGCAAAGAATCTCAAATTCCTGGGGTGAAAGAACCGGCACCGGAAAGCGTACCTGATCATCATACGCGAGCCGGGGACAGGCGGTATTGACGTAACAGGCGAATCCAAGGTTTAACAACTCGTCCGGATTTACCTCCCGCATGGTAACAATCACCGCTGCGGGGGTGAGCGATGCCAGCCGGCGGGCAAGATCCATCCTCTGCTGGCCACTCTTGGTACTGACAATGATACCCACATTTTTTGCACCCCTGGCTTTCTCCATGACCGCAAAACGACGACGCATGAGTGCGTCACCGCTCACTTCCTGTGCAGATCCGGTGAGAGGATCCAGCGCAATCACGCGTGCGTGGGTAGCAAGCGCAATGCCGATGGGGTGAAAGAGTCCTGTACCAACAAAAAGAATCTCATCTGCACCGCTCGCTTTTGCTGCAGCAAAACTGCACCCGAGCACCTGTCCCCGGTTCGGTGTGCGCCCGCCACCTTCTGCAACACGACAGGAAATCCCGTTTGACTGCAGGAATAGTTCCATCGCAGGGATCAGGTGGACATGCTGGACTGTGGTGACAAGGCCAACAGGGTCTCCTTTAAAGAAGGGGAGTGCATTCTCCAGCACCGCTACATCAAAATCCACGGCATACGGTTCGAAGATCACCTTTGGCTGTTCATCCACAGGAGCATGACCGAAATGAACGAGCACATCAGCGTGCGTGAGAGTATCAAGTGCAAGATCGCAGGCACCATAACAGGGATCGCCGCTGAGGATCACCTCAAAACCGGCATCTCTGAGAGCGGCAGCCACGGTTGCTGACCGCCGCTTCAGCCCCTCAGGAAACTGGAGTGCTACCCGTTTTGCCCCCTTCCTTTTCAAGTGTTCAATTAGCTCAGAGGTGCCGTTCAACCACATACACCTTGTCGGTCACTTCGATCTTTACCAGTGACTTATACGGGCGCCCGATATCGGGGTCACCACGCTGTACTGCAATGCAGACATCTACCACTTCAGCGCCGGCAATTTTGAGAGCCTGTAAGAGGGCTTTCATCGTGCCGCCCGTACTCACCACATCGTCAATAATCACGACCCGGTCTCCGTTGTACACCCCGTTGAGGTAAAGCTCCCCTTTTGAATAGCCGGTAGTCTGGTGAACGGCTATCTCACCCGGCAATTTGTACGCCCTCTTACGCATGATGGTCATGGGGATATCGGTCATGGTCGAAAGGATCGAACCGATATGGATGCCCATCGCCTCAACAACAACGATCGTGTCTACACCGGTAAAATCGAGCATTTTTACCATTGCGGTGCATACTTCGCGGAGGAGAGCGGGGTCAATGATGGGTACGCCATCGGTGATCGGGTGGATGAAATAATTATAATCTCCCCTCTTTATCATGGGGCAGGTCTCAAGGGATGTCACAAGTCGGTCAAGCATACATTTCACCAATATCTTTTAAGAATGCCTCAATACGGTCGCCATGGACGTGGGGCATGCAGACGATTCGCAGGTGCCCCTGTCGTGTCCACGAGACCTTCCAGGGTTCGGGCACGTTCCTGCAGGAAAATGTTGCCACGTTCAGGTCCGGTGTGGCGGCATGCGGGATGCCGAATGTCTCCATACCGGCAATCAGGCGGTTTGTATTTTTCATGCATCCTGAAACAATTGCTGTCATCCCCTCAACACCAAGATAGTCAAGCACAGCAAGCGCCCCGACAACGGGAGCGCCGGGACGGGTACCCGCGAGGGTGTACTCCTGTTTTACCGATAGGTACGGTGTATCGATATTGAGCGTGTGGAGTATGTCCGGTTCCCGGGTGAGCAGGCAGCCGGCAGGGATGGTACTCATACCCATCTTGTGCGGGTCAACAGCGATGGTCGTAACACCGGGAAGTGCAAAGTCAAAGGGAACGGGATGTTTCAGGAATGGTATTACCATACCGCCAAAGGCTGCATCCACATGGAAGAAAACGTCATGTGCCTCAGCGATCTTTGCCAGATCTGCAATCGGGTCAACCATACCATACTCGGTGGTCCCGGCGATACCTACAAGACATACCGTGTTCCGGTCAATCTGTTCTGCCGCTTTTTGTGCGTCCATCCGGAAATCCCCGCCAAGCGGTACGGTCCGCATCTCAAGACAGAGAAGATCGCTGGCCTTCCTGAATGAGAAGTGAGCTGATTCCGGCACAACTATGTTGGGATAAGCCACCTCTCTTTTCAGGACTTTTGCGAGACGGAGCGCCTGGATATTGGACTCGGTTCCTCCTGATGTGGCATACCCTCCTGCCTCCTTTCGGTGGAAAAGGGTGCCAAGTCGCAGGATGAGGAGCTTTTCGAGTGATGCCGTACCCAAAAAAAGCCCGGGGTCACCGAGATTGGTCTCCATGAACATGCAGTGCGCCCGCACCGCTACCGGGTGGGGGATGGTGCACATGGAGCTCAAAATATAGTTGTGGTCACTATCCTCGCTTTTTTTTTGGGAGAAAAAAGAGAAGAGTTCTTCTTTGGAGCATCCCTTATTCAGCATCGCGTTTTCTCGCAGCATCGAGAATGATACGCTTTTCCGTGCGGGCAACCGCCTCACGGATCTTGGCGATTGCGTCGATATTTGCCGATATGCTTGCTATGCCGTGCTCAACGAGCCAGATTGCCATCTTCGGGTCAGAACCAGCCTGCCCGCAAATTGAGCACTCTACATCATACGCCCGGCACATCTGGATTGCAGAGTGGATCAGGTGAAGCACTGCAGGATGCTGGGGCTGATACATGTCAGCAACATTTTCATTGTTCCGATCAATTGCCAGCGTGTACTGGACAAGATCGTTGGTCCCGAATGATGCGAATTTTATGCCACACTTGATGAAGTCCTCGATCATGATCGCGCTTGACGGTATTTCGATCATAATACCGAGCGTGACGTTTTCAACATCGACCCCGCATGCCTTCATCATCGCCTTTGCCGCTAAAAACTCATCGGGATGGGAAACCATCGGGAACATGATGCCGAGATTTTCATACCCCTCCTTCCAGAGACGCTTGAACGACTCAACCTGAAGACGGAACTGATCCGGGCTCTGGATGTCGCGCCGGATTCCACGCCAGCCGAGCATGGGGTTATGCTCATGGGGCTCGTTCTCCCCCCCCATCATGTTCCGGAATTCATCAGTCGGGGCATCAAGTGTCCGCACCCACACCGGCTTGCCAGGGAACGCATCGAGAACCATCTTGATGCCATCGTGGAGTTCCCTGACAAAATCCTCCTCCTTGTTGTTGGTGATGAACCAGCCCGGTGTCTTGTTGAGCCCAAGGATCAGGTGCTCGATCCGGAGTAATCCGACACCATCCGCGCCGGTAGCTGCAGCCCGGGGTGCAGCATCGGGAATGGAGACATTCACCTTTACACTCGTCGCGGTGATAATATGAGGGGCGGAAGCTGCCATCTGCATTACCTGAGCCGGTTTTGCCGGAGCGGTTATCTCGCCTTCATAGATGAAACCTTTCTCACCATCAACGGTAATAAGTTGTCCGCTCGTCAGCACATGGGTTGCAGTCTTCGTGCCTACAACTGCCGGGGTTCCCAGTTCACGGCTTACGATTGCAGCATGGCAGGTCATCCCACCTTCATCAGTGACAATTGCAGCGACTTTACGCATCGCCGGTACCATGTCAGGGTTTGTCATCTTCGTTACGAGAATGTCACCTTCTTTTACACTGCCGACGTCCTTTACGTCCCTTATGATGGCGACCCTGCCCGAAGCGATCCCGGGAGCTGCTCCCTGTCCCTGCAGAATTATCTTGTTGTCCTGTTTTTGTCCTGACATGCTCTTAGCCTCTTTCTTGTTCCCAATCGTGGTAATCGGACGGGACTGGAGAATATAAATTGTCCCGTTCATAATGCCCCATTCTACATCCTGGGGGATACCATAATGGTTTTCAGCAATCTTGCCATACATGGCAAGCTTGGTAATTTCCGCGGAAGACAGCACCTGTGCGTCCTGTCGGGCACCCGTTACGTCCACCTGCTTTGTGCCGTGATCCCCGTCAGCGATGATCTCCACTTTCTTGTTCGAGATGAGGACGTCGTCTAGTTTCTCCGACCGCTGGTCGAAGATATATTTATCCGGTGAAACCGAACCGGAAACAACCGCTTCACCAAGTCCCCACGATCCTTCGATAATCGTGAGAGGTTCACCGGTAATGGGGTGGGAGGTGAACATGACACCTGCCTTTTCGGAGTGAACAAGTTGCTGCACGACAACAGCGATATTTACGGTTTGGTCATCAAATCCTTGCTTGGCGCGGTAATAGATCGCCCGCGCCCCGTAGAGGGATGCCCAGCATTTTTGTACAGCTTCTAAGAGGGCTGCTTCCCCCTTGATATTGAGATAGGTCTCCTGCTGCCCGGCAAAACTGGCATCCGGGAGATCCTCAGCAGTAGCGCTTGATCTGACTGCCACGATCAGGTCTTCTGCTGAAATTTTTTTGTAAGCATGACGGATCTCGTCTTTTATGAATGCTGGCATCTTTGCCTTAAGCACCATGGTCTTTGCACCATCGGCAGCTTTCTCCAGCGCCTCGTTATTTTCGACGTCAAGTCGATCGTATGATGCAAATATCTTCTTTTCAATACCGGTCTCAACTAAAAACCTTCGGAAGGCCTGAGCAGTTACCACGAAGGCTTTCGGAACCGGGAGACCGATGGATGCCATCTCACCAAGAGAAGCTCCTTTACCCCCGACCGATACGATATCTTCCTTCCTGATCTCCTCGAGCCACAGAATAGTAGGTACATCCTTCATGCTCGCACCACTTATGATCTTACCTCCCTCTTGTTTAATAATTATCATTCCCCTTTTTTACCGTAAATGAGTACACACAGGAACGGTCGGTTTTTTGTTATGCAGAGAAGACATTTACCATCGGTTAAAGAATAATCCTCTTTAAGTACCGTGCATATAGTATATGGGTTTTTTATGGCAAACGCAAAGGTGCTCGTCAGCGATCCGCTGGCTGAAGAGGGGCTCGAGATCCTAAAAAAGGCGTTCGAAGTTGACGTTAAAACTGACCTTAAAGAGGATGAGCTTTGCAGGATCATCGGGGACTACGATGCCCTGCTCGTGAGGAGCAGCACGGAAGTCACGGCAAAGGTGATCGAGGCAGGGAATCGGCTGAAGTTTATCGGTCGTGCGGGCGTTGGCGTGGACAATATCGATATGGATGCGGCTACGCGCAAAGGCATTATCGTTGCCAATGCGCCGGAAGGCAACACCCTTGCTGCAACCGAGCACACGATGGCAATGATGCTCTCCTTGGCAAGAAACATCCCGCAGGCAACAGCGAGCCTGAAGAAGAAGGAATGGAAACGCAGCAAGTTCATGGGTGTGGAACTCAACGAGAAGGTGCTTGGCATTGTCGGGTTCGGGCGTATCGGGCGCGAGCTGGCAAAACGGGCAATCGCGATGGACATGAAATGTGTGGCATACGATCCGTTCATCTCCAAAGAGCGGGCTGCTCAGCTTGGTGTTGAGATGATGTCGGTTGAAGATCTCTTCAGGGTCGCCGATGTTATCACAGTGCACACGCCCCTGATCGCTGAGACAAAACACCTCATCAACGCAAAGAGTATTGCGACCATGAAAGACGGAGTGCGGATTATCAACTGCGCCCGTGGGGGTATCATTGACGAAAAGGCGCTCTACGATGCGGTTAAGAGCGGCAAAGTGGCAGGTGCTGCGCTCGATGTCTTTGAAACCGAGCCCCCGACCGATTCCCCGCTGCTCACGCTCGACCAGATCATTGTTACCCCCCATCTCGGGGCAAGTACGGCCGAGGCACAGGTGAATGTCGCAGTTTCCGTTGCAAAGCAGTGCATCGCGGTCCTGAACGGCGGCTCTGCGAAGTACGTGGTCAACGCCCCGATGGTCCCGCCGGAACTGGCGGAAGTACTCGAACCCTATGCACAGCTTGCTGAGAAGATGGGCAGGTTTGTCATCCAGATCGCAAGCGGGCGGCTTTCATCCGTCGAATGCATCTACGGCGGCGAACTGTCCGCCTATGCGGGGAGCATGAAATTTGTGACCCGGCTCGCGCTCAAAGGGCTTCTCGACCCAATCCTCCAGCAGCCGGTCAATATCGTGAACGCGGATTTCATTGCAAAGGAACGCGGGATTTCCGTCAGCGAGACGGTCACGCAGGAATCCAGCGGATTCAAGAACCTCATCACCATCCGGATCAAGACTGACAAAGGAGAAGAGACGGTCAGCGGCACGGTCTTTTTCAAGGGCCGCAGCCGTATTGTCGCTGTTGGCGGCTACACTATGGACATGATTCCCGAAGGCTACGTGATAGTGTCACGGCACCTGGACAAGCCCGGGGTTATCGGGCGTGCATCCACCATCCTCGGGAAATGCAATATCAACATTGCCGGCATGCAGGTGGGACGGATCAACCCCGGTGATAAGGCAATCATGGTGCTGAATGTGGACAGCGAAGTACCCGCAGAAGTGATGGAAGAGATCCGTGGCATGCCGGGTATCTTTACCGCGACGTTTGCCAAGATTACATCTGAGAAGATCTAAACCTATCTTTTTCTATAAAAAAAATAACCGTTTCCGGTAACATTTTTATCATTACTCCTCGTAAATCTTCACCGGTACCGGCAGGATATCAGGGCGTTTGTCGGTCATGATATAGGTGTAACTCATGACATGAACCATATACTCCAGGTATCCCTTTGCGATGTTTGATAATCCTTCACTCCGACGCCCGAGGATCAGGATATGGAACCACTGGATGAACAGGCAGATGAATGCGATCATCCCGTAAACCCAGGCAACGATGCCGATGAGTATCCAGTAGACAATACGGACGAGCAGTTCAAGGCGGCGTGCGTCGTGCTCGAAGGAAAAGAGCTGGTTTGGTGAACCTGGTGTATCGGTCATTTTTTATCAATTCACACTGTAGATCCTGTCTGGTAATAAAATAACTGTCCCGGGTTCGAAGACCTATGGTCGATAAGGGCAGGACTTGCTGTGAAAACCGGTACACTATTTTTTAATAATAAGATGACAGATGCTATAGAGCATCAGACCTTTTCGGGCTCGTGGTCTAGTTGGTTATGACGTCGCCTTGACATGGCGGAGGTCCTGAGTTCAAATCTCAGCGGGCCCATTGACCTCTTTTCCTTTGCTGGTTTTTTCTGGAATTTTTCAGGAGAAAAATGATGTTAAATCCTGCAGGAACCGCCATGCTTTTCGTGATAGTGCTGGTGGTATTCTTCTGCCCGGTAAAATTCCGGTGCCGGCATAATCGCGGTCATAATTTTACCAAACCTGAATACACCGGAAGTCTCCATAGCCTCTTTGGATTTTCTCGCTATTTTTCCCTGTTCTGCGTCGTGATAAAAGATCACGGAGCGGTAATTTGTGCCGATATCCGGGCCCTGGCGGTTCAGTTGTGTCGGGTCATGGATCGACCAGAAAACATCGAGAAGTTGTTCGTAGCTGACCTTTGATGGATCATACGTTACCTGCACTACCTCTGCATGCCCGGTCTGCCCGGTGCTTACGTCTTTGTAGGTTGGATTTTTTAGGGTACCTCCCATATATCCGACCGCAGTTGAAACAACACCGTTCATGCTACTGAACGCGGCTTCAACACCCCAGAAACAACCGGCACCAAACGTTGCTGTTTTATACGTGTCTGTATCTCCTGTCATGGTATTTTATTCCCACTATGCCTTGAACCGCTCGAACTATTAGACTCTTCTGAGAGTGTCCGGGCAACCATTTTCTCGGCTCTGTAGAATTCCTTTTACTATTATATGAAATACAAAGCACTGGTAAGATGACGGAGGGGATAGTGCCTGTCCCCCCATACCGCCCCTGCGCTTATATCGATGGTGACGTATTACCTTTTCAGGAGTTATCGCATTTTGGGGGGAGCCGAAGCGGCGGGGGTGAAACCCCCGTGAGCGTTTAGCTTTCTATTGAGCATTTCTACAGAGCTGTTTTCTCAATTACTTTTATTGGTGAAAAAACAACATTTTTAGCATGAAGCGATTGTACCGCTCAAAAAAAGATCGGATACTGGGAGGAGTCTGTGTCGGTCTCGGCGAACACCTTGATGTTGACCCCACGGTGATCCGTCTGATCTGGGCGGTAGTGTCAGTTCTCTCTATCGGGACAGGCATCATTATCTATATTCTGGCATGGATCATCATTCCCGAAGACGACACAGATGGTACAGTTTCACCCTCAGGAGAATCACGGGAATTAACCTGACATTTCATTATTTACCGGGACATATCCTATAAGGCAGGTAGTACCATGAAGATCCTTTTTGTTGTCTGCGGGGAGGGGCTTGGGCACACCTCCCGGTGTCTCCATCTCGGTCATTACCTGCAGCACCAGGGACACACCGTTCATTTTGCCGGTTACGGCAAATCCTATGATTTCATACATCAGCAAAGCATTGCCAACCTGCACCGGGCTCACCGCGAAGTCTACCTTGAGGGAGAACATGGCTTCTTCAGCCTGAAAAAGACACTCTGGTCTTCCAGGTGGTTTATTCCTGATATGATACGATCGGGATTGAATGTCCGACGTTTCATCCGTGATCATCATTTCGATTGTGTGGTGTGCGACACCATGTATGGCGGTGTGCTCGCAGCCCGGCTCGAGAAGACGCCGGTTGTCTTCATCACGAACCAGAACCACTTCAACGGGCTCAATGGCACGACAAACCTGGTCTGGGCGACGCTCAATTTTCTCATCAGAAGGTACATCCGCCTTGCCAGCCAGGTTATCGTACCTGATTATCCGGCACCGGATACAATCAGCGAATATAATATTGTCATCCCGAAAGGCGAGGAAAAGCGGTACACCTTCACCGGGCCTTTTTATGAATTAGATCCTGCAGAGTACACCTCCTCCCGGGAAACCATCTTCACCAGTTTCGGGGGAGAACCGTACAAACTCCAAATGTACCTGATGTTAAAGGAGATAGCAGACCGGCGAAAAGACCTCTTCTTTGATGTCTTTTATACCGGGGCGGTCCTGCCGGATTCTTCAGACAATTTCGTGTCCCATGGTTATGTACCGGACCTCTACGAGCACCTTGCCAGGGCAAAAATTGCCATTGTACACGGCGGTCTCACCACGCTGCACGAGGCGATGCTCTTTGAAAAACCGGTGCTGGTCATCATGGACCCGGACCACCCGGAACAGCAGAACAATGCAAAAAAGATCGTGGATATGGGAGCCGGCACTTCGGTCAACGGAAAGCTGGTGACACTGGACCTGCTGGAGAAAAAAATTGCCGAGACAATGACCTGTTGTCCCCGGCCCGTCCGGGTTGTTCACGAAGCGATCAATGGCAGGAAGAATGCCGCCCGGATCATCAACGATGTCGCAAACCGCAGGCAATCTTAATATCGTACCATGACCGTAGAGCATTAACAAAGAGTTACCATGCCGGTTCTGAGTGAAATAAAAAACATCAAAATCGAAGACGAACTCCGGATATGTCCTGCATGTGGGTATGAATGGGGGTTCCACACGTCATTTCTCAAATTGAATGCCGGTAAAGATTTCCCGGTCAAATCCACGCGGGAAGTCTACCAGGTGATTCTCCTGTGCCCGGAATGCGGTGCACGGTATGATGTGGGATGGCGGGTTTCATTTACGGAATCGGAGAACCGTGTAGTGAGGACCACGGGTCATCAGCTAACCACTTTGTAGACTGATGAACGCATTTTTATGAAGATGTGCCAATCCCTACCTGTTTTAAAGATACAGTAATAAAAAAGGGCTGATCCATGAGAACACTCTCAGATTCTGCAGTGATGGTCGTTCACGGCCCGGAACTCTTTGACCAGGGAGATGTAGCGTGGCTTTTGGATGTGCTCTCCCCCAAACGTATCGTTGTTGCCGGGGTTATGGCAAGGACTGCAGCAGAGGAATCAGGGTTGCGGGTGGAATTCAATGCACAACCCCCGAGCAGGGTTATTCTTGCACTGGATGATCCGGTGTTTCTGGCAAACAGGGGAAAGACTGCAAAAACCGGGGAACTATTTGGGAATATTGTTGCTTCCCGACTTGGTGATAACGGGCTTGTGCATATCGAGTGCTCGAGCAGGACTGTCTATTGCTGGAACAGCGGGGACGAAGACCTGGCCGGGTTACTTTCGCGTCTCACGGGATTTGGGAAAACGTCATTAAAAAGCACCGTTCACCGGCAGGAAAATGTACGGGAGATCCGGGGATGTATTCCTGGCGAAGCGGTATATGTGAATGGCATGGTGATCGGACGGGCCACTGAAGATGTCGTCGTCCTCCGGAGCAGGGGAGGTATGGTTGAACCATGTTCCGGCCTGGAACCTAAACCCCACGGTCTTGAGAAGCTCTCATTGAACCAAGGCATCGATATCAGTACCGCGTGGTGCAAGAGCGGGCCAATCCGGACAGCGGCACCGCACACGAACGGGAAGGCACCTGGCAGTGGGCGCGTTCTTGTGATTGATCACTGTGGACATGAGATCTACGCGAGGATGCCGGAAGATTGCTGCGGCGTGCTTGCGATTGGGGATGATACAACTGCAGTGAGCGGGCATATCTGCGCTCATCGTGGTATTCCCGTGCTTGGGATTGTAGACGGTGACAGGGACACGATCGTCCCGTCTGCATTTGCTCCCGGCTCCGTAGTTGTAGAGGCGCTGGGTGAACGGGATGATGATGTTGGTATAGAGATCGCCGGAAAAGTGCCGGATGTCCAGGTTGTCTGGGATGCATGGGTGCAGGAGATCCTGGCATATCTCAATAAACGGGTGCGGGTGGTCATTGACCTGAGGGAAGACGTTTGATGCGATGCGCCGAGTGCAAGGGAAAAGGTATGTGCGGGCTGCCCCGCTGTCCCATAGTGAGCCGGTTCCATGCCCAGGCGGCCATGAAACCCACAAGCAGCTACCAGGGGAGCTCCCCCGCTGTCTTCATCGGGAGTTATGGCTGGCCGGCTATGCAGGGAGGACCGCTGCTCATCAACGACACCGATAATCCCCCGGATTGGCTCGCCCGGAAGTTCGGAATGGAGGAGATCGTACGTATCCGTGCCCGCACGATCCGCGGGAGATCGGCACTTCACGCGGTCGCCGACAACCTGCAGGAGATCGCACGTTCCACCATTCCGCTGGATGTGGACGTAGCGTTCGAAAAACCGGTCACGTTCAGTCTGAATTTCGACGGGACGATTGCACCTGTCGGGTTGAGCGGTTCGGTTAAAAAAATGGAGGTACTCGGTAATGCACGGGTGGAACGGGTTGTTGACCGGATCACCTCTGATACGGATATGGGGGCGACCGATGCCTGTGTTGCGCTCAGGGGATCGGCAATCGATGTGTACCAGATCTCAAATCTCATGACAGCAGGCCTGCTCGGCAAACGGCGAACATTCATACCAACCCGGTGGGCTATTACTGCTGTCGATGATACGCTTTCCATCCAGCTCAAAAAAGAGATCGCGCGCTATCCCCCGATTGAAGAGATCCGTCTTTTCACGGGAGAAATTTTCGGCAATAGGATTGTCTGTATACTCCTCCCGGGCGACTGGAAGTTTGAGATGATTGAGATTTGGGGGCGCCGGACACTCTGGGCCGGGGAAGAGGAGGTTATTGTGCAGGACCGGGAGGGCATGACAAAAAAGGGATATTCCCCAATATCAGGTGCTTACTATTCCGCACGGCTCGCAGCGTGTGAATATCTTAAGAATGTTCAGCGGTCAGCCCGGGTCATCATCATCCGGAGCATCTCAAGTGACTACTGGGCTCCGCTTGGCACCTGGGTGATTCGTGAAGCTACAAGAAAGGCGATGACAAATCCCCCCGTCATCTGCGAGTCACTTGATGCTGCTGTCAGGCAGGCGTCTGCCACTCTTGGATCTGATACCTGGGTACACCACAGTCAGCTGATCCCTGAACTCCGCACGCAACGGACGCTTTTTCACTTCTGATATGCCTGTGCCGATTTCGCCTGCCGCTGGTACCGCTCCCGGATACTTTCGAGCGTTTCAACATCAGTGATATCCTTATCATCCCTGATCCGGATAAATCTCGGGAAACGGAGGGCAAATCCTCCTTCGTATGTCGGGCTGACCTGGAGTTCTGCATATCCCACTTCAAACACCAGGTCGGGCTCAAACGACACTTCTTTTCCGGATTTTTTAATGACACGGTCTTTTACCAGGTCATAGACCTCGACAAGCTGCTCATCGGAAAACCCGGTTGCAACCCGGCTGAGGCCAATGAGTTTTCCCCGGTCCTGGCAGGCAACGAGAAATGAACCAAAGACATGCGCACGCTTCCCCTCGCCCCACTCCCCGCCAATCACCGCAAGATCGAGCGTATCAACATCGGGTTTGATCTTAATCCAGTTTTTACCCCGCTGGCCCGGAGAATAGGGAGAAGCGGGCACCTTGATCATAATTCCTTCATGCCCTGCTTCGAGAGCTTCTTTGTATTTCCGTTCGATCTCCAGCGGATCGCTGCTCACGAGCTGAGGGGCGATATACCTGTTCACTACACTCTCGAGGCGTTTCCTGCGCATTTCTAACGGGAGATCTATGAGTGTTTCGCCATCAAGGTAGAGGATGTCAAAAACATTGGGCACCATCTCGATTGCGTCCTGTGCTTCCGCGATATCGTGACGGCGCCGGAACCTCCTGAGTACCGACTGGAACGGCATGGGTTTGTTGTCTTTTATGGCGATAACTTCCCCGTCGAGGATCACATCGTGACCGGTAGAGGTTATCAGTTTCTCAATCACGTCCGGGAGGGCTGCAGTTACATCTTCGAGTCTGCGGGAATACAGCCGGGCCCAGTTGCCTTTTTTGTGAAACTGGAACCGGGAGCCGTCATACTTGAACTCGGCAGCAATCTGCCCGTGCTCCTTGATCATATCCGGAATTGTACCCTGCTGGGCAAGCATCATCCGCACCGGATGGAACAGGGTGATGCGAACCTCCCGTAAGGCATCAGGGCCAAGTTTCGCGAGCCGTGCGACTTCACCCACATCGTTCAACGCCGACATCGCATGCTCAACGAGTGCAGAATCTACCTCAAATGCCCTGGCGATCGCATCCCGCACACTGCCTTCCCCAACACCGATACGGAGTTCTTCGAGCATGATCCGGGCAAGATATCTCCCTTCAAGCGGGTGAGCATTGCCCAGCAACCGGCGAACCGCCAGCAGTTTTTCCCGCTGGGACTTTTTTCCCTCCAGTTCAGCGATCGCGATGAGTTCGGAATACACCCGGACGAGATCCAGATCTTCATGGAAAAAGGTAGTCTGCGATTTAATCGAAAGCAGCTCCTCTACGGCGCGCCCGGCATCTCCAGTGGTGGTGATTTTCTCGATTACCTGTTCTTTTTTCATGCCAGCTACGTAGCCGATTGCTTCATACAGGAGATTGGGGCCGATACCAAGTTTTTTTGAGCTCCAGTCCGGGAAAATCCGGCCCATAACAAACCGGACAAAGACCGGGAGCTCTTCCGGTGACAAAGTGGGGAGAACACGACTGATGATATCAATCATATCGAGACGCCCGGACGTCCCTTCCAGTTGTTCGCAAGCCCTAGAAAAGTCCATAAAGAGCATGAAGGTTCTCTTTTGTGATGTTGTCCAAGCGCACGCATTAACGTTTTGTTCCTTTTTGATCATGAAATGGCTGGATATCGCCAGATTTCAGACAAAACAATCTGTATCCTGATTTCTCCTGCTGTAAAGGTCAACAAATATATTACTAGCACGTGTAATTCTGTAGTATGGACGAGGAGTGTCAGCCCAATGCGATAGTCAGGGTAAAACTCAACCAGCTGCAAAAGGATTTTTTCGATTATATTGAAAAAAATAGTGATAAAATCGATGCAAATGTTCCTGTTTTTTACGGTCAGGTTATCGACACCCTGGAAAAAACCCTCCCGAATGTCAACGATGAGCTTCATGACCATTTCATCGATAGTATCACCCTAAGGGTGCTTGAAAAGAGTACCAAATCCAAGGATATCTCGTATGTTGAGAAATTGTTCGATTATGCTGAACGGAACAAGCGCAAGAAAACCGGAAAAGCGCTCTTCGACATTGTGCTTGGGATAAAGCTGATCAACCTCGGCAAATACGCCGAAGCGTTTGAACAGTTAAAAAAATACCGGAATGTTGACGTGCTCATCTGCCCGGCACTGGCGTACTGCTCCTTTGCCCGCGCTCCCCAACAGGGAGGAGATATGGATCAGGAAGGACAAATCCGGGGACCCACGCCGTCAGCACTTGCCGCCCGCGAGCAGATGATCGAGCTGGTCCGCTTAAATCCCCCTATGAACCGGCTCAAAGAGATGGGTATCGGCGATGACCCCGGTATCAACAAGATCTTCTGGTTCATGTTAAAACAGGCGATTGCATGGTTCCCCGAAGAACGGGAATTTTTAAGGATTGGGATTGAGAAGGCGTCAAAGGATGGGAAGCGTGATATCCGGGAGGAACTCCTGGGGATTGCAATTGAGCGGTTCTTCGATGATATGTACTTCCTTCGGGAGCTCTACAAGCTGAAGCTCGAGAAACGTGATGCCGGGGGCGTGGCGGGAGTAGTCAAGCAAATGACCCAGCAGTATCCCGATGAGCTTGAACCAATCTATTACGGTCTCAAACTGGCAATCATCACCACCCGTGAAGATGTCTACGACAAATTCAGGAAACTGGCGGTGAGTAAAAACTTCCCGCAACATGCTTTCGCTCTCCTTGATTTTGGATTTGAGCTGATGAGCGGCAAACACTATGAGGCACAAGCCTGCCTGGATGAAATAAAAGAGACGTTTGGCCCTCATCATTATTACGTGACGCTGCTCGAATACGTGGCGCATGATTTCTTCTCGGATGATGAAAAGAAAGTCAAACAGGCAAAAAAGGCGATGATTGACTCGATTGACCATTATTGTCTCAAGCTGCTGAAGATCAAAGATACATAAAAGAAAACACCAGATCCCGATCTCTGCATACAAAAACTATCCTAAAAAAAAAGGAATTCTCCCGGCTCCAGAGAAATGTTTTTAAAAACTTGAACGCTCAACAGGGGGTTCACCCCCGCCGCTTCGGCTCCCCCCAAATGCGATACCACCAGAACAGGTAATACGTCATCATCGCACTCAGCGGGGGACCTTCGAATACATTACGATTTTTATGGATTGGGTGTGATCCGAATCGATTCATACCTGTTTCTCCAGAGCCATTCTCCCGATCCTTTTTAGAGTTTTATACACTGCGGGTAGGAACCGGATGTCCCGCACTGGGTAGCGATAACGACCGTCTTTTCTTCATAAAAGAGCCCGAGCCCCTCCCGGGCGCTTGCCATCACCCGTTCCGGTGTGTTGTTCATCTCGCTCAGGTGGGCAAGGATGACCTGCGGTACGTCTTTTCCCAACGTTTGCAGGCAGCGGGCAGCAGCGGTGTTGGACAGGTGCCCTCGTTTTGAACGGATTCTCCGTTTCAATGATTCCGGGTAAGGCCCGTTCTGGAGCATATCCGGGCAGTGGTTACTTTCGAGCACGATGGCATCACAATGCCTCAGCAGATCAAGCACATGAGGAGTTATGACACCGGTATCGGTACAGTACCCAAACCTGACACCGTTTTCCCTGATGATAAATCCGCAGGGCTCGGCAGCATCATGGGAGGTGGCAAACGGTTCTATCACAAAATCCCCGATCTCAAACCGCTCATGATAGCGGCATACATGACTATCGATCCGTTTATCTGAAGTGCGGCGGTGGTGAAGGAAATCATGGAGCGTCCCTTCTGTTGCATAGACCGGGATAGAAAGACGGCGGGCGAGCACGTCCAGGCCTTTGATATGGTCCCCGTGCTCATGCGTCACCAGCACCGCACTAATCTGCCCGGCATCAAGGGATGCCCTGTCCATTCGCCGGAACGTCTCTTTTGTGCTCAGTCCTGCATCCAGCAGGAGTGCCCCGCTCTCCCCTTCAAGAAAAACGCAATTGCCTTTGCTTCCGCTGGCCAGAATTGTGCAGCGCATCGTCCTATTATTAGGTGTTCTCGTATTAGAGTGTTTAACTTTTCACGGTGTTTTCAGGGACAGGAAAAAAAAGGATCTTTCAGCTGGTATCCGGAAGGACATGGATGGCAGTGGCTTTGACGCCAGCGATTATGGTCATACCAACGGTAAGCCCCAGTTCGTCAGAAGATCTGCGCGTGATGAGTGCCGTCAGAGGGGAACCACAATCCACGGTGATTCGGATAAACGGACCAAACGGCACTATCCTGGTAATCGTTCCAAAAAGCTGGTTGCGTGCGCTGGTCTTTTTTGAACTTGACTCCGGAAGCATGAGAGTGACTTCCTCAGGTCGGATATAGAGTGCCACCCGCTGGCCAGACAACATGGACGTGATCGCTTCGAAAATTGCACCGCCTGTTTCAATCTCAGCATGACCACGGTCGTTTGTCTTCACCACGCCTTTGAGGTTCGTGTCGATACCAACAAACCGTGCGATATCTTTTCCAAAAGGCTGGTAAAAGATGTCGTTGGTTGTGCCCACCTGGACCATCCTGCCATCCATGATTACACCCATACGGTCTGCAAGGCGCTGGCCCTGGATCATATCGTGAGTCGAGAGGATAATCGTTGTGTGCAGTTCCCTGTTGATGCGGAGAACGAGGTTTTCGATGATCTCTGAGGATACGGGATCAAGATTTGTCGTTGGTTCATCCAGTAAAAGCACATCCGGTTCAGTGACCATCGCACGAGCGATCGAAACGCGCTGCATCTCCCCACCTGATAGCGTGATTGCCTTCCTTTTTGAAAAGTCGGGAAGTCCTACCAGATCGAGTGCAGACTGGACGCGTCTTTCTATCTGCGATCTTTCCACCCCCCGGAATTTCAGACCGAATGCAACATTCTCCGCCACCGTAGCATTGAGCACCGCGGGTTTCTGGAAGACCATGCCCATGCGCCTGCGAACCGAAAGTCGTACCTTTTCTTTATCGGAAGTATCGGTACCGTCAAAAACAATTTTCCCGGTTGTGGGTGTATCAAGGAGGTTGATAAGCCGAAGAAGCGTCGTCTTTCCACTCCCACTCGGGCCGATCAGGGTAAAAATCTCCCCTTTCAGGACCTTGAGGCTGATTGTTTTGAGAATTTCAGTGTCACCGAATTTTTTGGTAACCGCGTCGATCCTGATCATGGCTCATATCTCCGGGAAATGAACTTCATGAGGATTACGACCATCATGGAAATGGCAAGCAGGATAACACCCAGTGCGAATGCCAGCGAAAATTCTCCCATGCCGGTTCCAAGCATAATTGCGGTGGTCAGTACACGGGTCTCTCCCCGGATATTTCCCCCGATCATCATGGCAACACCCACTTCTGAGATAGCC
>Ga0315274_10002843_pt1 | contig 25823 bp, 22 predicted proteins | sample YL17G02_20_MG_FD_203700 | JGI IMG/M metagenome (GOLD analysis project Ga0315274, IMG submission 203700) | Sediment microbial communities from Yellowstone Lake, YNP, Wyoming, USA - YL17G02_20 | ecosystem: Environmental > Aquatic > Freshwater > Lake > Sediment | place: USA: Wyoming | collected...
TTTACGCTGTATTTATCTCGCAGCTCTTTGGGAAGAACTATGCGGCCATATTTTCCAATTTCGACGGACAAGTTTATCATCGACTAATATGGTAGGAAATGACAAATAAAAAGTTTCTGCCAAATAAGTTTAATAATGACAAATAATAGAACATTGCCATTCACATGCGCGTGCGATATCGTTGAAGTTTGGAATGGTGTTGACTTCGACTGAGTTTTGTGGGGTGGTTTGGTGAATATTAGGGAGTATGGTGTTCTTTTCTGGACTGCTGTTGGAGTTTTGGCTTTACTTGTGGCTTCGCCCGCGTTAAGCAGACTGCTGGTGTGGCCGCGGACTGAGTTTTTTACGGAGCTGTGGATTCTGGGGCCGAATCACATGGCTGAAGACTATCCGTACAACGTTTCACGCTACGAGAACTATAGTATATTCCTCGGTATTGGCAACAGGCTGGGGCGTTTGGCTTATTATAGCGTTGCGGTGAAGTTTCGTAACCAGACCCAGCCAGCCGCTGACACGTTTAATCGCACTTTCAGCAGTCTTCCGGCGCTGTACAACGTTTCGGCGTTTGTGCCGGATGAGCAGGTTCTGGAGTTGCCGTTGACGTTCTCTTTGAATTACTCTGACCCTGATGCGCTTTCGAGGATCGAGTTTTATAGCTTGACGCTGAACGGCGTACTTTTGGGTTTGACGGATTGTACGGCGACTTGGAATTCTGGTCGGAACGAGTTTACGGGCAACCTGTTTTTTGAGGCCTGGATCTACAATTCAACCATGGGCGATTTTCAGTATCATGAGCGTTTTGTCAGTCTGCGGCTGAACATGACCGTTTGAATTCGAGCCTTGAAGCAAACGTAGAATTGCATATGAGAGGGAATGTCAAATAGCAGTTTATGCGCCAGAAAAACGCATGGAGTTGAGAGTTTTGAACAGAGAAAGCCTAAAGGTTGGTGTTGTTGGACTGGGCAAGATGGGCTTGCTTCATGCCGGCATCTTGAACGTCTTGCCAAACGTGCAGCTCACGGCGTTATGTGAGAAGAGTGGAATGATACGAAGATTCTTCAAGAAGGCTTTCAAGCAGGCTCAAATCGTGGACGATGTGGAGAAATTCGCTGGTCTTGCTCTGGACGCAGTCTTTGTTACGACGCCGATACCTTCCCATTTCAGCATAGCTAAAACCGTCTACGTCGGAAAGATCGCTCGTGACTTGTTCGTTGAGAAAACACTTGCATCGAGTTATGACAATGCGAAGGAATTGTGCGAGTTGGCTGAGCATTTTGGCGGAGTGAACATGGTTGGCTATTTGAGGAGATTCGCTGTTACGTTTCAGAAGGCCAAGGATTTGCTGGTTCAGGGCAGGATAGGCGAAGCGTCTTCTTTTGAGGCGTACGCTCATTCTTCGGATTTCTTTGAAAGCAGGAACGATCAAGACAATCCGGCGGCTAGAGGAGGGGTTCTCAGCGACCTCGGTTGTCACGCAGTGGATCTGGCTTTATGGTTCTTCGGAGACATGCATATCGTGTCAGAGAAGACCAAAACGACATGCGATCGCTCTCTTGGAGATGTGGTTCGCTTCAAGGTCATGGAACACGATGGTTTAGAAGGCCAGTTTGACGTTTCTTGGTGCATTGAAGGCTGCCGCATGCCCGAAGTTGGATTATCCATTAGTGGTTCTAAAGGCGTAATTGGAGTGGACGATGATAAAGTTGAGCTAAGACTAAAGACAGGGGAATCTCTCAGGTGGTATCGACAAGACCTCAACGATAATGTATCTTTCTGGATAGGAGCACCTGAATATTTCCGTGAAGACGAATATTTCATAAAGTCGATAATAGAGAATCGGAGCGCTGAGCCGAGTTTTCGAACTGCTTCGAAAGTTGACGAGATAATTGACCAAGTGAAGATCCAGAGTTGATCAGAGTGGCAGGTGCAGCAGAAAAAATTTTGCTGGTTGGCGACAACCCGTTTCACGGTATAAGCCACCTGTCACAGGAGAGAAGCAGAATTAGGGGGGACACATCGACTCATCCCGAGTTCGCTGCGGATCTGGTCAAGACTTCGCTTCAAAACGGCGCCAATGGTTTCATGTTTTCCGTCAGCGAAACAACGCTTTCGATACTGAAAACACTTCGTGAAACAAATGACATCCAGAATCTGAGTCTTTATGTGATTGTTCCCTACGCGTACGAATATGTTCGACTAGCCACTCAACTCGGTGGGTTCCCAGGACTAGCTAAGAAATTCGGAAAGGAGTTAGTTGCCTCGAGAAATGTGGGCGCCATCGCCAGCGGTTTGAGAGGCGTCATGGGCATGAGTCCTGTTGTTCTGTTGAAGACTTACCTGAGTTATGAGATTTCAAGGACAAAATCTGCGGCAGGTAAACGTGCAAAGATTGATTCAGTGCTGCTTCATGAGGTGATAACTGACTTGGCTTTGGCCCTCGATCTTGACTGGCTCTTCAAGTCTTATGTGAGTTTCTTGCTGGACCATGACATCACGCCTGGATTCAACACCTGCAACTTCGCCTATCTAGTGAAGAAGCTAGGAGATTTGAACATAGACCTCCGCAACGTGATCATCGCCGCGCCCTTCAACAAAGTTGGGTTTCAAATGAATCCATCCAGAGAAGAATGCGAAAAGGCGCTTGCAGGAACGCCTGAACCTATTGCGGTGGCAATAAGTATTCTTGCTGCGGGATATCTCAAGCTTCCAGAAGCGATAGATTACATTGCAGCATTGCCTAACGTAAAAGGTGTTGCGGTAGGAGTGTCCAAGGAAAGTCATGCTCGCGAAACGTTTAAGCTTATTAGAGAAAGAATTGCTTAATGCAGGAAGGCGAATAGTATGAAGCGCATCTCAGTCGTAGGATTGGGTTTTGTGGGTCTTAGCACTGCGGTCTATTTTGCAGCTCAAGGGTACACGGTCATAGCTTCGAGCAACGATAAGCAAAAAGTGGAATCAATCAAGAAAGGTATACCACCATTCTTTGAGCCTGAACTTGAGCCAGTGCTCAAGAAAACCCTCAAGAATAGAAAGCTGAAGCTGATTGTTGGAAGAGAAACTGCCGTTATGAACACGGACATTACTTTCGTGACTGTGGGAACGCCGAGTTTGCCAGATGGCGGCGCGGACTTGACCTTCATCAAGGAAACTTCGAAAGAGATAGGCGCTGCATTGAAGCGAAAGCGTGGTTATCATTTGGTTGTTGTCAAAAGCACGGTTCCTCCTGGCACTACTGAGACCGTTGTGAAGCCCACTGTGGAAAAGTATTCTGCGAAGAAAGCGGGTGAAGGTTTCGGCTTGGCCATGAGTCCTGAATTCTTGAGAGAAGGTTCTTCCATGTATGATGTTGCTAATCCAGACAGGGTTTTGATCGGTGAATTTGATGAGCGTTCGGGTGACGTTCTTGAAGAGTTGACTAGAGAAGCGTATCATAACAAGGTTCCCGTATTGAGAATGAGTCTAGCGTCTGCTGAGTTGGCCAAATATGCAAGCAATGCCTTTCTAGCTACGAAGATCTCGTTCATAAACGAAATGGCAAACATTTGCGAAAGAATTCCGGGAGTTGACGTTACTGAAATCGCCCACGCTATGGGCTTGGATTCAAGAATCGGTTCAGAGTTTTTGAAGGCGGGGGCGGGTTGGGGTGGAAGTTGTTTTCCAAAGGACACAAAAGCGCTAGTTTCCATTGCGAGCGGGTTGGGGTACAAGTCTCGGCTGGTGAAAGATGTGATTTCTGTTAATGTTGCACAGGCGAAACGCATGGTTGAGATTGCAGAGGAAGAGCTTGGAAGTCTGAAAAGAAAGAGGATTGCGGTGTTTGGTTTGTCGTTTAAGCCTAACACTGATGATATTCGTGAAGCCGCTTCTCTCAGGATTATTGGCCTGTTACTTGCCAAGGATGCGAAAGTGATTGTATTCGATCCAGTCGCGATGGGAAACGTCAGAAAGGTTCTCGGAGACAAGATAAGCTATGCCAAGGGCGTTCCTCAGTGCCTGAAAAACGCCGATTGCTGCATGCTTGTCACGGAATGGGATGACTTCAAGAAGCTTCGGCCAAAGGATTTCATAGGATCAATGCGGAAGCCTGTGCTTGTCGACGGAAGAAGAATCTATGATTCCAAAGCTTTCTCGAAGAAGCTCAGATTGAGAGCCATTGGTTTGGGCAAATGCGTCAGGTGAGGAATCTGATCAGAAAAGCTATCATTCCAGCAGCAGGATTTGGGACTAGGTTGCTCCCGGCTACCAAGGAGCAACCGAAAGAAATGCTGCCCATTCTTGCCCTAGACACGACGGGGAAGTTGTATCTGAAGCCGTTTCTCCAAGTGGTCTTTGAGCAGCTCTACCTTGCGGGGATCAGAGAAATATGTTTCATTGTTGGCAGAGAAAAGAGAAGCATTGAAGACCATTTTACCGTCGACGAGAATTTCATGGATTGCTTGAAAGCCAAGAACAAGATTGAGAATTTGAAAGAGTTGGCAAGCTTCTATGATAAGGTTCGCAACTCGACTATTGCCTTCGCCAACCAGCCTCAACCATTAGGGTTTGCGGATGCAGTATATCGCGGCAGGTTTTTCTCCGGAAACGATGACTTTGTGGTTCACGCAGGCGATGATCTGGTTTTATCGACGAAAGACTACATGAGAAGATTGATTGTGGTTTTTGAAGAGCGTGATGCTGACGCAGCTTTTTTTGTTCAGAGGGTTGAAGATCCTACGAAGTATGGAGTAATCACTGGCAAGAAAATTTCGCGTGGGGTTTATCACGTGAAGCAGGTCGTTGAGAAGCCTTCAAAGCCCCCATCAAAACTTGCCGTAGTTGCAGTTTATGCTTTCAAGCCTGAAATATACGAGGCGATCAAGCTGGTCAAACCAGGTGTGAACAATGAGATACAGCTGACTGACGCTATTCAAGCGTTGATAGACGAGAATGATGCCGTTTATGCTGTCGAACTTGGCCATGATGAAAAAAGGATAGAGATAGGGGATCCTGCTTCATATAGGGAAGCATTCTTGGCAAAAACAGCTTGAGCAAGACGTTTGCAGAGAGCATTCTTAGCCGACTGGTTGGGACATATAGAAAATGATTATTCTCTTGGAACTGGCGATCTCGTTTTTCGCAGTGGTTTCGCTTGTCTATGTTGTGTATTTCGTCTTTGTGTTAAGAACAAAAAGAAAAAAAGAATATGTCGAAAAGCTTAGTGCGACAGTTGGAAGTACAATTAGTCGAGATGATCTACCAAAAGCCACGATCTTGATTCCCGCCTACAACGAAGAAGAAACGATGTACGCCAAAATCAAGAACATAAGCGAATTTGACTATCCCCATGACAAGATTGAAGTATTCGTACTCGATGACAGCTCAACAGACAAGACTCGCGAGATTGTCGAGTCAGCCTTTAAGGAGTTCAATGTCACAGGAAGAATTCTGCCAAACGAGACTCGTAGAGGAGTGAACTATTCATACAATCAGGCCATGGCCCAAGTGAATTCTGAATATGTCCTAACGACAGATGCGGATGCTATGATTCCGCATGATTCGATGTTGAGCTTAGTGAAGATTCTGACCAATCTGAAAGATGTTGGTGCAGTTGCGGCAAGAATGCTACCCACACACGATAGGACAACTGCTGCGACGAGAACAGCTGAAGCATATGCAGATTCGTACAACTCGATGTTACTAGCCGAGAGCGCGATTTTCTCAACTTTTCCTGGTTCCACAAGCTGTATGTTGATGAGGAAATCTGCCTTTTCTCCTATTTCAACCTCGTATGGCTCCAGCGATGGCAACATTAGCCTTTCAGTAATAAGAAAGGGCTCAAGATTCATATTGGCTCCGAACGTAGTTTACTATGAACCCGTGTCGCAGAAGATTCCTGAGCAAAGAAGACAAAAGATCCGAAGAGCTACTAGACTGATTCAGTCAACCCTGCTAAATCTGGGCATTATTTCCACTCGAAAATATGGTATGTTCAGCCGAATAATCTTTCCCGCGCGTCTCCTTATGATGACTCTATGCCCCATTCTGGTTCTAGGTTCCCTCTTCTTCTTTCTGGCTTTCACGTTTTTTCTTTCGAGCTATCTCTTCCTTGCTTTTCTGGCTTTTGTGGCGTTCGTTGTGGTACTTGGCATCAAGACGGACATTAAATCACTTAACCTTGCTGTGAGCTTTCTTGTTCATCAAACATACCTATTCGTGGGCCTTCTCTTGTCGTACAGAAAAATGAGAGTTTGGAAAAGAATAGAGAGAAAAATGACTAATTGAGAAGGCTATTAGACTTTGAAAGTAGCTTTGCTTTCGCATGAAGGCGGCGGAATATCATCCGTGGCTCGGGGACTAGCCGCCGGTCTCTCAAAGAAGAAGATTGACACAACCGTATTTACCACAACAGCAAGTAACGTAGGAACCGTGGAAGAAAACGCTTGCCAGTACAATGTTGTCAGTCTGCCCATGATCGATCTTCCACCAAGGTCTCTTTGGTTTCATCTCAGAAACTCAAGTCTTCTTTCAAGAATGCTTGAGGACTATGATATAGTTCACGCTGTCAGTCCTGAAATGGCGATTCTGTTTATGTTGAAGAAGCTGGGCAGACCGCTGATAACGACGTTGCACGGGAGCCACAGAGCTGCTCTCAAAGCTTTTGCATGCTCTCCCTTTAGGAGTTGGGCGTTGGGCGACTTTGCGTTCAATGTTCTAGAGCTTCCTTTACATCAGACAATTACGAAGTGGTGTTTTGATAGATCCGACAGAGTTGTCGTTTGCAGTTTTTCGACGTTGGCTGAGATAGAGATGTACGAAAATGTTGATGTGTCGAAAGCGACAGTAATATACAATGGGATCGACTTTACTGATATCGGGAGAGATGTCAAGGCTAGTGATGGAAAAGAAGACAAAGAGAAAAAGCCTACGATGATTTATGCCGGGCGACTTTTTTGGATGAAAGGAATACCCTATGTGCTAAAAGCCTTTGAGAGAGTCAAGAAAGACGTCAAAGAAGCTCGACTTAGAATCTTTGGCAAGGGTCCGATGGAAAAGGAAGTCAAGAGGTTCAGAAAACAAAAGCATTTGCAGGACGACATATTCTTGGGCGGTTTTCTGCCACACCGAGAGTTGATGAAGGAGATTAGAATGGCTGATGTCGTGGTTTTTCCAAGCTTGTATGAGTCGCAACCTATGTTTGCCCTTGAAGCTATGGCATGCAAGAAACCGCTTGTAGCCTTCAGCCTTCCATATGCCCGTGAGATAATCAAGGATGGACATAATGGTCTTCTGGCACAGGCCTACGATGTTGAGGATCTCTCTAGCAAGATCGCATTGGCACTTCAAGACAAGGAGTTGAGGTTTAGGCTCGGAGAAAAGGGCTATGAATATGTTGAAGAGAACCACAATTGGGACATACAAGTGAACAAATATCTTCAACTGTACAAAGAGACAATCAATTGAACTAAACGAACGCACAACAAGGTTCCGAAGTTCACGGGATGACTGAGAAAGCTCGCGCGAAACTTGGAAGTTGCGCGGGAAACATTGAAGGTCGTTTTCTGTAACATGCTAAACAATAAGGCTCGATATCAGGGGAAGACGATAGTCTGGGTAAGTCCTCTTATTATGGATTTTCATCTTCACAAGACCACGCAGCTGGAAATATTGCGGGCATTTGCTCAGAATGGGAACAGAGTCTTCCTTATCGCTTCTTATTCATGTGAGAAGGTGACAAGCAGACCATGGGGTGTACGGTTGGTTCTGGTCCCTCTGAGGTTTGTCTCCTTCTTCTCGACTATTATCTATACTTTGGTGCTCCTATTGTTTTTGCCGTGGTTATTGTTGCACCTGAAACCTGACTATGTTCTAGTTGAGCCACTTACGGCGATTCATGGCATACTGTCAAGGTTTCTGCTTCCCCGATCAAAAAAGGTGGTTCTAGACGTCAGAAGCGGACCAGTCGGCAAGGCAGGCTTTGCGATGAGGTTGTCTTTTGAGAGTGCAATGCATATGGCTCGGAGGTTTAACGGGATAACCGCCATAACTCCATTACTAAAGAAAGATATCTGTAGCAAATACGGTTTTGATTCCGAGTTTGTTGGCGTCTGGTCATCAGGAGTTTCCACGTCAGTTTTCAACCCAGATAGATACGATGCAAGCAGGATGAGAAGGAAGTTTGGTTTAGAGAGTAAATTCGTAGTTCTGTATCATGGAACATTAGGCGGACCTAGAACACCAAGAGGGATAATCGAGACCATCAAGGCCATGGGAGAGTTGCGATCTGGATATCCTCAGATTACTTTGTTCTTGCTGGGAAACAGCACTTTTCCTCCAGGTACTATCGAGCATCTGATCCAGAAATTGAATGTTCAAGACACAGTAATAGTGCATGACTCCGTGGGCTACGAGGAAGTTCCGAAGTACATTGCAATGTGTGATGTGGGGATAGTTCCTTTGCCCAATTTTTCCTTCTGGAGGCATCAATGTCCTCTTAGTCTCCTTGAATATCTCGCCATGGGAAAGCCAGTTGTTGTAACTGATATCCCAGCGAGTCGAGGCATCTTGGAAGACTGTGATTGTGGAATATATGTTCCATCAACCCATCCGATGAAGATCGCCAAAGGGATAGCCTATGCGTATGACAACAAAGAGTCGTTGAGCAGATGGGGAAACAAAGGACGATTGATAGTCAAGAATAGATATGAATGGGATAAAGTGACAGGTACTTTGGAGTCTTTTCTTTCAAAACTATGAGAACGAAATGAAACCATACAGCATTAACGGCATTGAAATTAGTTCTCAAGCCTTGGGAGTTCTATGCAGCAAAAATGCGAAACCGCCAGACATATTTAGAGTCTGATTTAAGCAAGATGTGAAAGTATGAGCTCAATCGACTTTCAAAGCTCAGGAAATGATACACTGAGGAATCTTATCGATTGGTTTCTGCATTCACCGATCTACGAGAGTGGAAAGTACCTTTCCTACTATTTACTCAATAGAAAAGGCCCAACCTATCCGGAAATAACTGCCTATGCGATTAGCTTGTCATGCAAGCTTTATGAAAGAAGTCGCGAGAAGAGATTTTTGGAAAGGGCTGAAGCATGCGCAAAATATATGATAGCAATTAACAAGAATGGCGCCGTCCCTTGCTTTGCAGACAATCTGCTCTATTCATTTGACACCGGAATCTTTGTATCAGCTATTCTAGATTTGTACATGCTAACTAATGACGAAATCTATCTAAACGAAGCGAGCAAGAGTCTGAAGTGGCTGAATTCGTTGTGGGATGGAACGAAGTTCCTTGCTGTGGACAGAGAACCCAAAAGGAAGGAATGGCATCATGTTCCATCGGTTCACATCGCAAAATTGGCTCTTCCTTTAGCGAAGGCATCGACATGCCTAGAGAATGCAGAGTACAAGAAGATCGCAATCCGACTGCTGAATACCTACAAGCATTTGTTGACAGAAAATGGTGGTTTCAGAAGCAATGAAGGTTCCGATGTAGTTCTGACTCATCCGCATTGTTACGCAACAGAAGGTTTCCTCTACTCTTACTATGCATTTCGAGAGCCAGAATTCCTTGAGATTGCAAGAAAAGCAAGTGACTGGCTTTGCCAAGCTCAAAACGCGGATGGTTCACTTTATCGGGCTTACAGTGCAGAAAAACCGGCCGCTCAAAGAAACAAGCTAGAAAAGTTGAAGGTAACTGATGCAACCGCGCAAGCAACGAGGGTTTGGAAGTTATTGGGAGTGAATGATGAGGGAATCGGAAAAGCCTATGCCTATCTGAATGGAGAGTTGAAAGATGGTGGACTAAGGCTGTATAGAAAAACATCATTCATGAGTAAATTGCTTTCTTCTTCTCGGCACATCTATTCTTGGCCAACATTCTTCTACCTGCATTCAATAATTTTGCCTTTTGGCCAGCTAGAATACTGCAAAGAGCTTTTCTAGAGAACAAGTCGCGCCAATATGGCATCAGGAGCATGAAAATGGTTAAGCTCTTTCTCACTTTCGATTGCGAAGACTTCATAAGTCCTTCGTCCACCAACGCCTTGAATCACGCTTTGGAATTGCTGAAGAAATACGATTTTCGTGCGATTTTCTTTCTTACGGGTAGTGTTTGTGAGAATTTGTGGAATTTCCCGAACATAGTAGACCTGCTAGCAGATCATGAGGTGGGCTACCATTCTACTGCACACTCCGTGCATCCCGCCATTTGTGAATATACTGACATAGCAGACTATGACGAAGCGGTCCGCATTTCATTGAACCGTGAGACGGAACGAATCAATCCACTAACAGGAGAGCCGGAAGGAAGAGGAGGGCTCCTCCTAGTCAGGGATCTCTTCCCAAAGAAGAAAATAGTTGCTTTCAGAGCTCCAGGCTTCTGCTGGTCCCCACCACATATGGAGGCTCTAGAAAAGCTAGGCACCAAGTTCGATTTCTCTACCGACCTCTCCACAATTCCTATTCACTATAGAGAGATCACCTTCTACCCGCTTGCGGAGGGTGGGTATGGTTTGGGTTTGCTGGCTTTTTCCCTCTTTCGGTCCTTGCTGAGACTTCGTCAAGGATTCTTTCGCCTGAATTCCCAGTACTCAGTCTTGCTTTTTCATCCTGAAAGCTTTGTGCACAGGGTTTTTTGGGACACAATATACTACTCTGGAAATCCTGAACGCTTATGCGGCGTCCCGCGTAAAAGCGATAGAGAAATTGATCGTTCTCTTCGAAAATTCGAACTGTTTCTGAGCAGAGTCCGTTTCCTCAAGAAAGACGGCGTCTTGGAAATAGCACCTTCTTTGCAAGAAGGCATACCTAAGAACCATTTCACAAAAGAAGAAGTCATTAGAAGCTACCGGAGAAGCATTTATTGGGCTGAAAGATTTTTTGCATACAAACCCAGATTTCTTCTGAAGCATTTCTTCAGATATTTCAATATAGAATCCTGGCAGACCGAAATCTAATGGATTGCTTTCGTCTAGCCTGTATTACTATTTGCGACAGATTTTAGGTCTTACTCATACAAGACGTGGCGGCGACTAAGCATGAGTGCGAAAGTAACTATCGGACTATGCGTTAGAAACTCGGAAAAGATCGTTGGAGAGGCACTCAGAAGCATCATGAGTCAGGATTTTCCGCATCAGTTAATGGAATTGATCATTGTTGACGATGGTAGTAAAGACAAAACCTTATCCATCGTGAAAGATGCAGTTTCAAGGACCTACATAAAAACGAGTATATTTTCCCATGCTTGGAAAGGGCTTGCTTTTTCAAGGCAGGTTGTTGTTGAAAACGCTAAAGGTGAATACTTGGTTTGGGTTGACGCGGACTACGCGCTACCGAACGATTTTGTCCGACAGCATGTGGCATTTATGACGAACAATCCTGCTATTGGAGTAGCATCTGGCCAGGAGATTGTGCAAGGGGACACTTTGGTCGCCTTTCTTGAATCTGTGAGTACAATGTCGGACAATCCAAAAAACGAAAACGTTGTTGATGTAGGAGGGGCGATATATCGCCTAGAAGTGATAAAAGAAGTTGGGGGATTTGACAGAGACCTTAAGGGCGCTGGAGAAGACGTTGAGCTTACAAACAGAATAAAAAGGACCAATTGGAGACTCTCTAAGAGCAATGCAAGGTTCTATCACAAGCATAGGAAAACTTGGAGGGCTTTGTGGAGCGAATACTTTTGGTGGGGATATGGCATGCATTATGTTTTCCACAAACATGGCAACAGATTTGTCCTAATCAATCTCCCACCAATAGCTTCATTTCTTGCTTTGAGGCGAGCATTTCGGCTTTACAGAAAACTGGGTAGGTGGAAGATTTTCCTTCTGCCTTTCCATTCCTTTTTCAAATACACGGCGTGGTGTGGGGGATTTGTCGAGAGCCACATCGATAACCACGGGCACTAAGCAAGGACCGGGACACGATCCTGATATATGCGCGCGCTCAACTCCCTTGACCAAGCATGAATGAATCTCGTGCGTACGATTCCTTTTACTCTTTCCGAGTTGATGGTCTTTGAAAACAGCCAGCAAAAACACAATTCTGATCTCTAAAGTTAAAGCTCCTTCAGAAATATACCCAATCATAAAAAAGGGGTTGAGATCACTAGGTAATCTTGGCCTCAATTCGAGTAGCACCGTGGTGATCAAACCCAACTTATGTTGCATCAAGCCCCAGGAAACAGGTGCTACAACTGATCCGAAGGTTGTCGAAGGAATCGTAACTTGTCTGCAAAACGACTACAGCGCTAAATCAATATATATCGTGGAATCTGACGGATCACAAGTGCTGGCAGATATGGCCTTCAAATTATTGGGATATGAAAGGCTGGCTAGCCGAACGGGTGTTGAACTGGTAAATCTCTCAAAGAGTCGCTTTTCTGACGAGGATTTTCCAGATAACGCATTTCTGAGAAAAGTGCGGTACCCAGATATCATGAAAAAGGCTAGTTTCTTCATCTCAGTGCCCAAAATCAAAACGCATGGCGAAAACTCATTTACCGCTGCTTTGAAGAACCAGTTTGGCTGTAATCCGGACCCGCGTAAGTATAGGTTACACAAGAGACTCGATGATGCCATTGTGGATTTGAATGTTGCTTTCAGACCAGACTTGATTGTTGTCGACGCGCTAATAGCTATGGGCGGATATCGAGGCCCTGTGGACGGAGTGCCCATAAGAATGGATACGCTAATTTTCGGGAGAGATCCTGTGGCAATAGACCATTTGGCTGCGAGAATCATAGGAATCGACCCGAACAGTGTGAGATATCTTGTGGAGGCCAGAAGAAGGGGGGTTGGGTCGACTGACTATACCACGATAGGAGAGATCCCGGAACATCTAGATAAGAGATTCCTAATCGATCCGCCACGGCTGTCAAACCTGTACCATCTGTTTCGATCTGAGAGTTAGGGGTAAAATGCTTTTGGAAGGAAGAATTAGCGTTGCAGTCGTGGGGACAGGTGAGATCGCCACTAAAGCACGCATACCCGCGTATCTAGCCAATAGACACGTTGATTTGGTAGGATTGGTGGATGTTGACAAGAAGAAAGCAGAAAAAACAGCACGAAAACTCAACATCGGGAATGTGTTTGAGTCGATCGACGAACTGTACGAGAAGCAAGATGTAGACGCAGTCAGCATTTGCACTCCGCCTCATACTCATGCAGATTTAGCCATCAAAGCTTTGAGCCATGGCTCTCATGTACTTTGTGAAAAACCGATGGCAAACGATGTTGAGAAAGGCATTAGGATGGTTAGGGCTTCAAAGGCTTCCCAGAGGATTTTGATGGTGAGTTCATACAGACGGTTTGTCAATGCCTTTAGGCGAGCCAAAGATAGGATTCAGAAAGGAGCATTAGGCCATGTCTATTGCATAGAAGACGTCCAACTGACGCCAAGTCCCCTGCTGGAATGGGGAAAGTCGCCATGGTATTACAGCCCCGAAGGTGGAGGAGTTCTTTCTGATCTTGGCACGCATAGTTTCGATTTAATGAACTATTTATACGACGGCTTTCCTCGTGCGATTTCGTCACAAGGTTTAGCGCACCTGGACTCGCCAGTTGAAGAAAGTTGCGTTAGTGTGCTCGAATATCCCGGGAACAGAATAGCGGTAGGAATATTGAGTTGGTTGTCCTCAACGAACATAGAGAACGTGGCCATTCATGGCACTGTTGGGACGCTGTATGTTTCTCCCAAATTCCTTCTTGACATAAACAGAATCGACATTCCAGAGATATCTCTGTGGCGCGAGGCTAGCTTGAACCTACTAAGGCAGAAATTCCGACGTCTCCCTATGTTGAATCCCTACCAAATAGTCGATCCAATTCAGCTTGAGACAGATCGTTTTATCACACGAATACGACAGAACCAGGCATTCCATCAAAGCGCCTTGAATGGTTTGAACGTTCTTGTAACCATCGTAGCCGCGAAGAAGGCTATGAAGGAAAACAGGAAAGTACGAATAACGCCGATAACAGAAGCCTAATCGAGTATGGAAATCAAGTTCGGCTAGCTAGCGAAATCGAGCACGAGAATGTCAGAGGCTGAGAAAGAATGAGCGCCATGCTAATTCTATTGCTAATGATGCATGTCTTCACCTATCTTTCGATCATTTTGGATGTTCCAATTTTCAGACAGGTCTTCTCCTTTATATACCTCACATTCATACCAGGATTCGTCATCCTTCGAGTTATTGGAGGAAAACAAAGGAGTCTCGGAAGAACCTTTCTACTTTCAACTGGATTGAGTATAGCATCATTAATGTTCATTGGGCTAACCATCAACCAATTACTTCCTCTATTTGCAGTACAAAACCCATTGTCAACTACGCCTCTTTTGGTTATCCTATTCTCCATAACACTGGCATTATCCGTTCTAGGTTACCGGAAAGAATTGACATCAGTCATCAAAATCGATCTCTTGACAGGATTGAACGCCAAATTTGTTCTTCTTTGCGTGACGCTGAGTTTCGTCCCTGTCTTAGCGGTAGTTGGAGCAATTATTGACAATAGCATTCTTTTGCTTTCGATGATATTGGGCATAGTTGCACTCTACGGTACAACACTCTTTTCAGACAAGACTACCTTAAGCAAACTGCATCTTCCTATAGTTTTTGCAGTATCTCTTGCTCTTCTTTTTCATGTATCACTAGTGACCAAGCACTTGATGGGATGGGACACTTTCGCCGAGTATTATGTATTCAAGATTACTGCTAATGCTGGTCACTGGGCTGCTCCTGGTAGTGCTGCCATTCCTTCTGTAACCAGCATTATGAACTCTGTTGCAAGTATCACGATTCTTCCAACTATATATTCTCAATTCCTCAGTTTAGATGGAGAGGGAATATTCAAGATAATATTCCCGCTTGTTTTTTCCCTTGTTCCTTTGGCATTGTATGAGATCTACAGACTACAAACCCGAAAATCTGTTGCGCTACTGTCCACCTTTTTGTTCGTTTCGAGCTCAGTCAGCTTCTATGGAGTGGAAATGCTTAGTTTAGGCAGAGAAATGGTCGGCGAGCTATTTTTTGTAGTAGCTATTCTTTCCTTAGTGGACAGGAGCATGAGTTCCCGTGAGCGACGTATACTTTTTGCTATTTTCAGTGCTGCGTTGGTAGTTTCTCACTACACCCTTTCGTATCTTTTCTTATTCTATATTGTTTCCGCGTTCATCATTCTACACATAAGAGGAAAAAGCAAAGTTCTGAGTCTAGGACTGGTTCTGATCCTGATAGCGATAACCTTTTCGTGGTACGTCTACGTTTCTGATGCTCCCTTAATCAAATTGGGCGACGTATTTCAGCGCATGGTCGATAGGTTTGCCGTTGACATATTCTCAACCAGCGCAAGATTCCAGCCCGGAGTTACGCCTTTGTCACCAACCGCTCAAACCAACCTCGTTGGATTGACTCACAAGATCCTTGTCTACGCTGTAAATCTCTTTATTGGCATTGGGGCGGTCGTCTTGGCTATTAAGCCTAAGGAATTTGATTTCCAGCCTGAGTTCAGATTGATGGGGATACTCAGTGCTTTCATCTTGCTCTTGGCTTTGACTGTCCCCAACTTTGCCCCTACACTGAATCTGACAAGGTTTTATCAGATAGTGATGCTGCTATTGGCGCCGTTGTTCACTCTTGGAGGCGAATATCTCCTCAAGTCGATTAGAGGAATTATAAAGTTCTCAATACCCTTTTTGGGCAGACTTGGCAAGTTATTTGGAAAAGAATTCGAGTTGCGCACACTCACGATAATGCTCATCGCGTTTTTCCTCTTCCAAGTTGGGTTCATTAACCACGTTACGGAAGGCTATCCATATTCCTACTCTTTGGACTTCGATAGGAAGAAGACATCCAGTGATTTTAGTGTGAGATCGGGGTTATATAGCATCTATGTTCCAGAGTATGACTTCGCTAGTGCTCAATGGTTGCATCTTGAGATGGCCAATAGCTCTCGAGTCTATGCTGATGGAAGCTGGGGCAAACCAATCTTGGCCGCCTATGCTTTGTTGGCATATGAAAGGGTCGACTATTTGTACAATACTACTGAACTAGAATCCAAATCATACATCTATCTAAGGTATTTGAATATAAGAGAGGGCCTGATTTACACTGCGACAGGGGCATTCAATCTTACTGACATATCCAATCTTCTTGAGCAGGCTGACAAGGTATATTCAAACGGCGGAAGCGAAGTCCGCATTGTGCCCTAAACATTCCCCCAATGAGCACGAAGAGGGAGCAGGGTAATGATGAAATATACCATCTCAGTGGTCATTCCAACTCTTAATAGGCCAGAGCATTTGGATAGGACTCTTCGTTCAATACTAGAACAAACGAAATCGCCTGAGGAAATTGTCATAGTAGACCAAAGCGACGATAACAGAACAAAGGATTTGTTGATTGAGAGAATGCCTGCCATCGAAATGAAGAAGATAGTCTTGAAGTATATTTGGGTCAAAGAAAGAAGTATAAGTCACGCGCGAAATCTAGGGATGAGCGCCGCCGCAGGAGAAATCGTGATCTTTGTTGATGACGACATAGCCCTTGATAAGAAATACATCAGCGAAATTCTCCGAGTCTACTCAGACCACCCCAGCGCTTTCGGAGTCCAAGGGTGCCTGGTCGAGAAATCACCCTATTGGAGAGGGATCGGCACAAAGTCAATTCTGCTTAATTCCATACGCAAAGCCTTTCTCATGACTCATTGGGAAAAAGACAAACAGACGCTTCTTCCTTCGGGAGACGAAGTCGGAGCCTATCCTTTGACGAAGACGATAGGAGCAGGAGTGATCAATGCCGGAGTTTCAAGTTTTAAGAAGGAAGTGGCAAAGCATTTCCACTATGACGAGAATCTTGGTGGCTATTCGTGGGGCGAAGACATAGATTTCTCGGTGCACTTGACCCGATACTACCCAAAATCCTTGTACGTGACACCCTTCGCCATTGCAATCCATGACTATGCCTTGAGTTCGAGGCCAACTAACAAGCAGTTTTGTTATATTGTGACTGCTTACGAACTCTACAGTTTCTGCAAGAATATTCCACCCTCTCCAAGAAACTGGATGGCGTACTTTTGGAAATGCTGTGGTAACATAGTCTTGACGTCGTTAGGTCTGCATCGCAGAGTGAATAGGGTCAGATTGTTTTACGTTCTGCAAAGCTATTTGTGGGCACTCTATCACTTCGGTCGATTGAAAAGTGGAGGGTTTGACCTCTATAAAGAACTGGGTGAGCGCGCTCGCGTACCATACAGGACCGATTAGATTGTTCCAGATTGCTTTTATTCCCGAATCTAAAGAGCGAAAGAAATCGATGGTGGAAGCTTGATAATAACGTTGGGTAGAGTAAGTGAGAAAAAGTGGAATACTGCACTAGCCGAGGCAGGAACTAATGGAACGATATTTCAATCTACCTACTGGGCAGAGTATCTTCGTAAGGCTTTTGGTGATCGTCCTATTTACATTGCTTCTTTGGACAAGAAAGGCGAAATCCGAGGGTTGTTGTTGGCAACAGAAAGTTGTTACGCTAAACATTCGGCGTCTACCTTGCTGGGCAAACGCGGCCTGGTGTTAAGCAGAATGTACAGACAAATTGCATCGCCTTTGTTTCACAAAGTGTGTCCGTTCATTTTTTGGGAAAATGGGCCAATCGTTCTACCGAAGTCGCTGGAAGAGGAATCTTGCAAGGCTGTCTATAGCGAGATTATCTTCCAGGCTATTGCTTATGCCCAAAAGAGGGGCTGTTACGGAATAAGGTTCGCTCGGCCTGCCTTCTTTGATGATAAATTTGAGATATGGTCTTCACTTGGTTTTCAACAGAGAAGGATGGGAACTATGCTCATTGATCTTGAAAACCCTCCTGAAGTCCTCTGGAAGCGGATCGACTATCATGCTCGCCGAAACATCAACAAGATGGAAAAAGAACTCGTCATAGTTGAAGTGTCGGGTCTTAAGGAACTTGCGGAATTCTATAGAATGCACGTTCATTCAGCCAGAAGAACGGGAACTAAGCACTACCCATTCTCCTTCTTTAGGTCGTTATGGAATTCCCTTTCACCTAGTGGCAAAATAGTTGGATTCATAGCCTGTTTCAAAGACAGGACCGTGGGAGGATCAATCTCCCTTGCGCACAATAGAGTAGTGCACGAATATGCACACGGTGATTCAGACTATGCTCGGCAAAATAGAATTTATCCACTCGACGCTTTGAAATGGCACACTATGAAATGGGCTCATGAGCACAATTTCAAGTACTTTGACCTCAGCGGTGTAGAATTGCACAAGATCGAGTCCGGTGATGAAAAGGCAATCAACATCTATAGGTTCAAGTCAAAATGGGGAGGTCAACTCGTGGAATACCACGACTATACAATGAAACTTTGGGACAGGAGAATCGTTAGGCTTTTGAATCGTTTTATGGTTGATTCGATTGTTCACAATTGAAACTGCGAGCGATGTCAAGCCTCGGTTTCGGATGCGCGCCGACAAGCATTTGAAATGAACGATTTCTCCAAAGCAGATCTAGGAGCAGTTTGCACCTTGCCAGGTTTACACGTACTCTTTTCAGTTGATGAAGAACGACCAATCGGACCTGGTGATAGATCCCTATTCATGAGCACACTGCAGAAAATGCGGCATTTTGAAACGTACAAAGTCGAGGTCTTGTGCGACGATGGAAGGGCAATCATCGGAAGTTCCTACTATGACGGCTATCCATTCTCACATTACGATAACGAAGGAGAATTGACAGTAGTTGATGGAGCGATCTATGGCAAATCTCAAGAAACTGTTATGAAAGAGCTGAATGAAATCTCTCTCAGGAAATTATCTCTCTGCCAAATTTCGGAAAGATTGAAAGATTTCCTTTCGACTGCGCATGGCGAGTTTCTGATTGCGAAGTATGATGAACAGACTGGCAAGTGCTTGATCTTCAATGACGCTCTTGGAAGGCTCCCCGCGTATTATGTTTCAGATGATGATTCGGCTTCGACCGCTTTTTTGGTTTCCAGAGAAGTGAAGTTCCTAATTGGAGCAGGAAGGATAGCTAAGTTCAACTCAACTGCCTTAGCAGAACACCTGTTGTTCGGGTATCCTTTGGGTGAAAGGACACTTTGGGAGGGGATAAGGAGACTAGGTCCTGCAAATATGCTGCTAATGGACTCCAAGAAAAAGAGCCTCCTCTCGAGAACAGCATTGTCTTGGAACCTCGATCATACGGACAAGAACAGCACAGTCGCAAAAAACTTGCATGCCAAAGCAAAGGAATTGAGCGACCTTTTTCTCACCTCATGCAGAGAAATCGTGCAAGCTTTTCCTCGCAGTGTTCATGTAGTTTCCCTTAGTGGAGGCCTTGACTCGAGAGCAACCTTAGCAGGAGTAATTCAGGCTGGCACACAACCAGTTGCATACTCTTTCTCATCCGCTGAGAGCAAAATAGCAATGAAGATTGCGCGAACACTGGGAGTGAACCATAATGTCATACACCCTTCTTTCGGAATATCAAAGGAGGATTACGTTAGACTTACAGACGGTCTAGTGGACCTCAGTTTAATTCATGTTATGTCCTACCTATGCAACCTCAGAGAAAATGTGGGAAACAAAGCGGTCTTGATTACGGGAGATGGAGGTGACAAAACGCTTGGTTCCTTGTATCTAGAACCCAAGGTTCGTGACGTGGGGAATTTGCTCCAACACATTATATCAACAGATCGAATTCTTGAAATTGACGAGATCTGCTCATTGCTGAGTATTGACAAAGATGCCTTTAGGGAGCATCTAAGAAATCATCTTTTGAAGTATCCTGAGAAAACAATAGCCGGGAAATTCTCTCATTTCAAAGTATTCGAAAGAGGACTCAAATGGCTGTTTGTTGGTGAAGACAGAAATAGATACTTCCTATGGAGCACCACTCCTTTCTATTCTGTTCGCTTTTTCTCTGCATCAATGGAAGTCTGTCAAAACGCCAAGAAACACTACATGCTTTACAAGAATTTCCTTTCAGACTTGGATCCTGCACTTAATCGCATCAAATACCACAATCGAATGGTATCTTTGTCTTTTCCCAATTGGTTGCTGAGACTCTATCTGGTTGCCTTCGACTGGCTAAAGGAGCATTTCTATGAACCAGGAGCTGCAAATCCGCTTGCACTTTCTAGTCGCAAGCAAGTACACGAAGAACTGGAAGAGGCGAGAAGATCAGCGTTGCGCCTAATAGAGGGAGATGCTCTGCAATTCGTGAGTAAGCCTCGAGCACTGGAGCTCGTCAAGAACACGCAGAACATAGCGAAAATCAACGCTCTGGCAACCTTGATACTTTACGCGCACATAGCTCTTGATAGAAACCCGTGCGCCCAATGCTGTTCATAAGCGCAGGGCAACGATAGAGAGAAGCCACAAGGTTGTCCGTAAAACTCTGCTGCTCCTTGGGATCATAAGTCAAGACGCCCGATGTAGGTGCAACCTAAGGAAAGAGGAATGAATGCTTGCTAGCTGTAACGCACACCAACAAAGAAGTCATCAACGTAGATTTCACAAGGTGATGGCATTCCGTCACTCAACCCTCCTGCGTATAGAGTGAAACCTGAGGCTAGATACGCCATATATTCACCCTGTCTCCATGGGGTCAGTGAACCTATACGCTGAGGGTTTATGCCTATCGTGCGACAGGGATTTTCCATGTGATAGACGGTGCGGTTTGCCACTGGGTCTTCGATCCAGAATTCGGCATAGCCTCCATCCCAATTCTGAAGGTCGCGATAGACATGACTCATTATCCTGAACCATCTTCCAGTGGGAACTCCTGCAGAACCTAACTCAAAGTATTGATCTTCTGGAGAGAAGAAATCGTCCATACCATCATCATTGTTATCGACAGAAACCGGACCTTGAGTTAAACAAAATACTGGTTTATTGCTATATTGATTCCATATAGCACCGAGTTTGACTGCATATTCCTGATAGCTTGTCACAAGATCTGGATTCCACATTCTCTCACTAAGTATGGTATGGAGGTTGTACCAAAAACCTTCGCCAGTTGATGGATTCTTCCAAAGGAAGCCAGCAGGGATGTAGAACCATTCTTCTTGCCAAATCTGGACTGTTTCTAGCGGGTCCCAATCATGGTACGTCTGGATTCTTCTCTCGCCATCGCTATTGGGATGCAATAGCCCAAGCCTTATGCTCTGTTCTCCACTGTGCACTATTGTTGTATTGGGCTCAAAACGATATGCACCAGGGTATTGATCCCTAAACCATTGTTCTCTGTCCCAGTAGGTGTAGTTACCACTGTGTTCAACTCCCACCATGAAGTCTTCTGTGTTCTCGAAACCAACTTGAAAAGAGTAGTCCCAATAAATTATGGTCCCTGAACTCGACATCCGCGCCTCTCCGTTTAGTAGGGCCGTGGTTGGATTGATGAGTAGAAGAACACTCAAAACTAGGACAGACAAACTGATTTTGGTCTGAACACTCAAAGGCGAAGTCATTATGCCACTTCATTTAATAGCGCTTTGGGAAGTATATCTTTTGCGGTCCTTTTGAATATATGGAGGGAGCGACTATTAAATATTGCGTCTTACGATGCATGAATATCAGTCAGTAACTCGCCCACTACTTATGGAAAAGAATGGCAACGAAGGTTGAGAAATGTCTGCTGTCCACATGGGTGCGTCGGATCCAGATCGAGGTCATCGCAAAGAGTATGCTTCAGGCCTCTGCCCAGGAGAAGCCGTTGAAGTGCGTAGTGAGAATGAGATCCTGTCGACACTTGACCGAGATGGAGAGCTGGAAGGCTTGCCGTTTATGCTTGAGATGCGTAAATTCTGTGGGAAGAGATACAGAGTCTTCAAGCACCTTAACGAGATAATAGTTGAGGGAAGTGGCAGAAGGCGCATTAGAAACACGGTTGTCCTTGAAAGAGTCGCTTGCGATGGCCAATTTAACGAGGGATGTGGAAGAAGGTGTCTGCTATTTTGGAAGGAAGCGTGGCTACGAAGAGTCACCGGTCAGCCTTCCAGCCACTCAGCGTTCAGCAGTTCCTTCATGTCTATCAGAACAGAAAGCCCGTCAAAACGGATACCCTTCTGTCAGTCAGCAAATCTCGTCCACGCCACTGTTCCGATTCGGTTTTTTGATTTGAACCGGTATATTTGGAAGATAAGATGCCTTTCACTCAGGCCCGCTGAAGGACTTCGCAGCTTCCTAACGCTTCTAAAATCAACAGCCACTGGCTTCCTCAGGCACAAAGAACCGGTTGTTGTGAGCGGAAAATTGAGGCAGACCCCTATTGCCACTTTAAACCTGCAGCCTGGAGAGCTTGTTGAAGTCAAGAGCAAAGAAGAGATTCTGGCGACACTTGATCGAAAAGGAAGAAATCGCGGTCTGGGATTAACTGTAGAGATGCTCAAGTATTGTGGGAAGAGATACAGAGTCTTGAGGCGACTTGACAAAATAGTGGTTGAGCAGAAAGGACAAATAAGACAGGTGGCCAATACAGTCATACTGGAAAATGTCACATGTGACGGAAGTGCCAACGGCGGTTGTCCTCGAAGCTGCTATTGCATGTGGAGAGAAATCTGGCTTAAGAGAGTCGAATAGCGCACGCTAAGCGCTGATTTCTGGGAGAGAATGTCATGACTAAGAACTCGAGGCTGGCCTAGTTGAGAAAGCATTCAGATCCAGTTGTCGTATTAGGAGGGAGCCTTACCGGTCTTGGCGTATTGCGGACATTCGGTAGACGTGGCATCGACGCGTATCTTGTCACAGATCGAAAAGAGCCTGCTGTTTTCAGCAAATACTGCAAGCGAAGTTTCAACGTATCCGGAAAGAGGTTCGATCGAGAGATCTTGAAGAAACTCCTCAAGAGAATAGGGCGAATGCTTGGCAGGCGGATTGTTGTTTATCCAACGACTGATCTAGATGCACTGAATCTCGCAGAAATCAAGGACGACCTTGCCGAGGATTTTCACTTCGTGGTAGGTGACAAGGCACCAGTTGAGACCCTAGTCAACAAAAGCAAATTCTACAAAGCACTGGATCGCAGCGGAATAGATCATCCAATGACATGCTTTCCAGAAGGCATGAAAGACGTTCAGCGTATTGCTGTCGATATCTCTTACCCAGTATTCGTTAGGCCCGCCATCACACAGATAATGAGTCAAAACCTGCGTACTTCTGCAAAAGGATTCATTGCACATTCGCCAAAGGAACTACTGCAATATTTCCACCTTGCCTCGACTCATAGGGTCGAAGTTATGTTTCAGGAGATAATCCCTGGCCCGCCCGACAATTCTTGTCAACTCGAGGGATACTACAATAAGAATTCTCGTCCAGTTGCTCTCTTTGCAAGGCAAAGACTAAGAATATGGCCTCCAGATTTCGGAAACACAACACTGTGCGTCAGCATGCCTATGAGGGAACTGACTGACGAAAAAACAGTCATCAACAAGTTCCTCCACCAGATCGGCTACCATGGCCTAATGAGCACGGAATTCAAAAAAGACTCACGGGACGGAAGACAGAAGATACTCGAAATAAACGCCAGGCCTTGGTGGCATATTTGGCTCTCCTCAAAATGCGGCGTGGACATTGTATTCCTTTCCTATCTGGATGCTATGGGCGAAAAGATTGATTACAAAGAAGAATATGAAATCGGCGTCAAAAGCATGTATTTTCTCAATGATTTACTAGCTTCGGTAAGCATGTTTCGAGATGGAAGTCTAAGGTTTGATGAATGGTTCCGTTCTTTGAGAGGAGTCAAGCAGTTTGCTTTTTTTTCATCCGATGATATGTCTCCCTTCGTAATGGAATTTGCAGATCGCGCTCGACTCTCGACTTTCCAGGGGGTTCTTCATTCTCTTAGAGAGAAAGCGAGGTTCAGTGCACACTCGTCTTAGGAGACTGGAAATGGAAATCATAGGTCAGAAAACTCACAGGTTCATTTCCGTATAGTTTATTTAGTGATCTATTCTTCACATATGTTTGCTGGGGTGGCCGAGTGGCGTAGGCGGCAGCCTGCAGAGCTGCTTAGGTAGGTTCGATTCCTACCCCTAGCTTGAAATCGTGCCCCGGCATAAGTCGAGCTATCGCGCGTTCTTATCTGATAGTGAATTTATGAATGGTGGTGGAGAATGACTTCAGACAAACCGCTTCTGTACAGGTTCGAATTTAAAACTCTGAAATGCATCCGTTCAATTGTGAAGCGTCTTCTAAGACGAACAAGAACCAAAGTGTCAAAAACTCGAATCCTAGATGATCTGGGAAAATTCGGTGTTAGGAGAGGAGATACACTCTACGTTTTCAGTTCGCTCAGCAGTATTGGCGATGTAATAGGGGGATCATCAACAGTTATCAATGCCTTGGCAGAGGCAGTCGGTACAGAAGGAACCTTAGTTTTCCCTTGCTTTTCATTGGTTGGAAATGAAATGACGAAAACCTTAGAGTCGGGCAGAGTCTTTGACTCCAAGACGACGCCCTGCACTCTGGGATCAATTCCTGAGACTTTCAGAAAGAGACCTGGAGTATTCAGAAGTATTCATCCGTCGCATTCGGTATGTGCAATTGGATCAAAAGCGGAATTGATAACTCAAGGACATGAAGACTGCAATACGACATTCGGTAAAGGCACACCCTTTGACAAGATGTTTCACTTGAACGCAAAGGTTTTGTTGTTAGGTGTCGACATAAGAGTCATAACCTTCTATCATTATTTCGAGGATCTCACCGAAAATTTCCCCGTCAGCGTATATTGCGAAAAAGAGTATGAAGCGAAAGTGCTTGTCAACGGAAAGGTGAAAAGAGTCAAAATTAGAGCACATGCCCCAAAGGTTGCTCAAAGGAGAATCGACCACAGGGATGGAGAGGTCAACAGAGAATACTTGATGAAATACCTAATCAGTCAAGGAGTTTTGAAACGAGGATTTGTGGGCGAGGCGAAATCGTGGATTATAAACGCAACGGACTTGATGGAAGCACTGAAAGAAATGCTCAAAAGAAATGTGACAATATACTCCTCGAAAGAAGAAATCATTCGACTTCAATCGCGTTCTGCTCAGATAGAGTTGGGAAGCAACGCATACGAGTTGCTTGGACGAAGTAATGAACTTAGCATGTAGCGCGCTGGCTTGTCCCTAAGTTAATTAGTGTGGTTGGGGTCTCGTATTTAGTGAGTTGTGTCTAAGCTTAGGAGGTGAATCCTTTAGCTGGACAAGATGAACACGAGACCCTGGAAACCCTCTTCAGAAACGTAGACTTAAGTTTTGCCAGAGCAGCGTTGCTCGGATGCTTCCACACGGATGGACCCGGGAGGCCTCCCAGAAACCCATTAGGACTCTTCAGAACCTTCATCGTCATGCGCATGAAAGGCGTCCGTAGCCTAAGAGAAATGACAAGACTACTCGACACAGACCAGCGGCTCAGAAAACTGTGCCTCATCAAAACAGGCGAAGCAGCGTATCCGAGAAGCGTTCTCAGCAGGTTCATCCGAAAAGTCGGAGAAGACAACCTCACCAAGATAATAGAGGAGAAAGTTGTTAAGCTCTTGAAACGGAACGATGCAAAAGACGTTGATGCCGTTCTTGACGCTTCGTTCATAAAGGCCTGGAGCACACGGCATCCATTGGATAACAAGAAAGGCTATTCCGACGAGGAAGCCACTGTTGGAAGAGCAGGCAGAACCTTCGGACTCGGCTACAAGCTTCACTTGGCCATAGATTCTCAGACTATGCTTCCGTTAACATGTGTTTTTGCTTCCGCAAACCAGAACGAGAAGAAACACTCGCTGAACATGCTGGAGAAGACGAAGCTGATTCTCAAACGGTCTGCAGCTAGACTGAGAAGTG
>Ga0315274_10002845_pt1 | contig 25815 bp, 23 predicted proteins | sample YL17G02_20_MG_FD_203700 | JGI IMG/M metagenome (GOLD analysis project Ga0315274, IMG submission 203700) | Sediment microbial communities from Yellowstone Lake, YNP, Wyoming, USA - YL17G02_20 | ecosystem: Environmental > Aquatic > Freshwater > Lake > Sediment | place: USA: Wyoming | collected...
CCGCTTGGATTTATGATTAATAGTAGTGAAAGAGTTAGGATAGACACCGCAGGCAACGTCGGCATCGGGACGACGACTCCAGGCACTTATAAATTAGCCGTCCAGGGAAATGCTCAAATTACCGGGGCTTTGACAGCTGCCGGCCTTAAGATGACCACCAATCCTGTTAATGGATATGTTTTGACGAGCGACGCTGATGGGAATGCTTCGTGGCAACTTGCTCTGCCCTCTGCTAGCACAAGTCAGACGCTTAGGTATAATGGCAGCAACTGGGCTGTTAGCTCGCTTGTATACGACACCGACACATATTTTGGCATTGGGACATCCACTCCCGCAGTCAGACTTCATGTTGTTGCTCCGGATGCTGCAAATACGTGCTCTGGCTCGGCGTACGCATGTAGCTATTATAATAATTATGATCAGACTACCTGTGAAGCTCACCAGACCTGCGCATGGAGTGTAAATGATTGTTTCGGATTTAGTCAGGGCCAGTGTAATTCGCATAGCCCAGCTTGTACGTGGGATTTCGAATTCTTGGAATGCCTTGGGGAATATAATCTGTGCAGCGGTACTGCCACAGCCTGTTCTACTTTTGGCACTCAAGGCACTTGTCAGGCACAGGGAGGTTGCACTTGGGGTGCATTACCGACCGTTGCTGCTGCCTTTATGAATGGAAAGGTTGGCGTCGGGACAACGAGTCCGGATGTGAATTTGGATGTTAGCGGCGATGCTGAATTTGGCCTACCGTCCACCGGTTCAACTGTTAATGTTTACGCCGTCGCCGGCGGTTCAAACGGCGGAACATATAAATTGGTAAGATATAGTTCCAGCGAGAGATATAAATATGATATTAAAGATTTCAATTTAGGGTTGGAAACAGTTCTTAAAATGCATCCGATTGAATTTACTTGGAAGAGCACGGGAGAACGAGATTTCGGTTTCATCGCCGAAGAAGCAGAAAAAGTGAATCCGTTCCTGATCACCTATCTTAACGGCCAACCCGAAGCCTTTAGACACGCGCAATATACTGCTGTTTTGACAAACGCAATTCAAGAGCAACAAAAACAAATAGAAGAGTTGAAGGCGGCAACCGATCAGGTTTCTAGCTCAACGACAACCAATGCGGATTCCGATGCAACTTTTGCGCAAAAAGTGAAAAAAGCGATTATTGCCCTAAAGAGCTGGCTGGAAAATCAAATTATCAAAGTTAAAGGATTGATAGCTGACAAAATTTTTGCGAAGAAAATCAGGGTGGAACAATTAGAGATGGTGGATAAAGCAACCGGAGAAATTTATTGCACTTGGATTGAAAACGGAGAGTGGAAGAAGACAAAAGGCGGTTGTGAGTAAGTGCAAAGCGTAAAGCGAAAAGCGAAAAACAACAATTCAAAATCCAAAATTCCGATGTCTTATTTAATCACTAAAAAAATTTCCGAGGAAGAATTCAGAAAAATTATAGAGGGTAAGTCAATGATAAAAATGGCGGTTGATATTGAAAGGAGGGTTCTTTCGTTTGATTGCGAATTTCATATTGATTGCGCCGAAAGATTGATGGCCGACGGCTCAAAATTTTCCGATATTTGGGGAGCCAATTTTTATCCTAAAGACGGGAAAATTGATTTTATCGCCTTGATTAATATTCGGCCAGAGAAAAATCGGTCAATGGAAATCAGCGACGCGGAGACAAAAAGGGCAGTGGCGGATGTTATAAATAAATTACTGCCGATTTAATTCAAAAAATGAACGGTGAGAGATGGAAAAAATTTTCTAAATATGAGCAGTTGATGATGGTGGCGGCGGAATTGATGAGGGCGAAGTTTTGGGAAAAGAAAGATTCAGAGAAATATCTCTCTGCTTTGGAAAGAGCGTTCGGTTTGGTTGATTCTTCCTTGGAGGATAAAAAATGGCAAGACAATTGGCTGCTTCTTTTGAATTTGCGGGAGGAATTGGCCAGATATTATACCCGAGGCGCTTCGGGCATTGATAATTTAATCAAAGTTTTTTAAGGGTTTGAAGTTTGAGTTATTTTGAGCTATTATATTAAAGGTCGTAATAACTTTGAGAGTATTTTATGGATTTTAAAAATTTTTTAAAAAACAAAAAAAATTATTGGATTATCGGAGGCGTGGCATTAGTGATAATCGTGGCTGTTTTGTTTTTGGCTAAATTGGATTTTTCGGCCGTCCCCGGCAATGGTCAAGCTAGTCCGACCGCCATTAAAAGCTTAACAATGTCTGATGTGCCGGAAGGCGTTAAAGTCCCGGAAATGGGAGAAGAGGCCGAAGGGGATGTGGCAGTACCCGAAGGCGTTGCTTCGGCCTCAACCAGCGGTTCCAATAAATTCCGCATTTTTAGCATTAAAGCGGAAGGCGACAAGTATTCACCCAATACCATTATTGTTAATGTCGGCGACATCATTCATATTAATTTTTCCGCCGTGGACAAGACCTACGATTTGACCATTCCCGATTACGGGATGAAGCAAACCGCGGAGAAAGGCGAAACAAAGATTTTGGAATTTCAGGCTGGGAATACGGGTAAGTTCGCTTATTATTGCGAAGTTTGCGGGGGGTTAGATTCTGGCGTAAAGGGATACATCATAATTGCCAAGTAGCAACTTATAACGGTTGAAAATTTTTAGTTAAGTGTTAAAATTTATAAATTAGTCGCGTAATCGTAAAAAATAATTATGAACAAAACAAAAAAGATATTGTTGATTGCGGCAATAGTTTTGGTCGTCGTGTTGGTTATTTCCGGCGTTGTCTGGAGAATTAAAGCAACTCAAAAACCGGCGTTTTTGGCGAAATTGCTAAGCGGCGGGAACACGGGAGCTTATTATGTAGTTTTCGTTCAGACCGGTAATGGCGCCACCAGTTATTACGGCCATATAATTGATAGCGACCGTGAAACAGTGACATTGTCGCAGCCTGGCTACATTGATGTCCAGCCCGCTGCAAAGGAGGGCGAACAGCCGCAGATTTCTTTTCGCCAGATGAAAGACGACTTTTTCAAGCCGCTGCCGGAGATAAAAATCTACAAAAATAACATTGTTTTTGTTCAGGAACTCTCCGTCGACTCGCCGATTATTTCCGCCTATAAGAATATAAAGTAAAAAAGAAAAATTAAAAGTTTAAAACCGGTTTTTAATTTTGGGCCGTCGTTTTTATCTTTTCATTTTTCATTTTAAATTCTTATGAAGAGCGAGTTGCAAAAACTGAAGAAGGAGGTTGCTTTGTTGCTGCCGCTGGTTTACAAAGACCTTCTGACTGGACTTTACAACCGCAGGGGGTTTTTAGAAGAGGGCGAGAAAATCTTTTTGGCCGTTCGCCAAGCGCGGCAATATAAAAGCCGGCGGAGAGGTTTTTTAATAAAAGATTTGAGTTTGATCTTTGTTGACTTTGATGGTTTTAAAAAAGTTAATGATACTTTTGGCCATCCGGCTGGCGACACCCTGCTTAAAAGCGTGGCAGGAGTTCTAGTCGGTTCTTTGCGCGTGAATGATTTGGTCGGCCGCTGGGGTGGAGATGAAATGGTGATTTTATTGGTTGGCGCCACAAACCAGGATGCGGAGCGCATCGCGGAGGAGTTGCGGAAAAAAATTGAGGCAGCCGAATTTAGATTTAAATCCAAGAAAATGAAAATCACCGCCAGCTTGGGAGTGGCGGGAATAGGGAAAGACGCTGATTTGGAATCGTTGGTTTCCCGGGCAGATAAAGCGATGTATCGGGCCAAGAAAGAAGGAAAAAACAAGGTGGTGGCCATATAAGCTCAAAATTATTTATATGATTAGGAAAACTCGTCGGATATTATTTTGGTTGATAGTCGGATTGTTTATAATTGCCGGTGGTTTTTTATTGATTTACTCTTTTGGTTATCGGATTAATTGGCAAACCCTGGAAATCCGCCAAACCGGCGGCCTTTATTTGAAAACTTCTCCGAAGATAACGGATATTTTTTTGGACGCTAAGAAAACAGATCAAAAAGGCGGCTTGCTTTCCAGCGGAATTTTTGTCCAGAATTTGTTTCCCCGCAGCTACCAATTGGAAATTTCTAAAGATGGGTATTTTCCTTGGATGAAGCAAGTGAAAATTGCGCCGACTTTGGTTGATAGTTTTACCCACATCATTCTTTTGCCGCGCTCCCCGCTCAAAGAAACCGTTTATTCCGCAACTTCCACCGAAGAAATTACTGAAGAAATTACTGATTTTCTGTCCTTGGGAAGTCAAAAGGAAACTATTTTAGAGATTCGTGAGAAAAACAAACTGGGCTGGTTTGGGGTTTTGGAAATTTTTAACAAAGAAAATGCGACGACGACAGAAATTTTCCGCAAAAAAATAAACCGCGATGAAAACCCCGATTTGCTTAGAGGTTTAGTTACGGACGGTCCCGATGCCAATCAAATTATTTTTTCCAATTACGACCGTGTTTCTAGCCAAACGGTTTTTTATCTTTGGAGCCGATTGGCGCCGGAAGAGCCCATTAATTTCACCCAAATTGTCGCTAAATACAATTTGACCAAGGTTAAAAAAATAATCTTTCATCCCTTTGAAGATAATAAATTCATCGTTGAGACCGCCAAAAAAATCGCTATTTTGGATTTGAATAGAAACGAGCTCTCTTATCTTTCTGCCGAAAATCCTTTGGATTTTGCGGTGAGCGGCGGTAATCTCTTCTGGATAGATAAAGACGGCGGCGTTTATTCTTATAATTTCATTCTGAAAAGCACCTCCCCTTGGGCGATTATTGAGGATGAAAAATTGCAACTAAAGGATTGGCTGGTTTCCGTCAATTCCCATAACGTCGCTGTTTTGTTGGCGGTCGGGAAATTAATCCTGGTTCAGGCCGGCCAGCCGCCAAAAATCTTATCTAAGGCAGCCCAGAATTTTGCCTTTTCTTTTGACAACAAAAAACTTGTCTACAGTGATGCCAGCGGGCAGGTTAAAATTTATTTCCTGGAAGATTTAACGCAGGATATTACTAAAAAATCCGGCGATGAAGTTGTTTTGGCAGATGCCAGTGGCAGTTCGGTTTCGCAACTGATTTGGCATAAAGATTCCTGCCATCTTATTGTTAAAAGCGGCGAGGAAATTGTTTTCAGCGAGATTGATGACCGTGACAGATTGAATGTGTTTAAATACCAGTTCGGGCCCGGTCATTATTTTCTTGAAGGCGACGGCGTTATTTTCCGCGCCACCGCTTCTTTTTTAGAAAAAATCAACCTCGCCATTAGCGAATAGCGGCCGTGAGGTATTGAAATTTTTTTATTTTAGGCTATTTTTAAATTAGATTGGCTTATATAGTAAGTCGAATTTCTACTACCCGGTATGCCCCTACAAAGAAGCGACGAGACAGAGAAGGAATTAAAGGAAAAATTAGCCGAAGGAACCCTTCAAGCCGAAGAAAGAGAGGCGAAATTTTTAGCCGACAAATTGGGGTATGAATATTTAAATCTTTCCATTATTTCTCCCCAAACCCAGGCTTTAGAACTTATCAGCGAAGAAGAAGCGCGGAGCGCTTTTTGTGCTCCTTTTATGTTGAGGCAAAAAGTCGTGAGCTTCGCTTGCAAAAATCCTGAGCTGGACGCTACCAGAAGAGTTATCCAAAAACTGGAAGGGCAGGGATATCAATTAAAAATTTACATTGTTTCTGTGCCGTCTTTGAAGTCTGCTTGGCTGGGCTATGCCTTGATTGCTGCCAGCCGCAAAAAGGAGATTACCGGAAAGATTGACGTGGAATCAGAGCAGTTGGAAAACTTACAAAAAAATGTTACGAGCATTGGCCATGTCAAAAAAGAAATTGAGGAGTTCAACAAGCCGTATGCCTCTCAGATATTGGAAATTATTTTAGCTGGCGCGTTGGCTCTGGACGCTTCCGATGTCCACATTGAAGCCGAAGAGGGAGCGGCCCGTTTGCGCTACCGCATTGACGGCGCCCTGCAAGACGTCGCTGACCTGTCTTTGAATTATTACCGTTCAATTTTGTCGCGGATAAAATTATTGGGCGGGATGAAGATTAACATTCATTCCGCGGCGCAGGACGGCCGATTCACTATTAGAACCTCGGATGTGGCAATTGAAATCCGCGTTTCCATTATACCGAGCGCCTATGGCGAAACGGTGGTAATGAGAATTTTGAATCCGAAAACCATTCAATTGAATTTAGAGGACTTGGGTTTTCGGGAGGATGATTTAGCAATTATTGATGAGCAAATCAAAAGGCCAAACGGCATCATTTTAAATACCGGCCCGACCGGGTCCGGCAAAACCACGACGCTTTACGCTTTCCTTAGAAAAATTTACAATCCGGAAATGAAAGTCATCACAGTGGAGGACCCGATTGAGTATCATTTGGAAGGCATTACTCAAACCCAGGTTAATCCGGAGAGAAATTATACTTTTGCCAATGGCCTGCGGGCAATTGTTAGACAGGACCCGGATGTGATTTTGGTTGGCGAAATCCGCGATAATGAAACTGCTGGAATTGCTATGCACGCGGCCTTAACCGGACATCTGGTTTTTTCCACCTTGCACACCAACGAGGCAGCCGGCACAATTCCGCGCCTTTTGGATATGGGTGTTCAGCCGGCGATTTTAGCCCCAGCTTTGAATTTGGCCATTGCTCAACGTTTGGTGCGCAAACTTTGCCCAAATTGCAGAAAAAAAGTAAAATTGACTGACGAGGAGGCGGAGCGCGCAAAGAGTATTGTCAGCCAATTGCCAACTCGGGTGAAAAAACCCCAATTAGGCAAAGAAATAGAAATTTTTGAAGCAGGCGAAGGATGCGAAAAGTGCAATGACACCGGCTATAAGGGCCGGATAGCAGTTTTGGAATTATTATTGGTTGACCCTGAAATCCAAGAGATAATTAATCAGCCACGGCTGCCGACCATCATCCAACTTAAAGAAGCGGCAGTGAAAAAAGGAATGGTGACAATGGAGAGCGATGCAATTTTGAAAATTTTAGCCGGCTTAACCAGCGTCAGCGAAGCAGAATCGGTCTTGGGGAAGATTCTTTAATAAAAATCTCCTCCCCGAAACAGGGGAGGAGATAAATCGGTCTCTTTAACCCGGAGGCAATTTCTCATGGAAAACCATGAGGTCAAGAATCACCCCAAGGGATAACCCAGTCGAAACCAGAATATCCTCAAAGAGACTCCCTAGAAGGCATTAAAAATTGGTAGTCTAGTGCCAATTGCCCCCAGGTTAAAGAGGCTGATTTTTAACATTTCCATTATAGCATAAACTTTTAAGCGTGTCAATAGCTTATGTCAAAAAATATTTTTAAACCCGATCCGCTTCTGGATTCGGCCTTAAGGCCGAAATCCTGGCCGGACTTCGTGGGTCAAGAAAAAATTAAAAAAAACCTTAAGATTATTTTGGAATCCGCCAGAAAAAGGAAAGAATCGCCCGACCACCTCCTTTTTTATGGACCAGCGGGCTTAGGGAAAACCACTCTGGCTTATTTGATTTCTTGGGAGATGGATACGAATATCAAAATTACTTCTGGCCCGGCAATTGAAAAGGCTGGAGATATCGCCTCAATTTTGACCAATCTTAATGACGGCGACATTTTATTTATTGATGAAGCTCATCGCTTGAACAAAATGATTGAGGAACTTCTCTATTCGGCGATGGAATCGCGGGTCTTGAATTTGATTTTGGGCAAAGGGCCTTCGGCCCGGACCGTACAATTGGAACTTCCGCCATTTACATTGATTGCCGCCACCACCAGAATCGGATTATTGTCCAGCCCTTTGCGTTCGCGGTTTGGCGCGATTTTCAAACTGGATTTTTATGAAAAGGAAGACATCGAAAAAATCCTCAGGCATAACGCCAGAGTTTTGGAAATAGAAATTGAGCAGGGAGCGATTGAGGTTTTAGCTTCAGCGAGCCGGGCGACGCCGCGCGTTGCTAACCGGCTTTTAAAACGGAGCCGCGATTTGGCGGTGGTGGAAGGGAGAGGAGCGATTACTCAAGAAATAAGTAGAAAATCTCTGGCTATGTTTGAGATTGACGATATTGGTTTGGAGGCGACTGACCGAAGAATTTTGGAGACCATTATTGATAAATTCAGCGGCGGGCCAGTGGGCGTGGCCGCTTTGGCTGCTGCCACCAGCGAGGAAAAGGGCACGGTGGAAGAGGTTTATGAGCCGTATTTGATGCGGCTGGGCTTTATTGAGAGGACCTTAAAGGGTAGGGTGGTAACTGACGCCGCTTATAAACATTTGAATCTTTATCGTTTAAAAAATAAACAATCAAAGTTATTGTAGGTTAATGGCGCAATCAATTTTTGCTTAACGCTCCGTTTTTTGACAAACAATATTCGCTCGAAACGGGGAGCCCTTCGCTGAAAGCCATCGGCGGTTTCCCTTCGTTTCTCACTTCATTTGTCTGTGACAAAAAACTCCGCTATATCGCAAAAATTGATTGCTTAACATTAACTCCATTATTTCGTTTACCCGGCGAATTATTTCACAGGGTGAAGGTGAATCACTTTTATTATCTCAATGAAAAAAATTATTTTTCTTTCAATAGCAATTATTTTAATAGCCGGCGGCACAACCTCGGCGGCTGGGCCGGTTGTCATTAACGAAATAATGTATGATTTGGCAAAAGAGGATTGCGTTGCCGACGGTTCCGATGATACTCATGAATGGATTGAGATAAAAAATATTTCCGGGAATGCCGTTGATTTAAAAAATTGGAAATTCAACGATGGCTCCAATCATTTGTTGAATGAGCCGCCGAAAAATGGCGGACAGGGAAGTTTAATTATTCCTGCCGGCGGGTTCGCGATTTTTGCCGATGACGCCAACGTGTTTTTATCCGACCATCCCGGCTTCAGCGGAACGGTGATTGACACGGTAATGAGTTTGAATAACACTTCCGATATTTTGAAAATTATTGATGCCGACAGCCAAGTGATTGATGAAGTCAGTTATGATAAAAGTCTCGGCGCCAGTCATAATTGCTATACTTTGGAGCGAATAGGTGATTTCGCGGTGCAATTTTGTCCATCGCAAAATTTGGGCGGTTCGCCTGGTTCTGTCAATAACTCCAATTGTTATTCAGAGCCAGAGCCAACAGCGACACCAGCACCCACGCCGATTTCTTCGCCAAGCCCTTCTTTGACGCCAGAGCCAACAGCCGCTCCGGAAGATGTAATTGCTGAATTGGTTATTAATGAATTTATTCCCAACCCCGAAGGCTCCGATGAAGAAAATGAATGGATTGAAATTTATAACGTCGGCGATAATGATGTTGATTTGAATGGTTGGAAAATTCAAGACGCTTCCGGGAAAAGTTATACTTTTAAAGAAGAGAAAATCCCGGCCAAAGATTATCTGGTTTTGGCCCGGCCCAAAACAAAAATCAGCATCAATAATGACGCTGAAACCCTGGGTTTAATCGCGCCCGACGGAGCTGAAGCGTTCAAGATTTCTTTTTCTGGCGGGTCAAAAGAGGGCTATTCTTTTGCTCGTTTCGGTCCCAATGATTGGCGTTGGACAAAAATTTTAACACCGGGGAAGGCCAATCAGTATTCAGGAGACGAATCGCCGACAATAATGCCGAGCCCCAACGCCAATAATTCAAATGCTAATTCCGTTACTAACGCCGCCAGCAAAGATGATTTGATAAATATGCTTCTTCCGCTTCGCAAGGTTATTTTTATCGCGCTTGGCGTTGGCCTGATTTTCGGCTTAGCCGCTTTGGTTTTTATTAAAAAATTTATTCCCTAACTCTTTGAATTTTTATTTTGTTTCCTCCAAATTGTGGCCAAAACTACTTTCCACCTTCAAAGCAACAGCTAAAGGAAAAGCTTTTTCCATTTTTTCTTTGATTATTTTTTCCGCCTCACTGATAAAATTTTCTGCCACTTCAAAAACCAATTCATCGTGGATTTGCAAAAGCATTTTTACTTTATCGCCGATCTCTTCAGTTTGGATTGCCTTGTTTATTTCAATCATCGCCAGTTTAATGATGTCGGCGGCCAAGCCCTGAATAGGAAAATTAGCGCTGGCGCGTTCGGCCATTGCCCGGTATTTTTGGTTGTCAGAAGCCAAGTCCAAAACCCAGCGTCGGCGGCCAGTCAAAGTCTTGATATGGCCGAAAGTTTTACCTTCGGATTTTATTTTTTCCTGCCAATTGCGGACGCCTTGAAAATCATGATAATACTCCTCAATGAATTTTTGGGCCTGAGCCTTGGGCATACCAGTTGTTTCACTAAATGCCTTTGGACCCATACCGTATAAAACGCCGAAATTCAAAGTTTTGGCTTGGCGACGCATTCCAGCCGTAACTTCATTAAAATCAACATTATTGACTTCGGCGGCGGTCAAGACGTGGATATCTTTCCCTTCTTCAAAAGCTTTGGTCATTTTTTCATCTTGTGAAAGAGAGGCGGCAATGCGCAGTTCAATCTGGGAGTAATCCAGGGACAGGAGTTGATAATTTTTTCCCGCCATAAATCCTTTTCGGATTTCCTCGGCCCACTCGCCTTGATTGGGGATATTTTGTAGATTCGGATTATCCGAGGAAAGTCGGCCGGTTGAGGTGCCGGTTTGATTGTAATTGGTGTGAATTCGACTGTTAATATCTGCCAACTTTGGCAAAGGGTCAATATAAGTGGTTTTTAATTTCATCAATTCCCTATGTTTAATAATTAAGGGAATAACCGGATGTTGGTCTTTGATTTTCAGCAATTCGCTTTCTTGGGTGGAAATGACGCCAGCCGGAGTTTTTCGTAATCCTTTGGTTGGAATTTTCAGTTTTTCAAAAAGAATTTCGGAAAGCTGCTTGGGCGAGCCAATGTTAAAAGATGAATTGCTGGTTTGATATATTTCTTTTCCCAGATTTTCTATTTCCAGCGTAATTTTTTTGTTGAGTTTTTGAAAATAATCTTTGTCTATTTCAATGCCCCTGATTTCCATTTGCGCCAAAATAGGAATAAGCGGCATTTCAATGTTCTGAAAAACATTGGCTAATTCCCACTCTCGGATTTTTCCTTCCTGAAACTCTTTAATTTTTAAAACAGAAACAATCGGGGGCTGCGGCGGCAGGGGCTGGCGAAAGCCGTGCTGCCAGATTTTTTCTAAGGAATAATCTTTGACATCGGAATTTAAAAGCCAGGCAGCGATTTTAATGTCATGCCTTAGGCCGTCAAGGGTTAAATTAAAACCAGCCAAAATTTTATAAATTTCTTTAAGGTCATAGCCGATTTTGGCGATTTTTTCCGAAGCGAAAATTGGCTTCAAGACCTCCAAATCATTTCTATTGAGGGAAACAAGAAAAATTTGGTTTTGCCAGAAAAGAGTCAAAGTGGCGCCATCTTTATAAAGGGTTATTTCGTCGCCATCTTTTATGCTTTTGGTTAAAAATTGGAGGTCGCTGGTTGGGGTCAGGGGGGGTGCGGCTACAGTGACAGGAGTGATGGGGACAGACGCTTGATTATTGTTCAGGCGGGAGATTAAGCTGTCAAAGCGCCATTCTTTGAAAAGCGGAACGATTTTTTCTTTATTTAAACCTTCAAATTTCAAATCCTTTAGCTGGGCACCTAATTCAATATCAGTGCGAATGGAAACCAAATATTTGCTGAAAAAGGCCTGTTCTTTTTGCTCCAATAACTTTGTCACTAATTTCTCATTTAAGTCCGCAGATTTTTTAAAACCAGGCCGTTCAATTTCCTTATAAAGATTATCTAAATTGGGGAATTTTTGCAGAATTTTAATGGCGCCTTTTTCACCTATGCCAAGAACTCCGGGAATATTATCAGAAGGGTCGCCTTTCAAACCCTTAAAATCAATCATTTGTTTGGGCAATAAACCAAAGCGATCTTGGACGGCCTTTTCGTTATAAATCATAGTTTCTTGAACGCCTCTTTTCATGGTGTAAACCACAATTCGGTCGTCATCCACCAATTGGAGGGTGTCCAAATCGCCGGTAGCAATAATTATTTTTAAATCAGACGATTGAAATTTTTTGGCCAAAGAGCCGATGAGGTCGTCAGCTTCAAAGCCGATTTTTTCAAAATACTTAATGCCGAAAACATCAAAAAGTTTTTTGGCGGCCGCAAATTGTGGGCTTAAATTCTCGGGCGTTTTGGGCCGCTTCGCTTTATATTCTTTGTATTCTTCGTGGCGGAAAGTCGGCTCAGCCAAGTCAAAGCAAGCCGCCATATAGTCCGGTTTAATTTCCCGAAGCATTTTCAAAACGATGCTAGTGGTGCCATAGACCGCGCCGATGGGTTCGCCTTGAGGCGTGGTTAGGGGCGGCAAGGCGTGAAAACAGCGGTGGATTAAGGCGTTGGCATCAATTAAGACGAGAGTTTTCATAATTTAGAATTGCGCCCTTATTTATTTTTAACTTTGATTTCTCTTTTGTTTTTTCCTCTGACTTCGAACTCCAACCAAACAGCGTTTTTTGGGATGATTTTTTTAATCCTTTCCGGCCATTCAATAAAAACCAAATTTCCAGGATTTTTGATAATTTCTTTAAAGCCCAAATTTAAAATTTCTTTCGGTTTTTCAATCCGGTAGCAATCAATGTGGTAAAATTTTTTAAAGGGGGCCAAGAGGGGAAAGTCCTTCATAATCACAAAAGTCGGGCTTAAAATTTTATTCTTGATTTTAAGGGCTCGGGCTGCGCCTTGAATAAAAGTGGTTTTGCCGGCGCCCAAATCTCCTTGCAAACAAAAAATCCGCGGGCTTTTTCTCGGGTTTTCCAAAATGGTTTTTATAAGAAGTTCGGCTATTTTTTGGGTTTGTTTGGGAGAATGAGTAAGCATTTTTATTATTATATCATTGGCGAGGATTTTTTCCTACTCAAATTCTCAATTTCCGTTTTAGATGCTATCGCTTGTAAAAATGAAATTGAGGCTTGACAAAGTCAAATTTCGGGTATATAATATAAACAGCAATTAGGATGAATCCTGCTTTGGCAAGACCACATCCTATGCTTTCCAATAGAATAAGATTCTTTCAGGAGGTTTAAAATGCTTTGCAAATCGCAAAAAGAAGGTTTGATTTCCAAGTTGGTGGAGCTTTTCAAGGGCATCGCCAACACGGAGATCGAAGAGGTGGTGAAAGCCGCCAAAGACAAGATTATCGAGATTGGCAACCAGATCAAGGAGAGCGAACTGGTTTCGTTGTTCAACAACCAGATCCAGACGCTCAAGGACCGTGGCTGTCTCGAAACCATCCTCAACATGCTTCAAGAACAGAGAGGTTCGGTCGTCGAGAAGGCCAAGAAGATGACCTTTAAAGAAGGAAGAGTTCCCTTCCTGCCGGTCATTCCCAGGATTTACCTATCCATCTATACCCAGATGGCTATGGTCAAGTACGGGAGCAATTCCGGCTACACCTATCTGGACGTGGCTCAGCTTTCCGACGTGGCCGACACCCCCAACAAGCCGTATTTCATCTTCGATGTGGAAGACGGAACGGAAATGTTGGCCAAGTCTCCCAGAGACGCCAAGAAACTCATCGAGGCGCAGGACAACCGCAGATACCTGATTGACGTTGAGGTCATCAGCCTCGGCATCCATACGGATGTGCTTTCCAGACACTGTGTGGATGCTTCCGGTTCCCGCTACCGGTCGGACTGCGTGCCGGGCCTTTACCTCAGCGACGACAAGCCCCGGCTCGGCTGGTGCTGCCTCGACGACGGCAACAACCGGTGGGGCTCCGCCTCCTGCAGCAGCAAAAATTAGGATCCTTGGACTTCGGTCTTTGGAATCTTGGTGGCGTCGCAGACCTCGCCATCAAATCAATCAACTCAACTGGGGACGGACTTTCAACAACGGTCCGTCCCCTTACCGTTTTTAGCAAGCCATAAGGAAAAATCTTTTAATAATTTCTTTTGGAGTTTGTAACTATTAGCGTGGCTTAATACGCCCAAGTAGGAATTGAGCGATTGAAATAGAGATTCTTCGCTGATTTTTCCAAAATTGAACAGTTTAACCCTCCTTTTCAATTTTTTGAAAATTCTACTCTTAGTTTTGGTGCGTAAAACCCTGGCCTTGGGTAAAACAACATAGCCAAGAAAATCAAAACCTTGTTTATATTTTCGGATGTGGATTTTGTCTGGATGGAAGGATAAGCGCAAGTGTTTTTCCAGAAAATCGCTGATTAAATTTTTTAAATATAGGAGATAATTTTTTGTTTGATTTTTTGTTATTTTTCGGTTTAAATGTTAATGATGGCCGAAATTTTTGAAATTGAAGGCGGTAAAAAATTAAAAGGGGAAATTGAGGTGCGAGGCACGAAAAATGGCACCTTGGCGATTTTGGCTGCCACTCTTTTAACTGATGAGCCCTGCATTATCAAGAATTTACCATTGGTGGCTGATGTTTTGGTGATGATTGAAATTTTAAAAAGTTTGGGGGCAGAAGTGGAGTGGTTGGACGAGCGTACAGTTAAAATTCAAGCCAAAGATTTAAAAACCGAGCCAAAAGATACGAAATTAACCAGAAAAATTCGGGCCTCAATTTTGATTGCCGGCCCGGTTTTGGCGCGGAAAAAAGAGCTTAAAATCGGAAAGCCCGGCGGTTGCCACATTGGCGTCAGAGGCCTGGATGCTCATTTTGAGGGTTTTGGCGATTTGGGGATTGTCGCGGAGAAAGGCGAAGAAGATTTGAAAGAAGTTTATTATTTGAAAACGCCGAAAAAATTTGAGTCAACCATTGTCATTTTGAAAGAATTCAGCGTTACGGCGACGGAAAATTTGATGATGTTGCTTTCAGGTTTAGAAGGCAAAAGCGAGATTCATTTGGCCGCAGCCGAACCGCACATTCAGGAGTTGGGCCAATTTTTGGAAGCTATGGGCGCGGAAATTGAAGGATTGGGCACTCACACCATTAAAATTCAAGGAAAGAAAAGTTTAAAAGGCGCTGAGCATACGATTTGGCCTGATTATATTGAAGCTGGCACCTTCTTTTCTTTGGCAGCGGCCACCAGAAGTAATTTGCATATTAAAAATGTTCCAGTAGGACACTTGGAAATGGTTTTTAGAAATTTGAAAAAAATGGGAATTTCCTATAAAATAGAAGAACAGGCAGTCTGGATTGAAGGAGAACATTCAAAATTAGTCGGAGCAAAAATTCAGACCCTTCCTTATCCCGGGTTTCCGACCGATTTGCAAGCGCCATTTTCTGTTTTGGGTACCCAAGCCGAAGGCCAAACTCTGATTTTTGACACTTTGTTTGAAGGCCGATTCCGCTACGTGGAAGAATTGAACCAGATGGGTGCAAAAATCACGGTTTGCGACCCGCATCGGATTTTAATTATTGGGCCATCGCCTTTGTATGGCACACACATTAAGTCTTTTGATTTAAGAGCCGGCGCTACCTTGATTATCGCTGCCTTGGCCGCTCAAGGTAAAAGCGTTCTGGCTGGCGCGAACGAAGTTGACAGAGGATATGAAAAGATAGAAAAGAGGCTGCAAAAAATAGGGGCGGAGATAAAAAGAGTTTCAGCGGAATGAGGCGATATTAAAGAACGGGGAACCCCGCACCTTTATTGGCATGTTTATAAAAAAAATCGGCATTGATTTAGGGACAACCAACACTCTAGTTTTTATTCCCACCAAAGGCGTGGTGATTTTTGAGCCGACAATTGTCGCTTATGATTTGAATGACAACAAAGTTTTAGCAGTGGGCCATGAAGCAAAAGAAATGATTGGCCGCACGCCCACCGACATTGGCGCTTACCGACCCTTAAAAGAGGGAGTGATTGCCGACTACAAAATCACCAAGGCGATGCTCAAATATTTTATTTCCAAAACTTTGGGCAGTTTTAATATTTTTAAACCGATTGTGATTGTTTCCGGTCCTGCCGGAATCACTTCAACGGAACGTCGGGCAGTGATTAACGCCACTTTGGAAGCTGGTGCCCGAGAGGCCTATTTGGTCAGGGAGCCGATTTTGGCGGCTTTGGGCGCGAGCATCCCTATTAATTCCGCTTCCGGCCATATGATTCTTAATATCGGCGGCGGCACCAGCGAAGTGGCGGTGATTTCTTTGGGCGGGATTGTGGCTTGGGCATCCCTTCGGATTGCCGGTAATAAATTTGACGAAGCCATTGCTGAATATGCGAAGAAAAAATACAATTTGGCCATTGGCGAGCAAACCGCGGAAAAAGTCAAAATTGACATTGGCTCGGCCGTGAGTCAGAAAAATAAGCTGGAATGCGAGGTGCGCGGCCGGGATTTGGACACCGGTTTGCCACGTTCTGTTATTATGAATTCCAACGAAGTGGCAGAGGCGATTTCCGGCCATTTGGAAGAAATCAGCGAGACCATCCGTTCGGTTTTTTTGAATACGCCGCCGGAATTGGCGGCAGACATCATTGAAAAAGGAATTGTGATTGCTGGGGGCGGAGCGCTGCTTAGAAATATTGATGAATTTATCACTAAAGTCACCGGCGTTAATGCTTATGCCGCCGAAGACCCCATGTTTTGCGTAGCCAAAGGCACGGGCATCATTTTGGAACACCTGGATGTTTACAAGAGGGCGGTAATGAGCAAGAAATAGGAGAAAAAATGAATGAAAAGCAACAAAGAAAAAACAAAAATGTTCTCTTTAGATAATTATTTTAAAAAAATCATTGACAAAAATTTGCTGGAAGGAAGCTGGCTTTTCCTGGGATTAGACGAGGAGGATAAATTTCATTCGGTTTTTCAAATTGTCCGGCGAGTTTCTGATTTGCGCGATATTTTAATTATTGCCTCAGACAAGCATTTAGATTCTAAAATTTGTGACAATTTTTCCGTCCTGCAGCCGTCAATTGCGAGCGTCCGTCAAGCCATTCATTTTCTTTATTTAACTAGCAGCAACAAGAAATTTCTACTTGTTGACCATCTGGAGGATTTGGAATTTGAAGCGCAGAACGCCCTCTTAAAAGTGACGGAAGAGCCGCCGCCAAATGCAGTTTTATTTTTTTTAGTCCGCAACGAGAAGAGGATTTTACCCACGCTTTATTCACGGCTTAAAGTGATAAACATTCCTTTGCCCCAACCCAAAATTTATTTTCAAAAACAGATTTCCGAGGAGGCAATCAATTTTTGCCGCGACCCGAAGAGGAATTTTCATTTGGTCAAAAAGATTTTTGGTCAAGGCGCCGAAGAAGAAAAGAAGTTTTTGGAGGCTTTGGTCATTTTGTGGCGAGACCAAAATTTTAATTCTCTGGGACTTCAAGATTTAAAAATTACCTCACTTTCGGGGGATGGCGATTGGAGAAATCTCCGACTCGCCTTAGAAACACTGCGTCGCCTTAATGACCACAATGTTAATCCGCGGTTACAGATTGAAAATATGATTTTTCAGAGTTTATAAAAACAATGTTATGGAAGAAATTATTAAAAAATTTAAAAAGGATGCTGACTCAAGCACAGATTTTTTTAGAAAAGAATTGACCTCCATTCGTTCTAGTCGGCCGCACCCCGGCCTTTTGGAGAACGTGAAGGTTGATTATTATAATTCGCTTTTGCCCATAAAACAGCTGGCGATGATTCAGGTGAATTTACCCAATTCCTTAATTGTTCAACCATGGGACAAAAATACTTTGGGGCCCTGCGGAAAGGCGATTCAGACGGCTAATTTGGGCGTTAGCGTTAGCATTGAGGGCGCACAGATTAGAGTGGTTCTGCCGCCCCTTTCTCAAGAACGGCGTCAGGAGATTGTTGATTTGGTCCACCGCCGGGCCGAGGAAGCCAAGGTTAATTTGCGTCACATTCGCGACGAGGCGGTTAGACAAATTCAGAAGTTATTTGATGATAAAAAAATCGGCGAAGACGACAAATTCCGCCGCAAGGAAGAAATTCAGAAAGTTGTTGACGACCTTAATAAGACAATCGGTGATTTGATTAAGAACAAAGAAGACGAGCTGAGGCAGTAAAGGGCTTTGTTTAAAAATTTGGCATGGCTATTCTTATTTTTATTCTTTGTTTAAGCGCTTTAATTTTTATCCACGAGTTTGGTCATTTTTTGGCAGCCAAAAAGGCCGGCATTAAAGTGGAAGAGTTCGGCCTCGGCTATCCGCCGCGGATTTGGGGATTTAAAAAAAGAGGAACTCTTTATTCCATCAATGCTTTGCCATTCGGCGGCTTTGTTAAAATTTTCGGCGAAGACGGCAAAGAGAGACACAATCGGAGAAGTTTTGCTTCGCGCAGGCCGGGAACAAGGATGGGAATTTTAGCTGCCGGCATCGCGCTAAACTTGGCGGTTGGAATGGCGCTTCTGGGTTTTGGCTATTTGATCGGTTTGCCAGTGGCGGTTACTGAAGAAAATATCGGCCAGGTGAAGGACATCAATCTGTCTATTTTGAACGTCAGCGCCAAAACTCCGGCTGCAGCCGCCGGAATAAAAGCTGGCGATGTTATCTTGGCCGTTAAGGCCAATGGCGACCAATCCTCCCAATTAATCAGCGAGGATTTTCAAAAATTCGTAAAAAAACACCAAGGCGAAACCATTGTCTTAGTTATTCAGCGCCAAAACAGTATTATTGAAAAGCCGATAGCCAGCAGATTAAATCCGCCGTCAGGCGAAGGTCCTTTGGGTGTTGTAATTGGTGAAGTCGGAATCCTGCGTTATTCTTGGTGGCAGAGCATCATCAGTGGCATCCGCGATGGCCTTCGTTTATTCCTTAATATTTTTCTGGCCCTATTTTATTTTATCAAAGGGTTATTTGTTGGCACGCAGTCAGTAAATGACGTGGTCGGCGTAGTGGGGATTACCGTCTTGGGCAGCCAAACCGTAAAATTGGGAATTCGTTATGTTCTTCAATTTGTGGCTGCTCTCTCCATTAATTTAGCTGCCTTAAATTTAGTGCCCTTTCCGGCCTTAGACGGCAGCCGCCTCCTTTTTGTTTTGATTGAAAAGATAAAAGGCAAGCCAGTTTCGGTCCGAGTGGAAAATTTCATTCACTCTTTTGGTTTCGCTTTTTTGATTTTGTTGGCCATTATTATTACCACTAAAGATGTGCTACGGTTATTTTAAAACAATAATCCAATGATAAATTTGAAAAAAAGTTGATTTGGGGTTAAAATTTACCATAGGGTAAATCCCATGTCTTATGGAAAAACAATTTGAAAAAAAAGAAATTACCAAAAAATCCGAAGATTTTTCTCAATGGTATGTTGATGTAGTTTTGAGGGCCGGCTTAGCTGATTATGCGCCGGTCAAAGGTTGCATGGTCATTCGACCTTACGGCTATGCCATCTGGGAGAATATTCAAAAGGCGCTTGATGAAAAAATTAAAAAGACCGGGGCTCAAAACGCCTACTTCCCGCTTTTTATCCCCGAGAGGCTTTTAAAAAAAGAAAAAGAACACGTCAAGGGTTTCTCGCCGGAATTGGCCGTGGTAACTATTGGCGGCGGGGAGGAACTTCAGGAAAAACTAGTTATTCGGCCAACCTCCGAGACGATTATGTATGAGATGTTTTCCAAATGGATTCAGTCCTGGCGAGATTTGCCGCTGATGATTAACCAATGGTGTAATATCGTCCGCTGGGAAAAGAGGACTCGGCTATTTTTGAGAACAACAGAATTTTTATGGCAAGAAGGTCATACCTGTCATGCCAGCCACGAGGAAGCTCTCGAAGAAGTAATGGCAATTTTAGAAATTTATCAAAATCTTTATCGCGAATTTTTCGCTATTGATGGGATAGTGGGCAAAAAGTCCGAAGCCGAGAAATTTGCCGGCGCCCACGCCACCTATAGTTATGAAATGTTGATGCCCGACGGCCGAGCTCTTCAGGGCTGTACATCTCATGATCTGGGCCAAAATTTTGCCCAAGTCTTTAATATTAAATTTTTGGATAAAGAGGGCAAAGCAAAAATGGTTTGGCAGACTTCCTGGGGACTTTCAACCAGAAGCATCGGTGCTCTCATTATGGCTCACGGTGATGACCAGGGTTTGATTGTTCCGCCTCAATTGGCCCCCATTCAGATTGTCGTGGTCCCAATTATCCAGCAAAAAGCAGTCAACAAAAATTTGGAGACGAAATTAATGAAAATTAAAGAAACTCTTAAAGATTTTAGGATTGAAATCGATAAAAGGCCGGAATATTCAGTTGGTTGGAAATTTAATGAATGGGAGTTGAAAGGCGTTCCCCTTCGAATTGAGATTGGCAAAAAAGAAATAGCCGTTAATAAAGCAACTTTAGTGAGGCGGGACAATGGTAAGCATTTTTCTGTTTCTTTTAAGAATTTGGCCAAAGAAGTCCAAAAAACTCTGAATGACATTCAGAAGAATTTGTTGCTAAAAAACAGCAAATCTTTAAAAGAGAATACAAGAGAAGCCACTGATTATCAAGAATTTAAGAAAATTATGGCGAATCAAAAAGGATTTATTAAGGCTTTCTGGTGCGGCCATCCTCAATGCGAGGAGAAAATTAAAGAGGAGACAATGGCTACGGCTCGCGTTTTGGTCGTTGGGACAGAGGGCAAAGAAGGGAAATGTATTTATTGCGGGAAACCAAGTCGAGGAAAATGGATTTTCGCTCAAGCTTATTAAATAAACATATGTTTAAGAAAATATTTTCATCCTTATCCCCATCTTTAGGCATTGATTTGGGAACTTCCAGCACCCTGGTTTATCTTAAGGGCAGTGGAATTATGGTTAATGAGCCGTCGGTGGTGGCGATTAATCAAAAAACCGGCGAAATTTTGGCGGTAGGGCGGGAGGCCCAGCAAATGATTGGTAAAACGCCGCCGCATATTTTGGCGGTGCAGCCGCTCGTTAACGGCGTAATTTCTGATTTTGAATTGACCGAGGAAATGTTGAAATACTTTTTCCGTCAATTTCGCAAGTCGTCTCTGGGAATTTTGCCCCATCGGCCGACAGTGGTAGTGGGCGTTCCCTGCGGCGTGACTGAAGTGGAAAGAAAGGCCGTGGAAGATGCGGCTTATAATGCCGGCGCTGGCCAGGTTTATTTGGTTGAGGAACCCATGGCAGCGGCTATTGGCTCGCGTTTGCCGATTTTTGAACCAACTGGCAACATCATTGTGGATATCGGCGGCGGCACCAGCGAAGTGGCGGTGATTTCTTTGGGCGGGATTGTGAGGTCCCGAAGTTTAAAGGTTGCCGGCCAGAAATTTAATGATGATATTATTAAATACGTGCGCGATGAATATCGGCTTTTGATTGGCGAACCGACAGCGGAGCAGGCAAAAATCAACATCGGCTCAGCTAAACCTTTGGCCGAGAAGTTGGAGACGGCCGTGAGGGGGCGCGACCTTTCCACCGGCTTGCCCAAAGAAATTATTATTAGCAGCCAGGAAATTGCCAAAGCGCTGGACAAATCTCTAAAAACTTTAATTGAAGCAATTCATGCCACTATTGAGGAAACTCCGCCGGAGCTTGTTGCCGATATTTATTTGAAAAATATCTGGCTTTCGGGCGGCGGCAGTTTACTAAGGGGCTTGGAAAGATTGATTGAAGATTATTGTGAGATTCCCGTTCAATTAGTGGATGACCCTCTCACCGCGGTTGTGCGAGGTACGGGAATGATTTTGGAGGATTTGGATAAATTCAAAGAAATTTTGATTTATGAGGAAAAATCAACAAGTTAAGAGGGCGGCTCTTTTTTTGATGATTGCCATTTGCGGATTTTTATTTTTTTCCATTGGCAGCCGAAAAAGTTCGGCTGCCAATCAAAGCTTTGTCGGTCAGATTTTCAGCCCGGTCCGGGCCTATTTTTTGAAAGCCGCAGACAGCATCGCGGATATTTTTAGCGGCCTTTTAAACTCCAAGAATTTAAAGGAAGAAAATGAAAAATTAATTTTCCAAAACAGAACTCTTAAATCAATTTTAAATAACTATCTGGAGATGAAGGCGGAGAATGCGGCTTTAAAAGAAGCTTTAAAAATAAAGGAGCAGAAAAATTTTGACTTTATTTTGGCGAACATCATTTCTCGTTCGCCGTTGAATTTTTCCCAAAGCTTTACTATTAATCAAGGGGCTGATGCCGGCATGAAAATGGGACAGGCGGTTATTTGGGCGGGTCAAGTTTTGGTTGGAGAAGTAAGAGGCGTCAGCAAAAATACCAGTGAAATCAGGGCGACCAGCGACAGCGAATTCCGGGCGGCAGTTTTTGTCGGCGAAGACAGAACCGAAGCGGTTTTTAAGGGTTATGGGCTTGAGCCGGCGCAGCTGGATTTGGTGCCGTCTCAGGCAAGGGTGATTGTTGGTGACCGCATTGTCACCTCGGGTTTGGATAAAAAATTTCCCCGTGGCCTTTATTTGGGAGAAGTGAAAGACGTCAAAGTTTTAGAAGGTAAAGTGTTTCAAAAAATAGTAGTAGAGCCGCCTTTGCGTTGGGATGAGTTGGAGGAGGTTTTAATTATTAAATAAAGAGCCCCCCAAAATTTTAATTATGAAAATAGCCCTCCCGATTGTTTTTATTTTAATCTTAGCCATCCTGCAAATTACGTTGGCGTCCAAATTAACTGTTTTTGGAGTGAAACCAAATTTTGTTTTGGCGGGGCTGTTTGTTCTTTTGATATTCACCAAGAATTTTTTGGACATCATTTTGGCAGCCGTTATTGGAGGGTTAATTTATGACTGGAATGATTATTTTTTTGGGTTCAACATCGCTGTTTTGATTTTAACTTTTTTAATATTCTGGTTTTTGGGGAAGAAATACATTGTCAGTCGTCATTTTTTGCCGCTTTTGATTTTTAGCGTTTTCGGTACCGCCGTTTTTAATCTCATTTATATCAGCCTCAGCTATTTAATTTTCCATTATAATTTCTTTGATTATTTTTTAAGCTTCAGACAGTTATTGGAAATGGGGCTGAATGGCTTAACGGCTTTAGTCTTTGGCGGCCTCTTTTGGGCCATTACTAAATTTAAAAGAGCATGAAATTGAATTTTAAAAAGCACAAAAAACTCAAGAGAAAAAACGACTTTTTGGAGCCGGAGGAGATTCTTTTTAATAAAGAGTCGCCTTCGCATCTTGGGCCGGAAGAGGATATTCAGCGCCTGGAAATAGAGGTCGGCGGGTGGGGCATCCGCCTCCTGTCTTATTTGGGCGCTCTATTTTTAGCGTTGAGCGTCGGCTTGGTTTTTTATTTTGGAGTAATAAAAGGAGATTATTTTAGGGCTTCGGCGGAAAAAAATTCTTTGAAATACATTTCTATCCCAGCCGAGAGAGGTTTAATTTATGACAGAGACGGAGAAGCGTTGTTGTACAACAAGCCGATTTTTGACCTGGTTTTTTTCCCCAACTATTTGCCCGCCGACAAAAATGAAAGACAGGAGATTTTTACAAAAATTGAAGAAGTATTAAAAATTTCTCCGTCGGAATTAGAAAATGAAATCAGCAAGCCGGAGTTTTTTCTTCACAGCTTGATTGTGAAGCCCAATTTAACCAACGAGGAGGCGATTTCTTTGGAGGGTTATTTTGGCGGCTTCCCGGCGGTGCAGGTCATCCGGCAAAACATCCGCCAATATGAAGAGCCAATGGTTTTCAGCCATTTACTGGGCTATTTAGGCCGTGTTTCGGCAGAGGATTTAACGAAAGATCCGCAGCTTTTGGATTTTGGGCGGATTGGCAAAAGCGGGCTTGAGGCTTTTTATGAAAATGAATTGCGCGGGAAACCAGGACAAATTACCATTCTCAGGAATGCCGCCATGGATATTTTGGGCCAAAGCTACGGCGAAGAACCGCAAAGCGGCAACAATTTACATTTGACCATTGATAAGGAATTTCAGGAGTATTTGTATTGGCGTCTGAAAAGCCAGATAAACAGCTTGGCTGGCAACATGGGCGGTTTGGCTTTGGCCATTGATTCTGATAGCGGCGGAGTTTTGGCTCTGGTAAGCTATCCCGGCTTTGACAGCAATAATTTTAGCTTGGGCCTTTCTCAAGAAGAGTTTGACGCCCTGGTTAATTCCAAAAACAAGCCGCTTTTCAATCGAGCCATCGCCGGCTTATACAATCCCGGCTCCACCATTAAGCCGATTATGGCTGCGGCGGGATTGGAGGAAAAATTGATTGACCCAAATAAAAAAATTGAGACCCACGGTTTTATTAGTATTCCGAATCCTTATGACCCAGAGCATCCTTCAGTTTTTGTTGATTGGAAAAATCAGGGTTATGTTAATTTATACGATGCCATCGCTCGTTCCAGCAACGTTTATTTTTACACCGTTGGCGGTGGATATGGCGATATAGAAGGGTTGGGCATTAATCGAATTGATGAGTATTTGAAGAAATTTGGTTTTGACCAGTTGAGCGGTATTGACTTGATCGGCGAGAATACCGGACTTATTCCCGAACCAGACCAAAAGAAAGGGGATATATGGCGCATCGGCGACACTTATAACATCAGTATCGGGCAAGGCGATTTGCTGACTACTCCCATTCGGCTGTTAATCAACCTTAATTCTTTGGTGAACGGCGGCAGAATTATGAAGCCATACCTGTTAGAAACAATTTCCGACGCCGAAGGAAAGATGATTCAAGAAAATAAACCAGAGGCCTTGGCGGAAAATTTTTTGAAACCGGAGAATGTGAAGATAATTAAAGAAGCAATGATAGAAACCGTTAAAAGCCCGCAAGGCACCGGCTACAGTTTAAACGATTTGCCGTTTAATGTTGGCGGTAAAAGCGGCACGGCCCAGGTGTCGGCCAACACCAAAGTCAATGCCCTGTTTTTTGCCTTTGCACCGACCGAGCATCCCAAAATTTCGCTTTTGATTTTAATTGAGAATGCCCGCGAGGGCTCTCTTAATGCCATTCCAGTAGCAAAAGACGCACTACTGTGGTATTATCAAAATAGAGGGCTAAGATAATTTGCTTTCGCTAGACGCTCAAGGCAAATTATCTTAAATTAGAAATAACGGCGCATTGCTTCTACCTTTAAATTTTGTGACATGTCCAAAGTTTATCTAACTAAAGAAAAATGCGAGGAATTAAAAAAAGAACTCCGGAAGAGGAAATCTGATTGGCGTCTGGAAATCGGCGAGCGGCTAAAAAGAGCCAAAGAACATGGCGACTTGTCGGAGAACGCTGATTATGCCGGGGCCAAAGAAGCCAGAGCGGCTAACGAGCGTCGGATTTTAGAATTGGAATCAATCTTAGGGGAAGCAGAGATTATTAATAATGAGGTGAAAAATACTCCGGAAACAGTGGAGGTGGGTTGCAAGGTAAAAATCACAAATGCCAGGGGCGCCAAAGAGTTTACCATCCTCGGCTCTTATGATTCTGACCCCAAGCAAAATTTGATTTCCAACGAATCTCCGATGGGGAAGGCATTCCTTGGCCGAAAAGTGGGCGAAGAGGTGGAAGTGAGCACCCCAGCTGGTTTAATTAAATATAAGATTATTTCTATTGAATAAATTGTATGGCCACCCAAGACAAAATCAAAAATTTAAGAATTAAAAAATTAAAGGCCTTAATAAAAACCGGTCTTGAAGCTTATCCGGCTCATTCTAGTCGCGACACAGATATGGCTTTGGCCCAGCGGAATTTTTCCGATTGGAGCCAGTCAAAAAAGATTATAACCATTGCCGGCCGAATTATGAGCTTGCGGGTTCAGGGCGGAATTATTTTTGTTGACCTCCGGGATTTCAGCGGTAACCTCCAGCTGGTTTTTAAAAAAGACAATTTGGACGATTTTGAGACAACTCAGAATTATTTGGACCTCGGAGACTTCATCGAAGCTCGAGGTTATCTTTTTAAAACTCAGCGAGGCGAAAATTCGCTTTTGGTGGAGAATTGGAAATTATTGGCAAAAACTTTGCGGCCCCTCCCTTCGGAATGGTATGGCCTGAAAGACGCCGAAGAGAGATTTCGCAGGCGCTATCTGGATTTG
>Ga0315274_10002847_pt1 | contig 25784 bp, 22 predicted proteins | sample YL17G02_20_MG_FD_203700 | JGI IMG/M metagenome (GOLD analysis project Ga0315274, IMG submission 203700) | Sediment microbial communities from Yellowstone Lake, YNP, Wyoming, USA - YL17G02_20 | ecosystem: Environmental > Aquatic > Freshwater > Lake > Sediment | place: USA: Wyoming | collected...
CACCGACCGGCTTCTGGGATCGCAAGCCCACGCCGACGGCTGGGCGGCTCCGTCGGGTGTTAGCTGGAACGCCCTTTCCGCACACCTTCCCGCTGCCAGGGCGACTCCGAGAAAAGGCGTCGGTGACAAGCCACTTGCCGAAGGGGATCTTGGGTCACCGCCGTCAGAAACGGCCAAAGGCGGCCTGAAACAGCCTAAAGCACCATCAATTTGTAAAGTTCCTGTCCCAGATTCAGTGTTGATGCTTCTTGGGACATATGGCCTTGCTCGAGTTTCTTCCAAGCTACCCTGGAGTTAGCGGAAACGATAGTTAAGTGCGGTTGACGGCAATGGCCGGCCATGATATGATGGGTGCATGGAAACGCGGACCATCGCAGGTGTGCGAGTTCGGGGGCAGTTGCTCCTGGGGGCAGACGGTAGGCAGTTGTACACAACTACCGCGCTTTCAGCGTGACATCCTGTGTCGCTCTGATACGTCACGCTACAAGCGTGACCTACGAGTGGATCTGATACTTTGGGGCAGACCCTCCCGGAGGTTGGGTTGTGCGCGCTTGTAACCATCCGCTCTGTGCTTTGGAAAAGCGTCAAGGTACGTCGAGTACATTCTGAACCTCCAGGAGGGTGTCGCCGCCCCCAACTGTGCATGCACACTGCGAGTTCAGGGTGATTGCCTCATGTCTCTGGAGTATGGTATAATGACCAAAGAACGGATCGCGGATCGTCATACTCTGCCACTGCCTCAAGGGGGTTTCATGTCCACAGGCGAAATCCAGTTTCTCTCCGACATCAGCAGCCGTCTCAATTCGGACCTGGATATCAACCGGGTGCTCTCTGACGTGTTGGCCTTGACCGTGGAACGTGTGGAAGCCAGCAATGGCAGCATCCTCATCTTTGATGAGCACGGCACCGTGGCCCACAAGATCCTGGCGCGCCGGGGCATGCCTCCCGACCAGGCCCAGATGGTGATCGAAGAGGTGCTCCGCCAGGGGCTTGCGGGATGGGTCGTCAACCGGAGGCAGGGGGCCGTCGTTGACGATGTGTTGGGCGACAGCCGGTGGATCAGCTTTCCCGATGATGACCTGCAGGACGGGTCGGCCATCGGCATGCCGCTGGTTCGCCGGGACCGCATGGTGGGCGTACTCACCTTGCGCCACGTCGAGAAGAACCACTTTACTGCCGACCAACTGACGTTGCTCTCTTCTATTGCCGATCAGGCGGTGATTGCCATCGAGAACGCCCGGCTTTTCGATTCGGTCCAGGCGGAGAGGGCCCGGTTGGGCGCGATCATTAACGGCGCGGGAGATGCTATCCTGGCGACCGATCAAGAAGGACGCATCGTGGTGGTCAATGCATCGGCACGCCAGGCCCTTGAGCTTTCACACCAGGAAGACCTGTCGGGACGCTACCTGACCGAGCTGATCGACAACCCGGCTTTGGATGAGCTCTGGGAGCATCGCGAGAATACGGCCTACCCCTCGACTGCCGAGATCCCACTATCCGATGGGCGGACCCTTCATTCCTGCCTGACGCGCGTGCCCGATGTCGGTTTCGTGATCGTGATGCAGGACATCACCTATCTCAAAGAGCTCGACCGCATGAAGACCGAGTTCGTCTCGGCTGTGTCCCACGACCTGCGTTCGCCGCTGCAGCTCATCTTGACGTACACCAGCCTGCTGTTTGACCCCAACTCGATGACCGAACAGCAGCGGGTGTTTGTGAATGGCATCAACCGTGGCGTGCAAAAGATCGCCAACCTGATCGATGATCTACTGGATCTGGCCAAGATCGAGACCGGTGTCGGTATGACATTGGAAGAGTGCCGCCTGGACCGGGTCATTGCCGATATTGTCGGTCGCTACGACAGGCTCATTCATAGCAAGGGGCTGGACCTCAACCTGGATATTCCTTCGGACCTGCCGTCGGTAGAGGCCAACGTCAGGCGCATTGACCAGGTACTGAGCAACCTGGTCGACAACGCGGTCAAGTATACTCTCTCGGGGAGCATCACCATCTCTGCTTCTGCTGACGAGCGTCAGGTTACCGTGCACGTGTCGGATACGGGCATCGGGCTGATGCCGCAGGAGCAGACCCGGCTCTTTACCAAGTTCTACCGCGCAGGCAACCACATGACCGAGGGCGTAGAAGGGACGGGACTGGGGCTGGTCGTAGCCAAGTCGATCGTCGAACGGTACGGTGGCAAGGTCTGGGTGCAGAGCAAGTGGCAGGAAGGGAGCACCTTTTCCTTTTCCCTTCCCAGGAGCCGTACAGGGTAGGATATGGAGTCTTGCACGGATCTGCGTTCTGAACTGGAGCGGTCGAGGGCCGAGGTCGAGCGGCTGCGACAGGAACGAGACGAAGCGCACCGCTTGCTGGCTAGCCTGGAGGAAGAGCGGCGACGACAAGAGGCGCTGGTTGACTATGTGCGTCGCCTGGCGCCCGATCAGGATGTGGACACGATGCTGTCCGGCATCCTGGATCGGACCATCTCCAGCACCGGGGCCGACGCGGGCAGCATCATGCTTCTGAACGACCAGAAGCGGGTGGTTCGCCATGTGCTGACCCGACGGGACCTCGCCAGGGAGGAGCAGGAACGAGCCATCCAAGCCGTGCTGGAGTGTGGACTGGCCGGCTGGGTCGTTGACCACAAGATACCAACCATCGTGGCCGACACGCAGACTGATGGGCGGTGGATCCTGTTGCCGGGCGATACATTGGTCGTCCGCTCGGTCCTGGCCATTCCACTGCAACGAAGCGAACGCATCCGTGGGCTGCTCTTTTTGGTTCACCGTGATCCGCGCTTTTTCCATGACGGCCACCTGTCTTTCCTGACTTCTCTGGCTGAGCAGACGGCCATCGCTCTGGAGAACCTGTTCCTGCTGGAGCAAACACAGCACCAGATCAGCAAGCTCAAACTGCTGAACGAGATCAGCCAGAAGGTCAGCCAGAACATGGGCGCCGTACTGGATGCCGATCTGTTGCTGGGACAGGCGATCAGCCTGATTCGCGAGGCGCTGGACTGCTACCATGTCTCTGCTGCCCTGATCGAAGAAGGCGAGCTGGTGTTTCGAGCAGGGATCAACTGCCTCGGCCAGGCTACACCTGGCATCCGCCTTGCCCTACAGCGCCGGGGGGAAAGCATAGCCGGCTGGGTGGCCCGAACGGGTCATTCTCTCCTGGTACCGGACGTGCTGCAGGACGAGCGGTACCAGCCTCTGCCCGAGCTGCCGGACACGCGATGTGAGCTGGCCGTGCCACTCCAGTTGCCCCATCCGACCCCCGAAGGCACGGCCAACGGCGGTGGGGTGATCGGTGTCCTGGATGTGAAAAGCACGCAGGTGGGGATGTTTTCCGCGGACGATCAGGACCTCCTCGAGGCAGTGGCCGCTCAGATTGCCGTGGCGATCGAAAGCGCTCGCCTCTTTAACCGGGTGCGCGAAGAGCGAGCCACCCTGGAGGCGATCATCAACGGCACAGATGACGCGATCATTGTCACCGACATCGCCGGCCGCATTCTGTTCTTCAACCGGGCTGCGTGCGATGCGTTCACAGATGGCGAGGTGGTGCAGCCGGGTACTCCGCTGTCCGAGGCTGCACGACACCGGGCGCTGCTGGATCTGTGGAACGGGGCGGCGCAGAGTGAGGGACGTTCGGCGCAGATCCCGTTGCCCGATGGACGCACGTTCAATGCCAGCATGACGCTGATTGGTGGGGTAGGCAAGGTCGCTGTGATGCAGGATGTGACGCACTATAAAGAGATGGACCGGATCAAATCCGAGTTTGTCTCAACCGTGTCGCACGACCTGCGCTCTCCGCTCCAGGTGATCCAGACCAGCGCCGAATTGTTGCCCCGTCAGGGAGAGTTGGGCCAAGACCAACGCAAAGAGGTGGAGCACATTCTGGCCGTCGTGCGCCGCATGTCGGAGCTGGTGCAGAATCTGCTGGATATCGGCCGGATCGAGGCCGGGATCGGCATGGAGACCGAGCTGTGTGCCATGGATGAGATCGTGGCCAGCGCAGCAGGGCCTTTCCGGTTGCTGGCGCAAAAGAAGGGCCTGGACTTTACGATCGAGGTGCCCCCGTCGCTCCCGCTCGTGAGAGGGAATCGGCTGCGCCTGGACCAGGTAGTCAGCAACCTGGTGAGCAACGCCATCAAGTTCACGCCCGAGGGATCGGTGGCTGTCAGGGCCAGGGCGGAACGAAAGCAGGTGCTCATTGAGGTGACAGACACGGGGATCGGCATCGCGCCGGATGCGCAGGAGGAGTTGTTCGCCAAGTTCTACCGTGTCAAGAGCCCGCAGACACGTGGTATCGAGGGCACGGGATTGGGCCTGGCGATCACCAGGTCGATCGTCGAAAGCTATGGCGGACGGATCGAGCTGCAGAGCTTCCCGCGCCTGGGAAGCACATTCCGCGTGGTCTTGCCAGTGTGCGAGAACGGAGCAGGCCAGTAGCCGGCCTAGCCCCGCAGAACTTGCAACACAAAGATGGCGAGCATGGCCAGCCCAAGGGCGAGTTTCACTGCACTGGACAGGGTGAAACCAACCAGCAGCCCCAACGTCGCCTTCCACGCCGGTCGCCATTCTCTGCGCTCTCGGTACTCGTTGAGTAGCACCCCCAGGATCGACCCGACCAGCGTCCCCGGCAGGGCGCCGATCCCCCCAACCAGGAACCCGATCAGGCCGCCAATGAGTCCACCCGCTATGCTGAACAGGGTAGAGGCCAGGGATGCGCCGGTGACCCGGGCTCCGAGTTGACTGAGCCAGATGTCGGCTGTCATGCCGCCCAGGCCCAGGATCGTCAGGACCCCGAACGACAGCGGATCGATGGTGCGGAAGTGTTCGGCAATCGCATAGACCAGAACCACGATCCACATCCAGCCCAGGCCAGGAACCACGGGCAGCAGCACGCCCAACAGCCCTACGATCATCAGCGCGACCGCTGCTCCAAATGCCCACTGTGGCAAGACCATGCCGTACTTGTTCCTCCCTGCGGACCCACTCAAAAGGGTGTGCGTGCTGTTCGCCTTGTATCCCCCAGTATGTCATATCCGGCGCCGGGCGTCAAGTTGAGGGCGGACAGAAGGGAAAGTGAGGATTGTCAAATGCTGGGGGGTAGTGGTATAATGGGAGATATGCACCGCCCGACCGACCCGGGTCACCCGGCTGCAGCGGCTCGGGGTGTTTGCGGGTCACACGGCGGCCGGTCGGCTTGAGTGCAGCAGAGGGGAAAATGGGGGGATCTCTGAAACGTGTCTTGATCGTCGATGACGACGTTCATACCGCCGATTATATCGCTGAGCTGTTGCGGGCCCAGGGATACCAGACTCAGTGGGCATTCGACGGCAAAGAGGCGCTGGACAAGTTGTACAGCGCGCCTATTGAAGCTGCCGGTGTGGACCAAGCGTTCGACCTGGTCATCCTGGATGTAATGATCCCGGGCGTGGATGGCTACGAGGTGTGCCGGCGTATCAAGGGCGATGACACTTTGCGTCACACCTCGGTGATCATGGTCACCGGCCTGGGGTCAACCACCAACAAGACCAAGGGCTTGGAACTGGGGGCCGATGACTATGTGACCAAGCCCTTCACACCCGAAGAGCTGCTGGCCCGGGTCAAGGCCATGTTGCGCGTGCGCGAGATGGAACAGGAGATGCTCCAGCGCAACCGTGAGTTGGCGGCATTGAATGGCATTTCGCGCGCGATCAGCCGCTCCCTGGACCTGGATGAGGTCCTGGCTACCACCCTCAATCAAGCGCTGGCCATTATGGCTGCCCGTGCGGCGCTGGTTGCCTTGATCGAGGACCCAGACGAGCGTGTGGTGGCCTTGCGCATGCATCGCGGCCTGCCCAGCCAGGTCACTGGCCGGTTGGCCGGGGTGCGTTGGCAGATGGGCGAAGGCCTGGTTGGTGCGGTGGCCGCCAGCGGGGAGACCAGGGTATCGCTGGACCTGAACGCCGACCCGCACCTGGCCATCCTGTCGACGTACCACCTCAATGCAGCAGCCTGCACGCCGCTGCGGGCACAGCAGGGCCTGGTGGGGGTGTTGGTTGTCTTGAACCAGGATGGCAATCTGTGGGGAGAGCACAGCCTCCGCCTGCTGGAAGCCATTGGTGGGCAGGTTGGCATGAGCACCGAGAATGCGCAGCTCTACACCAAGGTCAGTACCTATGCCGAGGAGTTGGCCCGCTCTCAGGCCCAGTTGATCCAGGCGGAAAAGCTGGCCGCCATGGGACGTCTGACCGCCTCCATCGCCCACGAGCTCAACAACCCACTCCAGGCCGTCCAGAACTGCCTGCACCTCATCTTGCACCGGACGCTGGAGGCTGCAAAACAGGAGCAGTACCTGAAAATGGCCCAGGAGGAGGTCGAGCGCCTGATCAGTACGGTACAACGCATGCTCGACTTTTACCGCCCGACGCCCGAGCAGCACCACGCGACTGACGTACACCAGGTGATCGAGGATGTGCTGGCTTTGACCGACAAGCGGCTGCTGCGCGGTCGGGTCCGAGTGCGTAGAGTGTTTGGCACCAACTTGCCTCTGTTGAACGCGATCAAGAACCAGCTCAAGCAGGTGTTTCTGAACCTGGTGATCAATGCGGCCGAGGCCATGCCCAACGGCGGGGAGCTGCGCATTACCACCTCGCTGAGCGCAGATGGCAAGTGGGTCTCGGTCGCCTTCCAGGATCAGGGCGTGGGGCTCTCTTCGAAAGCGATGGGGCATCTGTTTGAGCCCTTTTATACCACCAAGAGCGGGGGGACGGGGCTTGGCCTGTCGGTTAGCTACGGGATTATTGAGCAGCACGGGGGGACGATCGACATAGAGAGCGCCGAAGGCAAGGGCAGTTGCTTCACGATCCGGTTGCCGGTCCGCCTGGCTGCAGTTCACGAGTACAAGGCCGGCGTCCCATCACAGGCGGGGGCATGGCAATGAGCGAGACCAGGATCCTGATTGTCGATGACGAGGACACACTGCGCATGACCCTTGCGGATCTGCTGGCTTCCGAGGAGCGAGAGATCGTCACGGCAGCCAGTGGCGAAGAGGCGTTGGCGTACCTCGAAGATGGCACATTCGACCTGTTGGTCGTGGATCTGATCATGCCCGGCATCGATGGCCTGCAGGTGATCGACGTGGCGCAAAAGCTGTCGCCGCAGGCCCGGATCATCATGTTGACCGCCTACGGCACATTGGACTCGGCGATCCAGGCCATGCGCCGGGGTGCTACGGACTATCTACTCAAACCAGCCAGCGCGCCCCAGATCGAGGCCGCCGTGGACCGGGCTCTGCAGCAGCGGTTCGAGGAGGCTCGCCGCCAGGAACTGATCGACCGCATTGGCGATGCATTCGATGAGTTGCGCAGCAAGGCTGCCGCGGCTCCGCGGACACAGCCTGCCGCAACACGCCAGGAGCGGTTCCTGCAGTCACGCGGGATCATCATCGACCTGCAGAAGCACATTGTCACCATGCAGAACCGGGGGCTGGACCTGACACCCACCGAGCTGCGCCTGCTTTCGACCCTGATCGCGCACGCCGATCAGGTGATGAGCTGCAGCGAACTGGTCAACCAGGTGCAGAACTATGAGACCGATGAGCGCGAGGCACGGTCGATCATCCGCGTGTACATCCGTCGGCTGCGCAAGAAAATCGAGCCAGACGCCACCTCACCGGGCTATATCCTGAACGTGAGGGGCGCTGGCTATATGTTCTCCTCGTCCGAGGTGCCCGCGGAAGACCGGCCGATCGGCACAGGGCTCTATTCCGACGAGGCGCTCGACGACGGTTCGTTATGACGGTCCTTTTCCAACCTCTTTGCCCTGATCCAGAGTGTATTCGCCGCTCTGGTCCACCGTGGGCGGTTCAGCCGCTTTGCGCGCAACGGCCACGATCTTGAGCACCAGGACCACGATCCCGGCGACGCCCAGCAGCCCCAGGGGAATCAGGATCAGGGCCACCAGCAGCCATGGCAAGCTCAGCCACTCCATGTTACCCCCCTAGCCGCCCAGCAGTCCCTTCACTACGCCGCCGGCGACGCTCCCTCCGCTCCCCGAGCCGCTGTGTTGGCCGACATAGCCGGCGATCTTGCGCGCCAGGTTGTACATTGGCATCGTCTGCAGCCAGATCCGCCCAGGTCCGCGCATGCGGGCCAGGAACAGCCCTTCCCCGCCGAAAAAGATGTTCTTGATCCCTCGAACCATCTCGATGTCGAAATCGACGGTGGGCTCGTACATCGCCACAAAACCTGTATCGACCATCATGGTCTGCCTGGCTTCGAGGGTGTATTCGACAATCTCGCCATCCAACTCGACAAAGGCCAACCCGGGGCCGGTGAGCTTTTGCAGGATAAAGCCCTCCCCGCCAAAGAACCCCGCTCCCAGCCGTTTCCGAAAGTGCATCGCCAGGTCGACCGATTTCTCGGCGCACATGAACGCATCTTTTTGGGCAATGATCTCTTGCCCGGGGACCAGATCGAGGGGCACGATCTTGCCAGGAAACTCGGAGGCAAAAGAAACGACTCCCTGGCCCTGGGTGCAGGTGAAATCGACGAGGAACAGCGATTCTCCGGTGAGCGCGCGACCCAGCATTTTGCCCAACCCACCAGCCGAGCGGGTCTCCATGTGGATGTTGGCCGACATCCAGGCCATGCCGCCGCTCTCAGAATAGATCGTCTGGCCGGGCTTGAGCTCGATGGTCACTGCTTGCAGCGTGGTGCCGATCATCTGGTACTGGATCCCAGACCGGCTCTGCCCGGTGTACGAGATCGCCGGATCGGGCAGATCGATGCGCGCTCCCGCGGCAGGGACAAAGGAGCCACTCCCCTGCGGCGACGTTTCGGGGACTCTGGCTCCACAGTTGCCACAGAACCGTTTGCCTGGTTGAAGTTCGGAACCGCATTCTGGACATTTCATGGTGACACTCCTCTCATGGTTTCGGCCTTTGCGCCATGGATGCAGTTGGTCCATCTTTTCCACACACGGAGATGCTGACCAGGGCAAGCCATCCACCGGACGGATCGCACTGGGTCACTCTATGAGTACGCTAGAGGGGCACGCGACGTTTCACGTCGCTCCCTGTCAGCGATGGTGGGGGCCACTCACCAGGGCCTGTTCATAGACCCCAAGGAGTTGCTCGGTGAGGGCAGGCACCGAATAGCGCTGCGCCGCGCGGCGTGCCGCCTGCCCCATAGCGGCCAATCGATCGGGGTCGGCCAACGTGTCCAGAATGGTTGCTGCAAAGGCCACCTCATCGGGCGGAGCCAGCATACCAGCCCCCGTATCGGCCAACGCGTCATCAGAGCCAGTGGCATGGAGAGCGATCACGGGCGTGCCCGTGGCCATGGCCTCGATGAGCACCAAGCCCTGGGTCTCCAGCCGGGAGGGGAAGACAAACAGGTCGGCTGCAGCCATGAAACGAGGGACTTGCTCGTGCGGCACGGCACCGGTGAATATGACCCTGTCCTGGATGCGGAGGGACTGGACCAATTCCTGTACAGCCTTCACATGCGGGCCTCGCCCGACGAGCACCAGCAGCGTTCTCGGATTGCGTTCCACGACGCGCGCAAACGAATCGATGAGGAATTCGAGGCCCTTTTCCCGTGACATGCGGCCCACGTACAGCAGTACCTGTTGCCCCTCCAGGTGGTACCGGCGACGGATCCGCTCGGGACCGAGGTCGCTGAACCGCGTCAGGTCGATCGGGGTGGGCAGGATCGTGACTGGCACGTCCACCTTATAGTCTTTATACACCAGCCGCTGTATACTGGGCGTGGGCACAATGATCTGGGAGCAATGATCCAGGTGGTCCTGGACCACGTTCCGCGCCACGTGCGAGGCCAGGTCGGCAAACAGGGGCATCTGATGACGCACGAATTCGTCGAACCGGGCGTGGACGGTAAAGACCAGAGGCAGGTTCAGGTCCTCTGCGTACCGGGCAGCCAGGTCCCCCAGCAAGTGTGGATGGTGGCTGTGGATGATGTGGGGCTTGATGCCCTTGATGGTGTGCAGCATGGTCCGCTTGAGGGGCAGAGCCAGCGAAACGTCGAGCTCCCGAGTCAGGTCCAGGAACGCCGGGAAACGATAGACCTACGGCTCGTCGTCCTCGTAGCCCTCTACCTCGGGGGTAAAGATGTGTGCACATGCTGCCCCCGGGCCATCAATCCCTGGCGAAAGAGGGACAAGGAGGTGACAACGCCGCTGATCGTGGGCTTGTAGGCGTTGCTAAAGACCGCGATGCGCAGACAGTCGGGTCTCATAGGCTCCTGCCACAAGATGCAGAGTTTTCGAAGGGCTACAACTCGACGCGCTGTCCGGGCTCTGGCACGGTCACAAGCGGGGCCTTGAGCTCGCGCATGGCTGCTGCCAGGGCCGTGGGAGCCGAAGCCTCTCCGTGTACCACAAAAGCATGCTGCAGGTGAGGGTTCTGTACTGCTTTGAACCAGCCGATCAGCTCGTCGCGATCTGCGTGGGCGGAAAATGCGTTCAGCGTCTGGACATCGGCGCGCCGGACATACTCTTCGCCCAGGATCCGGACCCGCTCCTGCTTTTCGATGAGCCTTCGTCCCAGGGTGTATGGGGCCTGCCAGCCCACAATGACCACCGTGTTTCGGCTGTCCTCGATGTTGTTCTTCAGATGATGCAAGATGCGCCCAGTCTCACACATTCCCGATGCGCTGATGATGATCGCCGGGCCGCGCAGCGTGTTGATCGCCTTGGACTCTTTTACGTCGCGGACATAGTGCACCCCGGCAAAAGCAAAGGGGCTCTGGCTGCCGGTGTCCATCAGGAAATGGCGCGTCTCCTCGTCATAGCACTCGGGGTGCAGCAAAAAGATCTCGGTGGCGTTGACCGACAGCGGGCTGTCCACGTACACGGGACACGAGGGGATCTGCTCTTGGGCCAGGAGCTGGTGCAGGACATAGATGATGTACTGCGTGCGACCCACGGAAAAGGCCGGGATGATGACCTTCCCGCCACGTTGATGGGTCTGGTTGATGACATCGCGCAATCGGGCTATGTTTTCCTCGGTAGAACCGTGGAGTCGGTCGCCGTAGGTACTCTCGATGAGCAGGATATCCACATCCTGGGGAATGTACGGGTCGCGCAACAGGGGCATGCCGGGCCGTCCCAAGTCGCCCGTGAACAACAGCCGGCGCTTTTCCCCCTTTTCCTCGATGTCCAGGCAGATCATGGCCGAGCCCAGAATGTGTCCTGCATCGAAAAAGGTGAGGGTGACCCCAGGGGCGATGGACAAGGCGCGCCCATAGGTGAGCGTGACAAAGTTCTCCAGGCTGCGTATGGCGTCCTGCTGGGTATAGAGGGGCTCGATCGGCGGTTCGCCGGGCTTGCGCTTCTTGTTCAGGTAGGCGGCATCGGCCTCCTGGATGTGTCCGGCGTCGCGCAGCATGATCGAGCACAGGTCACGGGTAGCCGGCGTGGCCAGGATGTTGCCGTTGTACCCGCTCTTGACCAGCGAAGGGATGCAGCCTGAGTGGTCGGTGTGCGCGTGAGAGAGGACCAGCACATCGACCTGCGTTGCGTCAAAAGGGAGATGGCGGTTGCGCTCGAAACTCTCGGCCCTGCGCCCCTGGTACATGCCACACTCCAACAGGATGCGCTTGCCATTGACGGTGAGCATGTGCATGGACCCGGTGACCGTCTGCACCGCTCCCAGGAATTGGATCTGCATGCCTGCACCTCGCTTGGGCTCGCTGCTGAACGTTTGGGTCCTCATGGTAGCACGATTGTGCGCAAAGGTCAACGGCAGGCTCAGACTGGGGAGCATTTGCTCCTGGGGCAGACGGTAGGTCACGCTTTCAGCGTGACATCCTGTGTCGCTCTAATACGTCACGCTACAAGCATGACCTACGAGTGGATCGTTTCCGAGGGCCTGCCCGAGACGACAAATGCTCGCCTCAGACTGCTACTTGACAGAGACATGGCTCTGTGGCATGATAGGGGTTGTAACGACAACTGGAGTATTACTGCGCCCTTTATCGAGGCGACCGGACCCGGTCTGAGTCGGCACATCGCTTGTTCAGCTTTTCGACGAACGGAGGTAGAAAATGAAGATAGGGATCGACAGCTATTGCTATCATCGGTTCTTTGGAGAGGTCTATCCGCAGCAAAAGCCTCCCCAGAAGCAGATGACCATGCAAGATTTTCTCAAGAGAGCCAAGGCACTCAAGGTCGACGGGGTCTCCCTGGAGTCTTGCTTCTTTCCGAGCTTTGACGCTGGATATCTGCGTGAAGTAAAGGCTATGCTGGACGACTATGGCTTGGACCGCGTGTTCGCGTGGGGGCATCCAGACGGCCTGGAGGGAGGAAAGAATGAAGCAGCCCTGAAGCAGATGATCGCCAGCCTCAAGCACGCGCAGGCTATTGGCGCCAAGGTGATGAGGGTTGTGGGGAGCAGCCTGATGTTCCGCAATGAGCCCCATGGCCCACAGATCGATCGGTTAACCAAGATGTTCAAAGAGGCTGTCAGGGTCGCTGAGGAATACGATATCAAGATGGCCGACGAGAACCACATCGACTTTACGGCTGACGAGATGCTGCAGCTTTTAGAGAACGTGGGGTCCCCCTACCTGGGGATCAACTTTGACACGGGCAATTTCCTTCGGCTCTTGGATGACCCGGTCAAGGGCATGGCGAAACTGGCCAGATATGTCCATGCTACCCATATCAAGGACCTGAAGCCGCAAAAGGGCGTATCTCCTCACGAGTGGTACTTTTTCTCCAGCACTCCTGTGGGAGACGGGCTCATCGACAACCAGAAACTGGCCCAGATGCTGCAGGATGTCGGATACCAGGGGTTCCTGGCTGTGGAGATCGATTTCCTGCACCCCGACTACAAGAACGACGAAGACGCGGCCGTTGAGCAGAGTGTGCGCGAGCTGAGGCGCATTGCAGGTAGCCTGGCATAGCGCAGTCCTTGTGCATGAGGGAGGTCTGATACGATGAAGGAACTGAATGTGGCCATCATTGGCTACAAGTTTATGGGCAAAGCTCACAGCAATGCCTGGAAGAATGTGTCGAACTTTTTTGACCTGGACGTCAAGCCGGTCATGAAAGTCGCCTGCGGCAGACACGGGGAGCAGTTGCGGGCATTCGCGCAGCGGTGGGGGTGGAAGGAGATCGAGACCGATTGGCGCCAGGTCGTCCGTCGGGATGATGTGGACATTGTCGACATATCGGTGCCGCCTGGGCTGCACCACGACATTGCCATTGAGGCTGCCAGGGCCGGGAAACACATCTTTTGCGAAAAGCCCATTGCCCTGACCTATGAGCAGGCAAAGGAGATGTACGAGGCGGCGCAGAAAGCTGGCGTTGTCCACTACCTGAACCACAACTATCGCAGATGCCCGGCCGTGGTCCTGGCCAGACGGCTCATTGACGAAGGAAGGATCGGCAGGATATTCCATTGGCGGGGAGCATACTTGCAGTCCTGGATCGTCGATCCGAATTTCCCGCTGACCTGGCACATGCGCAAAGAGAGTGCTGGCTCGGGACCTCAGGGCGACCTGAACTCCCACAGTGTCGATTTGGCGCGGTACCTGGTGGGAGACATCAAGAGTGTCTGTGCGATGACGGCCAATTTCGTCAAAGAGCGTCCCCTGCCCGACGAGGCGGCGGCTGGAACGTTCAAAGGTGCCACCTCCGGAGAAGGCAAAGGTAAAGTGACCGTAGAGGACGCGGCCTTTATGGTCGTCGAGTTCGAGAACGGCGCTTTGGGCTCCTTTGAGGCCACGCGGTTTGCTCCTGGTCGCAAGAACTATGCCTATTTCGAAATCTATGGCAGCAAGGGTAGCCTGATCTTTGACCTGGAGCGCATGAACGAGCTGCAGTATTTCTCGGCGGACGACCCGGACTATGCACAAGGGTTCCGCACGATCCTGGCTACAGAGCCAGTCCATCCGTATATCGCTGCCTGGTGGCCGTCTGGCCATATCATTGGGTACGAGCACGAGTTCCATCACGCGGTCGTGGACTTGCTGAAAGCCATCCATGAGGGCGGATCCATCGCGCCGAATTTCCACGACGGCATGAAAGAGATGGAGGTGCTGGAAGCAGGGCTGAGATCGGCTGAGACCGGGCGCAAGATAACGCTGGGTGCATAGACTTGACCGCTCTCCAGATCCTCGTTTCCGGCGCTGGCAATGGCGCATCTTTGCCATCGCCTGGCTGAGCTACGGCAGCTTTTACCTGTGCCGGGTGAACCTTGCCGTAGCGTTGCCCGCGATCCAGGCTGACCTGGGGTGGAGCAAAGGCACGGCTGGCCTGATCGGCAGCTTGTTCCTGTGGGTGTATGCCGTGGGGCAACTGGTCAACGGCACGGTGGGCCAAAAGGCGGATGCCCGTTGGTTCGTTGGTCTGGGGATGCTGGGTTCGGCGGTCTGTGGGGCAGCGTTCGGCTCCTCCAGTTGGCTCTGGCTGATGGCCGTGCTGTGGGCCCTCAACGGCTGGGCACAGTCGATGGGCTGGGGGCCGATCATGAAGACGATCGCCGCCTGGTTCGATCCGCGCCGCCGGGGGCGGATCACGGCCTTCTTTAGCCCCTGTTTCGTTCTCGGGCACCTGGTGGCATGGGCTGCGGGGGGCTGGCTGGTCAGTCGCTGGGGTTGGCGGTACGCTTTCTGGTTGCCGGCGGCGGCCTTGACTGGCGTGGGGCTGATCTGGCTGACGGGCATACGCAGCACGCCGGATCAGGTGGGTTTCCGTGGCCTCGATGGCGCAAATGCCCGACCCAAGGCTGGCCTGCGTGACATTCTGGGCTCAGTGCTGGTTCAGCCCAGGGTCCGGTGGGCTGCGTTGGTCTGTGTCTTTGCCAGCATGATCAAGGACGGGCTGAACCTGTGGGCGCCGACGTTCCTGGTGGATGCCATGGGCATGCAGGTGGATCGCGCCGCCTGGGCAGCCAGTGTCCTTCCCCTGTTCGGCCTCGCCGGGTCGCTGCTGGCAGGATGGTTCAGTGACCGCTTGTTCCGCTCACGAGAAGCGCCGGGGGTCATTGGCCTGTTGTTGGCTATCGCCCTGGCCATGGTGGGCTTTCGCTTGTTGGGCAGGGGCACAGCACTGTGGATCGCGGTCCTTCTGCTTGCCGGTTGCGGTGCGGCGGTGTATGGGATCAATGCGCTGCTGCTGACCTCCCTGCCGCTGAGCTTTAGCGCAGAGGGAAACGTAGGGGCGGTGGCTGGCTTTCTCGATTTCGCCTCTTATGTAGGTGGGGGCATCAGCGCCCTGGCTGTTGGACAACTGCTGGACTGGCGGGGATGGAATGCTGTGTTCACCTACTGGCTGGTGGCCACACTGTTCGCCCTTGCAGGCGCGGTGATGTTGGGCAGGCAGGCAGAGGCGGGATCCTACGTCAATCCTGTACATCTGGGCGATCGTGTCGAGAGGTAGCCCCTCAGGCCAGGGGCCAATCGGGGCTTGCGTCAAGATTCGAGAACAGGAGGAAGCCGGATGGGAAGCCATACCTTGATCAAGAAAAGGAAGGACATGCCTCGGGCGCCGCTGCCCAAATGCCATGGCGGCGAAGGGACTCTGGATTGGATTCGGGTTCTGGACGGTGAAGACACAAAGGGCCGGCACCTGAACTTTATGCACGACGATATCCTGCCGCCAGGTACCTCAATCGGCGTACATCGCCACGAACATGACAGAGTACTATTTCGTGGTCTCCGGCGAAGGGGTTATGACCCTGGATGACGAACGGCTTGACGTCCAACCCGGAGACATCACAGCCGTCTACCCTGGGGGATCGCACGGGCTGGAGAACAACACTCGTCAAGACCTGCGCATCCTGGTCGTCAGCGTATCCTGATCGGCTCACCCTCCCGCAGGTTTGAGCTGCGCCTGCCCCGTGAGCCGCATGTGCAGTTGCATCACAGTGCCCCGATGGCGTCACACACAACCTGCGGGAGGGTAGGCTGAGTAGCTACCCCCGATCGTGGGCTATGCAGCGTGGGCTATGCAGCCCACATCAGTTGCATCTGAGGGAGCCATGAACGCAAGGTACTTGATAGGGGTTGACCTGGGGACGAGCGCCGTTAAGGCAGCCTTGTATCGACCCGATGGCACGCTGCTGGCTGGGCCGTGGCGGGGGTTCTGGCTGGCACCCGATCGGTTCTTGAAGAGCGTCCTGTGCACCTGAGCCAAGTACTTAACAGCGGTGGATGAACACCTGGTGAATGGTTGAAGACAGGTAAGCGCTCGCAGCACACCTTAGCCAGGAGGGCTGGATATGCTTCAAGGGGGCTACGTAGGCCAGATTCTCAGGGTGAATCTGTCGACAAGAGAACACTATGTCGAGCATTTGGACGAGAGCCAGGTCGTGCAGTTCCTGGGCGGACGCGGCCTGGGTGCCCGAATGTACTATGACGAGATCGGACCCGACGCTGAACCGTTCGATCCAGCGAACAAGGTGTTCCTGGTGACCGGCCCCATGACAGGTATCAGGCTGCCATCCACGACCAAGATCGCGCTCGCCACCAAATCCCCAGAGACGGGGATGTACTTGTGCAGCAACAGTGGGGGAGACCTGGGGCCTCAGCTCAAGTTCTGCGGCTATGATGCGCTCGTGATCGAGGGGCAGGCTGATGATTGGACCTACCTGCTGATCCAAGACCACCGGGTCACCTTTGGCGATGCACGGCCCTGGCAGGGCTTCACCACAAACGAGGCCCTGGAGGCGCTCAAGGAGGCTATGGGGGAGGAGCGGGCGGCAACGCTTTCCATCGGCCCGGCCGCCGAGCGCCTCGTCCGGTTCTCCTACATCAACGTAGACACGCGGGCCATGGGGCGGGGCGGAGCGGGTGCTGTATTGGGCGCTAAAAAGCTGAAGGGCATCGGCGTGCTCGGTAGCGGAACGATCCCCGTGGCTGATGCGGACAGGATTGGGGGGATCCGCCGGAGTGCCATCGAAGAGCTGCGCGAAACGCGGGCCAACCATACCCGATACGGGACGCCGCAGTATATCGAGGTCATCAACGAACTGGGCTGCATGCCTACCCGGAACTTTCAGGCGACGTATTTCGAGGGTGCTGACAAGATCGATGCCCATGCCATGCGCGAGGGGTACTGGGAGCGCAACTATGGCTGTTACCAATGCCCGGTAGCCTGTGGCAAGGTGTGCAAGGTAAAGGAGGGGCGGTTCGCCGGAGCCCAAGCCCGCACAGAGTATGAAACGGTCGCGCTCTTGGGTCCTGATTGCGGCGTGGATGATTTTGGCGCGATCGTCGCTGCCAACGAGCTCTGCGACGAGATCGGCATAGACACCATGTCAACCGCCAATGCCATAGCCTTGACGATGGAGCTGTACGAGCGAGGCTTGATCACGGGCCAGGACACGGATGGCATTGAGGCGCGCTTTGGCAACGCTCAGGCACTCGTAGACCTGGTCAGGTTGATCGGAGAACGCCGTGGCATTGGCGACCTGCTGGCCAAGGGCATGAAGGCCGTAGCGCGCGAGCGACCAGAGTGGAGTCGCTACATCCTGGCGGTCAAGGGGATGCCCTTTGCGGCCTATGATCCGCGAGGCTTTTACGGCAACGCTCTCACCTACGGCACATCGAACCGGGGGGCTTGCCACAACGTCGGCGGTTGGACGATCCGTGACGAGTTGCAGAGCGGCAAATATGACCGGTTCGCTTTGCAGGGCAAGGGTGCGCTGGTGAAGGCCATCCAGGACAACAGGGCCTATGTGGATAGCCTGGGCCTCTGCACAGTAGTCAGGGGCGCGCTGGGCTTCCGCGACGACCCGCAGGGTGACGTGCTCGAGGCGGTTACCGGTCATCCGTTCACGCCCAAGCTCATGGAGATCGGTGCCCGGATCTATACTCTGGAGCGGATCATCCTCAACCGCGAGGGTATCCGGCGGAAGGATGACCAGTTGCCCGAGCGCATTGTCCGAGAGGCCGTGCCATCTGGCCCAATTGAGGGACGCGTTCTGACGCAGGAGATGTACGACCAGATGCTCGACGAGTACTATGACGTCCGGGGCTGGGACAGCGATGGCGTGCCCACACCAGCCACGATCCGCAAGCTCGGTCTGGAGGAGTTGCTTGCTTCCGATGACGGCCAGCCTTCGAGTAGAGGTACGGTATCTGGGTGCTCTCAGGGATCGGGCAGGGCATAGGCAGGAAGAGATCCGCTTCCCGCTGGGCACTACTCTTTACGACGTGACACGCTGGTTAAGCAACAGCCATAGGATCACGGTGCCCAGTTCTGAGGTCATGGCCATCCTGAACGGACGGGGATGGGAACAGCTTCCACTGAAGCTGCGTACCGAGATCCAGGACGGGGATGTGATCTGCCTGTTTCCGCCGATTGCCGGTGGGTGATGTGTGTGGTATCATTGGGGTGGAATCAGGGACACACCACGATAGGAGGCGAACCATGGCGCAGATGACACACAGAGAGCGGGTCGTGGCAGCGCTGTCGCATCGGCAACCGGACATGGTGCCGATGGACCTGGCATCCACGATTGACTCGAGCATTGTCGTCGAGGGCTATGAGCGGCTCAAGAGCCATTTTGGCGTGTCCGCGCAGGCGGTGCTGACCAACCGCATGATGCGCGTGGTAGACGTCGACGAGCGCATCCTGACGTCCCTGGACATCGACACCCGGGGCGTTTTTCCGGCCGGCCCGCCTGACGTCACCATAGGCGAGGATCGCTACCGGGACGAATGGGGCGTCGAACGTGTCCGTCCGGCCGGATCATTCTACTATGACGAGCTGCGTTTCCCGCTCGCTGGCGAGATCACTCTGGCGGACATTGCGCGGTACCCCATGCCCGACCCGCACGACCCCATCCGCAGGAAAGGCCTAAAGGAGCAGGTCCGGCAGGTCCACGCCCTCGACTGTGCGGCCGTCCTGAACCTGCCCAGCGCGTTTGTGCACCGCACCCAGTACCTGAGAGGGTTCACCGATTGGTTCATGGATTTCGCCACCGACCGTCGCCTGCTGGCAGCACTTTTCGACGCGGTATTGGAGGTGAGCCTGGCTCAATGCCAGGAGATCCTGGCAGAGGTCGGTGCGGAGGTGGACGTGGTGCTCGCCTCGGACGACCTGGGCACTCAGCGCGGGCTGATGGTCTCGCCGGGCGATTACCGGGAGCTGATCAAGCCACGCCATGCCCGGTATTTCCAGCTCATCCACGACATGACGCCGGCCAAGGTGCTGTTTCACACCTGCGGGTCGGTCGTGGACATCCTGGGAGATATGGTCGAGATCGGAGTGGACGTCCTGCACCCGGTGCAGGTCTCGGCGAGGGGGATGGACGCGGTCAAGCTGAAAGCCGCATGGGGCGACAAGCTGGCCTTCTGGGGAGGGATCGACACGCAGCGCGTGCTGTGCCGGGGAACCCCAGACGAGGTGCGAGCTGAGGTGGCCCAGCGGATAGAGGAACTGGGACGGGATGGGGGCTATGTGCTGGGCGCGGTCCACAACATCCAGCCAGACGTGCCCGTGGAGAACGTGCTGGCCATGTACGGCCACGCCCGGGTGTACCATCCGTCGTATGCCAGGTGATGTCGAGCCGGGCCCCGCACGTCGCCCGCCATCTCTTGATCTGTTACGCAAATGCTTCCAGCAGGGCCCATCCTGCGTCGATGAACTGTGACAGGGTGCGCTGCGTGACCCCAAAGGCCACGAACTCTTCTGGGGCCATGCCGTCGGGCTCAAAGGAGCGCCGGAACTCGGGCAACTGGCACAAGCGGTCCACGACTGCCGGCTCGATGGGCGTGTCGATGCGCAGGTCGCGCGGCACACCCGGCTGCAGGAGCATGGCCTGAACGCGCGGGTGCACCGACATGATCAGGTTGCCTCCCGCCAGCTCGGTCATGTGGTGTGTCCCACGCAGGGCTGCCACCAGGAGCACCGCTTCGTACCCCTGCGCCTGGTAGATCTCGTAGGCGCGCTTGGTCACCGCCAGGCCTGCCTTGCGGATATCGGATTCGTCCACCTGTGCCCGGTTATCCCAGGCCACCTCGCGCAAATAGTCGTCCAACCGGCCGATCATGATCACTGCAAAGCAACGGCCCGGCACCATGCCTGCCTGTCGGGCCCGCGCTGCACCACGCCGGTGGCGTTCGGCTACCGCGACCACCTGGGGCACGGTAAAGCTCACCGTGGCCGTGACCGTGATGCCCGCAGCGATGCACTCTTCCAGCACGTCGAGCCCGGCAGCGGTCACCGGCAGCTTGACGGCAATGTTGGGCGCCCAGCCATGAAAGCGGCGGGCCATGTCCAGCATCGGTGCCCGATCTCCGGCCCGGTTCGGATCGACCTGGGCGCACACGTACCCTTGCTTGCCGGAGGAGGCCTGGTATTGCGGCTCGAGCTTTTGGGCCGCAGCCTGCACCACGGCGCTCATCAGCTTCTCCGCCCGTTCGCCTGGCTTCATGTCCGTGCCCAGTGCTCCGATGCGTGGACGCCATGCGTCGGCACGCGTTCTGAGGGTTTGGGCTGCCAACACCGGGTTCGTGGTCACTCCCGAAGCCCCGTGCGCCAATGCCCGGTCGAGCTCGTCGGGATCCCCCGAGTCATGCCACCATTTCGTCGGCGTCTCGTTCACCAACCAGCGCAAGTAGCTGTCGTCGCTCATGTCTGCTCCATTCCTGGTTGCCTGATGCCCTGCAGACCCTGGCGAAGGTCGGGCTAGCAAAGCTGGCCAGGCCCTGGCCAGGGTCTCTCCTATTGCTGCAGGGGCACGCCACTTGCACTGAAAGCGTGAATCAGCGTCCGGTAAGCCAGGGCAGCGTCAGCAAAGGGGTCGTAGCCGGGCTTGCGCTGCACCATCACGCTGACCTCCGCCGCGATGTACCCGGTATAGCCTGCCTGGTGCATGGCCTGGAGATAGTGCACAAAGTCGAACGGGCCCGCTCCCGGGGTCAGGAACTCGTGATTCGGATAGCGCCCGCGCTGGTCCTTGACGTGCGTGTGCACGGCATAGGGGACCATCTGGGGTACGCACTCGTCGATGCCAATGCCGATGATGTCAAAGTGGCTGATGTCAAAGTTCAGGCGCACAGCGGGGTGGTTCACGCGCTGCATGAGCCAGACCGCTTTTGCTGGCGTGTCCAAAGCGGTGCCGCAGTGGGGCTCTACAGCCAAGACCGCCCCCTGGCTGGCCGCATATTCGCCCAGAGCGTGCACGCGCTCGGCCAGGAGCTCGCGCTGGCTATCCCATGCCTGTGCTTCGCCCCCAACCAGGCTGGCCAGGATCGGCTGTTCTCCCTGCTGGGCCAGCTCGGCGGCGATGTCGATCGAGGAGCGCAGCCGCCGCATGTTGACCTGGTTCTTTTCGGAGTCGTCGCACATCGACGTGTGCCCGGCAACAGCGGTCAGCTTTAGGCCGTGCTCCCGCAGGAGCTGGACGATCCGTTTTCGCCGGGCTGTGTCCAGCGTGTAGAGGTCGGTGGGCCAACCGGGAGTGACGGCCAGCTCGATCCCCTGGTACCCGATCTGGGCGATGGCCGGCAGCGCCTCCTCGATATCAACCGTCATCATTCCCCAGGTGCAGTAACCGATGCGCATGTTGTATGGACCTCCATTCAGGGTTACGCTCGGCAGCGTTTGTGAAGGATACCTACTCTAGTTCTGTGCAGACGCCCAGACGTGCCAAAGCGTGCACGTCATCCTGGGTGTGAACGTACAGGTCACGGTAGATGCGATAGTACTCCTGGTACAGGGCATGACGGGCTGGATCGGGCGCGAACCGTCGGGCGATGCGCACCCAGTGGGACCGCAGGTCTGACAGCGACAGCAGCCCAGACGCCAGCCCGGCCAGAAAGGCATCGCCAAAAGCCGCACCGATGGTCTGAGCCGGCAACTCTTGCTCCAAACCTGTGACGTCCGAGACGATCTGGAGCAGCAGGTCGCTCTTGGCTCCGCCCCCCGCCGCCACAGTCCGGCGCGGCGCGCCGCCCGCCGCCTGCATGGCCTCCATGTTGTGCGCCACGCCATAGGCAGTAGCCTCCAGAATGGCGCGATACAGGTGGCCCCTGCCGTGGGCCAGGCTGAGGCCGGCGATGACACCCCGCGCCAGGGGGTCGTCCAAGGGCGTGCGCTCGCCGCTGAAATAGGGCAGGACGACCAGGCCCTCACTCCCTGCGGGGACAGCCCCGGCTTCCGCAGTCAGTGCGGCATAGGCATTTGGCCCACCCGATGCCTGAGCAGCCATCTCTTGCCGGGCAAAGCGGTCGCGGAACCAGCGGGTCAGCGCGCCGGTGGTGGCCATGCCGCCGACCAAGCTGTAGCGCCCGGGCCATGCATAGGGTGCCAGCCACAACTTCTCGTTGGGCACCAGGCTCTCCAGGACCAACAGCACACATGTCGTGGTGCCATGCACGATCATCAGGTCGCCCGGGTCCAGCACGCCTACGCTGATGGCCTCGGACACGACATCCAGGGTCCCTGCGGTCACCGGCGTGCCGCTGCGCAACCCCGTTGCGTGCGCCGCTTGCGGCGTCAACTGGCCGATCGCCTCGCCGGGCCAGGCCAGCCGGGGCAGGGGGACGCCATCCACGATCGCACCGGCATAGCGATCGCTCCAGGCCTGGGCGCGGAGGTCAAAGAGAGGGTTGTAGAATGCGGCGGTGAAATAGTCCGCGACGTACTCGCCGGTGAGTCGGTAGACGAGGAAGGAGCTGGCCGAGCACAGGTACCGGGTGCGGGCAAAGGTGTCCGGTTCGTTGCGGCGCAGCCACAGGATCTTGGGACCGAGGGACTGGGAGCTCAGCGCCATGCCAGCCAGGCGGGTCATCTCGTCCGCCCCAAACTGTGCGTTCAGATCGTCGATCTCGGCGCTGGCGCGGGTGTCGATGCCGTACAGGATCGCCGGACGCAGCGGGCGTCCGCTGGCATCCAGGGGGACCAGGTCGGGGCCCAGGGCGCTGACGGTCAGTGCCCCGACATCATCGGCGCTGGCCTGCGCCTGGGCGAGCAAGGCATGGGCGATCTCGCACAGGTCGCGCCACCACACGCCGTCTGCGTCGTGCTCAGCCCATCCGGGCCGGGGGATCGACAGGCCGTGCTCGGTCTGGTGCTCGGCCAGGATCTGGCCCGACGGCGCGCACAGCACGCCCTTGGCACTGAGCGTGCCCACGTCAATGCCCATCAGCAGCCGGCCGGCCATGGGTATCTCCTTGTGGGTGCTGGAACGCGTTTGCTCATGCCCTATAGTCTACTCGGATGAGCGCCAAGCGCAAGATCCGTCATGTACCACATGTGCCCGTCACCTCCCAGGTGACGGGCACATGACGCAATGCAACTGCCAGGTCGTGAAGGGGTTATACACTATACGCCCCCTTTTCTTGATGACGAGATTGGCGATGGGAGGACAGCGGGAGTGGGTGAGACGGGCGAAACCACGGGCGGATGCGGCAGGCACCGAATCATGCGGGGCTGTACCTGGCTGCTTGCTGTGCCGCTGGCGATCCTCGCCGAGGTGGTGGTGGCGATCCGCCTGCGGAAAAAAAGGGAACGCCGACCGCGGGGGGGAATGGGGTCGGGAGTGCTCGATCCGAGACAGAAAGAGTCAGAGAATGAGAGATCGTGAGGCAAAAGCAACCCGGTGCCTGCTCGTTCAGCCCCGATTCTCCAGCCATAGCTTCTGGAACTACTCGGAGGTGTGCAGGTTCGTGGGAGCCAGGTACCCGGCTGCACCCTTGGGATTGATGACCGTGGCCGCTCTGCTTCCGCAGCACTGGCAATTGACGCTCGTCGACGAGAACGTGAGGCCGTTGACGGATGGGCATCTAGAGTGGGCAGACCTTGTGCTGGTCTCCGGCATGCTGCCGCAGCAAAAGGGGATCCTTGCCGTCATGCAGAGAGCCCACGACAAGGGCAGGCCGGTCGTGGTTGGGGGACCTGATGCCACCTCGCAGCCGCAGCTCTACCGGAAGGCCGACTATCTGGTGCTTGGCGAGGGTGAGGTTACCATACCACCGTTCATCGAGGATCTCGGCAAGCAGGTCCGCTCTGGCGAATACCGGTCGCCCATGCGCGCGGACATGACCAGGGCCGTGGTGCCGCGGTTCGACCTGATTCGCTTTGCGGATTATCTACACGTCGGTATCCAGTTTTCACGGGGCTGTCCCTTTGCCTGCGAGTTCTGCGATATCATCGAGCTATTCGGCCGAAAGCCGCGGACCAAGAGCCCCGAGCAGATGGTGACGGAGCTGCAAGCCCTGTACGATCTGGGCTACCGGGGACACGTCGACCTGGTCGACGACAACTTGATCGGGAACAAGCACAAGGCGAAGGATGCGCTACGTGCCATGAGCGATTGGTCCAAGCGCCACGGCCATCCCTTCTATTTCAGCACCGAGGCTTCGATCAACCTGGCCGCGGAGGAAGAGCTGCTGCGGCTGATGCAGGAGAACGACTTTCGCTACGTGTTCGTGGGCATCGAAAGCCCGGACGAGGACGTGCTGGCCGAAGCGCACAAGACACAGAATCGGAACGTGTCTGTGGTCGAGGCGGTGCGAGTCCTGGCCGCGCATGGGATGATCGTCGACGGCGGCTTTGTCCTGGGCTTTGATCGCGAGACGGAGAATACCGCCGGCAACATGATCCACCTGATCCAGGACGCGGGAATCTGCATGGCGATGGTGGGGACGCTGAGCGCGCTTCCCAACACACAACTGTCGCGCCGGCTGGGTCAGGAAGGCAGGTTGTTCCATGGGGGTCAGATGGAGATCAGGGGTGCCGGCGACATCGATCAGACGACCAGCGGCCTGAACTTTAGCACCATCAGGCCGCGCACGGCCATTCTGCGGGACCAGGCAGAGGTCTTGCGGCAGGTCTATGATCCGGCCCGCTACTATGAACGGGTGTTGTGGACGGCAACCCACCTGCGGCCAGCATACAAGACCCGCTCCAGTTTCTGGAGAGCGCTCAAGATGATGTGGGCCTTTCTCAGGGTATCTGTCCGGTTGGGGTTCAGCCGGCGCACCGGCTTTCTGTACGGGATGACACTATTTAAGGTTCTGACCAGGAATCCCCGGGCGATCGAGGCCGCCGTCAACCTGGCGGCCATGTACGTCCACCTGGATCCGCAGTCGCGATTCGTCATCCGCATGCTGGAGACCAAGATCGCATACGTCGAGAGCCACAGCGAGGAACGGTACAACGCATGGATGACGATGCTGCCCGGCGTGGGAGAACGTGCTGAGCAGCTCATCTGATCGATGTTTCCAGAGGACTCGCCGCAAGGAGGTAGGGTGATCGAGAAGGCCGGCCCCGACGACGCCAACGAGATCCTGGCGGTGATCAACACGACCGACCGAGAGGCGTACAGGGCCATCATTCCCAGAGAGCTTTTCCTAGAGCCCATCCTGGCCCTGGACAAGCTCCTGGGTAACTGCTCAGCCTGTTGACACAGCTTGAGGCTGAAGGAAAGAAGGGTAGAAAGGTGAACCGACCAATGCCATTCGCAGAGCCTCAAGCACACGTTGTCCATTCTTCCGGGCAGTCGAGATGGTACTGCGGATCTGACAAAAGGTCTGAGCACCCGTCTTTGACCGGAAGCAACCAGACACCTTTTGTTTCAGTTTGACCATGCGCAGGTCTCGCTCTGCCTGGTTGTTGTCAAACGGCACCTTAAAATCGCACATAAACGCGAGCACTTCCCGCTTGTGGACCTGGAGGCGATCCAGCAGGTTCTTGGGATGGCTTTGTTTTACCCGGCCGCGTTTCTTCACCTCTGTCTTTGGCGGAGGTGGATTGGCTTGCAGGCCTTGCTCGATGAGTTGGTCATAACGGGTCTGGAAGTCGGCCAACTGGTTT
>Ga0315274_10002850_pt1 | contig 25758 bp, 23 predicted proteins | sample YL17G02_20_MG_FD_203700 | JGI IMG/M metagenome (GOLD analysis project Ga0315274, IMG submission 203700) | Sediment microbial communities from Yellowstone Lake, YNP, Wyoming, USA - YL17G02_20 | ecosystem: Environmental > Aquatic > Freshwater > Lake > Sediment | place: USA: Wyoming | collected...
GACGCTGCCGGCCAGCGGCTATTTCCTGCTGCTGCCGTTCAATCCGGCGAACGCAACGGCCCTCAACGCCTTTAAGGCGAAGTACGGCGTCAGCAGCATCACCGCCCAGATGTTCGGCCCTTACACCGGCAATCTATCCGACCGCGGCGAACGGGTGGCCCTCGAGCGGCCCCAGGCGTCCGGCCTTCCCGACGACCCGGTGGCCTGGGCGATCGTGGACGAGACCTTCTATTTCCACCAGGCGCCGTTCCCCACGGGCGCCGCCGGAGGGGGGCAGGCGCTCCATCGCGTGTCGGCGGCGGCCCCGGGCGCCGACCCAACGAACTGGGCGGGGGCCGCGCCCATTCTCCAGCGCACCGGCGTCGTCGGCCCCTTGGTGGCCAACCGGCCCGCCGGCGGCATTACTTCTGGCACGGCAACGCTCAACGGCGAAGTGACCTCGACCGGCGGCGAGAACCCGACGGTTCGCATCTACTGGGGAACAAGCGACGGCGGCACAAATCCCGCCGGCTGGCAGCACGTCCAGAATCTTGGCACTCGGCCTCTGGGGACGTTCTTCGCCGCCGTATCCAGCCTGATCCCTGCAACTACGTACTACTTCCGCTGCTACGCCCAGAACTCGGCCGCAAGCATGTGGGCGACGACGACGGCAAGATTCACGACCAACAATGCGCCACTCGCGGCCCCGACCGTGGCGTTGCGGACGCCGGCCAGCATCACGCAGAACTCCGTCACTCTGAACGGCGAAGTCCTCAACACGGGCGGCGAGAATCCGACGGTCCGCTTCTACTGGGGCGCCACCGACGGCGGCAAGAACACCGCCGCCTGGCAGAACTACCGCACCCTGGGCGTTCTGGGCGCGGGGCTGTTCTCGGCTAACGTGACGGGCCTTTCGCCCAGCACGCACTACTATTATCAGGCGTACGCCGCAAATTCCGCCGGCCCGGCCTGGGCCGCCGCGTCGGGGACTTTCGACACCCTGGCGGGGTCCGTGGTCCCGCCCGCCATCGCAACGCTCGCGCCCACCAACGTCACTCACAACTCGGCCACGCTGAACGGCCAGGTGACGAGCACCGGCGGCCAGAACCCGACGGTTTACGTCTATTGGGGAACCGTGGCCGGCGGCCAGACGCCCGGCAACTGGCAGTACTCTCAGAATCTCGGGGCCAGGGGAGTCGGGCTTGTGGCGGCCAACGTCACCTCGCTGATCCCTGCCACGACGTACTACTATCGCTTCTACGCCGGCAACTCGGCCGGCGGGACATGGGCCGCCGGGACCGGCAGCTTTACGACGAGCAATCCGCCCATCACACTGCCGATGGTGACGATCGCGGCCGCGATGGCGGTGGACGACAATTGGGCCATGGTCGGCGGCGCGATTCTTGCCACTGGAGGCGAGAACCCCTCCGTGCGAATCTACTGGGGGACCGCCGACGGCGGACAGGTCGCGGCCAATTGGCAGCATGTCGAGCAGCTGGGTCAACGGGGCGCCGGCGAGTTCTTTGCGACTGTCGTGGGTCTGAGTCCGCGAACAAAATACTACTATCGCGTGTTTGCGCAAAACTCCGCCGGCGGTGTGTGGACCGGCGCGTTGAACTTCACCACGGCGCCGACCTTACCCGCGACCGCCGGCGCGCAGCTCTGGCAGCTTTTCCGATAGACCGTGGGGCAACCGTGGCGCAGCCTGTCAGGCTGTGGAAATTGTTCCGGCTTCCGGATAGGTTCCAGTCTATTCCACGCCAACTTCGATGATGAGGAAAAGAAACTACGGCGATGATCAAAGGCCGTGAGTTTCCCGGCGGGTGCGGATATTCCCGCCAAGATCGTGGACTACGTGCTGGAGGTGGCCGAAGGTGGTGGCTAACACTCGAAAACGGGAACTGCGAGCTCCGCCGCCCCGGTGGGGCACTCCCACAGACAAAGGATCTGGTCCAGAATAGCGCTTGACGCACGAGGGAGTGGCGAATATAGAGGGTTGCCATGGGCAATGACGTTACAGGGCAAGCGCATATCATCGGACTGACCGGCTCATTCGGCAGCGGATGCACGTACATCGGCCAGAACATCCTCGAGAAGAGGGGGTATCAGCCGATTTCTCTGTCCAAGATTCTGCGAGAGAGATTCCGAGAAGAAAAGAAGCAGGATCCGTCCGCTTGCCATCGCCGGGATCTTCAGGACTTTGGCGATGAGTTGAGAAAGAAGGAGGGCCACGGATTCCTCGCCGAGGAAGCACTGCGAAAGATAAGGGAAAAAACCGGAACGGCTGAACAGAAATGGATCGTTGACAGCATAAGAAATCCGGCGGAGGTGCAGGCTCTTCGCAACTTCTCGCAACATTTTTTCTTATTTGGAATATACGCCGACAAAGACCTGCGCTGGAAACGTGTTGAGGGCAAGTACGACGGAGACTCAAAACGCTTCAATGAGGATGACGCCAACGATACTGGCGAGAGCAGCGAGTCGCATGGACAGAAGGTCGGTGCTTGTTTTTATGGGGCGGACGTCGTTATCTCCAACAGCGAGCACATAACGACGGTGGACAATGAAGACTTCAGAAAGCTGGAAGGGCGGATAAACAAGTATGTCGATCTTGTATCCAATCCGCTGACCAAGAACAAGCCGATTCGGCCCGAAGAGGCGCTAATGGCAATGGCTTACGCTGCAAGTCAGCAGTCCAGCTGTCTGAAGAGGAAAGTTGGCGCGTTGATTGTAGATGAGTTTGGGAGTGTGATTAGCTCCGGCGTGAATGAGGTTCCGATGGCCGAGAAACCCTGCCAACAAGAATATCGCGATTGCCACAGGGACAAACTGTCGAAGGATTTCTGCAAAACCCTCAGGGCACAGATCCCAGACATCGGGGACAACGCCGAAAGGGCAAGGGACCTCTTCCGAAAGCACTTCAAAATGCTCGATTATTGTCGAGCCCTCCATGCCGAAGAGACGGCGATCGTAAACCTCGCTCGCACTGGAAGAGCTGTATCCCTGGATCGCTGCACGTTGTATACCACAACATATCCCTGTCGCCTTTGTGCCAACAAGATAACAACCATAGGGATCAAGCGTGTTGTTTATTTGGAACCATATCCCGACCAGGAGGCAAAAATCATCCTTAAGAACGGGTCAGTCAGAGACGAGTTTTTCGAGGGCGTTACTTTCAAGGCCTACTTTCGGATTTACGGAGAGGAACGATGAGAAAATGCCCCGACTGCGGAAAGTGGACCCTGGAATTCGACGACTACTTCGGTCGTTTTAGGTGCTTCAATGCCGAATGTGGCTGGATGCCGTCATCCTCTGCTGAACGCGAAATCCGATTGCTTCACTCGCAAGAGCGGCCAACACTATTAGTGGAAAAGGAAATCCCTGACCTCGGGCTGAAGTTTACGGCCGCCTACGACTTGCCAAACGATGCGTTGGTGTTTGATTTCGGACTTGAGGAGCCCGGTTTCGACTTGCCAGAGGGCGATGGCCGGATGATCTGGCAGATAGGCTCTCTGACAGGGTCCGTTGTCGGCTTCACAATTCTTGGTGCGCGACGGTTCGGAGTATCCCAAGTCCGTATCGACCTTGCGGCGCGCAAGGAGACCATCGAGCAGAGCGTCAGGATGGCCCCTGGGGTAATCGCCTCTGGGCGTCCCACCAGGATTCTGATCGAGGCGGTCCAAGTAATGGCACAGTCCCAGGCGGAAAAGGTCCCCCGCCCGGATTCAGAGGTTTCGGCTGCGTTCAAAGAGGCGATCCACAAGTGTAGCGAGCACTTCGCCGAGAGCGCGGCCGCAACGTGAGACTCACTTCGATCGGCGACACTCGCCAGCTCTTTTTATGAGGCAACTGGCCTGTTCGCAGGAGCTGCATTGTTTCTTGATGTTGTCGGAGCCCCTCTGTTTGAAGACCCTTCGTTATTCGCAGGATTCATGTCACCGACTCTTGGTTGTTACGGTTTCCGGACAGGCTGCGACCTATTCCACGCCAACTTCAATGATGGGGAGAAGGAACTATGCCGACGATCAAAGGCTGTGAGTTTCCCGACGATCTCTACTATCACCCCGACCACGCCTGGGTCAGGATCGAACCCGACGGCACGGCCACGATGGGCATGAACGACTTTTTCCGCCAGGAGGCCGGCGACATCGTCTATGTGGACCTGCCGTTCGAGGGCGACCAGACCGTCGCCGGCGAAGTCTGCGGCAAACTCCAGTCGTCCAAGTGGATCGGCAAAATGATCGCCCCGCTTAGCGGCGAGATCGTCGCCGTCAACGAGAAACTCGAAGGCGACAGCACGCTGATCAACCAGTCGCCCTACGGCGACGGCTGGATCGCCCGCGTTCGGCCCTCCGATTGGGAGGGCGAAAAGGCCAACTTGATGCACGGTGCCGAGGCGATCACGCCGTGGCTGGACAAAGAAATCGCCAAAGCCGAGGCCGAGAAGAAGAAGTGAGAGGCGGGAAGTCAGAGGCGAGAGAACGACACGTGAGCTCTTCCCGGCGAGTCTGGCGGCTGCTCGATACGGGAGTCCGCACGGCCGCCGAGAATATGGCGCTCGATCAGGCGCTGTTGACGGCGCGCGCGGCGGGCCGCTCTCCAAACACCCTTCGCTTTCTCCAGTTCTCGCCGCCGGCCGCGTTGGTCGGCTATCATCAAGACGTTGCGCAGGAAATCCGCGTGGCCTGGTGCCGCGAGGCCGGCATTGACATCGGCAGGCGGCTGACCGGCGGCGGCGCGATCCTCTTTGATGAAAACCAGTTGGGCTGGGAACTGATCGCGTCCAGCGAAGAGGTTGGCGGCGCGCCGTTCTCCATCGAGTTTCATCGGCGCATTTGCGACGCGGTCATTGAGGCGTTGCGCGAATTCGGTGTCGAAGCCGCTTTCCGTCCGCGCAACGACATCGAAGTCGGCGGGCGAAAAATCTCGGGCACGGGCGGCGTCGAAGAAGGCCGCGCGTTTCTCTTTCAGGGGACGCTTCTTCTTGACTTCGACGTGGCCGCGATGATTCGCGCCCTCCGCATCCCAACCGAGAAACTCAAACAGTCGTCGCTCGATTCAGCCGCCGACCGCGTGACGTGGCTTCGGCGTGAACTCGGCCATTTGCCGCCGCTCGACGCAATCAAGCAAGCCATCGCGCGCGGCTTCGAGAGAACCTTCGGCGTTCGATTGAAGCGAGGGGAGCTAACCGCCGAGGAGCGCGACCTGTTCGAGCGGCGGCTGCCGGAGTTCCAAAGCGCGGCGTGGATCGAGCGACCGTCGCGCCAAGTTTCGAATGTTGGAGTGTTTCGCGGCCTTCATCGAACCGACGGGGCCGTGATTCGCGCCGCCGTTCAGGTGGACACGGCGCGCCAGCGGCTGCGGTCGGTGTTGATCACGGGCGACTTCTTCCTTTCGCCCCAGCGGGCCGTGCTCGACATCGAAGCGCGCCTTAAAGACCACCGCCTCGACATGCCGGCGATTCGCGGCTCGATTGGCGAGGTTTGGCGGAATCGCGGTGTTCGGACCGCAGGTTTTGGTCCCGACGACCTTGCCGCCGCGATTGGGGCCGCTCTCGACAAGACGCATTGGCTTGACCTTGGGTTTTCCGCGGCCGAAGCCGACCGCGTCTTCACCGCCAATGGCTCGCTGCGCGAGATTCTCGCCCGCCCCATTTCTCTCCTTCTCGTGCCCTACTGCGCGAAGTCGCCCGAATGTGACTATCGGCACAAAGAAGACTGTTCACTGTGCGGCGGTTGCACGGTCGGCGAGGCGTTCGATCTGGCCGAACGATTCGGCCTGCGCGCGGTCACGATCACCTCCTTCGAGCATTTGATCGCAACGTTCCGGTCGGCGCGGCGAGAGGGCGTCGAGGCATATATTGGTTGCTGCTGCGAAGCGTTTTTTCAGAAACACTACGACGATTTCCGCGCGGCGCAACTGCCCGGCATCCTGATCGCCATTTGCGATACAACTTGCTACGACCTCGATCAGGCGCGCCTGGCCTATCACGGGCAGTTTGAGCAACAGACACGTCTTGATTTGCCGTTGCTGGAAAAGGTGCTGACGGCCCGATGTGGCGCAGGCTGTCAGCCTGTGAGGAATCTCAAACCGGCCGTGCGGGCGTCGTCGCAACGCTTGCTCACAGGCTAACAGCCTGCGCCACATCACGGTGAGCGATAATCGCATGAACCCCCCGCGTTACGACATCCTCATCGTCGGCGGTGGGCCGGCGGGGCTTTCGGCGGCCATCGCCGCCTCCGAAGCGGGCTGCCCCTCGGTCGCCGTCGTTGAGCGAAAGACTCGCTGGGGCTGGCCGATCCAGTGCGCCGAGATGGTTCCCAAACTCATCGGCGAGACTGTGCTCCTCGAACGCAACGTGATCGTTCAGGCCGTGACCGACCTGAGCTTCCACCACGGCGACCAGGAGATCGGTTCGCTGCGAGCGCCCGCCTACATGCTCGATCGCTCGCGGTTCGAGGCCGCGCTGGCCGACCGCGCCGCCCATCTCGGCGTGGCGCTGTGGCAGCCGGCCACCGTTCGGGCCATTGCGGGCGACGGGGCGTTAGTCGCCCAGGGCAGCCACGAGTACAACCTCGAAGCCCAGGTCATCATCGGCGCCGACGGCCCCCTGTCGCTCGTCCGGCGTGTGGTGTCGGACGAGCCGATGGAGTTTGCTTTCGCCATGCAACATGTCCTGCCGCTGGCCGAACGAGGCGAAGTGGCCGACATCTTTCTTGCGGCGGAATATGGCGCGGGCTACGGCTGGTGCTTTCCGCGGGGGAGCCAGGCCAACGTCGGTGTGGCGCTGCCTTTCGACCGGCGCGAGCGTTTGCGCGCGGCGCTCGACGACTTGGCCGAACGATTGGTTCGCGCGGGCAAGCTGGCGAGCGCGACGCTAATCCGGCGCACTGGCGGCCTGATTCCCGTCTCGGGGCCGGTCGCCCAAACCGCCGTCGGCTCAATCCTTCTCGTCGGCGACGCCGCCGGGCAAACCCATCCGCTGTCGGGCGCCGGAATCCTCACCGCGTGCGCGTGCGGTCGGATGGCGGGCGAAGCGGCCGCTCAGGCCGTGGCCGAACACTCTTCCGCGCCGCTCGCCAACTACGAGACCCGTTGGCGCGATCTCTATGGCGGCTATTTCGCTCGCGGCCTCGAAGCCCGGCGCGAAATCACCCAGGCCGCTCCCGACAACTTCGTTGCCGCCGTTCGCGCCGCTTGGCATCTCCGTCCGTAGCCCCAGCGCCCGCTCTCGGATTTCCGAGAGCGTCCCAAGCGCACTTCTGGTTGGCACAGTCCCGGCATCCTCCTCCGGCCAGGAGGGGAGCTGCTGAAAAGAGAGAGGTGCATTCCCGGCGGAAAAGGTATTGACGAACCGGGACCCCCGGACCTATACGGCGAGCAGGGGTAGCTGCTTAAAGCCAGTGTCCGTTCAACTCCAGAAACGAGAACGGTCGGGGGCTGTTTTCGAGAGTAGAGAACTGGCCCGTCCCAAATTGGCTACGGCAAGAGAAGGAGTGGCGACCATGCGAGCGAAAGGCTACATCATCGTAACGGTCGTTTTCAAGCGTGAGGAGGGCAAATGGACAGGTCGTTGCCCGGAATTGGGCACGTCCACGTTTGGAAGTACCCTGGACGAAGCTTTTGAAGCCCTCGGGGAAGCGATACAGCTGCAGATGGATACGCTGGAAGATGTCGGGGAGTGCGAGAGGTTCTTGAAAGAAAACAACATAAAGTTTTACAGGCACAAGCCGGATCGAGTGACAAGTGTTCGCAGAAAGCCCCTTGCTCTTACGGACGAGGTCTTTACAGACGAGCGTCTTGTTCGCGTAGCCTGACAAATGTCCAGACTTCCCGCCATTTCCGGTCGGCAGCTAATCAAGCTTCTGCAAAAAGGCGGCTGGGAAATCAAAAGACACGCCAAACACGGCAAATCCTTGGCAAAGAAGGCCGATGACCGAACGAGGGTCACGGTTGTTCGCGATAGCGCGGACTCGATGCCCATCGGAACGCTGAAAGACATTCTGGGCCGTCAGCAGACGGGGCTTGGTGCGGATGGCCTTCTGTCACTGATTCGCAAACACGGTCTCCATTAGGGCGGTTTCGATAGGGGACCGGCCCGAGGCCGAAAATGAACCGGTCCCCCTTCCCCCTCAAGCGCTTTCCACAGAGCTTTCTGGTCGGAAAACCGGAAGATTCGCAACCGTCTCATTCGGAGCAATAGCGGAAACTCGCCGGCTGGAGCGCGGTCGAAATCACGCATGGCCTCGACCCGAATCGTGAGCGTCGTGGCATTCTCCCTCAGCGGCAATCCGAGAATCAGCGGTTCCCATCGCCCCTGATCGCCGGATATGAAGCTTCTTTCCATAATCACGCGATCGCCCAGGCGAACCGATAGCCGAACGGCCTCGTTCAATCGCTCGGCCATCGCCGGAAAGCAGATTTCCGTCGCCAGAGCGAGTAAGTCGCTCGTCGGCCGATTGCCCAGCGGCAACGCGAACGCGACATAGTCGCCCTTCTTCGCCCGCTCGCACGGCGGCTGCACGTTCAAGAGCGTCGAAAACGCCCCTTCGACCTCATAGCGACCCGCCGCGCCGCCCGTCGTCGCCAGCGACGAAGCTATCGTCCCGCGCCCAAATCCCCACAAGGCCAATTGACCGCCTTTCATCTCCGGCGGATCGGGCGCGAAAAACGGCGGCTGAATGCGCGACCAGTCGCGACGCCACATCGTCTTGAGCCCTTCGATGCTGATCGAATGCGGCAGCAGCCCGCGATCAATGAACGCCCCCACCAGTACCAGCGCCGTGTAGAGGTTGTCGTCGGGCGTGAAATGCCCGCCCGTGGCCGCGTAGGTCAGCTGATAGAACTCATCGTAGCGCGCCGCCTCGATGGCCCCGTTCGTCAGGTTGGCCGACGCCATCAGCGCCTGCGGGACAATCCGACGCCAGCGTTCGTTCGACTGTATCTTGTCCACTTCGTCGGGCCGAAGCGGTCGGCCCAGCTGCTTCTCCCAAGCCAGACGCCACGCCTCGAATGACTCGTTCCACAGCGCCTCAAACCGCGGAAGCCCCAGCCGATTCGGAATGACGAGAATGAAAGGTTGCGCATTGACCCCGAGGGCGGAAGCCCGGATTTCGCCAAGCCGCTCAAGCTCTCCTGCGTAGTCGGCTCCCCCCGTGGCCTCGGACGCCGCCCGCAGATACGGCCTCGCGTCGGGCGCTTCGACCGGCAGCCCAGGCTCCTCCTCGATCCAACCCAATCGCGCCAACAAGGCTCGGACCGGCGACAAACGCAGCGCGCCGTCCGAGACCGCCCGGAAAAGCGCCGAGTAGCGATAAAGCCGGCGATCGAGCGCCGCGCCGCCCGATTCCGGCGTGCGAATCAGAATCCTCCGGTTGCCGACGTCGCCGCGCCAACGATCCGCGACCTCGCGCTCGCAACGCCTCCCGTATGCCATCCCAAAGCGCGGCTCCGCGCCCGACGGCCCGCTCGTCGCTGCATCGCGAGCCGCATTCACTTCCACGACGACCAGGTCGGGTGAAAGACGGCTCACCGAACCGCGGAGCAGGCCAACGCACTCGGGCAGACCGCACCCGGTCTGTCCGGCATTGATCACCTCGACGCTCCTGTCTATTTGCCGAAGGATTTCCTCGACGTAGTGGGGAAACGTCTCGTCGTCGTTCACGCCAAACCCTTCGGTGAACTCATCGCCCACGAACAGAATGCGAAACGTGCCGGGCGGCTTCGTCCACTCCACCTCGCGGCTGCGAAACCCCAGCGAGTTGGTGGTGAATCGGAACCGCTTGCCTTTCTCTCCATAGGACACGCGAAGATGGAGATTCGGCCTGTACCGCACGCCGGTGATTGGATCGGCCGCCAACGCATAGAGCGGAAATCCATTCGGGTCGGTCGGCGCGGGCAGGCAGCGAAAGACCACCTCGCCGACCGCCAATGCGACGACAGCAGCGGCGACAACAACCAAAACCGCTCGGAGAACACGGCGAATCGGGGGACACGCGCGGCGATGGCCTGCGTCAGCCGCCCCAGGAGTGGTCGGCGGCTCGGAGACTCTTGCTGGCCCGATGTCCGGCTCTTGTGCTCTTTCCCGCCCGGTCATAAGAATCCCCAATTCAGATCAAAGCGACTGGAGCGATATTCAGAGGGCTCCGTTCGCTGAAATCAACTTATTTGACAGAAAGGGTCGGCGTCGCCGGAAAAACGCTTGAACCCTATCGCACAAGATGGTCTTTTCTGTCGTCACCGTTCAGGTCAGGCCGCATTGAGGCCTGGCTATCGCTCTTCAATCGAGCAACGCTCAACTCCGCGCCCGACCCACGCCCCTGCGGTCGGGCGCAGCGAACGTGGAGGAACGACATGGCGGTCTGGCACAACCCCTTCTTCTGGGCCTTTCTCTCGACTCTCGGTTGGACCATGGGAATGCTGACCGTGGGGAGCACCACGGTGGGCCGCTATTTGCTCTATGGTTTCATCGGGTCGCTGCTGGCCCAAATTCCGCGAATCATTCTGCCGTTGCCGTGGGTGCTGGCGCAGCCGCGATTCGGCACGCCCGCGCCGGTGGTGGCCCTGAGCGTCGTACTTTGTTTTGCCTCGATCGCCTTCGCCTTCCCGGGCCTGGGGCTGAAAATCTACACGCGGCCCACGCACACCGAGCCTCTGGTCACCAGCGGCCTGTTCGGCGTCGTCCGCCATCCGATCCTGTTCGCCAACATTCTCTGGCCGCTGGGATGGTCGGCACTGTTTGGCTCATGGATGGGGCTGGCGCTCGTGCCCGTGTGGACGTTCATCGTCTATCTGATGTCGTTCCTCGAAGAGGACCGCATGATCGAGGTCTATGGCGACGAGTACCGCCGCTATCGCCGGCAAGTCCCGCGGCTGTTCCCTTTCATCCATTTCCTATGACGCCATTTGATCTGCTGCCGTCGCATTGCCGCTCGAAAGGGTGGCTTCAAAGAGGAGTCTTCTTACCCATGACTGCGGCAACGGATGCTTTTCCCTAAAAAAGAGCTTGAATTCCGAGCTGAACGCAGGTGAACAATGCCGCGGGTTGAACGGAATCAAAATCAACAGTGGCTACGTGGGTGCTGTCTGTGGAAGCCGTAGGTCGATCACCGGGGCCTGAGGCAGCTTTCCCTGCGGACACGCTCATTATTGGGTTCACCGGGTCTATTGGGAGCGGCTGCACATTTGTGTCGGAAGGGCTCAAAGACGTTCTCGCTGCTGACGCGCAGTATTATCTGATGTCAACACCATTGCGACAAGTGGCAAAGGAGCGCGGCCTGAACGACAGGGACACAGCAGCACTGCAAAACTTGGGGAACGAGATTCGAGAGAAAGAAGGGATTTCTGCTCTTGCCGTCAAGTGCATCGAAGCAATCAAAGCCGACATTTGTGCGGGCAAGTTCAAGCAGAACGAAGATACCGTTGTTCTTGTGGATGGGATAAGAAACGACGGCGAAATCCGTTGCTTTCGCCAGTTCCCTAATTTCTATCTGTTGTCAATCCACGCAGAGAAGTCCACGCGAGAAAAGCGCGTTGTGGGACCAGATTCCCGGCGTCCTCGGTTCAAAGCAATAGAGGCGTTTGAGGCGGCAGACGCAAGAGACGAGCATGAGGACTTTCCTTCTGGCCAGCAAGTTAAGCTCTGCAATTACCTTGCCGATGTGATCATTTACAATGACCAGACGTTCGCTGATGCTCTTGAGACCAAGAGGAATGCGTATTTCAATAAGATCGTTGATGAGTACATACGACCGATGAAGGCCGCGCAGCAGGGGAAGCGGTCCCATGAGCGGCCCCCGGCCATTGACGAAACACTCATGACCATGGCCTACTGCGCAAGCAAACGATCCAGCTGCCTCAAGAGAAAAGTAGGCGCCGTGGTTGCTTTCGTTGGCCAAATGGAGGGACCACACGCAGAAGAAACCCGAAAAGATGAACGACGTTGGTTTCGCGTGGTGTCCACTGGATACAATGAGGTCCCAATGGGAACGACCCCATGCATCTTCGATGATTATCAGAAGTGTTATCGAGATTATCTCCGAGAGGCCCATGCAAGTCGCTACAGCTATTGTCCTCAATGCGGAGAGAAGATTCCGGACGAGGTCAAGTGTCCACAATGCGGAAGAACAGTTCGAGGCAAGAAGCTCCAATGTGAGTATCCGGATTGTTCAAGAGAGTTGATTTCTGAATACAAGTGCCCCAAGTGTGGCTGTAGTGTGTTCAGCGATCTCGTCCCTGGCGGGGAGGGAGCTCCCGGCAAGTTGCTGGATATGTGTCGAGCGCTTCACGCGGAAGAGGTTGCGATCATCGGTCTCTCCCAGAGCACGGCAAGAGGGAACGGTGATTTGGTCCTCTACACCACAACATTTCCCTGCAATCTCTGTGCAAACAGAATCGTCGCGGCCGGAATCAACCGCGTGGTTTACGCCGAAGCCTATACGATGAAGGAATCGAAGGAAATACTCCGACGGGGAACTGTCGAGATTCAGAAATTCGAGGGCGTCAAGAGTACGGCCTATTTCCGGTTGTATGCGTGAGGAGGCAGCACATGGACAGGACAAGCCCCGATTCCCGAGAGTGCCCTGAAAAGCAGCAACCGAAACCTACGCAGAAGGAGCCCCCAATTATGGAGCCAACGAAGGGCCGTGAGATTCCAAACGTCGTGAAGGACCTTCCGTTCAGAATCTGGCCCGTGTGGCGGTAGGATTCTCGCGGAAGGACCACCCGAAAACCCGGTAGTGTCCTAATCTGATCTTGCGGCTGTTATGGAAGTTTGGCCTTAGTCTGTTGAGCTTGGGGCGTCCTTTTGTGGCGCGGTGCTTTCTTGAAAGTCCTATTCACTTGCCGGATCGGGGGCATTTCAATCTTCTTCCCGGCCAGCAATTCGGCCACGGTCAAGAGTTGCACTTTCGGATATTTCCGACCCCAGGTCGCGGATTCGTAGAATCCCGCCGTGACCGCCTCTGTTCTCATGTCGGCGGTAGGTTTCTGCATCGTGATGACAACACCAATAGGTGCCTTCTCCCGGTCCAGAACCCCTTTCAGGTCGCGGACGTGCGCGGGACCGGTCTTCCCGGCCTTCACCGAGAAGATCACGCTTTCGAAAGTCCCGGCCTTATCCCCCTGGAAGATGATCCGCCCGTCAATGCCCTTGTCCGATCCCTTCTTCGGCTCGACGGGCCGCGCCCCCGGAACAAGGCCCAGCGCCCAGCATTGAAATTGATACGGGTCGGACTCGGCCAGCCGTTTGGCGTCGGGAAGAGAGGTCGGCTCACCGATGGTCTGGAAGGTCCCAACAATCGCGTCGCCGAAGGAATCCTTCAGCCGATTCTTGATAAGCATCATCGCAAGGTATGTGATGTCTATTCCGATCCAGCGACGGCCGAGCTTCTGCGCGGCGGCAATTGTGGTCCCGCAACCGCAGAAAGGGTCTAGGACGAGGTCGCCCTCGTTGCTACTCGCCCGTACAATCCGTTCAAGTAGGGCTTCGGGTTTCTGTGTAGGATAGCCAAGCGATTCGTTTCCCGAAGCTTGCTGAATATCGTCCCAATCATCCGTGATGGTCCGACCTTTTGAATCGGCAAGGTATTTCTTGTACTGCGGCACAGCGCCCGGTTTAAGTTGGACAATAAGTCCATCCCGATAGGCCTGGTTCATTCGCTCTTTTGTCCAACGCCAGACACGATTCACGCCAAGAAACTCATACGTGAGATTCGGACGATTATCGTTTGGGTTCAGCAGTGGCAAAAGCCGATAACGTCCCTTCTCATCGGAATACTTGTATGCCTTTTCCACATACTCCAGATCGTGATCCTCATAGATCACATTGAACGTGAATCGTGCCGTTTTAGCGTAGCGCAAAATCACGTCACGGCAATTCGCGAAATTGATCTTGATATGGCTCTTTGGATTGGAACGCCTCCAACAGATTTCATTCAGGTAATTCTCTGGGCCAAAAACGGCGTCCATAAGCAACTTCAGGTAATGACTGGCCGCCGGATCACAGTGAAGGTACATGCTTGCGGTCGGTTTCATCACACGCCGGAGTTCTATGAGGCGGGGGGCCATCATCACGAGATAGGCCAGCATGTCGCATTCGGCCAGGAAGGTCCGAAACGCCTGAAGGCAATCGGCCACGCGCCCACCCGAAGTCACAAGCTCCGCGAAGACGACTTCGTCTTCCTGATTCCATGTCCAGGTATCCTCAAAGGCTCGTATCTGCGAGGCCGCCCGGCTTCCGTTCTGCTCCTTGAACAGAACGTTGTAGGTCGCGTTGCTGTTGAAGGGCGGGTCAAGATAGATGAGGTCAACCGACTCGTCTTTGAGGTAGCGGCGCAGAATGTCGAGGTTGTCGCCGTAGTAAAGGGCGTTTTCATGCATTTGCGTATTCTTACCTTTGGAGAGCCTGGAGGCGCTCGCGAATGTTGGCAGCGCGTTCCTGCTGAAGTCCGATCAAATCATTCAATCTCTTTGTTGTCTCTGACTTCTCATCCCCTTCTATAGACGAGAGAAGACCGAGCAAAACATTACAGCGAACCGAGCGCGTGTAGCGCTCTACATGGTCCAATTTGGAAGCGTATATGTCGGGTAATTCGGCGTCAAGCGTCTTGACCAACCACTCCCGGACATCCTCGATGGTCTTCATTCCTGTGCCTAGTGCTGCCTTACAGGCGGCGGCTTTGACTTCTTCGAGGGTGGCCATGGCTTACCTCTCTTTTTTCAGAAGATCTCGTGCCCACACAGTTTCGTGAATATGTCGCCACAGCTCCGAAGCCCCCGTCAAGGGCTTTCTTAGGGTGGTTCTTGGCGCGTCCCTGAAACATATTTTTCAGATCAATCCGGTCTGTGAGGGAAAAATATCACGGGCTGAAAATAGTCAAAATAGTTCTTGACGCGCCGGGAGCCTCCGAGTATCCAGTAGTGATGTTGGTGCTGTTACGAGATGCCAAATGAAAGGCAGGTGATGTAGAAATGACACATAGAATCGAAAGTATCACAACACGGATTTCTGTCATGCGTGGTGAGATTTCTGAAGCCGAATCGTCCCTGGGCAAGCGGCAACGCGATCTTGAGAGACTTCAGAAGGAAGTTGATCACATGCTGGCCGGAGTATCATTCATGAAAGAACGGCTACGTCTGCTCGAGCTTTCGGGCGGTGAAGAAGGCGGCGTGGTTTCAAGCGAGTTTGCGGAAACGCCTATCGTGGATTGCATCAAGATGGTTATAGATCAGAACCGAAAGCCGATGAGGCTATGCGACATCACGAAGGAGATTCTTCGGCGCGGTTATCCGGCCTTGGCAAAGAAGAGCTTCACAACAAGGGTACTGAGATCATTGAAGAGAGGAAGGGACCGCTTTACCCAACGAGGCAAGCTGTGGTCGCTGAATGAATCGGCGACTGACGGGAAAGCAGAAAGCAACGCCCGCTAGTGTGCTACCACTAGCGGGCGTCAAGACTTGTGGGCGTGGCTTGGTGCGGAGACGGCCTTGAGACCCGAAGCTCCGACGGTTCGATTCCGTCCACGTCCACCCGAAAGGTACGGACATGCACCCCGAACAGGCGCATATCTGGATAGTGATCCTACCCAGAGCGCCGCCAAAGTCAAGGAAAATAATTACGGTCACACGGGGGCCGGTTCGTTTTCAGCCACGGGCTGGCCCCTGCAAAAAGTCTCCGGCGATGGAAGCGGGAATCGAGAATCACGTTTAGGATTGGTTGGAGTTCCTGAGCGCAATGGCAAATTAGGACAGTACCGAGAATCTTCGCCGTTTTCCCTCCAACCATCGAGATGCCTCCGGGTGGATAAACGATTGTGCTCTCGGAAAGGCCCCACGCGGTAAATCACTTCGCATTTCCCTTTTGTGTTTGATTTTCCTGGCGACGAGCGTGCAACCAGCACGCCACCGAGCGCGTTTCGCTCACTTTGGTCAGCGGTGGATACTCGCGCTTGCACCGCTCGGAAATTTCGGCGTGACGCGGACATTCCGGACAGCGCGGGTGGAAGTAGCACCCCGTCGGCGGGTTGATGGGGCTGGGCACGTCGCCCTCAAGCACGATCTTCTTGCCGTGCTTTTGCGGCACCGGGCGCGGCACCGCCCGCAGCAGCGCCTGCGTGTAGGGATGAAGCGGTCCGCCGAAAATCTCGCGCGTCGGCCCCAGCTCCACAATTCGCCCCAGATACATCACCGCCACGCGTTGGCTGATGTGGCCGACCACGCTCAGATCGTGCGCGATGAAAAGGTAGGACAGGCCGAGTCGCTCCTGAAGGTCTTGCAGCAAGTTGATGATCTGCGCCTGGATCGAAACGTCGAGCGCCGAAACCGGCTCGTCGCAGATGATGACGCGCGGGTCCACCGCCAGCGCGCGCGCGATCCCGATTCTCTGGCGCTGGCCGCCGCTGAATTCGTGCGGAAAGCGCTTGGCGTGGGCCGGCTCCAGCCCGACCGCCTCAAGCAGGTCGAACACGCGTTTCTGGCGCGCTTCGCCCTTGGCCAGCCGATGGATCGCCAGCGGCTCGCCGATGATCGAGCCGACCGTCATGCGCGGATTGAGCGACGAATAGGGGTCCTGGAAGATAATCTGGATGCGCCGGCGATAGGGAAACAGTTGGCGGTTGTTGAGCGTGGCGAGGTTCGGCGAGTCTTCGTAATAGACTTCACCCGACGTGGGACGCAGGAGCTGGATCACGGTACGGCCGAGCGTCGTCTTGCCGCAGCCGCTCTCGCCGACCAGGCCGAGCGTTTCGTGGGCGAACAGGTCGAGGCTGACGTCGTCCACGGCGCGGACGTAGTTCACCGTGCGCGACAAGAGTCCCTTCTTGATCGGAAAGAACTTTCGCAGGCGGCAGACTCTCAGAAGCGCGCCGTTGGAACCCTTCTCAGCCACACGCGATCTCCGCGTTTGAAGTAGAAAGGCAAAAGTAAAAAGGAAAAAGGAAAAAGTGAAAACCGCAAGAACCGCGAAACGAAGTGACGTTCTTTCCTTTCCGAGCTTTGCCTGTCACTTTTGCCTTCTCACTTTTGCCTTCCCGACTCACTGCCACTTGATGATGACGCTGCACTCCAGGATGGACCGCCCCCGGTTGTCCTGAAACGCCCGCGCGGGGCCGTTTTCGATGTCGCGCAGGATGCCGCTGCGCTGCACCTCGTCGAGAAACCGCTGGTTGGCGATGTTGTCGTTGGGCGCGCGACCCGTGACGCGCACAATCCCCATCCCCGTCGTGCGGTAGTCCACAATGGTCCATCTGGCGCGCTTGGCGCAGGCGTAGATGATCTGCCGCACCTCGGCCGCGCGCGGGTCCACGGCGGGCGGCGGCGGGGGCGGCGGCGCAACCGGTCGCTGAACGACGACGGGCGGGGTCTGTTGCACCACGCGCTGCGGAGTCGAAACCGGATTCATCGGCGCATGCGGCATTTCCGCCGGCGCCGGCGCGGGTGAGACGGTCGGCGGCACCCCACTCGACGGTCGCGACGGCGTCCCACTGTCGTCGCCGGTAACCATGCAATAGATAATGAACGCGATGACGACCACGACAATGAGGAACAGAATCTGTTTCATTTCCTCTTCGCCTTCTGGGCTGCGACGGCTGCCCGTCCGGGCTGGCGCGCCGGAACGACGACCGACGGCTCTTCGATGCGGCGTACGCGCTTCGCCGAAGGGCCTTTGCGGACCAGCTTCCTCTTCACCGGCTCGGGAAAAACGATGTTCAGCGCATCGTCCATGTGGTCCACGAAATGGAACCGAATCTCCCTCCGAACCTCCTCGGGAATCTCGTCTATGTCTTTTTCGTTTCGACGCGGAAAGACCACCTCGCGTACGCCGGCCCGGTGAGCGGCCAACACCTTTTCCTTGACGCCGCCGACCGGCAGGACGTTGCCCTTCAGCGTGATCTCGCCGGACATGGCCACGCGCTCGCGCAACGCCGTCTCTCCCAGCAGCGAAGCGATGGCGGCGCAGATCGTGATGCCCGCCGACGGGCCGTCTTTGGGAATCGCGCCGGCGGGGACGTGGATGTGGAAATCCGACCGCGCGAACACCTTCTCGGGAATGTTCCAGTCCCGCGCCACCGAGTGCAGATAGGTCAGCGCCGCCTGCGCCGATTCCTTCATCACGTCGCCCAGCTGGCCGGTCAGAATGAATCGCCCCGACCCGGCCGTCCGCGAGCACTCAATGAACAGAATCTCGCCGCCCGCCTCGGTCCAGGCCAGCCCGACCGCGACGCCGGGTTTCTGCGTCCGTTCGAGCACTTCCTGATAGAAACGCGGAGGGCCGAGCAGATCGGCCACCCGTCGGGGCGTAATGGTCGCGCGCTTTTCCTCGCCGGCGGCGTGTCGGCGGGCGATCTTGCGACAGATATTGCCGATCTCGCGCTCGAGATTGCGCAGGCCCGCCTCGCGCGTGTACTCGCCGATAATCCGCATGATCGCCTTGGGCGCGAACCGAATGTCGTCGGCCTTGAAGCCGGCGTTCTCCATCTGGCGCGGAATCAGGTAGCGCCGCGCGATCTGCAGCTTCTCGTTCGGCGTATAACCCGAAAGCGTCAGAACCTCCATGCGGTCGCGCAGCGGACCGGGGATCGTGTCCAGCACGTTGGCCGTGGTGATGAACATCACCTTCGACAAATCAAACGGCATGTCGAGGTAGTTGTCCACGAACGAGTTGTTCTGTTCGGGGTCGAGCACTTCGAGGAGCGCGGACGAAGGATCGCCCCGGAAGTCGTGCCCCAGCTTGTCCACTTCGTCGAGCATCATCAGGGGGTTGCGCGAGCCGCAGTCCTTGATCCCCTTGATGATGCGCCCCGGCAGCGCACCGATGTACGTGCGGCGATGGCCGCGGATTTCGGCCTCGTCGTGCATCCCGCCCAGGCTGGTGCGGTAGAACTTGCGCCCCATCGCCCGCGCAATCGAGCGGCCCAGCGACGTCTTGCCCACGCCGGGCGCGCCGACGAAACACAGGATCGGCCCGCGGATGCCTTTGCGCAATTTGATGACCGCCAGGTATTCGAGGATTCGCTCCTTGACCTTCTCCAAATCGAAATGGTCCTCGTCCAGAATCCGCTCGGCCATTGCCATGTCGAGATTGTCCTGCGATTCGACTTCCCAGGGCAGCGACAGGATCCAATCCACGTAGGTCCGCGCCACCGTATATTCGGCCGACGAGGCGGGCATGGCCTCCAGGCGCGAGATTTCCTTCTCGGTGGTCTGGCGCGCATAATCGGGCATCGCCGTCTTTTCGAGCCGCCGGCGCAGTTCGCCGCTCTCGACGCCGCTTTCCTCGCTTTCGCCCAACTCCTTGCGAATTGCCTTCATCTGCTCGCGCAGATAATACTCGCGCTGATTGCGGTCTATCGAGGTCTTGACCTGCGACTGGATTTCGCTGCCCAGCTCGAGCACTTCGAGCTCGCGATTGAGAATGACCAGGATGCGCTCGAGGCGCGCCTTCGGGTTGGTCAGCTCGAGAATCTCCTGTTGCTCGGCCACCTGCAGCGACAGGTTCGAGGCAATCAGGTCGGCCAGACGCCCGGCGTCGGCGACGTTCATGGCCGCCACCGCCAGGTCTTCGGGCAACGACGACAGCTCGACCGTCCGGCGCATCAGCCCCTGCGCGGTGTGGATCATCGCCTGCGTTTGCTTGTCCGAAACGTGCGGCTCGGCCAGCGCCTCCACCCGCACCGTCAGATACGGCTCGGTGGCGACCGCCTCGATCATCCGAATCCGGCGCAGGCCGTGAATGAGCAAACGGATCGTCCCATCGGGCATCCGCAGCATCTTCAGGATTGCCGACGCCGTGCCAATGCGATAAGTGCGTTGGTCGCTGGGCGCCTCATCGGAGATCGCCGCATTGCGGGTAAACACCCCGACCATCCGATTGCCCCGCAAGACGTCCTCGACCAGCCGCTTGCCCCGTTCGTCGCTCACAATGATCGGCGCAATCATGAACGGAAACAGCACCATGTGGTCGAGCGACAAAACCGGCAGCTGGTCGGGAACGTCGAACAACGCTTCTTCCACTGCCGAAGGTGTAGAGGGATTTCCGTTGTTGCTTTCGCTCATGGCGCTCACGCCGCTTCTGGATTTCGACCAGCATCCGTTCCTTGTATATGACACCGCGCGCGTTTCGTCTGCGAAAAGCAAGCAGCAAACAGCCGTCAACGATCAGCGGTCGGCCAACAGCACTGCCTTTTCCTTTGGTTCTTAACTCAACACTCAACACTCAAAATTCAAAACCGCTTTTCTTACCTTTCCTTCACCAAAATCGTAACCGATTTGCCCTGGCCGGGTCCCTTGGGAATCTCAACATCGAGAAACCCGTCATGATAGGACGCCGTGATCTGGTCTTCCATGATCGCCCCCGCGATCCGAAAGGCGCGTTCGAAGCACCCGTGGCGAATCTCCATCAAGTGGTACTCCTCCGCGTCCTGCGGCGCCCGGTCGCAACGCTTCCCGCGAATCACCAGCACCCCGCGCTCAATGATCACCGACAGGCACGGCGGGCGCATCCCGGCAATCTCCATCCGGATGAGAACTCGGTCGGCAGTCTCCGAAAGGTTGACCGGCGGATTCCAAATCTTCCCCGACAGCGAAAACAGCGGCCGCGGCGACAGGAAGAAGTGATCCAGCAGATTCCACGACCCGTAGGCGTAAGCCGCCGGATCGTCCTCGCGTCCCGCCGCCTCTGCCGCCGATTCCACGCCGTCTTCGCCGGCAGCTTTGTCCTCTCTGACCGATCGTAGCGTTCTTTGCGTACCCATGTTCTCGTTCCTACTCGACCAAATTCCCCTGTCCCTTGAAACTTGGAACCTGAAACCTGAAACTGGGAGCTTCTTATTTCACCCGCCCGGCCCTTGCCGGCGGCCAGTAAATGAAAAGCACCTTGCCTTTGACCGATTGCGCCGGCACCGGACCGAAAACCAGGCTATCTTCACTGTTATCAATGTTGTCTCCTACGACGAAAACCTCATCCTTGCCGATCGTCATCCGCCGCAGCTGGCGGTCGGGCGAAAGCGGAATCGGGTCCAATTCGCCCGGCGCCCAGCGTTCGCCGTCCACGACCAAATAGTCGCCCGCGATCTCGACCTTCTGGCCCTCGACCGCCGCGACCCGCTTCGTCAGCAATTGGCCCGAACTCTCCGGGTCGTTCAGGACAATCACATCGCCCGGCGTCGCAATGCGGTGAGGCCGTTGGTCAACCAACACCCGGTCGCCTTTGAGCAGCGTCGGCGCCATGGAGTTGGAGATGACCTCGTAGTTGCCGACATGACCCGTCGCAAACCCGGCGTACACCAACGCGACCACCGCCAAAACGACCACGCTGATCGCATAGCGCTGACGCGAGACTTTGCGTTTGGGCCGAGATTCGGCCGCCGCCTCAGTTTTTGCGAGACTTTCCGCCCGACGCCTCCTCTGCTGCAATGTCACCTCTGTCCTATCTCAACGCGGGCAGGGCGATCAAGCCCAAACAATGGGGGTGGCGCAGGCTGTCAGCCTGTGCGGGGTTGCCGGCGTCGGAGATAAGCGTCGGGCAAATGTTTGAGCACAGGCTGACAGCCTGCGCCACGGAGCAAAAAACCATTGCAAACGGCGCGGCTCTCCGCCTAACGTCGCCGTGCGGCTTGGGAGCCGAAAGTTGAAAGTCAAAGGTTTCAAGGCCCGGAGGAAGGGTCTGATTCAATAGGAAGACGAGGCTTTGACACGATGGATGAAGCCCTCATTCGCAAGGTTGTCACCCAGGTCCTCGAGAGCCTGGCCCAAGGCCAGCCCAGTCCCGCCCCGGCTGCCGGCGGCGGCGTGGGCGTTTTTCAGACCATCAACCAGGCCGTCCAGGCCGCCGTCGTGGCCCAGCGACAACTCATGGGCATGACGCTCGAAGCGCGCGCCAGAATCATCGAGGCCATTCGCCAGACCGCCCGCGCCCGCGCCGAAGATTTCTCGCGCCGCAAGTTCGAGGAAACCGCCATGGGCCGCATCGAGGACGAGATCGCCAAACACATGACCGTCGCCAACAAGACCCCCGGTCTCGAAATCCTCCAAACCGCCGCCTTTTCGGGCGACCACGGCTTGACGATCGAGGAGATGGCCCCCTATGGCGTCATCGGCGCCGTTACCCCCGTCACTCACCCCACCCCCACAATGATCAACAACGCCATCAGCATCATCACGGCGGGCAACTCGGTCGTCTTCAACGCCCATCCCCGCTCCAAGCGGGTGTTCGCCTATGCGATTGACGTTTTCAACCGCGCCATCGCCGCCGTCGGCGGCCCCGTCCCCCTGCTCTCTTGTGTGGCCGAGCCAACGCTCGAATCGAGCCGCGAGCTGTTCAGCCACCCCGACATCCGGCTGATTCTGGTTACCGGCGGGCCGGGCGTCGTCGCCGAGGCGCTCAGGTCGTCCAAGAAGGTCATCGCCGCCGGGCCCGGCAATCCGCCGGTCGTCGTGGACGAAACCGCCGATCTTCCCCGGGCGGCGCGCGACATCATCGCCGGCGCCTCGTTCGACAACAACGTCCTGTGCATCGGCGAAAAAGAGGTTTTCGCCGTCGAACCGATCTTCGACTCCCTGCGCCGCGAGATGATCCGCCAGGGCTGCGTCGAACTGAACCGCGAACAGCTCGACGCCCTCGCCCGCATCGCCTTTGGAGTCAAAGAAGGCCCGTTGACCGTTGGCGGTGGCGCCGAGCCGCACCTCAACCGCGAACTGGTCGGCAAGAACGCCGACTATCTGGCCCGGCAGATCGGCCTGAGCGTCCCCGCCTCTTGCCGGCTCCTCATCGGCGAGACCGAGTTCGAGCACCTGTGGGTCATGGAAGAACAGATGATGCCGTTCCTGCCGCTGGTTCGCGCCCGCGACGTCAATCACGCCATCGAGATGGCGCTGGTGGCCGAACGCAACTACGGCCACACGGCGATCATCCATTCGCGCAACATCGCCAACATGGACAAGATGGCCCGCCTCGTGAACACCACCCTGTTCATCAAGAACGGTCCCTGCTTCGCGGGGCTGGGCAGCGGCGGCGAAGGCTACACGTCGTTTTCGATCGCCAGCCCCACGGGCGAGGGCGTCACCACGGCGCGCCACTTCACCCGCCAGCGCCGCTGCACGCTGGTGGACTATTTTCGGATTACCTGATGGGGTAGCGTCGCCGACAACCGAGGCCGGCAGAGTACGGTCACCTACCTGGCTGCAATTCACCGTCGCGCTTGCAGCACTTCTTGCGCCTGACTGATCCTTGTCATGAATGCTCCAGATTCTCATTGCCCGATTCATGGGGCGTAGTGCGCCAAAAGAGAATTGACTTGGCTGGGGGGACAAGTTAAAGAGTCTGCCGTTCTTTCAACTTGCGCGCCCAAGAATCAGCGGAGTCCGGTCATGGGAGTCTACTCGCAATACCTGGATCGCCTCACTGATTATCCTTCCATCGAGAGGGAGAGAAAAAAGCAGCTGGCACGAATTGCTGAAAACCGAAAGCGCTTGGTTCTGACCATTGCGGCCGATTTGAGCGGCCGACCGGATAAGGCTACCTCTCCCCTTGGGATTGACTATACGGATTTGCTCGCCGTTTCTGATCAGATCGAAGGACTCTCGGGCCCATCAATAGATATCATCCTGGAGACACCCGGAGGATTCGCAGAACGAGCTGAAGATCTTGTTCGAATGATTCGGAATAGGTTCGAAAACGTGGCATTCATTGTTCCAGGCGCGGCGATGAGTGCCGGGACAATCATGGTGATGTCGGGAGATGAGATTCTTCTCGAGCCAAACTCGTCGCTGGGACCTATTGACGCTCAAGTTCAGATGGGCGGAAAACGTTTCTCTGCCGAGGCTTTCCTGACAGGCCTGGAGAAGATCAAGAAAGAAGTCAAGGAAAGCGGCGAATTGAATCGGGCGTACATCCCAATCCTCCAGGGTATTTCTCCAGGGGAAATTCAAGCGTGCCAGACCGCGCAGGATTTCTCACAAACTCTCGTCACGAACTGGCTTGCTCAGTGGAAATTCCGAACTTGGGGGACACACAGCTCGACGGGTAAACTTGTGACACCGGAGGAGAAACTCGAAAGAGCAAAGGCAATTGCGGAGGCCCTTTGCAAGCACAGTGATTGGCTTACACATTGGCGGTCAATCAAGATGGCTGACCTGAAGCAAATGAGACTCAAAATCACCGATTACTCCCAAGACCCGGGTCTCTTCGACGCCATCCAGAGGTATTACACGCTACTGCGCATGACTTTCGAGACAAACATCTACAAGCTATTCGAGACTCCTCAGACCCAGATACTCCGCTTTCTCGGTACACGTCCGGTTTCTCCGGCACCAACGCGCTCGGCAGATGTTGCGCAGATCGAAATCAAGTGTCCACGCTGCGCGACCCTCACCTTGCTGCAGGCTAATCTGGGAAGGAAAATGCCGCTGGAACATGGTCGGATGGCTTTCCCAGGCGACAACAAGTTCAAATGTCCGAATTGCGCGCTGGAAACCGACCTTTCAAGCATTCGAAAACAGCTTGAAGCCGAGACCAGGAAACAGATAGTGTCTTGAAAAGGAGAGAGGGCCGTGGATTCAAGAGATCTCGATTTCCGTGTCATCTTCGAACAAGTGGAAAGGGCTCAAGGTAATGAGCCTCCATCCACTACCATGGACGAAGGTCCTGATTTCGCGGAACTGGATGAAATTCGGCATCTTAGAGAGATAGTTGCGGAGATGACCGAGACGCCCCGCATTTACTTCAGCCGAACGTGACTGCGCGGCCACGGTTTCTTGACCGGTTCAGCGCGCTAGGCAAAATGCGCAATCGCGGCGTCGGGGCGCGCCACTTCACCCGCCAGCGCCGCTGCACGCTGGTGGATTATTTTCGAATCACCTGAGAGCACAGAAAACATGAGACTCCAGGTGCCCAAGGAACAGCGCAGCGGCCTCGCCTCCGAACCAGTATGGCAGAGTCTGCCCATCGAGCTTCAAGGCATCGTTCTGGCCATTGAAACGTCGCGAAACATCCTCGAACTGAAAGAGAACTGGGACGGCGAAGGTGCCTTGCCGTTTTCTCAGAAGGTGTGGGAAAAGGCGGTCACGTTTCTCGCCCTTCTGGCCAAGGAAGCCCTTGAGCGGCTGAACATTATTGTGGACGCACCGCGAATCCTGCCGTCCGCCGAGGGGAGCATTGATCTCCATTGGAAGACCGACTCGTACGAGTTGCTGGTGAACATCCCGCAGAACGGCGCGCCTGCATCGTACTACGGTGACAACACGATAGGGAACATGCCGATCAAGGCGACTTGCGATGCGTCGAAGCCCGACCGGAAACTGATCTCATGGCTGAGTCTCTTCCTGTGAGCGCCTGGGAAACCGAATTCATTCCCGACCCCGATCGGCTGTTCATGCGGGTCCACTCCAAACTGGACCCCAAGGGGGAACTGAGGCCGAACGTTTTCCGCGACCATCCGAAGATTCAGGGAACGATGTCCACAGACTGGGAGAAATACTCAGACCCCGAACAAACGCGATTACGCGCCACCAGCCAACCTAACGAGAACGGCGTCCTGTCAATGGTAACGGGCGAGGTCCGGAAAATCCCCGGTCTCCTTGTCGAACACAGTCCACAGCCGGACAACCGTGCTCACACCGATGTGACTGGAAAAAAGGATCCGCAGATTCGCGTTTTGCGTAACTACTCAGCCCCTCTTGGAGAATGCAAGGATTCGTGAGGGGTGTTGCTTTTTTTCTGGACTCGCTTTTCCGCCTTTGGTATCCAGTTGTCCGTGAACGGGATGATGATATGCCAAGGTCGGG
>Ga0315274_10002851_pt1 | contig 25749 bp, 31 predicted proteins | sample YL17G02_20_MG_FD_203700 | JGI IMG/M metagenome (GOLD analysis project Ga0315274, IMG submission 203700) | Sediment microbial communities from Yellowstone Lake, YNP, Wyoming, USA - YL17G02_20 | ecosystem: Environmental > Aquatic > Freshwater > Lake > Sediment | place: USA: Wyoming | collected...
ATCCAGCCACCTACACCGGCGCTTTCACAACCGTGAGACAGCTTTTTGCCGCCACTCAGGAGGCCAAAATCCGCGGCTACAGCCCCGGCCGCTTCAGTTTTAATGTCAAAGGAGGCCGGTGCGAGAATTGCGAAGGAGACGGCGTCAGAAAAATCGAGATGTATTTTTTACCGGACGTTTATATTGAATGTGAAGTTTGCCACGGTGCCCGCTACAATAAAGAAACCCTGGAAATTGAGTACAAAGGAAAAAACATTGCCCAAATCTTGAATATGTCAGTTGAACAAACTTATGATTTTTTCAAAAACATCCCGACGCTGGAACAAAAATTAAAAACTTTGAAAGAAGTCGGCTTAGATTATATGAAATTGGGGCAGCCAGCCACGACTCTGTCCGGCGGGGAAGCGCAGAGAATAAAATTAGCGACCGAGCTGGCTCGTCGCGATACCGGCCGCACGCTCTATATTTTGGATGAGCCCACCACCGGCCTTCATTTTGACGACATCAGAAAATTGCTGAATGTCTTGCATCAATTGGTGGCGCGTGGTAATTCTGTATTAATCATTGAGCACAATCCCGATGTTATCAAAAGCGCGGATTGGATTATAGATTTGGGGCCCGAAGGCGGCCAAAAAGGCGGCTATATCGTTGCGCAGGGAACAGTGAGTGATATAATTAAAAGTAAGAAAAGCTATACGGGAAAATATTTAAGATAATTTATGCGTCTTGCGATGACGAAAAATTACGCAATATCGCGTCATCGCAAGACGCATATAAGTATGGAGTTTTTTAATAACTGAATAAGGAGGTGGGCGATGAAGACAAAATTATTTCTAAACCTGATTTGGGTATTTTTGATTTTTGGCAGCGCGTACGGCGAGGACCATGTTAAACCGTATTTTTTGAGCGGCGCGACCGTTGTTGCCGGCCATAAATTAATCTACGCCGGACGTTTTGATGTTAATAATCTCTACGCAGTTTATGAGCCGTTGGAAGTAGGGCAAAAATGCAAAGTTTTTTCCGGTTCCAGTGATAATTTTAAAGAAGTAGAGGTTTTTAGTTTTTACCGCGACAGAAATCACCGGCTGGACATGAGCGATATTTTTCTCACCAAGATCGGAAAATTCCGTTTTCCCTGCGATTGGATGCGCAAAATGGGAGTCAAGGCAATACTCTCTGGTCATCTGCAAGAAGTAATTTTAGATGAGATTGTAATTAATGGAAAACCTGTAAAAGAATTAAAATTTCCTAATGAAAAGGAGAAAAAATGAAAAAGAAAAATAAGGGAAAGAACGGCATCAGACGAAACCCAAATTTGACAGCAATTTTGTTAAATGCGCGATCGCCCTGTGCTGAAGGTCATGAAGTTATCTCAAACCCCGGCAAATTTCGCAAAGCGCACGACACTGATGATTTGGATACAAGTAGTCCTTGCTACAAGTTTTGTCCTGGTTGGATGAGACCTCGCGATTCATCTTTCGACCCGCGGCTGGTTTTAGGTGTTAAGCCGCGGAGTAAAAGGGGGAAGAAATGAATAAAAAGCGAGTGCCAGTAAGCCAAGCACGGGTGCTAAGGGACAAAGTGCGTCAAACCGTCAAGACAATAAATCGCAAACTTCGACGGATTCAGCAAACCAAAATCTATACCCGCCCGCGAATGCCCGTGCGGGAATACGATTATATGAGATGGCTTGAACGACAATTCTATTAAAGGGAGGCTAAAAAATGGATGAGATGGTAAAAAAAATGAAAGAGATAACAGAATTCTTGGAAAAAAACCATTCAAAATGGGAACACACGCGGACAAGAAAGTTATCCGAAGTTTTGCCGCCGATTCAGCCCTTATCGCTACTAGCCAAAGCTACAGAAAAAACTCTTTCGCTTTGGGAATTTTACAAGCGCGTTCAGTTCTCAGGTCGTTTTAGAAAACGCCTAAAGAAATTGCCTAAAGTAAAGATGGATGCCAACAAAATAAGTTACGCCTCGAAAGAAATGCTGCAGAGCTTGGAAAGGCGTCGCGGAAGAGCATTCCCTTGAGTTTTAATTAGATGTTTTTTAAACAGCCCTGGTTTCGGTCAAGCTAAATTTGACTGGTGCTGGGGTTTTTAATTTGTATTTATAAAAAATCCCGCTGAGCGTAGTGCCCAACGGGATAAAGCTAGGAGTTGATTGGATTTTGGCAATCGAACAGATTTTGGATAGCGGCGATTTTTTTGTCGGATATAATAATGAACTTGCCGCCAAAGAAAATTTGGGTAATTTTTAATTCTCCGTCAGAAGCATTAATAGTAACTTGTTTGTCACTTGGGGTAGAGGGATCAAAACTATCGAGGATAATTTTTATTACTTCAACGTCCGTAACAAAAGGATGATTTCCCAATTTCAAATGAAATTGCGCCTCTTTTTTTACCCAAACCCTATCTCTATCTATCGCTTTTTTCTTCATATTCACCCCCTTTATGAAGATTCAATGAACTAAATTTGTTTCAAATTAACATATTTATCAGCTATTGACAAGAAAGGAAAGCCTGAATACAATACCATAATGAATATAAATTAGCAGTCTTGGCAAAAGAGTGCTAAAGTTAGCTACGAAATACGAAAATATACGAAACTACGAAAATTTCGTATATTCGTAAAAAATTCGTAATTCGTAGAGAAATCATGAAGATTAAACCATTAGGAGATAGAGTCTTAATTGAGCCGATTTCTTCAGAAGAAATAAAGAAATTTGGTAGAATCAGCATTGTTATGCCCCAAACCGCCGATAAAGAGCGGCCGGAACAAGGCAAAGTTGTGGCAGTCGGACAAGGGCGAGTTGATGAACACGGCAAACGAATTCCTATGAGCGTTAAAAAGGGCGATAAAATTTTATTTACCAAGTACGGACCCAATGAAATTAAAATTAATGGGAAAGAATATTTAATAGCGGAGGAAAAAGATATACTGGCGATACTGGAATAACCAAATGGCGACCCCGCTCAAATTTTGCGGGGTGGCAATACGGCAGACCGCTGCGCCCAAAAAGGTATGAAGCTATTCGCTTCGCGCGGTCTGCAAGATATAACTTTGTAAATTCTTTTTAAAATTTTCGCGAGCTGGCGGGTGGCAAAATTTGAGCGGGGTGCTCATTTTTGTAACTGCTCGCTGCGCTCGCAGACAAAAATGGCAAAACAAATTCTATTTGATGAAAAAGCACGCCGGCTGCTAAAGCGCGGCGTTGATAAATTGGTCGATACGGTCAAGGTGACGCTCGGTCCCAAAGGCCGCAACGTGGTTTTAGATAAGGGGTTTGGAGCGCCCCACATCACCAACGACGGGGTAACGATTGCCAAAGAAATTGAATTGGAAAATAAATTTGAAAATATCGGGGCTGAGATTGTGAAAGAGGTGGCGACCAAAACTAATGATGTGGCGGGGGATGGCACAACGACTGCTGCAGTCTTGGCGCAAGCCATCATTAATGAAGGTTTGAAAAACGTAGCAGCTGGCGCCAATCCCTTGGAAATCAAACGAGGGCTGGAAAAAGGGACAGAAGCGGTCATTGGCGAGCTAAAAAAACTTTCCAAACAAATAAATAATAAATCCGAAATTGCGCAAGTGGCGACAATTTCTGCTCAGGATCCAGAAATCGGCGAAATGCTGGCTGATATTATGAATGAACTGGGCAAGGATTCGGTCATCACGGTTGAGGAATCACAAACCTTTGGCTTGTCCAAAGAAGTGGTCGAAGGAATGCAATTTGATAAAGGTTATATTTCGCACTATATGATCACCAATCCCGAAAGAATGGAAGCCGAATACGATGATCCGTTGATTTTGATAACCGATAAAAAAATCGCTTCGCTCCAGGAAATAATTCCGGTTTTGGAAAAAGTGGCTAAATCCGGCAAAAAAGATTTAGTGATTATTGCCGAGGAGCTCGAAGGCGATGCTTTGGCCACGTTGGTTGTCAATAAACTGCGCGGCACTTTCAATACCTTAGCCATTAAAGCGCCGGGTTTTGGCGACCGACGCAAGGAAATGCTGCAAGATATCGCCATTCTGACCGGCGGCCAGGTAATTACAGAAGAAGTGGGGCTAAAATTGGATGGAGTTGAATTAAAAATGCTGGGGCGAGCCAGAAAGGTTATCTCTACAAAAGAAAATACTACAATTATTGAAGGTAAGGGCAAAAAGTCAGAAATAGAAGACCGCGTTGCCCAGATAAAAAAAGAAATAGAGCAGAGCGATTCTGATTTTGACAAAGAAAAATTGCAGGAAAGATTGGCTAAATTATCAGGCGGGGTAGCAGTGATTAAAGTTGGCGCGGCCACGGAATTGGAAATGAAAGCCAAAAAAGATAAAATTGAAGACGCGCTCAACGCGACAAAAGCGGCGGTGGCAGAAGGAATTGTGGCGGGCGGGGGAGTGGCTTTAATTCGCACGCTTAAAGCTTTGGAAACAGCTAAAGTTGACGGCGATGAAAAAATTGGCCTGGCTATTTTAAAGCGGGCGCTGGAAGAGCCGCTGCGCCAGATTGCGCATAACGCCGGCAAAGACGGCGCAGTAGCTGCGGCAGAAGTAAAAAAGGGAACTGGCGGATTTGGTTACAATGCCTTAACTGATGAATACGAAGATTTGATTAAGGCCGGTATTATTGACCCGACCAAAGTTGTCCGCTCAGCTCTGCAAAATGCGGTTTCGGCCGCCTCCATGCTTTTGACGACCGAAGCAGTCGTCACGGATTTGCCGGAAAAGAAAGACGATAGAATGCCGCCGATGCCGCCGGGTGGAATGGATTACTAATTAATTGTTAGTTTGTGGTTTTTGGTTTTTAGTTTTGAAAAAGTACTCGGAGCAATCCGAGTACTTTTTGTTAGTTCGTTGTAAAATTAAAACTTATATTGTATTATAAAGGCAAACAAAATAGTCTAAACACAATGTCTAAAAAACCAATTCGGGTGGGGATTATTGGTGTTGGCAATTGTTTCGCCGGTTTGATTCAGGGAATTGAGTTCTATCGGCAAAATCCTACCAAAAAAGTAATTGGTTTGATGCATCGCAAAATCGGTCCTTATAATTTCAATGACCTTGATTTTGTCTGCGCTTTTGATGTCGGCGCAAATAAAATCGGCCGTGCGCTGGACAAAGCGGTTTATGCTGAACCCAATTTGGTCAATTGGGTTAAACTGCCTAAAATCAAAACGCGCGTGCGCGAAGCCCCGATTTTGGATGGTGTAGGCATTTATGTCTTAAATAAAATCAAGCCGCTTAAACAACCGACAGAACCAGAAAAGCTGCGAGAAAAAATAATCAAAGAGATAAAAAATACCGGCACAGAAATTTTAGTCAATTATTTACCGGTTGGTTCACAAAAAGCTACCGAATTTTGGGCACAAGTGGCGCTTCAAACTAATTGCGCTTTTATTAACTGCATTCCCGTTTTTATTGCCTCCGATACCAACTGGGTCAAACAATTTGAAGAGGCGAACGTGCCGATTATCGGCGACGATATTAAAGGTCAAATTGGTGCCACAATTGTCCATCGGGTTTTGGCGCGGCTATGTGACGAACGCGGAGCAATTATTAGCAAAACTTACCAGCTGAACGTCGGCGGCAATACCGATTTTCTGAATATGAAAGAAGTTGAACGATTGAAAAGTAAAAAGATTAGCAAAACCCAAGCCGTGATGAGCCAAATAAAAAAAGACCTAAATGCCGACCAGGTTTATATCGGTCCCAGTGACTTTATTCCATTTTTGGGCAATACCAAATTAGCTTTTATCAGGGTTGAGGGCAAGATGTTTGCTGAAATTCCTTATTCGCTGGAATTGCGCCTGGAAGTTGATGACAAAGCTAACTCGGCGGGCATCGTCATTGACGCGATTCGCTTGGGAAAACTTGCGCTGGACAGAAAAATTGGCGGCTATTTAGAAGTCAGCTCCTATTTAATGAAGCACCCACTGCACCAAAAAACGGATGACCAAGCACGACAAATTGTGGATGATTTTATAAAAAATCGCGGGTGATAGGTATTCTAATGTTCTCAAGAATATTAGAATAACAAGAAAAAGGAGGGTTCGCATAGTGGTCTAGTGCGCCTGCTTGGAGAGCAGGTATACCTTAACTGGTATCGTGAGTTCAAATCTCACACCCTCCGCCAAGACAACTTTTTATCGGATAGACCCGAGTGGTTCGAATTCCATTTTTTTTCGCCAGTTAGGAAATATTTCAATAAAAAATTATTGAAATAAAATTATGAAAAGTATAAACGTAACGAAATCCTTACTTGCCGGCCTTGCAATTTTCTTTATTAGTTTTCTTGTGGGCGGCGGCAGTTACTTTCTTTTTGGCTGGGTTTTTGATTTAGAGCCTAGCGCTATTTGGAAATGGACCCCAGCCCAAGGATTTGATATGCCGGCACAGTGGTGGGTTATTCTTTTTCTTTTGAACATCATCCTAGCGATCGCCTTCGCTTTCATCTATGCGCTTGTTGAAAAAGGGTTACCCGGCAAAGGAATTCAAAAGGGATTAGGTTTTGGTATTATCGTTTGGATTGTCGGGCCGATACCGGCGCTTGTCACTATGTATTTAATGATGAATATTGCCACTGGTGCGTTGATATATTTTACTCTCCAATCGCTATTTGAGTGGCTGATTTATGGGGCAGTTATTTCACTGATTTACAAAGCGGAAAACAAACTATGAATGTCAAAAGAATTATCATCGCCGGTCTTGCTGTAAATGTGATTAGTTTTTTAATTTTCCCTTTATTTTTTAGCACATCGCTTTTTGGTTGGGTTTTTGATTTAGAACCGACAAATATTTGGAAATGGACACCCCAAATGTCACTGACTTCAATGCCAACGGGTTGGCTTATATTTTTATTTTTGGTAAACACGGCACTCGCTGTATTTATTGCGTTTCTCTACGCGATTTTGTTTAAGGCAATTCCCGGTACTGGCATTAAAAAAGGTTTAGTATTTGGTTTGTTAATATATCCGATGAGTGTTCTTATCCCGATGTTCTCTTGGTATGTGATGATGAATGTCGCCGGACAAGCAGTTCTTTATTTTACATTAGAACAGTTAATTGAAATTTTAGTATATGGGGCAGTCATTGGTGTAATTTATAAAGAAAAAGAATTTGCCGCCCCTTCGATAAACTCAGGGTAAACAAAGAAAAATTGGCCGGTTCGCCAAAGTTTCAACGCAGGCGGAGACAATCGGCCGCAAAACCAGTTCGCCCCGAACGAATTTGCTTCGCGAATTCAACGGGGTAAAGATTTTTTCAAATACACACCGCCAATTTTTAATATGAGTAAAAAAACTCTAATTACTATTTTAATAATTTTACTGGCTGCTATTTTTGTTTCTGTTTTAATAGCGCAAGATTTTACGAGTTTTAAAATTGTTGACTTCGCCAAAAAGTTTATCGGGAATTTCAGGTTATCAAACATCATTGTTCCTTCTTCGCCCACACCGATACCCGGCAAACAATTAAATATTTTTATTCGTGACACCGGCTTTGTCCCAAATAATACCGAGCTTGAGACAGGAGGCAAGGTAACCTGGTATAATGAAGATACTCGCTCTCACATCATAGCCAGCGAGACTTGGGTTAGCGGAGAACTAAAGCCCGGTCAAACTTTCAGCAAGGTTTTTGACCAGCCGGGCGTCTATAAATATCATTGCGCGGTTTATCCGGATTTAACCGGCCAATTCACGGTTCGATAGCTTACAGATTCAATATAATTTTTAAAATAACAGATCTGTATATTTGTACTGATCTGTAAGTCTGTAATATGGATATTTCACCAGTCGAGCAAATTAAACAAAAGCTGGATATTATCGAAGTAATCGGCGAATATATCCGCCTGAGTAAAGCGGGCAGAAATTACAAAGCGCGCTGTCCTTTTCATTCCGAACGCACGCCCTCTTTTATGATTTCACAGGAACGCCAAATCTGGCACTGCTTTGGCTGCGGCTTGGGCGGCGATATTTTTGCTTTCGTTAAACAGATTGAGGGCGTTGAATTTCCCGACGCCCTGCGCATATTGGCGCGAAAAGCGGGCGTGATGTTAAAACGGCAAGATCCGCAGGTTCAATCTCAAAAGAAACGATTATACGATGTTTGCGAATTGGCGACAAAATTTTATGAAGTGCAGCTGGAAAAAAGCATTAGCGGCAAAAAAGCCCAAAAATATTTATTGGAAAGAGGCTTAAAACCCCAAACCATCAGAGCCTGGCGGCTTGGCTGGGCGCCGGACGATTGGCGGGCGTTATCGGATTTTTTAAAAAAGCGCGGCTATAAAGAACAGGAAATTTTACAATCGGGTTTAGTCGTGCAAAAAGACCCTTCCCTTCAACAGGTTCAGGGTTCAGGGTACAGTAGCGAATATCACGATCGATTCCGCAGCCGAATAATGTTTCCGATTTTTGACATTCAAGGACAGGCGGTTGGCTTTGCCGGCCGTATTTTTGGCAAAGAAGATGCCGATGTTGGCAAATATATTAATACTCCTCAAACTCCGCTTTATGACAAAAGTTTTATTCTTTACGGTCTGAATTTCGCCAAAATAGAGCTGCGCCAAAAAAATTCCTGCATTTTTGTTGAAGGGAATTTGGATGTTATTATGTCCCATCAAGCCGGCACAAAAAACACCGTGGCGAGTTCCGGCACGGCGCTGACCGATGAACATTTAAAAATTATTAAGCGCTACACCGACAACTTGATTTTTGCTTTTGATACCGACTTGGCGGGTGTCGCGGCAACACAGCGAAGCATCGATATGGCGCTCAAGCAAGATTTTATTGTCAAAATCGCTATACTTGGCGAAAAAGACCCGGCTGATTTAATCAAAAAAAGCCCGGCTCAGTGGCTCCAAGCAATCGAGCAAGCTCAGTCCGTGATGGACTTTTACTTTGCCAGCACCTTCGCCAAATTTAATAGCCAAACCCTTGAAGGAAAAAGAGAGATTAAAAAAGTTATACTGCCGGTTGTTAAATCGATTGCCAGCCGAACCGAGCAGTCCGAATGGATAAAAGGATTGGCGCGGCGACTTCGGGTTGACGAAAAAGATTTGGTGATGGATTTGCAGAAAATAAAGATAACGCAATTGGCTGATTTTCAAACAAAAACAAATATCGCTGCCTCAACGGAAAAAAATATATCGCGACAAGATGGACTGGAAGAAAGATTTTTAGGACTGTGTTTAAATAATCCTCAACATTTTTCCAATGTTTCAGGAATCGCCCAGCAAGATTTTCAGAATGAAAAATTGGGCCAGATTTTTTGCGAACTTAAAAAATTAATTGAACAAAGTGAAATCAAAGATCCTTTCAAGTATCTGCAAAAATCATTGTCAGCGGAGCTAAAAATGCAGGTTGAATATCTTTCATTGAAAATCCAACAGCAGCCTTCAGAAGAAACAGAGACATTTTCCGAAATGGAAAGTTGCGTTAGAGAATTAAAAATGATTAAAGTTAGGCAAGAACTTACTTCTTTGAGTTATGAGATAGAGCAAGCCCAGAGGCAAGGCAGCAAGCTTCAATTAAAACAGTTGTTGGAAAAATTCAGTCAGCTGTCCTCAGAATTAATACAAATTTCTAAAAAAATTAAATAATCATGCCAGGTAGTGAAAATTAGACAGTTTAAACTTTTATTTATAAAATCACGTCTGGCTTAAACAGGATAGAGTTTCGATAAAATTGACGATTATAAAAATCGTGATTATTAGTCGAATTTCTACTACCTGGTATGGCTAAAAAGAAAATAAAAAATAAAAAACGGACAAAAAAAATTTCAAAAAAAAGAGCGGCTCATCGAACCAAAATAAAAAAGGTTAAAACGCGAAAAATAAGACCGAAAATAAAAAATCGAAAAAAATCAGTTAAGGTCTTAGATTTGTTTAAACCCGATCAAGTAAACTCTCTAATTGAGCGGGGCCGGCAACGAGGATTTATAACCGAGTCCGAACTATTGCATTTTTTTCCGCAAGTGGAAAAAGATATCAAAGGATTGGAAGAGCTTTATCGGCGGCTGGAAGCAGCCAATGTTCCGGTAGTGGAATCGGGTCAATTGATTGAAGTTTTGCCAGCACCGGAACCTTCTGCCAAAGAAAATTTGACAGCCGGCTTGGATGGAGCAACGCTCGATTCGGTCCAAATGTATTTACGCGAAATTGGTAAAGTACCGCTCATTAAATTTGCAGATGAGGTAGAGCTGGCTAAAAAAATTGAAAAAGGGGATGAAGCAGCCCGCCAGCGCTTAACCAACGCTAATTTGCGGCTGGTTGTTTCTATTGCCAAGCGCTATGTCGGCCGCAGCCCGAACTTAACCTTGCTGGATTTGATTCAGGAAGGTAACATCGGACTTTTCAAAGCGGTTGAAAAATATGACTGGCGGCGCGGCTATAAATTTTCAACTTATGCAACCTGGTGGATCCGTCAAGCTATAACGCGCGCGCTGGCCGACCAATCCCGCACCATTCGCATCCCCGTTCATATGGTGGAAACAATTTCCAAATACACGCAGGTTAAACGTCGTCTACTTCAGGATCTAGGCCGCGAGCCGCTGCCTGAAGAGATTGCCTCCGAAATGGGAGTTGAATTGGACAAGGTCCGTCAAATCATTAAAATTTCGCAGGAAACGATATCATTGGAAGCACCGGTTGGAGGAGACGAAGAAGATTCAACGCTGGGTGAATTTATTGAAGACGAAAAAACTATTTTGCCGCATCATTCAGCCGCGCGGCGGCTACTCAGGGAACAACTAAAAGATATTTTGGTTGATTTATCGCCTCGCGAGCAAAAAATTCTAAAAATGCGCTTCGGTTTGGACGATGGCATTACTCATACCTTGGAAGAAGTCGGCAATGAATTTGGTGTCACGCGCGAGCGCATTCGGCAAATAGAAGCCAAATCTTTGGAAAAAATCAGAGCGCATGGCCAGTCAAAGAAATTGAGAGGGTATTAAAATAGTTAGATGTTTATCAGTATTTTATTGACGATTTTAATAATTGCGCTTTTTTTGGCGGCATTTGTGTTTACAATATTTCCGATAATTTGGGGCGTTTTATTTTCTTTAGCCGGCACATTAATTTACGTGATCTGGAAGGGGATTGGCGCGTTGGGGGTTTTAAATTTTTGGCTGATTATCGGGCTGAGCGCGCTTTACTTGATCTTTGATTTTTTAGCCGGATATTATGGTACCAAAAAATTCGGCGCTTCAATTTGGGGTTTTATAGGTTCGGTTTTGGGCGGAATTTTTGGCACGATGGTTTTGGGCTTTATTGGGTTGGTCATCGGGCCAATCATCGGCGCGATAATGCTTGAATTTTTGTTCAATCAGAATATAAAACAATCTTTTCGCAGTGGCCTGGGCGCATTATTTGGAGTCTTCGTGGGTACGTTTGGCAAATTGATAATTTTAACTATAATCGTCGGCACATTCATATTGGGAATTATGCAACATTAATTGCCTTGAATTTTTTTAGAATTTCATTATAATAAAATTGCGAATATTTATTTCGTTTACTATTCCGCGCCAGCTCAGTTGGCCCCGCACCAAAATTTCTCTCCGGCGTAGCTCAGTGGTAGAGCAGGTGACTGTTAATCACTTGGTCGTAGGTTCGAATCCTACCGCCGGAGCGAAGCATTGGTGCGGGGTAAATGCCGCAGGTGGCTGTTAACCGCTTGGTCGTAGGTTCGAATCCTGCCCGCGGAGCTAACGATTTTAGCTAGGTTTTATCGGTGCCTTTTTTCTGGCCCGAGTTGTGGACGCCCGAAATTTTTGGTATAATTTTTATATGAAAGAAAAAATCACTCTCCATGCCAAGTGGCTTATCAAGGCTCCTCTAACGGAGGTGTTTAACATAATAACTGACTTTGAAAAATGGCCTGAGTATTTTCCGAAAGTTGCGGAATCTATACAAGTCATAAGGCATGGAGGAAATAATTTGGAAATAGACGCGACCGTCAAATCGTTCGGCCAAAAGTTTCCAGTAAAAATGAAAACCCAGATCCTCCCTGGAAAGGGGTTCATTTCGGATAATGAAAGCCCTAAATTTGGAACTTCTGGCCACGAAGAATTGTTGCTCTCTGAACGTCCAGAAGGAACCGTGATCGATTACACTTATCAAGTTGCCATCCATAAACGCTGGCTCCGTATAGTTGCACAACCATTGATTGGTTGGTTTTCCATGAAATACTGGCAGAAAGCTGTCATAGATGAACTAAGAAAAAGGCTCGAGAGATAAAATCCTGAGCGTCGTTCAGTCTTTATATGAAGGTGCATTGTTTCAATTCTTCCGCTATCTTCTTCCACTCCACGGTTCTAAACGCGTCCAGCAGGGGGAGCACCATCAGAAAAACCGCTTTGTTGGGCGGTTTTTTTGTTGTGGTGGATAACTTTTAACCAATAGTTTGATACAATATAATCAATAATTTGTTTAAATTAAAATTATGAATAAATGTACGAAAATTACTTTTTTAGTGGCGACGTTGGTAATTACCCTTTTTGGCTTGGCGGCCAATTCCTATGCTGCAAAGCCATCTGATTATGGCCTGAAAGAGGGAGATTTAATAAGCGCGATATTTTCTGATGATCCAGATGTGTATGTTATAAATGATTCAGGATACAAAAGACTTTTTCTTAATCCTGCTATTTTCAATTTCTACGGACATTTAGGGGGATTTTTTAATGTAAAACTTGTTCCAACAGAAGTCAGAGACGCTTTTATCACCTCGGGATTATTTCGTAATTGCGAATCTAATGATCCGAAAGTATACGGAGTTGATATTGATGGTGAAGATACGGGAAGTTTACACTGGGTAGACGTTTCCGCCGCCACTGCGTCTTCAGAAGATCCCGATTTTTTCAAGAAAGTTTTTTGCATAAATAATAAAGAATCTAATTGGTATCCCAAGGGCGGTGAATATAAAACAGTTAAAGAAATTCCAAATTACACACGAATGAATGGAGATAAAAAAGTTTCAACACAGGAAAAAATAGCAGAAAATGCTGGAATTAAAAATATCGGTCAATCAATTATCTGTCATTATCCGCCGGGAAATGCCGCCGCTTACCAAACAATTATAGTTGACGCATCTGCCCTGAAAGCACACCTGGATCATGGCGACGTTGTTGGAGTTTGTCCGACTCTAACGCCCATATCAACATCCACGCCCGCTACACCCGCGATTCCTGCCACGCCAGCAACACCGGCCACCCCAGCTACTTCCACTACGCCAGCTATTCCAGCAACGCCTGCGATTCCGGCAACGCCTGCAACCCCCGCCACGCCACCAACACCTACCTCGACGCCATCTCCTTCGCCAACCCCATCTCCTAGCCCGACACCCTCGCCAACACCTCTGTCAGTTTCTACTTGCACCGGTTTGAGTCTTACTTTTGCAAATAACAAAACTACTTACATTCGAAGTCGAGAAGAGTGGGTGACTTATACTTATACCTGTATTCCTGGCGGATCAGCTTCATATGTGGAGATCCAAGTGGTAAAACCCGATGGGACGGCGACAACTTTTAATAGTTCTTCTGGGAGTACCCAAACTTTCGGATTTGAAACTTCCAACTTCGAGCCGGGTGACTATACCATTCGTGCCTGTTTTAACCAGGGTTGTCTGCCATCTCCTACCGCTACCGCACAGTTTTTCGTTAATTCCAGCCAATCCTTTGTCCCCAAGACAAATAATTTCACAGTTTTTTCCCGAAACCTGACTGTTGGCTCAATCGGCGATGACGTAAAACAGCTTCAGGCTCTTTTAGTGAAGGAGGTTGGCTATTCAGCCAATTTAATTACCGGTTATTTTGGCCGCATTACTCAAGATGCAGTTAAAAGACTTCAGGAGAAATATGGTGTTAGGCCCGTGTCCGGTTACTTTGGCGAGATAACCCGAAAAGCTTTAAATGCTGCGATTTTTAATTGGTGATAGATATCTTTAGTTTACATATGGCCATCGCAACGGAGAGAAACAACGAGTAGCGGGGTAGGGCTACCTTACCCGAAATGTCAGACCAGTGCCAATAATTTACTAATTTGATTCGATGCCAGCTCTGGGACGGTCAATACCTTACTCCACTCAAAGGTTCGAAAGCTGTCCTGCCAAGCGAGCACTTCGACAAGCTCAGTGCAAGCCATAAAATTATGTGGTATTTTTATATCTTATTCTGTGATAAGAAAACTTTTTATTATGGAATAACTAATAATCTTGAAAAGCGGTTGTTAGCCCATAAAGATAAACAATCATTTTTTACAAAAAAGTTTTCTGATATAGAGCTTGTTTATTCAGAAAAATATAATAACAAATCAGAAGCAGCACGGAGAGAAAAACAGATTAAAGGCTGGAATAAAGAAAAGAAAATTAAATTAATTAAAGGTGAATTATAGGGCTTGCACTGAGATTATCGATATATTCTGAGGTAGGATGGTTTACCCTGAGCGTTTCGGCGAGCTCAATGCGAGACGAAAGCCGAAGGGAATCCTGCCCGCGGAGCACGATAAATTTATGAAGAAAGAAGTAATCAGCAGATTTAAGGAGAAGCCAAGAACAAAAACAGCGTGGCGAGCAATGTACCTTGGTTTAGCCACTCTTTTAATACCACCTTTTCTTGGTATTTTTACTGCTGTTATTCGTCCAATCATAGACAAGGCAAGTGTAAATAGCGAGAATACGGGCGCGGCTATGGGCTTTGGCTCGGGTGTGCTTGCCTTGGCTCTTTCTGTTTCTGCGCTTGTCACGGGTATACGGGCCTACAAAAAAGGGGAGCGCTCTTGGGTTTTATGGTTAGGGTTTGTTCCGGCTATTTTAAGCGGCGCCTTTTGGGTTTTTATGATTATCGGCGAATTTATTTTTCCACATTAACATTTTTTAAATGTGGCTCCAGTGCTATGCGGCTTAAATCTGGAATATAAATATATTCACTTTGCCGCTGGATTATAGTTTTAACGCTATCCACAATTCGGAGCCATTAACAGGATAGCTGAAATATGCTATCCTTTTTTATGCTCTCTTAAAACCAAAAAGATCTTTTTAAAAGGGGAATTTATGAATTATGGAATATTATTGGAAATTGTCGGATTGTGTTTTTTTGGTTTTATAATCTCTGATTATATAATCACCTTAAAAACAAATCTTCATTTCCATCTTTGGCCCGCAATCAATCGGTGCCGAATATGCGAAAAAAGAATTTTCGCCTGGCAAAAATATCAATGGCGAGAATTTAATGTTCTGCTTTACAACCCCCAAAAATTTCCCATTAAAATTTCTGCCAGCGGGATTGTTCATTATCACTGCGAAGGAAACCCGATTTTTATTTCCCGGATTGGGAGGTTGAAAAATAATAATAATCACGAATAATTGCGCGATCGGTCTGTATGAGTTTGAAGAGCCTGACCAGCTCTTCTTTTTATTTTCAAGTCTGGTATATAAATATAAATTCTGTGCTAACATAAAATAGGTTCTAACGTTGTTCACTACCTCGTGCCCTGTAATCAAAATTTTATAATCTCGTTATGGATAAAAAGATCATATACCTTTTTATGTTTTTAGGCGGGCCGACCGGCGGCTATAATCTTCAAGTCTGTTGGAGCACCGGACGCGTTGCAGGAGAAAATGCGGGCAAAATCTAACAGGATTTATTCAAAAATTTATGTTTATTGATGACGTAAAAATTAAAGTAAAAGCTGGCCAGGGCGGTAACGGCGCGGTGGCGTTCAATAACGCAAAGATGAGCCTTGGTCCAACTGGAGCAGACGGCGGCAATGGCGGCAGCGCCTATCTTGAGGGTGTGTCTGATTTGGGCGCGCTTATTCAGTTTCGATATAAAAAAGAATTAGCGGCGCAAGACGGAGAAAGAGGGAAACATCAGCTTAACGACGGGTCAAATGGTGATGATTTAATTTTAAAAGTGCCTATTGGTACGGTGGTGCATAATTTATCGACCGCCAAAGACGATGAGATTATTTCTATCGGCCAGCGGCTGTTGGTGGCTAAAGGCGGACGAGGCGGAAAAGGTAATTTTAAATTCCGTTCATCAATTAATACCAGCCCAACTGAATTTCAAGGAGGCTTGCCGGGGGAGGAATACGAATTAAGATTGGAGCTTAAATTAATCGCCGATGTTGGTTTTATCGGCTTGCCGAATGTTGGCAAGTCAAGTTTGTTAAACGAGCTGACCAATGCCAAAAGCAAAGTGGCCAATTATCCTTTCACCACCCTTGACCCGAATCTTGGCATTTATTATGAATTAATTTTAGCCGATATTCCCGGACTAATTGAGGGGGCTTCGGGCGGCAAAGGGCTAGGCATTAAATTTTTGCGCCACGTTGAACGCACTAAAACTCTCTTTCACTTTATCTCCGCCGAATCAGCCGAGCCGGCAAAAGATTATCAAGTCGTCAGAAACGAGCTTGCCACTTATAATAAAGAATTGTTGGCTAAACCCGAATATGTTTTTTTGAGCAAGTCGGATTTATTAACTAAAAAAGAACTTAAAGAAAAGCTTGAAGCGTTTAAGGCGATAAATAAAGAAATCATTCCGATTTCAATAATTAACGATGAAAACATCAAGCAAGTGGAAAAAATACTGCGCGATATAATAAAACAAAAATACTAATTTTATTTAATGATTATTATGTCAGACGGACAAAAGCATTTTGGCGTAGCGGTAATTGGCGGCGGGGTTGATTTGAAAGAAGTTGATTCCAAAACAATGCGATCAAAAATAGTTAAAAACTTATTTTTTGCCGGAGAAATTTTGGACATTGACGGTCCGACCGGCGGCTATAACCTGCAGATTTACTGGAGTACGGGTTATGCAGCCGGAAAACACGCCGCTGAAAGTAAAGAGTGAATAAAAGATGTCCCTCCAGGGGCGGGTAGGCAGGCGCCATTTTTTACGCAAGGGTGGTAAAATTACTTACTTAATAGGTGCCTTTCCAATCAATAATTAACCGTTCGATTGTGTTCCAGCTCAGCTTCTTAACTTGTGCTTATGTATTTTTTTGACAAAAGACAGAAAATTTTATATAGTTAAGACGTTAGTTAAAGAGAGACCTAGTCGAGTTTCTAATTAAAAAAATAATCAGAAAATAAGCGTATGAATGGAGTTATCAAAACGCTCACAGACAGAGGATTTGGATTCATTGCTCGCGAAAGCGAAACAAAAAATCTTTTTTTTCATTCTAAAGAGCTGAAGGACGTGACTTTTGACGAGTTGAAGGTCGGCGATGCCGTTACTTTTGAAGTCGTTGATAGTGAGAAGGGCCCGAGCGCTGTTAATGTATCTCGCGCCTAAGCGCCAACTTAAAAAACGCCCCGTATTTAGCGGGGCGTTTTTTTGTCCAAGAGAAAAGAAAAAATTGTCCCTTCAGAGACCAGAGACGGGCAAGTATCATTTTTTTGCTATTTAGCCGGAATTATAGTAGAATGCGGGTAATGAAGTTACCTGGGAAGGTAAAAAACGATTTAGATAAAAAATTCCAAAAGGTAATAAAAACACCGGCGAGTTTTGATTTTTTTGTGGCCATTCACGATTTTATTGAACATGTCGAATTAAACTCATCGCTTTCCAGCAGCCTCTCATCCCACATAAAGCCAAACCGAGAACAGAATATTCCTAATAAATACAACTATTTAAAGCAGGTTTACCAGGGGCTCGAAGATGTTAATGGCAAGCCGGGTGTTGATTTGGGTCATGCCAGATGCATGGTGTTGGTAGAATTGAATAGAATTAAGAATAAAGATGTTTCGGAGAGCAATTCGTTTTGGAAAAAACGGGAATTATTTAGAAAATTGACGGGGGAAATATACGAAAGATTAAGTCTGGATTATATTGTTTAAGTTTTTGTCATAAAAAAGATTTTTTAATTCACGCCCGACGGGGGTGTCAGGTACCGTTAATTTGCTCACGACCATTGCAATGGAAAAAAATAGTGAGTAGCGGGGTAGGGTAACTATGCCAGATCCATCAAACAGGTTCTAATGGCGTCTATCCCGCGGAGCCATACCTTGCCGCCTTATCATTAAGGTGGTTTTTTGGTAAAATGAAAGCATATGGGAGAAGAACAATTTGAAAAAAAGGATATATACAATCCGTCTTTTAAAGATAGGCTAGTTGATATTACTGCAAAAACATTTAATATTGATAATCCGGATGGGGAACCGATAATTATCCAGCAGTTCGAAAATAATCCGGAACGCATCGTAAAAATTTCTAGAAAAGAGCATATTTATCGTTTTTCTCCCGAAGATATTGCTCCGGTTGAATCGGCCAAGACTATAGAAATACAAAACGAAGCCAAGAAACACTTCGAAGAGCTAGAGAATAAGTATGGCATTCCTGTCGCGCCGTTTGAATATAAAATATGCTTGGAAGAAGACAGTAATGAAAATATTTTATATTGTATTTCGGATAAAATTCATGGAGATAATTTAATTACAAAATTTAAAGAAAAAGACCTCAGTAATCATATCGGAAACGTAGACGGATTGCTGACCTCTTTAATAAGCTATTTTAAGGACAAATACAAAGAAGGTAGCTATTATTTAGGAGATGTAGCCAATATTGGAAACTATATTTATGGTCGAAAAAAAGACGAAAAGGAAGATAAATTATATTTAATAGATACTGAGCCGATTCTGGTTGGTTTGAAAACTCCGCAAGAAAAAGAATTTTTTAATAAGCGGGTTCTAGAAACTCTTCTTTCGCAGATTGAATTTATCGAGAAGGAAACAGGAAAAGAATTGGTTGCTGTGCGTAAAAAGTATAACGATTTAGCAGAAGACATAAAGGAAAATCCTGAAAAACAATCTAATCAACCAAAACCACTAGAGGAATCAAAAAGTCTAGAATCAGAACAGGAAACATCACCGCCTGCCGAAATATCCCAAAAACCACCCGAAAATTTAAACGAATCTATAGATTTAGTAACAATGCGAAAACTTCAAGAACAAGAAGACAAACAAAAACTGCAAGAGTTGCGGAAACAATTAAATATAACCAAAGGTAATCCCGAAACGTCTATCGAAGGAAAGATCCAGGAATCTCCGATACGTGAACTTTTAGATAATAATCCCGAACTGGCAAAGATTTATAAAGGACGCTCAACAACACATAAAATAGTATTTGATGAATCTGGACGCATATTAAGCGATGGACAAACTTACGAAGATAATCCCAAAATGCGTGCTTTAGTTGAGCTAGCAGACGCAATAAGAAAAGGTCTTCCTGATGTTCAAGATGGATATGTAAGACTTTGGCGTGGTAACAGACCAGATGAAGTTAGTCATAACCCTTCATATACAAACTCATTAGAGGGTATAGCGTTACCCTTTTTACGTGGTTATAGTGGAGTGCTTTCGTATATAGACGTTCCCCAAGAAGAAGCGAAGAATTACATGGAGACAAGTGGAGTTGCCAAAGATTCTGAGTTTATGCTACCCTCCGAAGTAGTTAAAAATGTAAAGATTGTAGGATTCACTCCAGAGGAAACAGATGAGATTAAGAAAAAAGCTAGACCTTTATCTGCAACTGAACAAGGTAAAGGGTGGACGAATATCTAATCATATCTTTTTATACCCAACAATAGTTTCCATTATCATTCAATAAACTAAAACTAAAGTGAGTAGCGGGGTAGGGTAACTATGCCAGATCCATTAAACAGGTTCTAATGGCGTCTATCCCGCGGAGCTAAGATATACCGCCTATTTATTTAGGCGGTTTTTTGATATAATAAATAATATGAAAACAAATTTTATGCCAAAAACTCGTTCAGGCAAATGGTCTGTATGGCTAAACGCTTTTTTCCTGATAATAATTGCTACCTCTATTATTTTAGTCAATGTACTCAGTGTACTCTCTTATGATGACCACTGGTGGGATGTAACTGCCCCCCTTGCATTCTTTGTAAGTATCGCTGCATTTATTTTAGGAATAATAGCCATAAAAAAAAATAAAGAACGGTCAGTTTTTGTTTATACATCAGTCGTTATAGGATTGCTTACTATTCTTTTTATTCTTTTGCATAGTTTATTTATCAATGATTAAATATTTTCACAAATCTTATTTGTGAATGAGGTTATGAAAAAATATCCTCTGTGGCTATATGTAATTGGTGTTATTATCGCCCTCGTACTTGTAAACTATATCTCGTGGTTTGTAGGCGGAGCGACGAAGTTAGAAAGTTTTGAATTACTTTCTGGTGGTTTTTTGTTAGGGATGCTGGCAATGTACATAGCGGTGCACATCTATCGGTGGAAATGAGACCTTATTGAATACTAAATTGTCTCAAATCTGGTATATAAAATCCATTTGACTGCTGTATTTTGGTTCTAACGTCGTCCACGATGCGCAGCCGACTATTGACAAAATATTTTTCATCATAGAAAATTCAATTATAATTAAAAATGCTGTCTAATTGGCAGAATTTCATTATTAAATATTAAAAATTTTTTATGAACAATAAAACAATCATTTGGGTCATAGTAACTATTTTGGTTATTGGAGGAATCGTCGGATATCTATTATTTTTTAATAAATCCAAAACCGGAACTCAAGTGCCAGCCAGCATCATGGGTAATAATCAGCAACAGGCTGCAACCGAACCGTCTTCTCTTAAGGATCTGCTTGCCTCTGGCTCGCCGCAAAAGTGCACATTTGCCGATACTTCTGGCACCAACAGTAGCGAAGGCACAGTCTATATAGGCAATGGCAAAATGCGACAAGATTTTAGCACGGTTGATAATGGCCAGACCATAAATGGACACATGATCGCAGATGAGCAAAACTTTTACACCTGGACGGACGGTTCCAACGTTGGATTCAAAATGGCGATAACAGCAAGCCAACAGACAAATCAAAATAGCCAAAGCGTAGATGTAAATAAAAAATTTGATTTCAAATGCGGGACATGGTCACCTGATTCATCATTATTTATCCTTCCTTCAGATGTGCAGTTTAACGACATAAGTTCAATGATGCCGCAGATACCCCAAGGACAGACCCAAACACAGCCGGAAGCAAGTGCAACTCCGGGAGAGGGAAGCGGCTCGCAAGATAATAAATCTGCTCAATGCAGTGCTTGTGACAGCGCACCCGAAGCTTCCCGCGCCGCTTGTCGGCAAGCCTTGGGATGCCAATAGAATTTCATTGATTTTCTAACCGCCGTTTTGCTAAAACGCAGACGGCGGTTTTTGTTAGAATGATATGGCTATGTGATTGATTTTAGAATTAGTTACTCGCTTTATCGGTGCAAGCGAAATTCTGATAAGGCAATAGACTGTTTTAATAATAAACAAAAAAGCCCAGTGACGGACTTCTTAAAATTATATTACTGCAAAAATCAAAAAAATTATGCCATTTCTTTTATTTTTTCTCTGTTTTTAGCCAATTCCAGTTGCTCTTTTTTGGCAGCTACCTGACTATAAGTTAATTCTATTTTATTTTCACCTGCTCCATAAAAATAGACACCGTTCATAGCTTCCTTAACAGCTTCGTTAACCCAGTCTCTGTCATTTATATTTTTAATCATATCTCTGGCTTCACCAGAGCTTTTAAAAGCGCTGATTAGGGCTGCTTCTTCTGTGGTTAATTTGATGTTGGACGCGGCGTATTGTTGGCATAATTTTTCATCTTCGTTTTTAAAAAATGGAGAGACAGAACGGATAGCTAAAACTTTTTCTACGCCTTTGCGGCCGGCCAGAGAGCGCATATCAGCCGCCAAAAGCGTTTCCGCTACTACGTCGCCTTCGGGAGGATAAGGATGGACTATTTCTTTTTCGCCTCTTTGACTCAGTTTTTTATTTACTCCTTCTAGAACACTGGTCATGAAACCAGGATGAGGTCCCATGTGGCTACGGATGGCATTTTCAATAGTTGTGGCTGTCGTTTCAAAATCATCTTTTTGATAATTTTCTCCTAAAATTTTTGTCATCATTTCTGGATTTTCAGCTAAAATACTTCTGGTTTCATTAGCCGCGGCTTCACCGTGCGTGACCAACACGTAGTTGTTAACATCTGCCAGATTGTCAGGCGGTTTGTCAGCTTTAGTTAAGTCGTGCAAAATCGCTGAAATTTCTAGAGTTCGCAGCTGTTTTTTATCTAAACCCTTCTGAGTACCGCGCTCAATAGATAAATTTAAAATTTCTTCGTTGTGTTCCTGATAACACTTTAGCTGTTCGGGGTTGCTGGCTAACGTTGAATCCGGTCTTTCATAGCGTTCGTTAACTTTATTAATCAGTGTGGCTAAATTCTCCTCTGCCCATTCTTGTTCCTGATTAATTACTTTCTCTGTTCCTTCCGGCACCTCAAGAGTCTCCCGTGGGCTAGAGGGGATAAGTTCTTCTTTTGGCTTGTTGAACGAAGATAATTCATCCATATAATTAATATATCACTTTGACAGCGTCCAGGCAATTAAGCTGGAACAAATTCTCCCTGGATGAAAGTTCGAAAATCGTCCCATCGGGGTAACCAAATAGAATTTCATTTGTCAGGACAATGTTTTTACACCGACAACTGGACATTAGAAATTTAAAATAATATACTAAAATAAAGGGTTTTTATCCAATCAGAGCAAGCTCCGGACTTAAAATACTAGCATACCTAGCCGCAGTCCCGCTTAGCGGTATGAGATATTCAAAAAAACCCTGTGTTTTCTGCGCTCGCTCGGAAATGAAAATATATTTTCATTTCACTCGCTCGCTTGAAAATAAAACTATGCCAGAACAAATAAAAGAAACGGGTTGCTGCAAACCCTTTAATCCCGAGCCATGGCAGGAGAAAGAAATAGTTTGGGATAACAAAGTTTTTTTGAAAGACCATGTCACAAGTTTTTTTCATATTCCTTTAAACACGGGGGGGAAGGTGCTGAAAAACATGAAGCTGATAGAAACGGCGGGTGCCCTGTCAGAAGTGCAATTGATGCTATTTGATGAAAATTCGCCTTGGGGCGCGGATATCTATATTAATGTTTCAAAAGAAGTTCCTGGCGCACAAATGGAAAAAATTTCCGGGACTTTTTTAACCAAAGTTTTTGAAGGTCCTTATAGTAATGCTAAAAAATGGGTAAAAGAAATGGATGAATATGTTAAATCAAAAGGGAAAACAACAAAGAAACTTTATTTTTCCTACACGACCTGCCCCCGCTGCGCCAAAGCTTACGGAAAAAATTATGTAGTTTTATTTGCTCAAATTTGAGTTAGAAAAAATTGAAATATTTAGTATTAATAAAGGTCTCAAAATAATTTATATAAAAAATATGGAAGAGCCAGAGACAAAAGAAAAAAAAGATAGAAAAGGAAGTGGCGCCCTTTTCATACCCGCGGGATTACTGCTTGGGTTTGGTATTGGTTTTTTATACAACAATATCCCGGCTGGTATGTTTATCGGCCTTGGGGCGGGGTTTGCCCTATTTGCGATAATCGCTATCTATTTTTCTGTTAAAAAATAAAAAATTAGACCAGGAAAGTCCTGTTCACCCCCACACCTAATCTGGTATTGGTGTGAGGGTAAAAATCAGGCACTGGGCCGCAGCGGTGAAGCCCCGCAAGGTCGGGGACAAGTCCGAAAGCTGGCTAATAATTAATTTGCTTATTCTTTCTTCGAGCCAAGATATTTTTTTATCGCTCGAAGAGAGCGGTTTTTTTATGAAAATTTTAGTTTTACTAATGGGAGTTCTTGATTTAAACGCTGCTATAGTGCTGCTGGCGCTGGCATTCGGTTCTAAAATTCCTCTGCCAGTCTTAATTTTTACAATAGTTACTTTATTTTTAAAAGCGTGCATTAGTCTTAAAGACATAGGAAGCGTAATTGATCTATTTGCCATAACCTTAATTATTTTAGGCGCTTTTATCGTTCTGCCCTTCTGGATTTTTTTTATTGCGGCATTTTTTGTCGGACTTAAAGGCATTAGAAGCTTCGGCGCTTAAAAATAAATTAGCCAATTATACATTATTATCTTGGAGCGATTTTGTTGACTAGATAACGATTTTTTGTTATCTTATTTTATTGTTGTTTAAAAAATTTTGAGGGAGGACGTCATGAAAAAATTGCTGGTTTTGTTGCTTAATGTTCTTTTTTTGGCGACCTTAACTTCCGGCGCCTTAGCGGCGGACGTTTATGGGTCAAAGTCCTGGGAAATGGGCTTGGCTGGAACATATCGAAACCTTCATGTCGGCAACAGCGTTATTCCCGAAGCAGTCAAAAAAGAGGCGGCTAACCCAACCATAACGAACCCGTATTCGGGTAGGACCTTTGATAAAAATAGAATTGGCACCTATGACCCATCTCAAACCTTCTCGTTTGGCGAATGGGGATTATTTGCCAAATATACGCTGCCATTGCGATCGCACTTCCGACCATATTTAAGACTGGAATTGCAATACCCTTATCAGGTCAGCACGCACGAAGGCGAATATGGTAAAGGTTATAGTTATGAAAGAGTTCTCGGCGGCGGAGTAGATTATATCAGGTATATTTACGGAATTGAATACAAGTACACCTTCTGGCTCGAGCCAGAAATCGGTTTGAGTTATGTAAAAGATAACTCCTATTCTATCAGCATAGGGGTCGGCTACCAGAGGCTCGAGCTGAATTATTACAAAGGCATTGAGGCCTTCGGTCAGACCCAAAATTTGCAACATCTCGGGTCCACGACCCACGATCTTTACAATATTAAATTGAACCTAACTAAATATTTCTGGGACAAGACAATGGCTGTTTCCTTTACATCTGCTGTTACAACCGGAAACGTAGACGGTTGGTCGATAGGAGCCTCCATTCAGTATGCATTCTAGGCAAAAGCCCGGCGCCGCGGCGCCGGGCTTTAAAATATTTCGTTGCTACTAAGCGATTCTTCATTTATAATTAAATTATTAAGCTTTTCTAATAATTTTATGTCTTCTCTATTTGTGGTTATATTTGCGGCCGTGGCTCAAGGACTGCTTTTTTTAATTCACTGGGGCTTTTATAAAATTTTAGTGCGCTTTTTGCTAATTACAAATCCAGGTTCGCTGCTAGCCCTTAAAATAACTCTAGGAATTTTATCGCTGTCGGTTCTGGTATCTTCAATTTTAGTAGACCGTTATGACAACCCCGCCGTTCGCGTAATCTATGACATTGCGTATTTTTGGTTGGGATTACTGTTTTATTTATTATTGGCCGCCCTTCTCACTTGGTTAGGCGTAAAAATTTTTAGCCTTTTTTCCGTTACTTTAAATACAAAATTGCTGGCGGAGGTTTTATTTTTGCTAGCCATAATCATCAGTGTTTGCGGCGCCATAAACGCCGGCTTTATTCGCGTAACTCATCTCAAAATTGGCCTGCCCAATTTGCCTGAATCTTGGCAGGGCAAAACTGCCGTCTGGGTCAGCGATATTCATTTGGGTGCCGTTAGAAATTATAGCTTTGCGAATGAGGTTGCCACTCAAATCCAGAATTTGCAGCCCGATATAATTTTTATCGGCGGCGATTTGTATGACGGCGTGGCGGCTGATTTGGATAAATTAGCCCAACCCTTTGCCAAACTTAGCGCGCCTGAAGGCACCTATTTTATCACCGGCAACCACGAAGAATTTACTGCCAGCACCAAATTCGTTGACGCGGTGAGGCGCTCGGGCATCAAAGAATTGGATAATGAGATGATTAATCTGGGCGGTTTGCAGATTATCGGAATAAATTATAAAGACACTGGCAGCGAACAAAATTATAAAACCATCATGCAAAGCCTTAACCTTGACCCGGATCTGCC